>Ga0308159_1000361_pt1 | contig 114099 bp, 98 predicted proteins | sample PhyCR1_FD_201040 | JGI IMG/M metagenome (GOLD analysis project Ga0308159, IMG submission 201040) | Phyllosphere microbial communities from UC Gill Tract Community Farm, Albany, California, United States - DLSLC.R1 | ecosystem: Host-associated > Plants > Phyllosphere > Unclassified | place: USA...
TTGGGAAAGAACGGCTGCAGGCGCTCCATCTGCTCGTCCGTCAGCCAAAACAGGTCGCTCATCCCGGTCTCCTTGCGGAAGCCTGAATCAGATCGCGACGCTCACATCAATGGGTCCTGACCCTAGCTCGCGACGAGCGGTTTAAGTCCAATCCGTGTGATCTCCGTGGTCTTCGCAACCCTCGTGAATCGCAACGGCTGAGATCGCCAAGCTTAATTTTCAATCGGGCATCTCATAGGGTGCGTTGCCCGCGCCAACTTGCGTGGGTCCAGCATCGCGCCGAACAGCAGGCGCTGCACCGATCCCGTAGCGCTGACGGGAAAAACTCGTAATGAACCACATATCGGACGGGGCGTTAAGTCCATCCTCATGTCGGGGCTGCCCGGGCCCGATGCACTTTCATAGCCAGAAAATGGTAAATGATACCGCTGGAAATTAACCCAAGACATTGATAATGCGAGGTTTATTATGTTACAGAATAACCAAAACTGTATCAGAGTGCAATAAAAAACGGCAACCGTCTGATAATGAAATGTAATTTTTGATAATTGGCAAGTTGTCCTTGCACGTCGGAAGTCGTTGAGTGGGCGTGTTTTGCAAGAATGGTCATGTAATTATAAAAATTAGGCTGGCTTAACTCTGCTGCCACATGCGCATTGCCAAATTGCGCTCCTCGACACCCGTCGCGTTGGTGTAAATCGCGGTCGTCTTGATATCGGCATGGCCGAGCCAGCGCTGCACCATGTTGAGCGGAACGCCCGATTGGACAGCGTTAACGCCAAACGCATGGCGCAACCCTTTCGGAGTTGCGTAGCTACCCCGAATTCCCGCAGCCTCCATCACTTCGCGAATGCGACGATAGCCAGTCATCCTCGACCATGGGAATAGTCGATCAGGAGTGAGCAACCCTCTATCCAGCCCATCCCTCAGCTTAAGTATAAAATTAGATTTAACCGGAATTGCGCGAAATACTAACCTTTTTCGTTTTTTAAGGCATTTAATGACAATGCAATGTTGTTGGAAGTCAATGTTGTTTTTTCCTAGTGAAAGAGCTTCTGAAATACGGCAGCCGGTATAAGCAACAACAGAGCAGAATAGCTCGACGTCTATTGAAAAAGTTGTGGATAGCATAACGAAAGAATGCATTTCTTCTTTAGTTAGATATTTTCGCTGTCCGAATGTATCATACATGGACCAAGGCATTTCAGAGACCTCTTGACGATTTGGCCGCGCTTCGGACGGTGTGATTGCTGTGCACATGCTGTCCATTGGTTTACAACCTTGGTTGATACAGTTTTGGTTATTGCGTCGCACGGCGGCGATCTGCGGAGAGGTCGCGACAGAGGAATGAAACTATGGTGCGATATCCAAGCGATACGGCATGGACAAAGCGTGAGTACGGCGAAGGCGACGGCAAGGGCTTGCCCGAGCATGTTGCAGAGAGGTGCGTTGGACCGCTTGTCCCGCAGGGCTCATCGGCTTCAGTTCCGATGGCGCTAGTTTGGCAGCCTGTGCGAGATGTCCGCCCAGGAGGCACTATCCTGTATCATGAGGCGCTGGTACGTTTCCCGGAAACCGATGGCTGGGATGTCGCCCCGCACGCGACCTTGGCGATGATCGAGCGTTGCGGCGGAAGCCTTTCCTTCGATCGGCTCATTGTCCGCCGCGTAATCGATATGTTGCAATCCAATCCGCTCAAGGTCCTCGGCGTCAACATATCGGCCGCCAGCACCGACCCCGACGGGTGGGAGGATGTGCTGCATCTGTTGCGCAACTCTCATGAGATTGCGAGCCGCCTGATCGTCGAAATCACCGAAACCGCGCCGTTCGCTGATCTGGACAGGTCGGCACGATTCTGTTCGCATCTGCAATCCTGCGGTGTGCGCATCGCCCTCGACGACTTTGGGGTCGGTCATTCGTCGGTAGCGACTGCATTGGCCTTAAAGCCTGCGATCATCAAGATCGACGGCAGCTTCGTGCGACAGGCTTGCACAAGCGCCGCCGCGATGTCCCTGTTCTGGCATCTGGTCGGCGTAACCAAGTCCCTCGGAGCATTGACCATCGTGGAAGGGGTTGAGAGCCGGGAGCAGGCAACTATTGCCGAGGAGGCGGGAAGCATATGGCAGCAGGGTTTCTTCCACGGCAGGCCCATGACCCTGCCCTTCGCCGAAACGCATCCTGACTTCTTTGAGGGGATTGGCGCAACTCACCATGCTTTCCGGGCTTTCACGACCAGGGCGGGGGCATTCATCCCGACGGTGTGGAAATGATGCGCAACATGTCCCCATGGCTGATCGTGCTGGCCGCAGCGGGAGGCGCCGTGCCTGGGTTGTGGATCATGACCTATTGGTTCGCGGCGCGACAACGCTATCGTCGGCTGCGACGCGTCCTCAATCGCGTGCGGCACGAACGCGACGTTCTGCGTTTTCAGATGACTATGGCGAACGAACCCGCCCGGAAGAGCGGTAACGACCAGCCCGTCCGCACCGCAAATCGTGTTTCGCCGGGTCAGGTGAATGCGTCGCTTTCAACCTACGGCAAGCGCGGCATCGGCTTTAAAGCATATGTTCAAAGAATGACGGTGGCAGCGATCACGACTTCGGAGCAGGGCTCGTCGGCCTAGGTGTTTGATTGCGGCAATCGATGGCGCGGGCCAAGCTGGCACGCAGGTCGAGCATCACGAAGGAACTGCTGGATGCCGGCATAGATCGGGTAGAGTGGGGCATCGTCGCCAGCGCGTCACTCTGGCCCGTGGTGACCAGCGCCCCGTGCGTAAAGAGCGAAGGCTGATCGGGGCGACGATGCGGGTGAAGCCCGGATTGACGCTCGCGCTGTTCAGGGCGAGGCGATATTGCTTGACGCTCGCCTCCGCCTCCCGCGCGGCGGCGGCCTCGGCGTTTGCCAGTTACGCGGCTCTCTGGTTGCGTGCGGCTCGGTAGGCACGGAGATCGATCTGATAGAACTGCTGTCCGGTGCGAACAGCCGCGCCTTGATGAAGCCGTCGACCTGGAGGCGAACCTCGGCGATCTTGGTCGCGTTCGTGCGGCCGCTCAACTCGACGGTGGTGGTTACCGGCAGCGCCGTGAGCGTCACGACACCCTCCTCGGCCTCGCGCATCGGCGGCTGCCCGGATTTTCCGCCACCGCAGGCGGACAGGGCAAGCGCGATGGCGAGGAAGACGTGAGACCGCCCTTGGCGGATCGATAGGAAGGGTCTGGCGCCGGTGGGGGAGGGCGGGCGTTTCGGACGACAGGTGAGGAGAACATCGAATGCTCCGATCAGATGTTCCCGCTTACGATCCCTCCAGTCCGCCAAATATGCGAAGTGTGTCAGGCTATACATCGAATTGTCTTGGACGCGGGCTGACAGAGTGATCGCATATTTGCTGCGAAGATTTTTTGAAATATCTATGTGTTGACAATGACCTGATGGGTGCGTGGTACGTTCCATCTGCTCCGGGCAGGAGCGAAGCTTCGATCGGCGATCACCATTCGGGCGCAATTGAGCGCTCCTGCCGCTTGCGCCCTGTCGAGTTCGAGACCCTTGCCGGGACAGGCTCCCTTTCGCGACCTCTTCATACCATCATCGCATCCGACCAGGGGGCAGACGATCCGCTCCCGGCAATATCTGATCTTTGCGCCCACGAACCCGGTAGAAACTCAGCCTATATCGCCTGCGGTATCAAGGAGAGGCTACCCATCACCCGAAAGGTTCGGTCTCACGGGCCAGGAGATAATCCAGCAAGTCGGATTCAGGCACGGGGCGGGCCAGATAATATCCCTGAAAGAGGTGGCCGCCCAGCCCTTGTATCATCGCATAATCCTCGCGCGTCTCGATGCCTTCGATGACGACTTCGAGGTCGAATTTCCGACCATAATCGATGATGGCGCTGACCAGATGCTGGTCCTCGGGCGACCGGGTGATGTTGGATACGAAGCTTCGATCGATCTTGATGCGATCGACCCGGCGATGGCGCAGAGCCTCCAGCGACGAATAGCCCACGCCGAAATCGTCCAGGCTGATCGTCACGCCCGCCTTGGACAGCGATTGTATCTTGTGCTGAATGGCCTTGGTCTCGAAGGCGGTCTCCTCCGTGATTTCAACGTCGAGTAAGGGAGGCGCAAGGCCGAGCGCCTCGAAATGCTCCAGGATGATGGTGTCGACGGACAGTTGCGCCATCTCGCGCGGCGATATGTTGATCGCGACCTTGATCTCCTTCAGTCCGGCTTGGACTAGGGCTTCCAGAAGTTGACTGGCACGGTGCAGCACGAAACGGAGCAGGGGTTCGGCGTGTCCGTTGATCGCGGCCAGGCGGACCACATTTTCCGGGGAAATCCAGCCGTGCTGCGGATGCCGCCAGCGCAGCAGGGCTTCGATCGTGTTCGGCAAGCTTTGGCCAAGCGCGAAGATGGGCTGGAACCAGACATCCAGCGATCCGTCCTCGAGATGGCGGGGGAGGTCGCGTTCGAGGTCGCGGCGCATCTCCAGTCGTTCGCGCAACTCGTTGTCGAAGACGTGATAGCGGTTCCGGCCTCCATTCTTGGCGGCGTAAAGGGCTTCGTCGGCACAGGCCAGGACATCGGCCAGGTCCGCCTGAAGGCTCATGACGATCCCGATGCTCGCCCCCAGCGCGCCCGTATCGACGCCATCCATGTGAACCGACAGGGCGCCAATGACAGACTGTGCGAGATCGGTGGCCTCTTGAAATGCCGTGACGGGGAGGAAGATGGCGAACTCGTCACCGCCCATGCGCGCGAGAAGGCTTTTGCCGTGGGTCTGGGCCTGAAGGCGCCTGGCCGCCTCTATCAGCACCTGGTCGCCTTTGCGGTGACCATAGACGTCGTTGACGGCCTTGAAGCCGTCAAGGTCGATGAACATCAGGCAATAGGCATCCGGCCCCGCCTTCATGTGTTCCTCTACCTCGGTGAGAAAACCGGATCGGTTGAGCAAGCCCGTCAGGTCGTCATGCGTTGCGCGATATCGCATGATGTCGATGATGTGCAGCGAATGATCGTGCGCGGCAGAGAGGGCCGCGGCGTTCGTCGTGGCTTCGTGCTTGGCGCGGCTGAGCGCTTTGAACGTTCTTTCGGCGCGAATGGAACTGCGGGATAGGGCGGCCATGTAAACGATCGTGGTGAAGGCGATGCAAGCCCGCTCGAACCCTCCTGCCGCCAACAGGCAGATGACGACGGATGCCAGAGCCGGGAGGATGAAGCATAGGGGCGTGCGGGCGTCGGGCGTACCATGGGTGACGGCCCCTGCGGTGACGCCGCATACGACTGTCAGATAGAAGAGCGACTGCGGCGAGGTGTAGCCGGCGCACAGGATCGGAACCCAGGCCCATACCAGTCCCGAAAGCAGCGCTCCCGCCCACATCAGATATCTTTGCACGGCGATCGATCGCAGCGGCGATCGCCGGCCGGAAACCTGCCCCACATCCGGGGCCGGCAGATAGCAAAGGTAGAGACGCACGAGGTTCACGGTGAGCGAGGCGACGAACCAGACGATGCCGTAGAGCGGGAGGTCGCTCCTGATCGCGACCAGGAGGTTGACCATGCCGAGCATCATATTGACCGGTATGGCGACCCGGACGCAGCTCTTGATCTCGGCAATCTGGTCCAGAACGATAGGCGCAGAAAGCTCGTCTGGGATTTTCGCCACAGGGAGATCAAATTGCGTGTGGCGGGAGGAAGGCATGGGCAATCACCGTGACGAACTCGGAATAGATGCTTCGTTTCGCATGTGTAAGGTATATGCTGTGCTAACAGTGGCCGAAACTGAGCGAAATGTTGTGAAATGGCCCCGGTTTTGACCGAGAGTTTAAACCTGCGATCCTAACTGAAAATTGAGTCGAGCCATTTCAACGGCTTGCGTTTCGCCGAGAGTGCGGTGCGCAAGCAATTACACCGACCGGAGGCGGGGGCCCCTTGGCCCGCCGCCACGAACGTCAGCAGTTTCACCTTACCGTCGACCCGGAATTTCATGCGTCAGGATTTCGACCCGGTGCGGGCATAGGCTATCTGAATTGGCCATCCCGTATGGCTTCCCGCGTCGCTCCGCCGTGTCGATCAAAGTGATGTACCCCGCCATGCATCCCCGACAACCCCGCGTTTACGAGGGGTTGGAGACGTTAGGAGCGTATCGATGCAGGGTCATGGCGGAAGAGGTGGGATTCGAACCCACGGATGGCTTGCACCATCGCCGGTTTTCAAGACCGGTGCCTTAAACCGCTCGGCCACTCTTCCGGATCGGCGGAAGGGGCCTGTACGCCAAGCCGGGCGGCGAATCCACCCTTGGATTTGGGCCTGCCAGGATGGGACAATCCCGCCATCCGCGGGTGATCCGTGCCGTGCGCGCGGTGACGCGAGGTTCCGGTTCCGCCGTTGCTATGGCAAACAGGCCGCATGTGGGGGGACATTACCCGGCGCGTGAGGCGCCTCGGCATTTCTTCGGCTCTGGCTCTGCTGGTCGGCAGCACGCCCGCGCTTGCGCAGGACGAGGCGGGTTTCCAGAGCTATCTGCAACAGGTGCGCGGCACCGCGAGCGCGCAGGGGGTCAGCCGCGCGACGCTGGACGCCGTGCTGCCGACGCTGACGCTCAACACCCGCGTCATCGAACTCGACCGTCGTCAGCCGGGCGGCCCAAGCAATAGCGGCTTCAGCCCCTTTGCTCCCTATAAGGCCGCGCATGTCGATGCCGCGCGGATCGGCCGGGGGCGCAGCAAATATCTGGCGCAGCGCCCGCGCCTGTCGCGGATCGAGCGCGAGACGGGCGTGCCCGAATCGATCATGGTCGCGATCTGGGGCCATGAGACCAATTACGGCGCCTATACCGGCAATTTCGACCTGCTGCGCTCGCTCGCCAGCCTGGCCTATGAGGGGCGGCGGCGTCCCTTGTTCGAGGGCGAGTTCATCGCCGCGCTCAAGATGATGGACCGGGGCGTCAGCCGCGAACAGCTGAAGGGCAGCTGGGCCGGGGCGACCGGCAATCCGCAATTCCTGCCGTCCATCTATCTGCGCCTCGCGCGCGACGGCGATGGCGACGGGCGCGCCGACATCTGGAACAGCGAGGCCGATACGCTGGCCTCGATCGGCAATTATTTCGTCAATGCCGGTTGGCGGGCGGGCCAGCCCTGGGGCTTTGCGGTGACGGTGCCGGCCGGGTTCGATCAGTCGCAGGTCCGCAACCGGCTGGTCAGCCCGCGCTGCCAGCGGGTGTTCGAGCGGCATAGCGGGTGGCGGACCATGGCCGAATGGCGCGCGCTGGGCATCGTGCCGCAGGGCACCGCCTGGCCGGGCGATCAGGTGCTGGCGACGCTGATGGAGCCCGACGGGCCGGGGCGGACCGCCTATCTGCTGACCGGCAATTACCGCGTCATCCTGGATTACAACTGCTCCAACTTCTACGCCTTGTCGGTGGGCCTGCTGGCCGATGCGATTGCGGGCTGAGATCCTGGCCCTGGCGGCGCTGGTCGCCGGGTTCGCCGCGCCGGTCCGGGCGGAGGAGGCGCCGGCGCCGCGCTACGGCGGTTATCAGGCGAGCGGCCATGCCAGCTGGTACGGCCATGAACTGGCCGGGCGGCGGACCGCGACGGGGCGGCGGTTCGATCCCGACGATGTGATGATCGCGCATCGCAGCCTGCCGCTGGATTCGATGGTCGAGGTGACCGACATCGACACCGGCCGGACGATCGTGGCGCGGGTCGGCGATCGCGGGCCGGGCCGCGCCGACCGGCTCGCCGACCTGTCGCTGGGCGCGGCGCGGCTGCTGGGGACGAACCGGCGCGCGGTGGCCCATATCCGGTTGCGCGCGCTGCGGACCGGCGCGGACAATCCCGGCCTGGTGCTGGCGGGGGCCAGCGCGGTGCCGCCGGTGGCCAAGCCCATCTCCCTCGATCCGCAGGCCCGCTACCGCGTTCAGATCGCCAGCTTCTCCAGCCAGCCTCGGGCCGAAGCGCTGGCCCGCCGCTTCGAGGCGCGGGCGCACCGGGTCGGCCGGGTCTGGCGCGTCGAACGGTCGTCATTGAATGCCGATTCCGCCAAAGCCCTGCGTGACGCGGCGGCACAGGCGGGTTATGACGACGCCCGCATCCTGCATCAGGATTGACCTCCTACCTCCCTTTGGTCACGGAACATCCATGAAGACCCTGTTCGCATCGCTCGCCGCCCCGCTCGCTCTCGTCGCGCTGGCCTATCCCTCGATCGCGGCCGCGCCGCAGTTCGATACCCCCGCGCCGGTCGCGTTCATGAAGGACCTGTCGTCGGGCGCGGTGCTGTTCCAGCGGGACGCCGATCGCCGGATGCCGCCCGCCTCGCTGGCGAAGATGATGACGGTCTATGTTGCCTTCGACCTGGTGAAGAAGGGCCAGCTGAAGCTGGACGACATGGTCACGGTCCAGCCCGAGACCTGGAAGAAGTGGCATGGCCCACAGGCGGGGTCGACCATGTTCCTGTCTCCCGGCGAGCAGGTCAGCGTCGCCAACCTTCTCTATGGCATCGTCACCCTGTCGGGCAACGACGCCTGCGTCGTGCTGGCCGAGCATATCGCGGGGACCGAGCCGAACTTCGTCGAGCGGATGAACCGGACCGCCAAGCAGATCGGGCTGACCAACAGCCATTTCGGCACCTCGAACGGCTGGCCGGACGGCGGCGTGACCTATGTCACCGCGCGTGACTTGGCCAACCTGGCCGAGCACACGATCGAGGACTTCCCCAAGCTCTACAAGCAATTCTATTCGCGCCGCGATTTCTCCTGGGGCAAGACGATGGGCGGCAACGCCATCACCCAGGCGAACCGCGATCCGCTGCTGGGTCGCGTCGCGGGGGCCGACGGCCTGAAGACCGGGCATACCGAGGAAGCGGGTTACGGTTTCACCGGATCGGCTGAGCAGAATGGCCGCCGTCTGGTGATGGTCGTCGCGGGGCTGAACAGCTTCGGCGCGCGGGCCGAGGAATCGGTCAAGTTCATGAACTGGGGCTTCCGCGCATGGCAGGCCAAGCCTGTCGTGGCGCAGGGCAAGAAGGTCGCCGATGCCGAGGTCCAGATGGGATCGGCGAGCAGCGTCGGCCTGGTCGCGCCGCGCCAGCTGACCGTGACGCTCCCCGCCGGGCTCGATCCGCAGCTGAGCGCCAAGGTCGTCTATCAGGGCCCGATCAAGGCCCCGATCAAGGCAGGCCAGCATATCGCCGACTTGGTCGTCAGCTCGCCCGACATGCCCGCGCAGCGCCTGCCGCTGGTCGCGGACAAGGATGTCGGCGAAGCCGGGTTCTTCGGACGCGCCTGGGCCGGGCTGACCTCGTTCTTCGGGTGATCGCATGAACCTGCCGGTCGGCAATGCGGCGGCGCAGGCCGCCTTTGCCGCCGCGCTGGGGGGCGCCAAGCTGCACCATGCCTGGCTGCTGGCCGGGCCGGAGGGCGTGGGCAAGGCGGCCTTCGCGCGCGCGGCGGCCAGGCGCGTCCTGGCTCGGGCGGGCGGACAGGGGGGCTTGCCCCCCGGCCTCGCCGTGCCCGACGACCATCCGACCGCCAGGCTGATGGAAGCGGGGTCGCATCCCGATTTCCGCGTGCTGGCGCGGCTGCCCAAGGATGCGGACAAGCCCGACCAGGATCTGGCGCGGTCGATCACCATCGCGCAGGTCCGCACGCTCCAGCCCATGTTCGCGACCGCGCCCGCCATGGGCCCGGCGCGGGTCGTCCTGATCGATGCGATTGACGATCTGGAGCGGGGCGGCGCCAATGCGCTGCTGAAGAATCTGGAGGAGCCGCCCGCGGGCACCTTGTTCCTGCTGGTCAGCCATGCGCCGGGACGGTTGCTGCCCACCATCCGGTCGCGGTGCCGCTTGCTACGTTTCGAGCGGCTGTCGGACGGCGAGGTGGCCACGGTACTGCGCGGGCAATTGCCCGAGGCGGAAGAGGACGAGATCGCCGCGCTGGTCGCCGCCGCCAACGGCGCGCCGGGCCGTGCGCTGCGCTTTGCCGGGCTGGACATTGCCGGGCTCGACGCGGCAATCGCGCGCATTGCCGAGAACGGCGATCCGGGCAATGCCGAGCGGGTCAAGCTGGCCAAGGCGCTGGCGGGCAAGGCCGCACAGGCGCGCTACGAAGCGTTTCTGGACCGGGTGCCGGCATTCATCGCGGGCCGGGCGCAGACGCGGTCGGGGCCTGCCCTGAAGGTCGCGCTGGATGCCTATGCCGCCGCGCAGGATCTGGCGGGCGCGGCGCGCGGGCTGTCGCTGGATGCGCAGGGGACGGTGTTCGAGATGGCGGGGATCATCGCGACCTTGCGGTGAGGGTTGCCCTTGGGCTTCGACTTCGCTCAGCCTGAACGGAGGTCGTGGCAAGGGCTTTTCCCATCAGCCGTTCAGGCTGAGCGAAGTCGAAGCCCACGCATCGCCGCCAGCCAAATGACCTGTTACAGACCCACCCGCTCGAAATGCCCCGGCGCGAAGCCGTCGATCGCCAGCGCGGTGATCCGTTCCGCCACCATTTCGGGCGCCTTGACCGATGCCGGATCTTCGCCCGGATAGGCCTTGGCGCGCATCTGGGTGCGGGTTGCGCCCGGATCGACGATGGCGGTGCGGATCGCGCTGATCTCCGACGTCTCGTCGCCATAGGCACCGAGCAGCGTCTCGAACGCCGCCTTGGAGGCGCCATAGGCCCCCCAATAGGCGCGGGGGCGGCGTCCGACCGAAGAGGTGACGCCGATCACCCGCGCGCCCTTCGACCGGCGCAGCATCGGGTCGAAGGCGGAGATCATCGCGGCCTGCGCACTGACGTTCAGGGTCAGGACGCGGGCGAATTCCTTGGGATCGATGGCGGGCACGGCGGCCAGCGATCCCAGCATCCCGGCGTTCAGCACCAGAATGTCCAGCGCCCGCCAGCGCTCGCCGATCGCCCCGGCCAGCCGCCCGATCGACTCATTCTCCGTCAGGTCGAGCGGCGCAATGGTGGCCGATCCGCCCGCGTTGAAGATGGTCTCCTCGACCTCTTCCAGCCCCTTGGGGGTGCGCGCCGTCAGGACGACATGGGCCCCTTGCGCGCCGAGCGCGATGGCCGTGGCGGCACCGATCCCCCGGCTGGCGCCGGTGACCAGCGCCAGCTTGCCCGACAGCGCGCCCGTCATCAGGCGACCCGCTCGGCCAGCATCTGGAACTGGTCGACCGGCGCCGTCTCGTCATGGTCGGTCAGCGTGGTGGGATAGTCGCCGGTGAAGCAGGCGTCGCAATAGCTGGGCTTGCCGTCGCGCGCCGCGTTCAGCGCCTTGTACAGCCCCTCGATCGACACGAAGGACAGGCTGTCGGCATGGATGAAGTCGGTCATCCCGCCCAGGTCGAGCTTGGCGGCCAGCAGCTTGGCCCGCTCGGGCGTGTCGACGCCGTAGAAGCAGCTGTGGCGGGTCGGGGGCGACGCGATGCGCATATGCACCTCGGCCGCGCCCGCCTCGCGCATCATCTGCACGATCTTCAGGCTGGTGGTGCCGCGCACGATCGAATCGTCGATCAGCACGATCTTCTTGCCCTGGATCAGCGCGCGATTGGCATTGTGCTTCAGCTTGACGCCCAGATGGCGGACCTTGTCGCCCGGCTGGATGAAGGTGCGGCCGACATAGTGCGAGCGGATGATGCCCAGTTCGAACGGAATGCCCGACTGCTGGGCATAGCCGATCGCGGCGGGGACGCCCGAATCGGGGACGGGGATGACCAGATCGGCATCGACCGGCGCCTCGATCGCCAGCTGCGCGCCGATTTCCTTGCGCACCGAATAGACCGACTGGTCGCCCGCGATCGAATCGGGGCGGCTGAAATAGACCCACTCGAAGATGCAGGGACGCGCATCGACTGCCTGGAAGGGGCGGATCGACCGGATCTCGGTGCCCTGCACGATGACCAGCTCGCCCGGCTCGACCGCGCGCTCGAAGGTCGCGCCGCACACGTCGAGCGCGACCGTCTCCGAGGCGAAGATCACCGCGCCGTCCAGGCGACCCATGACCAGCGGCCGGATACCCAGCGGATCGCGGCAGGCGATCATGCCCTCGGGCGTCATGACGATCAGCGAATAGGCGCCCTCGACCTGCTTCAGCGCATCGATGAAGCGGTCGAGCAGGGTGCGATAGTTCGAGGTCGCGACCAGATGGATGATCGTCTCGGTATCGCTGGTCGACTGGAAGATCGAACCGCGACGGACGAGCTCGCGACGCAGCTTCATCGCATTGGAAATATTGCCGTTATGCGCGATGGCGAAGCCGCCGGTCGACAGGTCGGCATAAAGCGGCTGGACGTTGCGCAGCGCGGTCTCGCCGGTGGTCGAGTAGCGGACATGGCCGCAGGCGACATCGCCCGGCAGGCCGCGGATCACGTCGTCGCGGTCGAAATTGCCCGCGACATGACCCATCGCGCGGTGGGTGTGGAACAGCGTGCCGTCGAAGCTGGTGATGCCCGCGGCTTCCTGCCCGCGATGCTGGAGCGCGTGCAGGCCGAGCGCGGTCAGCGCGGCCGCGCCGCTGGCGCCGGACACGCCGAAGATGCCGCATTCCTCGCGGAGTTTGTCGTCGTCGAAAGGATGGGTGGTCAGCATGGGAGAGGCGCTCGCAACGTTCGCAACTAAGGGGCAGACGGGGCGCATATAGGAACGTCATCCGCGTTTGTCGCCTATTTGTCATGGTTGACGGGATCATTTTCGGGGAGGCTGCGTTTCGGCACCGAAAACCGGAGATGTCATATGGCGCGCGACCACGGACCCCAGGTCAAGGATGACGCCCTGTACGAGGAGCTGCGCAAGCAGGGCCAATCCAAGGAAAAGGCGGCAAGAATCGCCAATGCCAAGGCCAAGGGCAGCCTGGACCACCGTGCGACGCATCTGGAGGACCGAACCAAGGACGACCTGCTGAAAGAAGCGCGCAGGATCGGCATTGCGGGCCGGTCGAAGATGGACAAGGCGGCGCTGATCGCTGCGATTCGGGATCATGGCTGACGGGTTGGAAGGCGGCGCGATTGCGGCTAGATCATGCCGTCATGGCCGACCATCGCGACACCGGGCTGACGCTCGACCCCAAATTCGACGCCAACGGATTGCTGACCGCGATCGCCACCGACCGCGTGAGCGGCGACCTGTTGATGGTCGCGCATATGAATGCCGAGGCATTGGAAGCCACGCGGACCACCGGCGAGGCGCATTTCTGGTCGCGCAGCCGGGGACGGTTGTGGAAGAAGGGCGAAAGCTCGAACCATGTGCTGCGCGTCGTGGAGATGCGGATCGACTGCGACCAGGATGCGCTCTGGCTGATCTGCGACCCCGCCGGACCGGCCTGTCACACGGGCGCGCGCAGTTGCTTCTTCCGGCGGATCGAGGGTGACGGGCTGGTGCCGGTCGCGTGAGACGGGGCTGGGCGGGCCTGATGCTCGCCGCCGCGCTGGCGGCCTGCGGTTCGGGCGCCGGCGATGCCGACAATGCGGCGGGCGAGCAACTGGAGGCCGCCAGCATCGCCGCGGGCCTCGTCGCCGATCCGGCGGTCGTCCCGCTCGAGGGCATGTGGGCGCGCGATTCGGATCGGATGTGCATCCTGCCGCCCGGCGAGGGCGGGTCGGAGGCATCATGGCGGATCGGCGTGATGCTGGATTATGGCGAGGGACAGGGGTGCACCGCGCGCGGCACGCTCAAACGCTCGGGGCGCGACCTGGCCGTGACGCTGGGCGGCTGTCGCTTCACCGCGCGGTTCGACGGTGACGATATCCAGTTCCCCGCGACGCTGCCCGCGCCCTGCGCCTCGCTGTGCACGGGACGTGCGAGCCTGTCGGCGCTGATCGTCGAACGGATCAGCCGGTCGGTGGCGGAGGCGCGGACGCTGCGCAGCGCGGACGGCGCGGCGCTTTGCGGCGATTGACGTTGACGTAAAGGGACCCTAGCCTTCGGCATCATGGCCAAGGTCGCTGCCCATTCCGTGTCTCCGCCCGAACCCGACCGTGACACGTACAGCATCACCGAATTGTGCGGCGAGTTCGGCGTCACCGCGCGCGCGCTGCGCTTCTACGAGGACGAAGGGCTAATCTCGCCCGAGCGGCGGGGGACGCAGCGCATCTATTCGCCGCGCGACCGGGCGCGCCTCGCCTGGATCCTGCGCGGCAAGCGGGTGGGGTTCAGCCTGGCCGAGATACGCGAGATGATCGACCTGTACGATCTGGGCGACGGCCGCCGCCAGCAGCGCGAGGTGACGATCGCCCGCTGCACCGCCAAGATCGAGGCCCTGCAGGCGCAGAAGCACGACATCGATGCCGCGATCGCGGAACTGGCGGAGTTCGTGACGTTGGTGGAAACGCATCGCGATTGAGGGTGGGGGACAGGCGCGCGCCATGCCGATGGGCGTGATACGGCGGCCGTCCCCTATTCCCCACCCTCCGTTCAGCCTGAGCGAAGTCGAAGGCCACGCCCGGCGCTGGCGGCAAGAGATTCACGTGCCCCGACAAGCGGGCCGTCGTCCCATGGTGGTGTCGGAGAGGTTTTCCCTTGGCCTTCGACTGCGCTCAGGCTGAACGGGGGTGGGGGGAGCGGGGTTGGGGCTGGACGGGCCCTGGCGTCCTACGGTTTTCCCTCGGGCGATGGCGCACTGGCGCGTCTCACGCCGCCGAGTTCGCCCGGTGCTGGCGTCGCGCTGGGCTGGGGCGTCGGCGTCGCTGCGGGCACCGGCACGACGGTCAGCGTCTGGCGCTTCATGCAGCGCGACCCCCGCATCGCCGGATAGAGGGTACAGTTCCACAGCGTCCGCTCCAGCCCGGTGGCGGGATCGCGCAGATAGCTGAACGCCATCGTCTCCAACTGCGTCGGCGCCAGCGGCACGGCGCGCGGGGTGGCGGCGGCGTCGCGCCAGGCCATGACCGTGCAATGCTTGCGCTCGCCGCACAGGGTCAGCGCGAAGGCGGCGAAGCCCTCGGGCGCCAGGCCGGTGGGCAGGGTGACGAGGAACATGTCCGGGTCGCTCGCCAGCGGGGCTAGTGTCCCACCCGCCACCGCCCCCTCGGCCAGCGCGGCCCCCGCTTCGTCGGTCGCATCGGTGCCCGCCCGATGCGGCGGCGAGAAGGGGGCGAGGGCTTCGATGATCGGCTCGCCCGCGACCTGGTGCCGGTTGAAGGCGGGCGGGGTGCCCCACCAGCCCGCCCAGCGGAAGAACAGATGCGACCCGACCCGTGCGACCTTGTCGAGGCTGGCCTGCCAATAGGGCACGACCCAGTCGGTATGGTAATGGGTGGCATGGCCCACGGGGCGGAAGACCTTGCCGTTCAGCGCCATCGCGGCGATCTGGCGGGCGCGGGTCCAGGCCGCCTCGGGCGGTTGCCACTTGGTCAGCGCGCCGTCGCAGGTGAAGGTGAACTGGCAGCCGGTGCTGCGCTCCTGCCCCTCGAACACCACGCCGCAGACCGTCTTGGGGAAGGCCGGGTGACGCAGCCGGTTGAGCACGACCTGCGCCACCGCCTGCTCGCCCTTGGCATCGTCGCCCGCCTCGTACAGCACGCCCGCCGCCAGACAGTCGAGCGCCCGCGCCTTGTCCTCCGCCGTGCCCCGAAAGACGAAGGGGCGGGCGGCCGGGTTGGGATCGGTCGAGAAGGGGACGCCTTCGTTATAGGCGCGCGCCTCGTCGGGCGTCATGTCGATGAACGACACCGGCTCGACCGGCGGAAGCTCGGCGGGCGGCACCACGCGCGGCATTTGTCGCAGCCGCTCGGTGGCGGTGCGGTGCGTCTTTGGAATGGCGGGGGCGTTCGCCACGAGCAAAGCCGGTACGACGCTGGCCGTACCGGCGATGGCAAACAGCGCCGCGCGAATGCCGCCGCGCGGCCGGGACAGATCGCTCACTGTTCGGGCAGGAAGTCCGGCACCGACAGATAACGCTCGCCCGTGTCATAGTTGAAGCCGAGCACGCGAACGCCCTCGGGCAGGTCGGGCAGCTTCTGCAGGATCGCGGCCAGCGTCGCGCCCGACGAGATGCCGACCAGCAACCCCTCTTCGCGGGCCGAGCGGCGCGCCATGTCCTTGGCGACATTGGCATCGACCTCGATCACCCCGTCGATCGCCTGGGTGTGGAGGTTGGCGGGGATGAACCCTGCGCCGATTCCCTGGATCGGGTGTGGCCCCGGCTGGCCGCCCTGGATGACGGGCGAGGCTGCGGGTTCGACCGCATAGACCTTCAGTTGCGGCCATTCCTTCTTCAGCGTCTCGGCGACGCCGGTGATATGGCCGCCGGTGCCGACGCCGGTGATGATGACGTCGATCGGCGAATCGCGGAAGTCGTTCAGAATTTCCTGCGCGGTCGTGCGGACATGCACGTCGATGTTCGCGGGGTTCTCGAACTGCTGCGGCATCCAGGCGCCCGGCGTCTCGCGCACGATCTCCAGCGCGCGCTCGATCGCGCCCTTCATGCCCTTTTCACGCGGGGTCAGGTCGAAGGTCGCGCCATAAGCCAGCATCAGGCGGCGACGCTCGATCGACATGGACTCCGGCATGACCAGGATCAGCTTATAGCCCTTGACCGCCGCGACCATCGCCAGGCCGACGCCGGTATTGCCGCTGGTCGGCTCGACGATGGTGCCGCCGGGCTTCAGTTCGCCGCTGGCCTCCGCCGCTTCGATCATGGCGAGCGCGATACGGTCCTTGATCGAGCCGCCGGGATTGGAGCGTTCCGACTTGATCCAGACCTCCGATCCGGGGAACAGCCGCTGGATCTTCACATGCGGCGTGTTGCCGATCGTTTCCAGGATGGTGTTGGCCTTCATGGCTTGGCTTCTCCGTGGGTTGGTTCGGTTGCAAGGATTTCAGGCGGATCAAAGGTTCGCGCCCGCCGGAGTTCCGGGAACAGCCGCGACCAGAGCAGGGTGACGCCGATTGCGCCCAGCCCGCCGAACACCACCGCGCCGACGGGGCCGAGGATCGAGGCCATGACCCCGCTCTCGAATTCGCCCAGTTCGTTGGAGGCGGAGATGGTCAGCTGCGACACCGCGCTCACCCGCCCGCGCATCGCATCGGGGGTGTGGAGCTGGATCAGCGACTGGCGGACATAGACCGACACCATGTCCGCACCGCCCGCGCAGATCAGCGCGGCGAGGCTGAGCAGGAAGGCGGGGTGGACGAACAGGTTCACGCCGCCCAGCGCCACCGTGTCGCTCTGGAGCCCCAAGGCGCCGGTCACATGGCTGGCGATGCCGAAGGTCAGGATCGACAGGCCGAAGACCACGACGGCGATCAGCATCTTGACCCCGACATTGCTGGTCATCGGCTTGAACGAGAACCAGATCGCGGTGGTCGCCGCGCCGATGCCCATGCCCGCCGCCAGCACGCCCAGCCCCTGCGACCCGACATGCAATATGTCGCGTGCATAGACCGGCAGCAGCGAGGTCGCGCCCGCCAGCAGGACCGCGAACAGGTCGAGCGTGATCGCCGCCTGGACCAGCCGGTTGCGACGGACATAGCTGAACCCCTCGACGATTCGGGTCAGCGGGCGGCGGTCGGTCTGCGCGGGCGGCTGCGGCACCGGGCCGATCAGGAAGATGCACAGCAGCGCGACGGCGAACAGCAAGGTGGCGACGCCATAGGCGAATTCGGGATGGATCGCATAGAGCAGCCCGCCGACGCTCGGCCCGGCGATGGTGCCGACCTGCCACGCGATCGAACTGACCGCGATGGCGGTGGGCAGGCTCTCGCGCGGGACCAGATTGGGGGCGAGCGAGGAATAGGCCGGTCCCGAAAAGGCCCGCGCGATGCCGAACGCGACTGCGGCGGTGAACAACGCCCCCAGCGTCAGATGCCCCGACCAGGTCAGGAACCAGAGGCTCGCGGCAGTCAGCACCAGCAGCCCGGTCGTCGCGCGTACGATCCAGCGCCGGTCGACGCTGTCGGCGACGAGGCCGGTGATCGGGGTCAGCAGGAACAGCGGCACGAACTGCGCGAAGCCGATCATGCCCAGCATGAAGGCCGCCTGCCGGACGTCCATCGTCTCGCGCGCCAGATTGTACACCTGCCATCCGATGACGATCGACATGGCGGATACCGCGATGGTCCCGCTGAACCGCGACAGCCAGTAGCTGCGGAAATTGGCGATGCGGAACGGGTGTTTGGGTCTATCCATGGTCGGCGAGCGTTGTAGGCTGCGGCGCGCCGTCAAGGCAACCGAGGCAAAGCTATTCTCCGCTAAATTCCTTCTGTCCGAATGGGAATTAAGAGGGGGAATTGAGTTTCATGACAAAGCACGCCAATAGGCGTCCATCCTTCCCTAACGGAAACAAAGGTGTTCCCGACTGTGGCAAAAGCTCCAAGCCGTACCAGCGAGCCCCCCATCCCCAATCGGGAGCGTCCCGCCGAACCGCAACCGTTCCAGGCTACCAAGGAACAGTTGCTGGATTTCTACAAGCAGATGCTCCTGATCCGCCGCTTCGAAGAAAAGGCGGGCCAGCTCTACGGCCTCGGCCTGATCGGCGGTTTCTGCCACCTGTATATCGGCCAGGAGGCCGTGGCGGTGGGCCTCCAGTCGGCGCTCGACGGCGACAAGGATTCGGTGATCACCGGATACCGCGACCATGGCCACATGCTGGCCTATGGCATCGATCCCAAGGTCATCATGGCCGAGCTTACGGGGCGTGCCGCCGGCATCTCCAAGGGCAAGGGCGGGTCGATGCACATGTTCTCGACCGAGCATAAATTCTATGGCGGCCACGGCATCGTGGGCGCGCAGGTGTCGCTGGGCACCGGCCTGGCGTTCGGGCACAAGTACAGCAATGACGGCGGCGTCTGCCTCGCCTATTTCGGCGACGGCGCGGCCAATCAGGGCCAGGTGTACGAGAGCTTCAACATGGCCGAGCTGTGGAAGCTCCCGATCATCTTCGTGATCGAGAACAACCAATATGCCATGGGCACCGCGGTCAACCGCGCCTCGTCCGAGGACCAGCTCTATCGCCGTGGCGAGAGCTTCCGCATCCCCGGCATCCAGGTCGACGGCATGGACGTGCTGGCGTGCCGTGGCGCGGCCGAAGAGGCGCTGGCCTGGGTCCGCGCGGGCAAGGGCCCGGTCATCCTCGAGATGAAGACCTATCGCTATCGCGGTCACTCCATGTCCGACCCCGCGAAGTATCGCAGCCGCGAGGAAGTGCAGGGCGTGCGCGACAAGTCCGACCCGATCGACCATGTCAAGAAGCTGCTCGAAGCGCAGGGCGTGACCGAGGCCGATCTGAAGGTCCTGGAGCAGGACATCCGCAAGCAGGTCAACGAAGCGGCCGATTTCGCCGAACAGACCCCCGAGCCCGATGTGGCTGAACTCTACACTGAAGTGCTGGTGGAGCGTTACTAAGATGGCGATCGAGATCAAGATGCCGGCCCTTTCGCCGACCATGGAAGAGGGTACGCTCGCCAAGTGGCTCGTGAAGGAAGGCGATACGGTCAAGTCCGGCGACATCATGGCCGAGATCGAGACCGACAAGGCGACGATGGAGTTCGAGGCCGTCGATGAGGGCGTGATCGCCAAGATCATCATTGCCGAGGGCACCGACAATGTGAAGGTCGGCACCGCCATCGCGCTGCTGGCCGAAGAGGGCGAGGACGTCGCGACCGCCGCCGCGTCGGGCAGCCGTTCGGGCGAGGCTGCCAATGCCGCGCCGAAGAACGAGGCGACCGACTCCAATTCGCCGCCGATGCCGGAAGGTGCGGCGGCCGCCGAGCAGGAAAGCGGCACGCAGAAGCTGGTCGCTGCCGCCGAGCAGGAAGCGCCCGCCTCGCCGGAAATCCCGGAAGGCACTGAGATGGTCAAGCTCACCGTCCGCGAAGCGCTGCGCGACGCGATGGCCGAGGAAATGCGCGCCGACGACCGCGTCTTCGTGATGGGCGAGGAAGTCGCCCAGTATCAGGGCGCGTACAAGGTCACGCAAGGGTTGCTGGACGAGTTCGGCGACCGTCGCGTCATCGACACGCCGATCACCGAATATGGCTTTGCCGGTGTCGGCACGGGCGCCGCGATGGGCGGCCTGCGTCCGGTCATCGAGTTCATGACGTTCAACTTCGCCATGCAGGCGATCGACCACATCATCAACTCGGCTGCCAAGACCAACTATATGTCCGGCGGCCAGATGCGCTGCCCGATCGTGTTCCGTGGTCCCAACGGTGCCGCCAGCCGCGTCGGCGCGCAGCACTCGCAGAATTACGGCCCGTGGTATGCGTCGGTCCCCGGCCTGATCGTGATCGCGCCCTATGACGCGGCCGATGCCAAGGGCCTGCTGAAGGCGGCGATCCGTTCGGAAGACCCGGTCGTCTTCCTCGAGAACGAGCTGATGTACGGCCGTTCGTTCGACGTGCCCAAGCTCGACGATTTCGTCCTGCCGATCGGCAAGGCGCGGATCATGCGCGAGGGCAAGGACGTCACGCTCGTCTCCTACTCGATCGGCGTGGGCGTCGCGCTCGAAGCCGCCGAGAAGCTGGCCGCCGAGGGCATCGATGCGGAGGTCATCGACCTGCGCACGCTGCGTCCGCTCGACACCAAGACGGTGCTGAAGTCGCTCGCCAAGACCAACCGCCTGGTCGTGGTCGAGGAAGGCTGGCCGACCTGCTCGATCGCGTCGGAAATCACCGCCGTCGTGATGGAGGAAGGGTTCGACGACCTCGACGCGCCGGTGCTGCGCGTGACCAACGAGGACGTGCCGCTGCCTTATGCCGCCAACCTCGAGAAACTGGCGCTGGTCGACGCGAACAAGGTCGTCGCGGCGGTCAAGAAGGTCACCTATCGCGGCTAAGCCGTGGGGTGTTTCGTGAATTGAAGGGGGCCTTCCGGGAAATCGGGAGGCCCTTTTTCATGGGGTTCATTCGTGCGAAGGGCAGGGGATGACCGACGCCCCCGCCACGCCGACGCCCCCGCCCGCCATCGAAGCGGTGATGCGCGAACAGGCGCTGGCGGTGGGCTATGCGCCCGCCGCCGCGCGCGAGGGGTTCGCGGCGCTGCTCGATCTCGACCATCAGCTCGCCTCGATCCTGCAAAGCACGACCGAGCCGATGATCGGCCAGATGCGGCTGACCTGGTGGTATGAGGCGCTGGAAAAGCTCGACCGCGAGCCCGCGCCTGCGCATCCGGTGTTGCAGCGGCTGGCGGTGGCGGTCCTGCCCGGTGGCGTGCGGGGGGCGGATCTGGCGCCGATGATCGAGGGGTGGGAGGCGCTGCTCGATGATGGCGAAGCGCTGGATGACGAGCGTGTCGCCCGCCATGCGCAGGCGCGCGGGGGCGTCTTGTTCGCCTCGATCGGGCGGTTGCTGGGTGGCGAGGGGTGGGAACCGCTCGGCGTCGCCTGGGCCAAGGCCGATCTGGCCGGGCACATCAGCGACAAGCCGCTGGCGGATCGAATCGGCGCACAGGCCCTGGGCGAACTGGACACCGCGCTGTCGCCGAAGCGGGCGCGAGGGACACGGGGGTTGAGCGGCCTGGGCGTCCTGGCCCGTGAAGGTCTGCGCCACCCGGACCGCCTGCCGGGCCATCCCCTCCGCGCGGCGCGACTGGCGTGGCATGGTTTGACGGGGCGCTGACGTCCTTGGCCTGGAGATAGTGCCGTACCCCGGCGAAGGCCGGGGTCCAGTTGTAATGCCCTATCGACGGCGCGGGACCTTTGCCTCCCCCGCCGATCCTTGGCGCTCCACGGGCTGCACAGAAACTGGACCCCGGCCTTCGCCGGGGTACACCCAGTGTGGGGAGCGGCTCACCAAAACCCCGTTCAGCCTGAGCGAAGTCGAAGGCCAAGGGAATCACCTTGCCGCCCGCGCATGACCCCGGTTAACCATAACCCGTCTGACGGGGGGAGACGGAACCGATGTGGCGCTATCTGGCCGGAGGGTTGGGCACGCTGGTGCTGGTGGGGGCAGGGCTGTTCCTGTGGGGCAGCCGACCCGACACGCCATCCCCGCTCCCCGCCGCGAGCGCCGCGACAGCGCCCTCCCCGCAAGCCGGAGAGGACGACGCGTCCCTTCCCGAAGCGTCCGCCCGCACCCGCGAGCAGAAACGCTTCGACCGCTACGACAAGGACCGCGACGGCGCGATCACCCGCGAGGAATATCTCGCCGCGCGGCGCAAGGCTTACGCCAAGCTGGACCGCGACGGCGACGGCAGGCTGTCGTTCGACGAATGGGCGATCAAGGCCACGACCAAGTTCGCCACCGCCGACCGCGACAGGTCGGGTGCGATGAACGCGGCCGAGTTCGCCACCACCGCCGTCAAGCGTCGACCGGCTCGGGCGAACTGTCCTCCGGCGCGAACGGCACCGGCTGAGGCACCGGAGGCGGCCCCGGCGGAAGAGAGTTGAGCCAGCCGGGTAGCGCCTCGCGCGCGCGGTCGGTGTACATCTTCTTGCGATCGGCCTTTTTGGTCCGGCCGGGGATGGGCGGGAACAGGCCGAAATTGACGTTCATCGGCTGATAGGTTTCGGCCTCGGCCAGCCCGGTGATGTGGCCCAACAGCGCGCCCAGCGCCGTCTCGACCGGCGGCGGGGCGATGGTCTTGCCGGTCAGCTCGGCCGCCGCGAAACGCCCGGCGAGCAGGCCTATCGCCGCGCTCTCGATATAGCCCTCGCACCCCGTGATCTGGCCCGCAAAGCGCAGGTTCGGCCGCGACTTCAGCCGCAGCGTCGCGTCGAGTAGCTCGGGCGAACGGATGAAGGTGTTGCGGTGCAATCCACCCAGCCGCGCGAACTCGGCCTTTTCCAGCCCCGGAATGGTGCGGAAGATGCGAATCTGCTCGGCATATTTCAGCTTGGTCTGGAAACCGACGATGTTCCACAGCGTGCCCGCCGCATTGTCCTGGCGCAGCTGGACGACGGCATAGGGCCAGCGTCCGGTGCGCGGATCGTCCAGCCCGACGCCCTTCATCGGCCCGAAGCGCAGCGTGTCGACCCCGCGCTCGGCCATGACCTCGACCGGCATGCAGCCGTCGAAATAGGGGGTGTTCTTCTCCCACTCGCGGAATTCCGTCTTTTCGCCGTCGAGCAGCGCCTGATGGAAGGCCAGATACTGGTCCTTGTCCATCGGGCAGTTGATGTAATCCTTGCCCGTGCCCTTGTTCCAGCGGCTCTGGAACCAGGCGACGTCCATGTCGATCGACTCGCGGTGGACGATGGGGGCGATCGCGTCGAAGAAGGCCAGCGCCTCCGCGCCGGTCGCCTCGCCGATGCCGCCCGCCAGCGACGGCGCGGTCAGCGGGCCGGTGGCGATGATCGCGGGCCCCTCCGGCAGCGCATCGATCCGCTCGCGAACGATGGTGATGTTGGGATGCACCGCGAGCGCGGCCGTGACCCCGGCCGAAAAGCCGTCGCGGTCCACCGCCAGCGCCGAACCGGCGGGCACGGCATGGACGTCGCCCTTGGCCATGATGATCGAGCCGAGCGCGCGCATCTCCTGATGCAGCAGCCCGACCGCGTTGGAGGTCGCATCGTCCGAGCGGAAGGAATTGGAACAGACCAGCTCGGCCAGGTCGCCGCCATGATGGGCGGGCGTGGTGTCCGCGCCGCCGCGCATTTCGGACAGGCGCACCTTCAGCCCCGCTTCCGCAAGCTGCCACGCGGCTTCCGAGCCCGCCAGCCCGCCGCCGATCACATGAATGTCATAGGTCATCGCGTCGCCTTAGACCCGGAAGCGCTGGGGTGGAAGCACTTGCGCCGATGCGCCGCCGCCGCCACCTCATGGACCATGACGACCATCTTCACCATCGGCTATGAGGGCGCGACCGTCGACGGGTTCCTAGCGACGCTGAAACAGGCGGGGGTCGCGCGGCTGATCGACGTCCGCGCGCTGCCGCTGTCGCGGCGGCCGGGCTTTTCCAAGTCGCCGCTGGCCGCCGCCTTGCGCGAGGTCGGGATCGACTATGTCCACCTCAAGGATCTGGGCACGCCGAAGCGCGGGCGGGATGCGGCCAAGAAGGGCGATGTGGGCACGTTGCGCGACGTCTATGACGATCAGCTGGCGCTGCCCGAGGCACAGGCGGCGGCGGCGCGGATGCTCGATCTGGCGGGCGAGATGCCGTCCGTCTTGCTCTGCTACGAACGCGATCCCTGCCATTGCCATCGCACCCTGTTGCTGGAGGCGGTGGGGCAGGGGATGACGGTGGTCGACCTCTATGTCTGATCAGACCGCGACCAGGTCCACGAAGCTGGCCGTGCGGTCGCGCAGCGCGCCGATGGTTTGGCCCAAAGCCTGCGCCAGCCCGTGGAGCGCGCCCGCTTCCTGATCGATCCGGGTCGCATCCTGCTGGATCTGCGCGACCTGTCGCCCGATCTGGTGCGCGGCCGTTACCGACTGTTCGACATTGCCCGCGATCGCCGTGGTCGCGACGCCCTGCGCCGCCACCGCCAGGTCGATCGCCTGCGAGATGGCGCCGATCGCCTCGACCGCCTCGCAAAGCTGGCCCTGTTCGGCGACGAGCGCGTGGAGGTTGGTCTTGACCTCGGCGATGTTGCGCGCGGCGTCCTGCGCGGCCTCGCGGGTCTGGCTGGCGAGCGCCTTGACCTCATGCGCAACGACCGCGAAGCCGCGCCCGGCCTCGCCCGCGCGCGCGGCCTCGATCGCGGCGTTCAGCGCGAGCAGGTTGGTGCGGGCCGATACCGCCTCGATCAGCGCGAGCAGCGCGTCGATCGCGGTGGCGCTGTCGGCCAGGGCATCGGCGCGGAGGCCGGTGGCGGCGATCCGGTCGCCGACCGTGCGGCGGATATCGCGCGCCTTGTCCATGTCGCGGGTGATCGAGGCGAAGGCATCGGCCAGGCCCCGTCCGCGCGCCGCCGTGTCACCCAGCGCCGAACGGCTTTGCTCGACCGCCTCGGTCATGCATGTCGCGCCCGTCTGGGTTTCGCCCGCATAGCGCGCCAGATCGCCCGCCACGCGGCCCATATCCCCGGTCGCGCGGGCCAGCGTGTCCGACAGGATGGCGATATCGGCCAGGAAGTCGTGCGCCGCGCCGTCGATCCGACGTGCCCGCGCCATTCGCTCCTGCGCCAGCGCGATCTGCGCATCGGCCGCCTGCCGCGCGATCGTGGCGGCATCCAGCGTGCCCTCGAAAACACCCTTCTTCGTCAGGATCAGCGCGTCGGGCGCGCCCCAATCGGCATGGAGCGCCAGCTTTTCGGCGATGCTCGCCCCGACCTCGCAACAGGGATGGGCGCGGACATAGCCATCCAGCGTCGCGCCGAAATCGGGATTTTGCAGCAGCGCATGGCCGAAGGGATTGTAGAGCAGCCCCTTCACGTCCCGCTCGCGGATCGCGCCGACCGGGCGGCGCTCGGCGTCCAGTACCGGCAGCAGCCGCATGTCGGGATGCTGCCGGAACAGGCCGATCGCCACCGTCAACGACGCATCGGCGTCGATCACCGGGGCTTGGGGCACGGCGACCCCGGAGGAGAAGACGGGCGGCTTCATCGCCTCCGTCCCTAGGTCATCAACCGTAAACGCCGTGTTAGGAATTGATGACGTTTTCGTGACGCAACGCCATCAATTTCCTTGCGATCACCCCGAAACGGGCAGCCGGACCGTCCCGTCCTCGTCGCGCTTCATCGGACCATAGGCGATCACTGCGGTCAGCGGCAGCGGCGCATAGAGATGCGGGAAGAGCTGGCCGCCCCGGCTCTCCTCCCACTTCACCGCCCCGCCCATCGCCGCCAGATCGACCGCCGCGATGTGCAGGTCGTCTTGGCCGGCAAAGTGCTTGTCGACCGTCTCGGTCAGCTGGGCGGCGGTGGACAGATGGATATAGCCATCGGCCAAATCCACCGGGGCGCCCGCAAAGACGCCCTCCTGTTCCAGCGCCGCCATCTGATCGGCGGTCAGCACCTTATAGGCGGTGGCGGGCTGGCTCATTCGCCATCCTCGGGACCGGCGGCGAGGTTCTCGCCGACGACCGCGTCGGGCTCGGGCGCGATGTCGGACGTGCCGTCGGCCAGGTTCATCTCGGCATCCTCCTCGGTCTCCTCGATGCGCGCGGCCGAGACGACATGCTCGCCCGCCGCCACGTTGAAGAGCCGCAGCCCCGCCGAGCCGCGCCCGATGACGCGAAGCGACGCCAGCGACATGCGGATCAGCTTGGCCTGGTCGGTCACGAGCATCAGCTGATGCCCCTTGGATGCGGGGAAGCTGGCGACGACATCGCCGTTGCGGGCGATATTATCGATGTTCGTGATGCCCTGGCCACCACGGCCCGTGCGGCGATATTCATAGGCCGAGGACAGCTTGCCATAGCCGTTGGCGCACACGGTAAGGATGAACTGCTCGGAGTTGCGCAGCTCTTCGTACCGCTCCACCGACAGCTCGGGCTCGCCTTCCTTCTCGCCCTTCCAGGGGGCGAAGCGCAAGTAAGCCTCGCGCTCTTCCTGGGTGGTGCCGACGCGGTGCAGGACCGAGAGCGAGATGACCTCGTCCTCGCCCTTCAGCGCGATGCCGCGCACGCCGGTCGAGGTGCGGCTCTGGAACTCGCGCACATCGTCGGCGGCGAAGCGGATCGCGCGGCCGCAGCGGGTGGCGAGCAGCACGTCGTCCTGGGCGCCGAGCAGTGCGACGCCGATCAACCGGTCCTCGCTCTCGTCGTCGAAGCGCATCGCGATCTTGCCGTTCGAGGGGACGTTGGTGAACGCGTCCATCGAGTTGCGGCGCACCGCGCCCTTGGCGGTGGCGAACATGACGTGGAGCTTGCCCCACTCCGCCTCGTCCTCGGGCAGCGGCAGCACGGTCGAGATCGTCTCGCCCGGTGCCAGCGGCAACAGGTTGACCATCGGCCGCCCGCGCGTGGCTGGGCCGCCTTCGGGCAGGCGCCACACCTTGTAGCGATAGACCTTGCCGTGGTTCGAGAAGAACAGCACCGGCGTGTGGGTGCTGGTCACGAACAGCTCGGTGACGACGTCCTCGTCCTTGGTTGCCATGCCCGAGCGGCCCTTGCCGCCCCGGTTCTGCGCGCGGAAGGCGTCGAGCGGGGTGCGCTTGATATAGCCCTGCATGGTCACGGTGACGACCATGTCCTCGCGCTCGATCAGGTCCTCGTCGTCGATGCCATCGGCGGCGGCGGCGATTTCCGAGCGGCGCGGGGTCGCGAACTGGTCGCGGATCGCCACCAGCTCACCGCGCATCACCTCGTACAGCTTCACGCGGTTGGCGAGGATTTCGAGCAGCTCGGTGATCGAGTCCGCCAGACCCTTCAGCTCGTCGCCGATCTCGTCACGGCCCAGTGCCGTCAGGCGATGCAGACGCAGGTCGAGGATCGCGCGAACCTGGGTCTCGGACAGGCGATAGGTATCGCCAAAGCCTTCGCTCTCGACCGCTTCGACCAGACGGATATAGGGCGCGATCTCGGCGATCGGCCATTCGCGGGCGAGCAGCGCCTCACGCGCGGCGACCGGCGAGGCCGAACCGCGAATAATCCGCACCACTTCGTCCAGGTTCGTCACCGCGATGACGAGGCCCAGCAAGATGTGCGCCCGCTCGCGCGCCTTGGCCAGTTCGAACTTGGAGCGGCGGGTGATGACCTGCTCGCGGAACTGGACGAAGGCCTGGATGATGTCGCGCAGGTTCAGCAGCTCGGGCCGACCGCCGCGAATGGCGAGCATATTGGCCGGGAAGCTGGTCTGGGCCGGGGTGTGCCGCCACAGCTGGTTGAGCACGACCTCCGGGGTCGCATCGCGCTTCAGGTCGATGACGATGCGAACGCCTTCGCGGTTCGATTCGTCGCGAATGTCGCTGATCCCCTCGATCCGCTTTTCCTTGGCGGCCTCGGCGATCTTCTCAACCAGCGCGTTCTTGCCCTGCTGATAGGGGATTTCGGTCAGGACGATGGCCCGGCGGTCGCCGCGCATCTCCTCGATCTCGTGGCGCGAGCGCACGATGATCGAGCCGCGCCCGGTCTGATAGGCCGAGCGCGCGCCCGAACGGCCCAGGATCAGCGCGCCGGTGGGGAAGTCGGGGGCGGGGACGATCTCGTTGAGTTCCTCGACCGTGATCGCGCCGTTTTCCATGTACGCGAGGCAGGCATTGACCACCTCGCCCAGATTGTGCGGCGGGATGTTGGTCGCCATGCCGACCGCGATACCGCCAGCACCATTGACCAGCAGGTTCGGGTACTGAGCGGGCAGGACCGAGGGTTCGCGCTCCGAGCCGTCATAGTTGGGCTGGAAGTCAACCGTGTCCTTGTCGAGATCGTCGAGCAGCGAGTTGGCGACCTTGGCCAGACGCGCTTCGGTGTAACGCATCGCGGCGGGCGGATCGGGGTCCATCGAGCCGAAGTTGCCCTGACCGTCGATCAGCGGCACGCGCATCGACCAGTCCTGCGCCATGCGGGCCAGCGCGTCGTAGATCGCGCTGTCGCCGTGCGGGTGGTATTTACCCATGACGTCGCCGACGATGCGCGCCGACTTGCGGTACGGCTTGCCCGCGACGAAGCCGCTCTCGGCGGCCGAATAGAGGATACGGCGATGGACGGGCTTCAGGCCGTCGCGCACATCGGGCAGCGCACGCGCCACGATCACACTCATCGCATAGTCGAGATAGCTCGACTTCATCTCGTCGACGATGGAGATCGTCGAAATATCGGAAGGTTCCGCGAGGGTCGTCTCGTCGGCCAAAGTCTGTTGCTTTCCGGCTTGATGGTCAGATGGGAACCAAGGGTACTAGCCGAGCGTGAGCCGCCTGACCACCCCCGCGCGACCCCATTCGCGAGAGGCCGTTCGGGAGCAACAGCGGGCGCGGAGCGGGTCGGCGGGGATGGGCCCGGCGTCTATGCTCCCCCCCTCGGCAGCAGGATCGCGGGACTTTTCGAGGCGCTGGTCGCCGACGGGAGTAAACGGCGACCAGCCAGGGTCTTATGACGCTCCGGCGATTTCGGCGACATGTCGCAAATGTTACTATTCTGTCATGACGTTGTCGTAACAAGGGTCTGACGGGTCAGGGCTGGACCTCCTTGCCCTCCCAGTCGAACAGCTTGCCGCTGTCGGGCGCGCGCAGTCCGTCGAGGACGTCGAGCAGTTGCACGGCGGCGCGATCGGCGGCGAACAGGCCGCCGGGGCGGACATTGCCCTGGAACGGCCTGGACAGTGCGGTATCGACGGTGCCGGGGTGAAGGGCGACGACGATCGAGCGGTCGTTGCGCCGCTTGTGCTCGATCGCCAGCGTGCGGATGAACTGGTTCAGCGCCGCCTTGGACGCGCGATAGCCGTACCAGCCGCCCATGCGATTGTCGGAGATCGATCCCACCCGCGCCGACAGCGCCGCGAAGATCGTCTTGCCGGTGCGCGGCATCAGCGGCAGCAGATGCTTGGCGACCAGCGCCGGGCCGATCGCGTTGATCGCGAAATTGCGCGCCAGCCATGCGGGCGACAGCTGGTCGATCGCCTTTTCGGGCCCCTGTTCGCCGTCATGCAGCAGGCCGGTGGCGACGATCACCAGATCGGGGGCAGGGCCGCTGGCGATCCGCGCGGCGGCGGCGGCGATGCTGGCCTCGTCCTCCAGGTCGATATGCGCGTCGCCGGTCATCGAGCGGGCGAAGCGGGCGACTGCGATGCCCTCTTCCTCCAGCGCGTCGGCAAGGGCTCCGCCGATCCCGCCCGAGGCGCCGATGACGATCGCCCGTTTCCACTCGCTCATCGCACGAATCTCCATAGGGTCGGCGTGCTCGCCTCGGCGTCGAACGCATAGCCGTCGCTATCGAAACCGCGCATCGCATCGGTGTCGGTGATGGCATGCTCGACCATCCAGCGCGCCATGGCGCCGCGCGCCTTCTTGGCGTGGAAGCTGACGAAGCGGTCGCCCTCGCGGAAATCGACGCCGATCACGCGGATGGACGCGGGCAGCTTGCCGTCGACGGCATGCCAATATTCCTGGCTGGCCAGGTTCAGGATGGTGCCGGTCCCCTCCGCCTCGACCTCCTCGGCCAGGCGCGTGGCGATCCGGTCGCCCCACCAGTCGGTCAGCTTGTCCCCGCGCGGCGCCCAGCGCGTGCCCATTTCCAGCCGATAGGGACGCATCGCGTCCAGCGGGCGGAGCAGCCCGTAAAGCCCCGACAGCATCCGCAGATGATCTTGCGCGAACAGGATCGCGGGCTCGTCCAGCGTCTTGGCCTCCAGCCCGGTATAGACGTCGCCCGCAAAGGCTAACATCGCGGGCCGCTCGGGCGCGTCGGCGAAGTCGCGGAACCGCTCGGCATTCAGCTTGGCGAGCGCGGGCGAGATGCGCATCAGCGCGGACAGCTTCTCTTCGCCGAGGCCCGCGGCGGCGGCGGCCAGTGCGTCCGCCTCGACCGCGAAATGCGGGCGGGTGGGGGCGAGATCGGGGAGGGGGCTCTTGTAATCGAGCGTCTTGGCGGGGGAAATGACGGCAATCATGATGGCGCACGCGCTAGCGGGCGGAGCGTTCGCGTTCAATCCGCGTTCAGCGGCTGACGGATAGGGTGGCACGCATCATCGCTTTGCTTGAACGGGACGAGACCTGTCCCTACAAGCGCGCCATCGACGGTTCCGGACCTGACAGGCTCTATTCTTGGAGAGAATTCGCATGAAAATCATTCCGAAACTCGCGCTGGCGGCGGTGCTTGCGACGGGCGTAGGTGGCGTTGCGCTGACCGCGCCGGCCGTTGCGCAGAAGAAGGGCAAGGAGCAGGAAGCCGGTGGCCTGAAGCTCAGCCCCGAGGCGCTGAAGGCGGCGCAGGCGGCACAGCCGGTGCTGCAGCAGAAGAATTATGCCGCCGCCGATCCGCTGGTGTCGGCGGTCGAGGCCGCGGCCAAGACCGAGGACGACAAGTATATCGCGGCCGCGATGCGCTACGAGCTCGAATCGGGCAAGCTGTTCGCCGCGCAGCAGGCGAACCCGAACGCGCCGATCGACGAGGCCCCGCTCGCCAAGCCGCTCGACGTGCTGATCGCCAGCCCCTCGACCCCGGTGACGGACAAGCCGCGCTATGTCTATCGTCGCGGCGCGCTGGCCTATAACGGCAAGCAGTATCCGATCGCGCTGAAATATTTCGAACAGGCGCAGCAGCTGGGTTACAACGACCCCAACCTGCCGCTGCTGATCGTCAAGGCGAAGATGGAGACGGGTGACGTCGCGGGCGCCAACGCCGCGCTGGCCACCACCATCGACCAGATGAACGCCTCGGGCCAGAAGGCGCCGGAGGATTATTACAAGTACGCCATCGGTCGCGCCAACAAGAGCAAGATGGTCCCCGAGACGCTGACCTGGATGCGCAAGTGGATCGTCGCCTATCCGACGCCGCAGAACTGGCGCAACGCGCTGGTCATCTATGGCCTGCAGCCGGGTTCGCTGGCGACGCTGGACAAGAACCAGAAGCTGGACCTGTTCCGCCTGATGCGCGCCTCCAAGTCGCTGGCCGACCAGAACGACTATATGGAATATGCGCAATATGCGACGGACAAGGGCCTGCCCGCCGAGGCGGAAGCGGTCCTGAAGGAAGGCATGGCGACCGGCAAGATCCCGGCCGGTAATGCCACCGCGAAGGCGATGCTGACCGCCGCCGCCGCCAAGAGCCGCCAGGAAGGCTCGCTCGCCCCGACCGAGGCGCGCGCCAAGTCGGCCGGCGACGGCAAGCTCGCCGCGCTGACCGCCGAGGCCTATTACGGCCAGGGCAATTACGCCAAGGCGGCCGAACTGTACCGCACCGCGCTGCAAAAGGGCGGTGTCGATGCGGGCGAGGTGAACACCCGCCTGGGCATCGCGCTCGCCGCGCAGGGCGACAAGGCCGGTGCCACCGCCGCCTTCGACGCGGTGAAGGGTGCCCCGCGCGCCGATCTGGCGGGCTTCTGGAAGGCCTGGCTCTCGACCCAGGCATAAGGTCATCGTCCGCGCCGATCCGGTCGGCGCGGTCCTGTCCTGCGGAAAGGCCTCGGCGAAAGCCGGGGCCTTTTTCATTCCGGGGGAGAGGCGCGAAACTCCCTCCCACCCGCCGTTCAGCCTGAGCGAAGTCGAAGGCCACGGGATTGCGCTCGCCTGGAGGGAGGCCGCAGGGCGTGCGCTTCGACTTCGCTCAGCGCGAACGGCTGTCTGGTCAGTAGTCCCAGGCACCGCCCGCGCCCCGCCCTCCGTTCAGCCTGAGCGCAGTCGAAGGCCACGGGATTGCACTCGCCTGGAGGGAAGCCGCAGGGCGTGCGCTTCGACTTCGCTCAGTGCGAACGCCTGTCGGGTCAGCAGCCCCAAGCGCCGCGCGCGCCCCGCCGCCCGTTCAGCCTGAGCGAAGTCGAAGGCCACGGGACTGCGCCCGCCTGGAGGGAAGCCGCACAGCGTGCGCTTCGACTTCGCTCAGCGCAAACGGCTGTCGGGTCAGTAGTCCCAAGCCCCGCCCGCGCCCCGCCCCCCGTTCAGCCTGAGCGCAGTCGAAGGCCACGCGATCCCCTGGAAATGGAATTGCCCCGGCAGATCGAGGCCCAAGAAAAAACCGGCCCCCCTCGCGGAAGGCCGGTTTCCTGTCTTGCCGAAACCCGTGGATCAGTCCGCTTCGATCGGAATCCCCGACACCTGCTTGGCGGTGCGAATGGTCAGCGAGGTCTTGACGCTGGCGACGTTGGGCGCCGGTGTCAGATGCCCGGTCAGGATTTCCTGGAAGCTCTTGAGGTCCGACGCGACGATCTTCAGAATGAAGTCGATCTCGCCGTTCAGCATATGGCATTCGCGCACTTCGGGAATACCGGCGACATGCGCCTCGAACGCGGCCAGGTCATGCTCGGCCTGGCTGCGCAGCGACACCATCGCGAAGACGGTGATTGGAAAGCCCAGACGCGCGGCGTCCAGATCGGCGTGATAGCCCCGGATCGCCCCCGCTTCCTCGAGCGCGCGGACGCGACGCAGGCAGGGCGGGGCGGTCAAACCGACGCGTTCGGCGAGTTCGACATTGGTCATACGGCCATCGGCCTGCAACAGCGCCAGGATCTGCCGATCGATACGATCGAGCGCCATTACACGATACTCCACATAAAAAGCCGATTCCCTATGTTCGTTTGCGGCTGGATATAAGAAAATTACGCACTACCGCAATTGTCTCACTTTGCAACGGCATGTCGCGTGATATTTGCAGGTTACCAGTTGGAAGGATAAAGACGTTACGTCAGGGTCCTCGGGGGCCATGGCCCAAGCGTAAAGGGAGCTCTGTGCGGTTCGACGACAGTCTGGCGACGATTCTTTCGGCCGACACTGCGACGCCATTCGGTGCGCAGACTGCCTGGCGGCAGCTTGTCGACCTGATGAGTCGCGGGCGGGTTCCCGCAGATCCGCCGATGCTGGCGCGACTGGCGGCGTTGCGCGATATCGTGCCCGAGCCCGTTCGCGCCGCCAGCGCCCGCATGCTGCGTCAGGGCCCGGCACCGGTCGCGCTGGTCGCCTTCTTCGCCCAGGACGATCTGCCCGTCGCGGGGCCGGTCCTGCGCTCGGTGACCCTGGCGGACGCGGACTGGCTGGCGATCCTGCCCCGGCTGACGCCCGGCACCCGATCGATCCTCCGGCATCGCCGCGACCTGTCGGAAACGGTGCAGCGGGGACTGGAGAGCTTCGGCGCGGTCGATTTCGTCCTGCCGCACTTCGGCGCGGAGGCGGTGGCCGATCCCGAGCCCGAGTTCGAACCCGTCACCGTGGCGCCGACCCCATCCCAGCCGCAAAGCTGGCCGATCGCCCGCGACACGCCCCCGCCGCCGCCCGCCGCCGCGCCATTGCCGCCGCAGGAGCCGCCGGTCGCCGAACAGCCCCCGCTGTCGATCCTGCTCGATCCCGTGCCGACCCAGCCCGCCACGCCTTTCGTGGCGCTGGGGCAGGTGGCCCGGACCCTGCCCTTCATGGCCGAGGCGATGCGCCATGCCGAGCCCGCTTCCGCGCCCCCGCGCTATGAGATCGCCGATCTGGTCGCCCGGATCGACGCGTTCAACCAGCGCCGCGAAGAAGTGGCGGGGGCGACCCCGAGCCATGCGGGCCCGGCGCATTTCGATTTCGAGACCGACACGCGCGGACTGATCCTGGGCGTCGATGGCGTCGCGCGCGGGCCGCTGGTCGGCGTCAGCATCGCCGAGACCGTGATGCAGGGACTGGCGCAGTTCGACGGCGTGGCGATGGGGGCGTTTCGTCGCCGCTCGCCCTTCCGCGACGCCCGGCTGGAGATTGGCGGCGCATCGGAAGCGGCGGGATCGTGGCGGGTTTCGGCCATGCCCTATTTCGACCCGCTGACCGGCCAGTTTCTGGGCTATCGCGGCAGCGGGCGGCGGCCCCGGCGCGACGAGATCGCCAATGCGGTCGGCGCCAACACGGCGTCGGACAAGGCCTCGTCCGATTCGCTGCGCCAGTTGGTCCATGAACTCCGCACCCCCGCCAATGCGGTGGCGGGCTTTGCCGAACTGATCGAAAGCGAACTGCTCGGCCCGGTCGCGCCGGTCTATCGCGACCGGGCATCGGCCATCCGGTCGATGGCGGCGGACCTGCTCGCCTCGGTCGAGGATCTCGACACGGCGGCGCGGATCGAGGGACGCGTGCTGGAGCTGCGACCGACCGTCGTGCCGCTCGAGCCGCTGATCCGGCGCATCCTGGCCGAACTCCACCCGCTGGCCGAGCTGCGCCGCGCGGAAATCCGGTTCGAGGCGCCCGAGCAGGCGATCACCGCCCTGGCGGACGACCGTGCGAGCGAGCGGCTGATCACCCGGCTGTTCTCCGTCCTGCTGTCCAATTGCGTGGTCGGCGAGCGGCTGGCCGCCGGGCTGGCGATCGATCAGGGCATGGCGGTGCTGCGCGTCGACCGACCGCTGGCCCTGACCGTCGAGACCGAGGGCGCGTTGCTCAGCGAAGCGGGGGACGAGGATCAGCGTGACGGTGCGCCGCTGCTCGGCACCGGCTTTTCGCTGCGGCTGATCGACAAGCTGGGCGCGGAGATGGGGGGCGGCCTGACCATCGGGCTCCACCGGGTCGTGTTGGCGCTGCCGCTCGGCGGGGAGCAGCGCGCGGGACAGGCGTCGCGCCGCTGAAGCCGACCATGTCGACCCGGCCCTGGCGCCCCGACCCGCCGAGCGCGGAGGAACGGATCGACTGGCCCGCCGATTTCGGCACCCGCTTCCTCGTCACCGTCGATGTCGAGGAGGAATTCGACTGGTCCGCGCCGCTCGACCGGCGGCACCGTGCGACGACGGCGATGCGGGCTTTCCCGGCGGCGCATCGGCGCTTTGCCGCAGCGGGCGTCGGGCTGACCTGCATGGTCGACTATCCGGTCGCGGTCGATCCGGCGTCGGTCGCGATCCTGTCCGAGTGCCGGAACGACAGGCGGTCGGAAATCGGGGCGCAGCTTCACGCCTGGGTCACCCCGCCCTACCGGGAGGTGGTCGACCCCTTCACCAGCCATGCGGGGAACCTGCCCTTCGCGCTGGAGGCGGCCAAGCTCGATACGCTGACCGAGGCGCTGGCGCAGGGTTTCGGCATGCGGCCGCGCATCTTCCGGTCGGGGCGCTATGGGCTGGGGCCGTCCTCGTTGCGCCTGTTGGCGGAGCGGGGCTATCGGATCGACAGCTCGATGCGCGCGCTGCACGATTATGGCGACGAAGGGGGTATGGATTTCGGCGGCATCGCGGCGCATGGCTTTCGCCGTGACGGGATGATCGAGTTGCCGCTGACCAGCGTGTTCGACGGGCTCTTGGGGCGATGCGGACCGCGCCTCCATCGGTGCGCTGGCCACGTTCCATATGGTCGCGGAGTGCTGGCACGGGCGGGGTTGCTCAACCGGATACCGTTGACGCCCGAAGGGGTGGGCATCGCCGATGCGCTGGCGGGGATCGACCGGGCATTGCAGGACGGTGTCCGCGTGCTGGTCTTTTCCTTTCATTCCCCGACGCTGGAGCCGGGGCATACCCCCTATGTCCGCGATGCGCGGGACCGGGTGCAGTTCGACCGGTGGTGGGATGCGGTGTTCGACCGGCTGGCTGAGCGGGGCGTCCTGCCCACCACGGTCGCGGATATAATCGCGGCGCTCGACCGGCGCCCCGGCTGACACCGGCGGGCGACCAGGACGGCCGCCCGCCGGTCGGGGATCAGCGCTTCATCGCCTCGATCAGCTTCTTGACGTCCTGGCTGCGACCGCGCGGCAGGATCAGGATGTCGTCGCCGCTCGCCACGACGATCAGATTCTCGACATCGACCGCCGCGACGCGCACCCGGTCGGTGCGGATCAGGCAGTTCTTGGTATCGATCGCCAGCACTTCGCCGCGATGCGCATTGCCGAAACCGTCCAGCTCGCTGATCGCGTGCAGCGCGTCCCAGCTGCCGACATCGTTCCAGCCCATCGCGACCGGCACCACCGCGACGCGATCGGCGCGCTCCATGACCGCATAGTCGATCGAATCGGACGGGCAGGCGGCGAAGTCGGCCTCGTTGGGGCAGATGCGCTTGCCCTCATGCGTGGCGCCGCGCATCGCCTTTTCGGCGGCGACGAGCATTTCGGGGGCGTGCTGGCCCAGTTCCTCCAGATAGCGGTCGGCGCGGAACAGGAAGATGCCGCCGTTCCACGCATAGTCGCCGCGCGCCAGCATCGCTTCGGCACGTTCCAGGCGGGGCTTCTCGACGAAGCGCGCGACCTGGTTGACCCCCGGCGCGATCTCGCGGCCGACCTGGATCCAGCCATAGCCGGTCTCGGGCTTGTCGGGCGAGATGCCGAAGGTCGCGAGCCAGCCCTGCGACACCATCGGCAGCGCGGCGCGGATCGCGGCGTGGAACGCGCCCAGATCGGCGATGACATGGTCGGACGGCATGACCAGCAGCACGTCCTCAGGCTTGGCGGCGAGCGCGGCGAGCGCGATGGCGGGCGCGGTGTTCCGCGCCACCGGCTCGAGGATCAGCGTCTGGGCCGGGGTGCCCGCCGCGACCAGCTGGTTCTCGACCAGATCGGCATGGCGTTGACCCGCGACGATGATCGGTGCCGCGAAGTCTTCCGAATTGGTGCGTTGCGCGGTCAGCTGCAACATGGTTTCGTCCGAGGTCAGCGCGAGCAGCTGCTTGGGCATTTCCGGCTTGGACATGGGCCAAAGTCGCGTGCCGGAGCCGCCGGACAGGATGACCGGAACGATCGGATTGTGCATGAATGCCCCTTTGTTGATCCGCCATCGCCGATCGGATGACGGTTTCGCCTATAACGCGCCCATAACGCATATCTTCACGCTTCGTTTGTCATTCCGTGTAAAAATTGGGACAGTCGTGCGTTCAGGGGGGTGACGAGTAGCGTCCGGTCGATGATCCGTGTGTTCAAACACTATGTCCCCCATGCAGTTCTGCTGCTCGGGTTGGTCGATTTCACGCTGCTGCTGCTCGCCTCCGAACTGGGGTGGCGGTTGCGGGCCTGGCAGATCGGCTATCCGGTCGGTGCGGCGATCGACCGCTGGCCGCAGATATTGAGCTTTGCCGCGCCGCTTCAGGTCGCGCTGCTGGCGGTGGGGGCCTATTCGACAGCGTCCTTCCTGTCGCTGCGCTTCGCGGCGGCGCGGTTGATGGTCGCGGTGTCGCTGGGCGTCATCTTCCTGTCGCTGATCTTCTTCTTCTTTCCGGCAGTCTCCTATTGGCGATCGAGCCTGTTGTTCGCGATGATGTTCGCGATCCTTCTGCTGGTCGTCGTGCATGGCGCGCTGGGGCGGCTGCTGGGCGGGGACCGGTTCAAGCGGCGGGTGATCGTGATGGGGGCAGGTCCCCGCGCCGCCCAGATCGTCGAGCTGGCCGAGCGGCCGGGTGCCAATTTCCTGGTCGTCGGGGTGATCGCCATGTCCGACGCCGAAAGGGTGCTGCCACAGGCCATCCACCGCGAGGATATTCCCAATCTCCAGGCGTTCGTCGTCGGTCGCGAGGTGGTCGAGGTCGTGCTGGCGCTGGAGGAACGCCGCCGCGCCTTGCCCTATCAGGACCTGTTGCGTGTCCGGACGGCGGGCGTGCAGGTGTTCGAGCTGTCGAGCTTTCTGGAGCGCGAAACCGGGCGGATCGACCTGGCCTCGGTCAGCCATAGCTGGCTGATCTTCTCCGACGGCTTCTCGTCGGGGCGCGTCCGTTCGGTGATCCTCAAGCGGGCGTTCGACGTCACGGTCAGCCTGACGCTGCTGATCGCTGCGGTGCCGATCATCGCGGTCACCGCCATCGCCATCCGGCTTGAGTCCAAGGGGCCCGTCTTCTATCGCCAGCGCCGTGTCGGCCTGTTCAACCAGGCGTTCGACATCCCCAAGCTGCGCTCGATGCGGCAGGATGCCGAGCTGGCCGGGCAAGCGGTCTGGGCGGAAAAGGACGATCCGCGCATCACCCGCGTCGGCCGCTTCATCCGCAAGGTCCGGATCGACGAACTGCCGCAGATCTGGTCGGTGCTGAAGGGCGAGATGAGCTTTGTCGGCCCGCGCCCCGAACGCCCGCAATTCGTGGAACAGCTCGAACAGCAAATTCCCTTTTACGCCGAACGGCATATGGTAAAGCCGGGGATCACCGGATGGGCGCAGCTCAACTATCCCTATGGCGCCTCGATCGACGATGCGCGGCACAAGCTGGAATATGACTTGTACTACGCCAAGAATTATTCGCCCTTCCTCGACGCGTTGATCCTGCTCCAGACGCTGCGGGTCATCCTGTGGCCGTCGGGCGCGCGGTGAACGACGCGGCCGGGCCGGGGGCCCCGGCGGCCAGCCCCTATCCGATGCTGCGGCGCAAGCGGCGGTTCTGGCGTCGGGCGCGGTTGCCGCTTCGCGTCCGGCTGATCGCCGTGTTGGCGGCCATCGCGCTGGCGGTGGGGGCGCTGCTGGTCCAGCTGTTCACCGCGAAGCCGCCGGTCGACCCCGTGCTGGCGCTGCGCAAGGCGAGCGTCGCGCTGGAAGCGGGCAATTATCACGCCGCGCACGACCAGGCGCTTCAGGCCGCCGCCGCCGCGCCGCGCTCGGGGCCGGCGCAGATGATGCTCGCCCGGACCAGCCTGTTGCTGGGGCAGGGGGTGACGGCGGAGGCGGCGCTGGACCGCGCGCTGGCCGACGGCGTGCCCGAGGTCGAGACGCTGGCCGCACGGGCGGAGGCGCGCTGGTCGCTGGGCAATCTGGCGGGCGCGCAAGAGGCGGTCGATCGCATGCCCGCACAGCAGGACGCCGCGATGATGCGCGCTGCCGCGCAGGTTCGTGCCGCCCGCGCCGGTGGCGCGACGCTTCGCCGGATGTTGCAGGCAGTCGTGGCGCGCTTCCCGAACGATGCGCGAAGCTGGACCGATCTGGGTCGCAGCCGGTTCGGCGCGGGCGACATGCTGGGCGCGAGCGAAGCCGCGACCCGCGCCGCCGCGCTGGCCCCCGCCGATCCGGCGGCGCTGACCCTGCAGGCCGAGGTGGTGCGCGCGCGCTATGGCCTGGCGGCAAGCCTGCCCTGGTTCGAGGCGGCGTTACGGCGCGATGCCTATTATCATCCGGCGCTGATCCGTTATGCCGCGACGCTTGGTGATAGCGGCCGTTCGAGCGATGCGCTGGCGGCGACCCGCAGGGCGCTGGTGTCCGAGCCGGGCAGTCCCGAGGCATTCTACCTCCAGGCGGTGATCGCCGCGCGGGCGGGGCGTTTCGCCTTGGCGGAGAGCGTGCTGGAGCAGACGCGCGGCGCCTTGTCCTATCGTCCCTCCGTCGTGCTGCTCAACGGTTTGCTGGCCTATGCCCAGGGGCGGCCGCAACGTGCGGTGCGGGTGTGGGGGCGGCTCGTCGCGATGCAGCCGATGAACGTTGCCGCCCGTCGCCTGCTGGCGGCGGCGCAGATCGCGACGGGGGATCGCCCGGCCGCGGTGGCGACGCTTCGCCCGATCCTGAGCCGGGCGGATGCCGATGGTTATGCGCTGCGTCTCGCGGCGTTCGCGGTCCCGGCGGGGGAGGGGGCGGGCCTGGTCGACCGGATCGCGCAGGCGCATGTCGGCGAAGCGGCGATCTTTCGCCCCGACCGCCCGCTGGGCGACCTGACCATCGCGGCGGAAACCTCGCCGACCGACCCGACCTATGCGCTGGGGGTCATTCGCGCGCTGGCCAGCCAGGGGGACCGGGCAGGCGCGCTTGCCAAAGCGCAGGCGCTGGTCCGCGCCACGCCGGGCGCCCCGGCCGCGCTGCTGGCCTATGGCGATGTGCTGGCGACCATCGGCCGCCAGGCGGAGGCGCTGGGCCCCTATGCCCGTGCGGCCGATCTGACCTTCGACGAGCCGACGATGCTGCGGCTGGTCGACGGCTATGGACGAGCCGGGCGGGCCAGGGATGCCGCCGTCGCGCTGGGCCTGTATCTCTCGCAAAACCCGCAGAGCGTGCCAGCGCGCCGTCTGCTCGGACGGTGGCAGCTGGCCGCCGGGGAATGGGATGCCGCGATCGAAACGCTCGAAGGATTGCGGATGCAGCTGGGGCCGGACGACGTCGCGCTGCTCCACGATCTGGCGCTGGCCTATGCCGGGGCGGGGGACGGGCTGGTCGCGCGGCGTTACGGCGCCGTTGCCTATGGGCTGGCGCCGATGAACGCGGCGGCGGCGGATGCCTATGGCGTGGCGCTGGCGGCGGCGGGCGAGTCGGATGGCGCGCGTCAGCTGTTCGACAAGGCGCTGGCGCTCGCCCCCGGCAATCCGGTCATTGCGGGGCATCGCGCCGCGCTCTGACGCCCGCCGGTCTTTGCAGCGGGGTGTCCGCGCCGTAGAAGCGCGGGCATGACCGACCTTCCCGTTTCCGTGCTGGAGCGCATCGCCGCCGCGCTCGAACGCCTGGCCCCCGCGCCCATCGCCTCCGCCGATCCGCTGGCGCATCCCGCCTATCTGTGGCGTGACGGCGTGCTTCGGCCGGTGCGCGGCTTCGCGCCGCTGCCGCTGGACCTGTTGCAGGGGCTGGACCGTCAGCGCGAGGCGCTGCTCACCAATCTGACCCGGCTGGCCGAGGGGCATGCGGCGCAGGACGTGCTGCTCTGGGGCGCGCGGGGCACGGGCAAGTCGGCGCTGGTGAAGGCCAGCGTGGCGGCGGTACAGGCGGCGCGGCCCGGTCGTCTGGCGCTGGTGTCGGTCGATACGCTCGACAGCCTGCCCACGCTGTTCGCGCTGCTGGAAGGGGTGGACCGGGCCTTTGCGCTGTTCATCGACGATCTGGGTTTCGACGAGGCGGGCGAGGCGCGCAAGCTGCGCTCGCTGCTCGACGGCGGGGCGGAGGCGCGGCCCGCGCATGTCCGCTTGCTGGTCACCGCCAATCGCCGCCACCTGCTGCCCCGCGACCTGAGCGAGCAGGACAGCGCGATCAATCCGCGCGACGTGGTGGACGACCAGCTGGCGCTCGCCGACCGTTTCGGCCTGAGCCTGGGCTTCCACGCGCTCGACCAGGACGGCTATCTGGCGATCGTCCGCGCCTATACCGAGCGCCACGACCTGCCGTTCGACGGGGCCGAGGCGGTCCACTGGGCGACCCGGCGCGGCAGCCGTTCGGGGCGGGTGGCCTGGCAATATATCGTCGATCTGGCGGGACGGATGGAGCGGGTCCTGTAAGAGAAATTTCGTTTCGGTGAAAAAACCTCTTGCGCCGATCCGAGCCGCTGGCTATTGGCGCGCCTCCAGCACGGATCGGCCTTCCCGAAAGGCTCTGAAAACCGATCCGTACTCTCTAGTCGGGGAGTAGCTCAGCCTGGTAGAGCACTGCCTTCGGGAGGCAGGGGCCGGAGGTTCGAATCCTCTCTCCCCGACCATTTCATCATCGCGAACATGACGTACCCCTTGCGGGGAAAACCCGACGCGTACGCCGTTTGCTGGTGCGATAGCCCCCTGCATCGCGATGATGGCGGGCATCCTTGTTCCGCTGCTCACCCCTCCAGGTTCATTGCGGCGTTGGCATTCGCCATCCGCCTTCAAGAGCCGCAGGAACTGGCCCTGACGATCAGCTCATAGGGAAGCTCGATCGAGGATCTGGCGCTCTCCGGGCCATCGCTGCGGTCTGCCAGCAGGCTCATGGCGGCTGCCGCCATGTCGCTATTGGGTTGCCGGATCGTCGTCAGCTGCGGCCAGGCCATGCGGGCCAGCTGGGCGTCATCGAACCCGACGATGGACAATTTCTGCGGCACGGCGATCTGCGCCCGCATCGCGGCCACCAGCACGCCCAGGGCCATCTCGTCGTTGCTCGCGAAGATCGCGTCGGGTGCGCGGGGGCCATGGAGCAGGGCCTCCGCCGCGACGATGCCGGATCGGAAGGTGAAGTCGCCCTGGACGACCAGCCGGTCGTCGGGCGCGATCCCGGCGGCGTCCATGGCATCGCGAAACCCAAGCCAGCGGCGATGGGTCGCGCTATGGGTCGGGTTGCCCTTGATGAAAGCGATGTCGCGGTGGCCCAGCGCGATCAGATGCTCCGCCATGGTGCGGGCCGCCGCGCGGTCGTCGATGCTGACATAGGGTGTCCGGTCGACATCGTTGCCCGGCGCGATGCGGACCACGGGGACCGCATGCCGCTCGAAAATCGCGATCAGGTCGGCGCAGTCGCAAATGGGCGGGGTGAGGATCGCACCCCCCAGTTTCAGCCCGACCAGGCTGTCCTCCAGCCTCGCCTGCCAGTCGGAACGGTCGAGCGAGACGGTCTCGATGACCACATGGCGGCCGAGCGATCGCGCGCGTTCGAGCGCGCCGAGCAGGACGTCATTGGCATAGCTGCACGCCGGGTCGTCGAAGAACAGCCCGATGAGGAAGGAGCGGGTGCTCGACAGGCTGCGGGCGAACGTGTTGGGTCGGTAGTTCAATTCCGCCACGACGCGCGCGACGGCCTCGCGCACCGCCGGGCGGACATGCGCTTCGCCGTTGATGACGCGCGAGACGGTCTTGGGGGAAACGCCGGCCTGCCGGGCCACGTCCTTGATGGTAAGTGCCTTCATCAAAACATCCGGCCGGAAGACAAGGAGCGGCACGCCGGGGTCAAGCGTCCCACATGGCGTCATCTTATGCAATCGGATGCGGCCCGCAATCATGCCGTGCCCCAGGGGCAGTCTCGATAGGAGACGGGCGATCGATATCGTCGTCGCGAAAGCCGGAAAGCATCAGGACGCCGACGGCGCGCCCTGCGAAACGCGCTGCTCCCGTCGCGAAGGACAAGGGGAGTGTGGCGGCGGAACCACAGTCATCCGGTTGATTCACCGGGCGATCCCAGCGCCGGTCAATTTTGTTGACACCGATGTCATGCCGTATAGCGTGATATGGCAAAATAATACGCCGACGCGATCGGTGAAACGCGGTCCGTGAAGGTCGCAAAGGGAGAGGTGACATGAAGGGGAAGACGCTTGCGCGCGTGCTCGTGCGCTCGACATCGGTTCTGGGGCTGACGGCGGGATTGCTGCTGGCCTCCCAGGGGCAGGCGCAGACGGCACCGGCCGATCCGCAACAAGGCACGCCCCAGGCCGATACCGGCAGCCAGACGCCCGCGCCGGGCGAGGCGAGCCCGACCAATCCCCAGCCCGAAACCAATTCGAGCGACATCGTCGTCACCGGCGTCCGCGCCTCGCTGGAGCGGTCGATCGCGATCAAGCGCGACTCCAACGGCGTCGTCGATGCGATCAGCGCGGAGGATATCGGCAAGTTCGCCAACACCAACCTGGCGGAATCGTTGCAGCGTATCACCGGCGTGTCGATCGACCGGCGCAACGGCGAAGGCTCGACCGTCACGGTGCGCGGCTTCGGTGCGCAATATAATCTCGTCACGCTCAACGGCCGCCAGCTGGCGACGTCCAATATCGTCGCGGTCGGCGGCGACCAGGGCGGTGACGGTGCGGGCGGCTTCGGGCGCTCGTTCGACTTCTCGAACCTCGCCTCGGAAGGGGTGAAGACGCTGGAGGTCTACAAGACGGGCCGCGCCGCGATCCCGTCGGGCGGCATCGGCGCGACGGTCAATGTGGTCAGCCGCCGCCCGCTCGACAATGCCGATACCGGGCTGGTCGGGTCGCTGGGCGTCAAGGGCAGCTATGACAACAGCTCGGCCGACTGCATCGACTGCGGCGCGCGCGTCACGCCCGAGGCGTCGGGCACGGTCAGCTGGTCCGACAGCGAGAAGCGCGTCGGCGTGTCGCTGTTCGGCAGCTACCAGAAGCGCAATTTCAGCTTTGCGAGCGTCGCGCCGGACAATTGGAATATCCGCTCGCTCAACGACTTCCTCAACCCGGCCAACGGCTTCGTCAACGGCGCGACCAAGATCAACAACCGCCCGACGGGCAACCCGCTGGTATCGGTGCCCAACGACTTCCGCTATCACTTCTCGGAGGCCAGCCGCGAGCGGATCAACGGCCAGGCGATCCTGCAATTCCGCCCTACCGATACGCTGACCTTCACCGCCGATGGTCTCTATGCCCAGCTGCGCCAGTCGGAGCGCCGCTCGAGCCAGTCCAACTGGTTCAACCGGCCGTTCAGCGAGGTGACGTTCGACGACGCCAGCAACGGCGTCGCCACCACCCAGTTCCTGGCCGAGACGATCAACGGCGTGAAGGACGCGGCCTTCGAACAGGCGTACCGCGCGCAGAAGAACCGGCTGTACGATGTCGGCGGCAACATCGAATGGAAGCCGAGCGATCGCTTCACTTTGTCGGTCGACGGCCATATCGGCGAGGCGCAGAGCCTGCCCGACAATCCCAACGGCCAGACATCGACCACCGTCGCGATCAACGCGCCGGTCGTGACCGGCCACACGCTGCGCTGGACCGAGAACGGCTTCCCGCAGCAGACGCTGGCGATCAACGACGGCACCCAGAGCACGACCCCGACCGGTCAGCCCTTCATCAAGGGCAATAATAACGGCGTGCTGGACGTCGGCGATCTGGCGAGCGCGGTGCAGCGCCAATTCGCCTCGAACCAGACGCAGCGGATCCGCGAGCTGCGTGCCGATGCCGCCTGGGACTTCACCGATCAGATCCGGCTCGACGCAGGTGTCGATTACCGCACCACGACGACCCGCCAGACCCAGTTCAACACGCGCCAGGTGCTGGGTGATTGGGGCAACTCGCTGCCGCCCGACATCGCGCGACTGGCACCGGGGCAGGTTTTCCAGTTCTGCAATACCTGCAAGTTCGAGCATAACAATCCGAACGCCGACCCGAACACCCAGATCGCCTTCCGCACCCAGGATGCGACCAAGCTCTACAACACGCTGTTCAACTATTATTCCGGCGTGACGAACGACGGCGTCGACCACCGCAACAATATCGACGCGAACAGCGACAATTCGGTGCGCGAGAATATCTGGTCCGGCTATCTCCAGGGCAGCTGGAACGGGCAGGTGTTCGGCCGCAACGCACAGATCGTGGCCGGCCTGCGCTATGAGAATACCAAGGTGCACGCGGTGTCGTTGCAGCCGGTGCCGCTGGCGATCGTGTGGACCGCAGACAATGACTTCGTGCTCCAGAACAGCACCGATCGCCAGGCGATCACGGCGCGGGGGGCGTACAACAATTGGCTGCCCGCCGTGGACGCCAAGATCGAGGTGATGGACAATCTGTTCGCGCGCGCGTCCTACAGCAAGACGATCTCGCGGGCGCCGTACGGCAACCTCTTCGCCTCGACGGGCGTCGGCGCGCCGGGGCGGCCGACCGCGATCGGCGGCATTGCGACGGGGTCGGCCAACAATACCGGCCTGCTGCCGCTGTCGTCGGACAATATCGACGTGTCGGTCGAATGGTATCCGCGCAAGGACGTCTTCCTGTCGGCGGGCTTCTTCGACAAGCGGGTGCATAATTTCATCGGCAACACGGTGGTGAACCGCAACCTGTTCGGGCTGCGCGACGCGACCTCGGGGCAAGCGGGCACGCGGTCGGGCACGGCGCGCGAGCAGCTGACCAACACGTTCGGCGCCGACATCACCGACGTCAACCTGTTCACCTATACCGCCCTGCTGCAACAGAATGCGGGCAATGTGGCGGCGGCGAACGCGCAATTCGCGGCCAATTACAACACGCAGAGCCGCGCGCTGAACCAGGGCTTCGTCGATTCGATCCTGAGCCAGGTCGACATCAGCCCCAATGCCAGCGACCCGTTGTTCAATTTCGCGGTCAACACGCCGATCAACAATCGCGACGCGCATATCTATGGCGTCGAGCTGGCGGGTCAGTATTTCCTGGGTGAGACCGGCTTCGGCATCGCGGCCAGCTATACGCTCGTCCGGGGCAATATCGGCATCGATATCGCGGCGGACCCCAGCGTGAACACCTTCGCGCTGGTCGGCCTGTCGGATACCGCCAATGCCACGCTGATCTACGACAAGAACGGCATATCGATGCGCCTGTCGTACAATTGGCGCGACAAGTTCCTGAGCGACATCAACCGTGGCGGCGACCGCAATCCGGTCTTCACCGCGCCCTATGGCCAGCTCGACCTGTCGATGAGCTTCGACCTGACGCCGCGCTTCGCGCTCGGCTTCGAGGCGATCAACCTGACCGAAGAAGGCGTGCAGACCTATGGTCGCGACCGCATGAACACCTGGTATCTGGCCGAAGGTTCGGCACGCTATCTGGTCGGCGCGCGGTATCGCTTCTGATTTCGGAAACCCGGAAGGCCGCTGTCCCCTCCGCAGTCTTCCGGGTACATGGGGCGATCATGGCCGCACCTGTCCTGCTCAACAATATCGACCATCGCGACCTTCGCGTCGCGATGGGTCATCATGCGCGCTTCGGCGACGCCATCAACCAGACCCGCGTCTTCCCCGCCGAGTTCGAGGAGCTTCAGCGCGAATACGCCATTTTGCTGCGCCGGGACGAGGCAGGTGCTCTGTATGCGACCATCCTTCTAGGGCTCGACCCGGATGAGAACCTGTTCCTGAAGGGCGATCGCTGGGACGCCCGCTACATCCCCGCGACCCGTGCGCGCGGGCCGTTTTCGATCGGTCACGACCCCGCCGGTGAACCGATGATCTTCATCGATCCCGAGCATCCGCGACTGACCACGGACGGCATGCCCGTCTTTCGCGAACATGGCGGCAACGCGCCGCTGCTCGACCATGTCTCGGTCATGCTGCAACGCATTTATGAGGGCGTGCAGACCGAGCAGGCCATGTACGAGGCCTGGGCGGCGCTCGACCTGCTGACGCCCGCCGTGCTGCAACTCGATCTGGACGAGGGGCGGCGATACAAGGTGCCGGACTGCCTGACAATCGATAGCGCGCGGCTGGCGGCGCTGGAGGGCGGGGCGCTTGGCGACCTTCATGCACGGGATTATCTGCGCCCGGCATTCTGGATCGCGTCCTCGCTGGGCAATCTGCGCCATCTGATCGATCGCAAGCTGGTCGGCGATGCGCATGGCTGATCGCCTGTCTGCCGCGCGTCACGCCCGCGAGATGACCGGCACGCGGCCCCCCGATCTCGCCGCGCTGGTCCAGCGGGGCGAGCCGGTCATCCTGCGGGGCTATGCCGCCGACTGGCCGCTGGTCCGCGCGGGGCGGATTTCCGGGCATGCGGCCGCCGACTATCTCCTTCGCTTCGATCGTGGACGGCCGGTGACGGGCTATGTCGGCGACGCGGCGATCCGGGGGCGTTTCCATTATGACGAGACGGCCACCGCGCTGAACTTCAAGAGCCAGACGCTGCCGCTGCGCGATCTGCTGGCGCGGTTGCTCGACGGGGCGGACGGGGGAGGGGACGCGCCCGCGCTCTATATGGGGTCGACCGATCTCGACGCCTATCTGCCCGGCTTTCGCGACGAGAACGAACTTGTGCCGTCGGATGGCCTGTTCGCCCGCCATCCGCCGCTGGCCAGTATCTGGATCGGCAATCGCACCATCGCCTCGGCGCATTACGACATGGCGAACAATGCGGCGATCTGCGCGGTCGGTCGGCGTCGCTTCACCCTGTTTCCGCCCGACCAGATCGCCAACCTCTATCCCGGACCGCTGGCCCCGACGCCGGGCGGGCAGGTCGTCAGCATGGTCGACTTCGCCCGGCCCGACCTCGATCGCTATCCCCGTTTCGCCTCCGCGATGGCCGAGGCCGTGGTGGCGGAACTCGAACCCGGCGACCTGCTGGTCTATCCGGCGCTATGGTGGCACCATGTCGAGGCGCTGGAGGCGTTCAACGTCCTCGTCAACTACTGGTGGAACACCGCGCCCGCCTATCTCGACACGCCGATGGATACGGTGATGCACGCCATGTTGTCGCTGCGCGATCGGCCGGCGGCGGAAAAGCGGGCCTGGCGCGCGATCTTCGACCATTATGTCTTTGGCGATCCTGAAGCGGTCGTCGCGCATCTGCCCCCGGCGTCGCACGGCCCGCTCGCGCCGTTCGACGAGGCGATGGCGCGGCGGCTTCGCGCCTATCTTCTGCAAAGGCTGAACCGATGAGCGATCCCTGTCCGCCGACGCGGGTCGTCATCGCAGGGGGCGGGACCGCAGGGTGGCTGGCCGCCACCGCGCTCGTGCGGCAATTGGGGCCGCTCGTCCAAGTCGTCCTGGTCGAATCCGACGAGATCGGCACCGTCGGAGTGGGCGAGTCCACCATTCCCACCGCGCGCAGCTTCCATGGCTTTCTCGGCATCGACGAGGCGGCGTTCATGCGCGCCACCCAGGCGACCTTCAAGCTGGGCATCGGGTTCGAGAATTGGGGGCGGGTCGGCGACCGCTATTTCCACCCGTTCGGAACCGTGGGCCGATCCGTGGCGATCGCCGACTTCCAACATTTCTGGCTGGAGGCGCGGCGTCACGGGTTCGGCGGCGCCTATACCGACTATTCGCTCGAGGCGCGGGCGGCGGCGGCGGGCCGGTTCGGGCGAGACGAGGCCGGGATCCTGGCCTATGCCTATCATCTCGATGCCACCGCCTATGCCCGCTTCCTGCGCGGTATCGCCGAACCCGCCGGGGTGCGCCGGGTCGAGGCCCGCATCGCCAGCATCGAGCGCCACCGCGAGGGCGGGGACATCGCCGCGCTGCATCTGGTGTCGGGCGACCGGATCGAGGGGGACCTGTTCCTCGACTGCACCGGCTTTCGCGCGCTGCTGATCGAGGGGGCGCTGGAGACGGGTTTCGAGGACTGGAGCGAATGGCTCGCCTGCGACCGGGCGATCGCGGTCCAGACCGAGGCCGTCTCGGCCCCGGTCCCCTATACCCGCGCCATCGCGCACCGGGCGGGCTGGCGCTGGCGCATCCCGCTCCAGACGCGGGTGGGCAATGGCCTGGTCTATGCCTCGGCCCATATGAGCGAGGACGAGGCGACCGCCACCCTGATGGCGGGGATCGAGGGGACGCCGCTGTCCGAGCCCCGCGCCCTGCAATTCCGCGCCGGAATGCGTCGCCGGGCCTGGAGCCGCAACTGCGTGGCGCTGGGGCTTGCGGCGGGGTTCATCGAGCCGCTGGAGTCGACCAGCATCCACCTGGTCATGATCGCGGTGATGCGCCTGATCCAGGGTTTTCCCTTTCAGGGCCAGGACAGCGCGGCGCTGCGGACGCGGTTCAACGCCCAGTCGCGTCACGAATGGGAGCATATCCGCGACTTCATCATCCTGCATTACTCGCAGACGGAGCGGACGGACTCGCCATTCTGGCAGCGCTGCTCGACGATGCGCGTCCCCGAGACCCTCGCGGAACGGATCGCATTGTTCGCCGAAAGCGCGGGGGCGTGGCAGGGGCAGGACGATCTGTTCAAGATCGATTCCTGGGTCTCGGTGATGCTGGGACAGGGACTTGTCCCGAAAGCCCATCATCGCATTCCCGGAATGCTGAGCCCTCAGGCGCTGAAGGATTCGTTCGACGGACTGGACCAACAGCTTTCACGGCAGTTGCAGTCGATCCCGGACCATCTTGCGTTTCTCAAGGGGTATTGTGGGGCGTCTTCTTGACGGCAGGTCGGGAATAAGGCGCGAGTTTTGCCCTGATCGTCCTCTGTCCGACCTGCCCTTTCCGAAGTGGGGGCGTTGGAGGCCGCAGCCCCACCGACGGGATCGGCGACGGTGCCGTTGACCCGGAATTGATCGACAGAGCCGAAACAATCCTGATTTGCGCAACGCATGTGGCTGGGCTTCCGGCCATGATCTCGCGGCGGGGCGATTGGGACTATCGCAAATGCGTGTCGCTGGCCTATCGGGCTATCCCACTATGGTAATCCCTCGCCTTCGGGCCGATCCGCTATGAGGAATGGGAAGGACGCTTCCGGCCCGCAGCCGTCGGCGAGCGCCGGTCTTCCTGGCGAGGGACATTCGCCGCTGGCGATGGTCCGGCCCGTCCCGGTCCGATGACCTGGCTTGAGTCCATCGCCTTCGTCCTCGGGGTCGCGAACGTCACGCTCGTCGTGCGGCGCAGCCTGTGGAACTACCCCGTCGCGCTGGTGATGGTGTCGCTCTATGCGCTGCTGTTCTGGCGGGAGCGGCTGTACAGCGACGCCGCGTTGCAGCTCTTCTTCTTCGCGCTCAACCTTTATGGCTGGATCGTCTGGCGGCGCAGCGTCGCGCAGGCGGGCGAGGTGAGGGTGGACACGCTGTCCTTCCGCGCGCGTGGCATATGGCTGGCGGGGATCGCGATCGCCTCGCTCGGTTGGGGTGCCGCGATGGCGCACTGGACCGATGCGGCGATGCCCTTCTGGGATGCGTCCAATGCCGTTGCCAGCGTCGCGGCGCAGATATTGCTGGCGCGGCGGCGGCTGGAGAACTGGATCCTCTGGATCGTTGTCGATCTCTCCTCCATCGCGCTCTATGCGGTGAAGGGGCTGACGCTGACCGCCATCCTCTATGTCATCTTTCTGGGGCTGTGCCTGTGGGGCTATCGCGAATGGCGGGGGCGGGCGTGACGAGCATCTGCCTGCATGGGCCCGAAAGCACCGGCAAGTCGACCGTCGGCCCGCGCTTGGCTCGGGCATTGGGCGGATGCTATCTGGGCGAATATGGCCGCGACTATGCCGAGGCGCATGGCACCGACTTCACCATGGCCGATCTGGTGGCGATCGGGCAGGGGCATGATGCCCGGCTGGCCCGGGCGATGGCGGAGGGGCCATGGCCGGTCGTGACCGATACCGATCCGCTGATGACCGCCGTCTGGGCCGACATGCTGTTCGCCGCGCGCGATCCCTGGTTCGCGACGTGGAACCGGCTGTCCGACGTCTATCTCCTCTTCGCCCCCGATCTGCCCTGGGTCGAGGACGGCACCCGCCTGTTCGGCACGCGTGCAGCACGGCAACGCTTCTTCGATCTGTCGCGCGCCGAGCTGCATCGGCGCGGGGTGGCGTACCGGTTGATCGAGGGGCAGGGCGAAAGCCGCTATGCAAATTGCATCGCCGCGCTAGAGCACTTTGGCATCCGCCCGCATCTTTGCTAACGGCGTCATCGAATAGCTTTTCAGGAAACCATTCCCCCCGTGTCCACGCCGCTCGACAAGATCCGCAACTTCTCCATCATCGCGCATATCGACCATGGCAAGTCGACGCTCGCCGATCGCCTGATCCAGTTCACCGGCGGCCTGACCGACCGCGAGATGAGCGAACAGGTTCTCGACAATATGGAGATCGAGAAGGAACGCGGCATCACCATCAAGGCGCAGACCGTGCGCCTGGCGTACAAGGCGCAGGACGGCGAGACCTATACGCTGAACCTGATGGACACGCCGGGCCATGTCGACTTCGCCTATGAGGTCAGCCGGTCGCTCGCGGCGTGCGAGGGCGCGCTGCTGGTCGTCGACGCCGCCCAGGGTGTCGAGGCGCAGACGCTGGCCAATGTCTATCAGTCGATCGAGCATGACCATGAGATCGTGCCCGTCATCAACAAGATCGACCTGCCCGCCGCCGAACCCGAAAAGGTCCGCGCCGAGATCGAGGATGTGATCGGCATCGACGCCTCGGGCGCGGTGCTGGCCAGCGCCAAGTCGGGCATCGGCATCGGCGACATCCTGGAAGCGATCGTCAAGAACATCCCCGCGCCGAAGGGCGACGCGACCGCGCCGCTCAAGGCGATGCTGGTCGACAGCTGGTACGACCCCTATCTGGGCGTCGTCATCCTGGTCCGCGTGATGGAAGGCACGCTGAAAAAGGGGCAGCAGATCAAGTTCATGCAGGCGGGCACCACCCACCTGATCGACCGCGTCGGCTGTTTCCGCCCGAAGATCGAGCAACTGACCGAGTTGGGCGTGGGCGAGATCGGCTTCATCACCGCGCAGATCAAGGACGTGGCGCAGGCGCGCGTCGGCGACACGCTGACCGACGCGAAGAAGCCGACCGAACAGGCGCTGCCGGGCTTCAAGGAAGTCCAGCCGGTCGTGTTCTGCGGCCTGTTTCCGGTCGACGCCAACGACTTCGAGAAGCTGCGCGAGTCGATCAGCAAGCTGCGGCTGAACGATGCCTCGTTCAGCTTCGAGATGGAAACCTCGGCCGCGCTCGGTTTCGGCTTCCGCTGCGGCTTTCTGGGTCTGCTGCATCTGGAGATCATCCAGGAGCGGCTGACCCGCGAATATGACCTCGACCTGATCACGACCGCGCCGTCGGTGGTCTATCAGATCGAATTGACCCATGGCGGCGGGCAGATCGACCTGCACAATCCGGCCGACATGCCCGATCCCAACAAGATCGAGTCGATCAGCGAGCCGTGGATCGAGGCGACCATCTATGTCCCCGACGAATATCTGGGCTCGATCCTGAAGCTGTGCCAGGACCGGCGCGGCATCCAGAAGAACCTGACCTATGTCGGCGGGCGTGCGCAGGCGACCTATGAACTGCCGCTCAACGAGGTCGTGTTCGATTTCTATGATCGGCTGAAGTCGCTGTCCAAGGGCTATGCCAGCTTCGACTATCACCAGATCGGCTATCGCGAGGGCGACCTCGTCAAGATGTCGATCCTGGTCAATGAAGAGCCGGTCGACGCGCTGTCGATGATCGTTCACCGCGGCACCGCCGAGACGCGCGGGCGCGGCATGTGCGAGCGGCTGAAGGAACTGATCCCACGCCACCTGTTCAAGATCCCGATCCAGGCGGCGATCGGCGGCAAGGTGATCGCGCGCGAGACGATCAGTGCGATGCGCAAGGACGTGACCGCCAAATGCTATGGTGGCGACGCAACTCGTAAGCGCAAGCTGTTGGAAAAGCAGAAGAAGGGTAAGGCGAAGATGCGCGAGTACGGCTCGGTCAGCATCCCGCAGGAAGCCTTCATCGCCGCGCTGCGCATGGGCGACGAGGCGTAAGAACCCGGACCGGCCGGACGCGTGGCTGTTTAAAGCCGAGCGCCCGGCCGGGTCGGTAGCTCATGCACCGTCATCGGCATGGCGGCGAAATCCTTAGGGACGACCGCGTGAGCCCATTGGGACAGATGCCTTTGTGCTCCATCGGTCGCCTTGCGGTCCCGTACGAACAGGTCAAGTTGAGGTAGGCTCTCGCACGGCTTGGGACCCCTGCCGCAGTGATAGCTTATGACAGCAATCGCACGTACCTCACCTTGTGGATCGAGTAGGATCGCACCCTTTTCATCGCAGGAATGAACGCGGCAGGCGTTGAAGAGGTGGCTGCCATCCGGTAAATCCCGGCGGGCGTCGGGCGGTCCGCCCAGAACGGCTTTGACTTGATCGATCAGGTGGCCATTATGATAGAGCAGGCTGATGCGCTTGCGCCATCTCTCCCCAAAAACTGAGCCAATGCCTGCTGGAAGTCCGGACGCCAAGATAGGGGATTGACCGTATCACAGCTTGTTAGCCGCCGAAGCGAACACGGCTTCACGGCGACATCCGCAGACGGTGTAGCCAAAGCGATCGCCGACATTAAAGCCGTAAGCATCACGACAATCCCCCCGAGAACACCGATCGAGAACACCGATCCATCGCATGGCGGACGGCAGTCCGCCAACGGGCTTTCGGGAAGACGTGCAGTACAAACGGGGCGGCCGCCCAAGGAGTAAAGCGGCCGCCCTTCAGTGTATCAGAACGCGATCTTGATCGTGCCGCGATAGGACTGGTTCTCGACGTCCCGACGCTCGAAGGTCGTGTCGGCGCCCAGCGACAGCTGGACCCGGCCCGCCGTATAGGACATGCCGAGCGATGCCTCGCCCCAGTTCTTGTCCTGGCCCGGCAGTGCGAACAGCGCGGAGGGGCCGATGCCGCCCGCGAAATTCGCCCCGAACACGCCCGGTCGATCCTGGAAGTCATGGACATAATAGGCCGAGGCATAGGGACGGAACGGCCCGTCCGAGCTGAGCATCAGCCCGGCACGCCCCTGCACGCTGTTATAATCCTGGCGATCATAACGCAGGGCAGGGCCGCCGCCCGTTTCGGCCGTGGGGGTGAAGCCCAGATGGCTGACCCGCGCGGCGATGCGCGGGCCGATCTTCAGGCCGCCGAAGCTATAGGTCTTGGCCAGCCCGATCTCGCTCGACAGCGCAAGCGCATTGTCGCGCGACCGCAGGTCATAGGCGACCCCCGCCAGCGAGACGTTGCGCTGCGTTCGCGCCTGGAACACGCCTGCGCTGAACTGGCTGTCCAGCGAGACGCCGCCCAGCTCGGTCTTGCCGTACAGCGTACCCTGATACAGGTCGCCGCGCGCATATTGCCCGAACGAGGTGTTGCCGGTCGTCTTGGTGTAGGAAAAGCTGAAGCCGATGATGCTCGCCTCGTCCACTTCGGTCTCGATGCCGGTCGCGACATAGAAGCCGTCGAACCGGTCGCGGACGTTCGCGCTGGTCGTCTGCGGCAGGGCGCGGGACCGGCCGTCGAGATAGCCGCCCGCCAGGAACACTGCGACATTTTCGGGCAGCACATTCTCGCGCATCGACACGCCGCCGCTGTCGGTCGCCATCTGCGGCTGGGTGCCGGCCAGATTGCTCATCGCAAGGCTGGCGACCTGCACCGGCTGGCCGACCATGGTCAGCGTGCCGCCAAGACCCTCGCGCGGGGACAGGGTGGCGAGGTGCTCGCGATAGAAGCGCGCCGTGTTGTCGAGCGCCATCGTGCCCTGCGCGCGCTTCAGCGCCTCGGTCGAGGGGACGAGTCCCTCCAACGAGGTGCGGATCGACGCGGCGGAGGCCAGGTCGAGCGTGCCGTACAGGCTCGACAGATTGGCCTGGTTGCTGCGATTCTGGTCGAGCAGCCGGGCATAGGCGGTCTGGTACGGCGTGGCGTTGACGACATTGGCATAGGAGCCCGCGACGATCCGCGCGGTGATCGCATTGGCCGAATAGGCCAGCGTCGGCGTCAGGATGGCGCTCAGCGCGGCTGGGCTGTTGAACTGGCCGCTGATCCCGCCGGTCGCGGTGGCGATGGTGTAGACGTCGCCCGCGCGGATCACCTGCCCGCTGACCGGTGCGAAGCCGACCGATCCGCCCACGTTCAGCTGCCCGCCGCTGCCATTGTTGGCGACGACGTCGATCTTGTCCGACGTGCCGCCCGGCCCGACATCGATCAGCAACTGCGTGCCCGAGGCCAGGATGACGTTGCCGCCGAAGGTCAGCGTGCCGATCGTGCCGGTGGTGCCCGGCGCGATCATGCCCGACACGCTGGTGAAGAAGCGGCTGTTGATCCGCCCCGTGCCCTGAAGCCCGCCCGCGAGCATCAGATAGTCGCCGCCCGCATTGATCGTGCCGCTATTGGCGACCATGCCCGCCAGATGGTTGAACTCGGCCACCGTGGACAGGGTGCCGCCGCTCGCCACGGTCAGCCGCGCCTCCGACCCGTTCAGTGTGAAGCGGTCGACCGTCGCCGAGGAGCTCAACGTCGTATTGCCCGCCGCCGACAGGGTGACATCGTAATAGCGCGCGGCGACCGTCCGGCTGGGGTCGACATTGTTCGGCACGAAGTTGGTCGCGCCCGGCAGGCCGTTGGCGATGGTCGCGGCGGGAAGCGCCGCCGCCGTCGCGCTGCCCGACGCCTGTGCTTCGTCGGTGGCGGTCCGGCTGGTCTCGGTCAGGATGGCCTTGCCCGCCGCATTGGCCTCGCCCGTGCCGGTCTGTCCGGTGCCGTCGCCATCCTGTCGCGTGACCGCGCCGGTCTTGACATTATAGCATTCGACGCCGTCACAAATGTCGCCGAACTTGTTGGTCGGATCGTTCGCGAGGCCGAGGCCGGGCGAGGTGGGAACGCCATTCGTCAGCTGGCCGTTCAGGATGATCTGATAGGCCGGGTCGGTCGTCGTCACCCAGTGCGTGCCATCTTCCCAGGCGCCGTCGCCGGCCTTGGCGGCGGCATAGCGATAGGGGTTGTTGGCGGCGATATAGTCCCAGAAGAGGTAGAGCGGTTGGTAGAAGGACGAGGTGCCGTAGCTGGACGAAGCTTGCGCGTTGTAGAAGCGGCTGCCGCCCGACAGCACGCCGATCACGACCTGCCGCGCAAAGGTGCGATCGAGGATCAGCGGCCCACCCGAATCGCCGCCCGCCGTCGTGCCTTCGTTGGGCAGCGCCTTGTCGCGGAACAGGTTGAAGTCGAACCGGCTGGCCGAGGACGTGCCGCGGCGGGGATCGTCGAAGTCGATCTGATAGAGATTTTGCGGCAGGTTCGCGCCCTGACCGAACAGCCACAGATTGCGATCGTCAAGCGAGCCCAGCATGCCGATATAGTTTTCCGCGACGCGACGGCGGAAATCGATGCCGTTGGTGTCGCCCTGGTTGCCGACGCCGCTGCGGCCATAGCCGGTGACGGTGACGTGATAGCCGGTGCCGCTGTCATTGCTGATCGACGCAGGCGCGGGCAGGGCGGAAAACAGCAGCGCCCAGGTCGGGATTCCGGTCGCGGGCGTATCGAGCGTGGCGAGCGCCACGTCGCCTTCCAGGAAGCCGGTCCGCTGCGACGCGGGATTCCAGCTGACCTGGTTGACATTGTAGAGCGCGTTGGCGGCCTTGGTCTTGAACTGGTCGGGATTGGCGCGGCCGCCCAGCGTGTCGAGCAGCCATTCGCGCACGCCGGTCAGATTGTCGGTTTTGAACCCGAACGAGATCGGCGTACCGCCGCGCGCCGTGCCATAATCGGCGGCGGCGCGGGTGTTGACGCAGTGCGCGGCGAAGATGACCGTGCGCGGGTTGATCAGCGTGCCGGTGCACAGGCTGAGGCTGCCACCACCTGCGGAGACGAACATCTGTCCGACCCCGTTGACGCCCCCAGCATTATCGATCGCGCTGGTCGTGGTGCCCGGCTGGGAGATGACGATCTGCGGCTCGTCGGTGACGCGCAGGCCGGGTACGGCCTCGATCGCGTTGGCGGCGCTGGCATAGTCCTGCGCGATCTGCGGGCGCGGTGTCTCGGTCGCGGCTTGCGCCTGTGCGGCGGCGGGCAGCGCCAGCAGCGCGCTCGAAGTCATCAGCGCGCGGCGAAGCCGGTCTGTGGCGGGCAGAGTGAGTCCCTGCATCATCATTATCATTCCCCTGTAGTCCGGCGTCGTCCTTACGCCGCTCCGATAACGGAGTTATTCGGGAAGATGGCGCGATACAATGACAAATGTCTGAAATTCCGACATTTTGTTGTCAAGGTCGACGCGTAATTGCCGCGCCAACATAACCAAGGAAAGAACATGTCGAGCCGACGAAAGAAGCTGCGTCTGGTAGCGTGCAAAGTCTTGCCGTTCATTGCGTCATTGGGCGCGGTGCCCGCCGCGGCTCAGGAACGCGCGCCGTTGATACTGGCGGCCGCCAGTCTTCAGGAGTCGATGACCGCCGCCGCCGATGCCTGGGCCAGGCGGGGGCATGTCCGTCCCGTCATCTCCTTCGCCGCCTCCTCGGCGTTGGCGCGGCAGGTCCAGGCGGGGGGCAAGGCCGACCTGTTCGCCTCGGCCGACGAGGAATGGATGGACGTGCTGGAACGTAGCGGCCTGCTCGCCACGCGGACCCGGAGCGCCTTTCTGGGCAATCGGCTGGTGGTGATCGCCCCGGCCGGGCAGGGCGGTCATGTGACGGCGCGCACGCTCGGCCGGACGCTGTCGGCCGGGCCGCTTGCCATGGCGGACACCGACAGCGTGCCTGCGGGCAAATATGGCAAGGCCGCGCTGGAGCGGCTAGGAGCCTGGTCCATGGTGGCCCCGCATGTCGTCCGTGCCGAGAATGTCCGTGCCGCGCTGGCGCTCGTGGAGCGTGGCGCGGCCCCCTATGGCATCGTCTATGCCACCGATGCCAGGGCGGCACCGCGCGTCCGCGTGGCGGGGATGTTCCCGGCGGCCAGCCATCCGCCCATCACCTATCCGCTCGCACGGCTGAAATCCTCGACCAATCGGCAGGCCGAGGGGTTCCGGCGCTTCCTGCTGTCGGCCGAGGGCAAGGCGATCTTCCGACGCTACGGCTTTTCGACGCGATGACGGCATGATGCTGTCGGCCGAGGAATGGGGGATCGTCCGGCTGTCGCTGCTGGTCGGGGGATCGGCGATGCTGGTCACGGTGCCGGTCGCCTTCGTGATTGCCTGGGCGCTGGCGCGGGGGCGGTTTCCGGGGCGGGTGCTGCTCGACGGGATCGTGCACCTGCCGCTGGTGGTGCCGCCGGTGGTGACGGGCTGGGTGCTGCTGCTGGCCTTCGGCCCCGCCGGGCCGATCGGGTCGCGGCTGGCGGCGTGGTTCGGGGTGAGCGTCCTGTTCCGCTGGACCGGCGCGGCGATCGCGGCGGGGGTGATGGCCCTGCCGCTGGTGGTGCGCGCCATCCGCCTGTCGATCGAGGCGGTCGATCCCCGGCTGGAGCAGGCCGCGCGGACGCTGGGGGCGGGGCGGTGGCGGGTCTTCGCCACCATCACCCTGCCGCTGTGCGCGCCGGGCGTGCTGGCGGGGCTGGTGCTGGGCTTTGCGCGCTCGATCGGCGAGTTCGGCGCCACCATCACCTTCGTCTCCAACGTGCCCGGCGAAACCGCGACGCTGCCGCTCGCCATCTACTCCGCGCTGCAACGCCCTGACGGCGAGGCGATGGTCTGGCGGCTGGCGGGGGTGTCGGTCGCGCTGTCGCTGGTCGCGCTGATCGCGTCCGAATGGCTGGCGCGGCGGATGGGCCGGGGGTTGCATGTCCTTTGATATCGACGTCTCGGTCCGGCGCGCGGAGAGCGTCATCGCCGCGCGCTTCGCCACCGGGCCCGGCGCGACCGTGTTGTTCGGGCCATCGGGTGTCGGCAAGACCAGCATCCTGCAGATGGTCGCCGGGCTGTTGCGGCCCGAAAGCGGCCATGTCCGCGTCGATGGCGAGACGCTGTTCGACGGCGCGGCGCGGATCGACGTGCCGCCCGAGCGGCGGCGGATCGGCTATGTCTTTCAGGAGCCCCGGCTGTTCCCGCACATGCGCGTAGGGGCCAATCTGCGCTACGGCATGCGGCAGGCGGGCGGCGACCGCGACGAGGTGGTCGCGATGCTGGGCATCGGGCATCTGCTCGACCGCTGGCCGCGCACCCTGTCGGGTGGCGAGGCGCGGCGCGTGGCGATCGGGCGCGCGCTGCTCAGCGGGCCGCGCGTCCTGCTGCTCGACGAGCCGCTCTCCTCGCTCGACCGGGGGCGGCGGGGCGAGATACTGGATGCGCTGGTGGCGGTGCGGGACACGACCCGCATCCCGATCCTGATGGTAACGCACGACCCGGACGAGGCCGAGCGCATCGCCACCGCCATCGTCCGGCTATAGCGTCCGCGTCAGAACAGGGTGGTCAGCACCACGCCGCCGACGATCGCGATGCCCGCCAGGATCTGACGCAGTTTCAGCGTCTCCCGGAACAGGCGATGTCCGGCCATGGCGGCGATCGGCGCTTCGATGATGCCCAGCGCGCGGATCGGGGCCGCCGGGGACAAGGCCAGCGCGACGAACCATCCCGCCGAGGCGCAGGCCCCGCACAGCCCCGCGCCCAGCGAGGGCCGCCAGCGGCGCAGCACCTCCGCCAGCACCGCCGGATCGCGCCACGCCAGATAGAGGCCGAGCGCGACCGTCTGCATCGCCTGCACCACCGCGACGCACACCAGCGCGGCGAAGATCGGATGCACCGGGTCGAGCGCCAGCGCGGCATGGCGAAAGGCGTTGAGCGAAAAGCCGAAGAACAGCCCCGAGGCCAGGCCCAGCGCCGCTCCGATCAGCGACCCGCGCCGCTGGTCGGGCGCGGGCCAGGACAAGGCGACCAGCCCGGCGGTCGTGATCGCGACCCCGGCCCAGGCGATGCCGCTGATCCGGTCATGATAGACGATCAGGCCGAGCAGCGCGGCGAGCGGCAAGGAGCTTTGCTGGAGCGCGGTGCCCACCGCAAACCCGGCGCGGTCCATGGCGGCAAGCAGCGCGGCGGTCGCCAGCACCTGCGACGCGGCCCCGACCGTGGCCGACAGCCAGAAAGCGCCGCCCCAATGCAGGTCGACGCCCGGCATCACGCTGTGCGCCACCGCGACGAACAGCAACGAGAAGGGCAGCCCGAACAGGAAACGCACCAGCGTCGCGCCCCAGGGCCCGGAGGAGGACATGACGCCGCGTTGCAGCGCGTTGCGGCCGACCTGGAAGACCGAGGCGGCGATGGTGGCGGGGATCCAGAGCAGGTTGGCCATGAAGTGCTCCTACGCGGTCATGTTGCGACTGCGAAGGGGTTTGTCGCCCGGCCCGCGCGGAACGCGGGCGGGGGCGGGGTCGTTGATGGGCATCATGATGGTTATCGGATGCCTGTCGCTGATCATCCTGCCGCTGCTCGGCTTCGTGATCGGCGGCTATTATGGTGGTGTCGCCATCGGCATCTGGGCGGCGCTGGCGGGCCTCGGCCTGGCGATCCTAGCCTGTGTCATCCCGGTCGTGGCGCTGATCAAGGCGCGGCCGTCGCGGTGAGGACCACCTGGCCGGAATGCCAAAAGGGCGGCCCGTTGCCGGACCGCCCCTTCGTGCCGTGGCAAATCCCCGGATGGCATGGGCCATCCAGGGCAGTCGCCATTAGCGCTTCGAGAACTGGAAGCTGCGACGCGCCTTGGCGCGGCCATACTTCTTACGCTCGACGGCGCGGCTGTCGCGGGTCAGGAAGCCAGCGGCCTTGACCGGAGCGCGCAGAACCGGCTCGTACTTGGTCAGCGCCTGGCTGATGCCGTGCTTGACCGCACCGGCCTGGCCCGACAGACCGCCGCCCTTGACGGTGCAGACGACGTCATACTGACCTTCGCGCTCGGTGATGCCGAACACCTGGTTGATGACGAGACGCAGCGTCGGACGCGCGAAATAGACTTCCTGGTCACGACCGTTGATCGTGATCTTGCCCGAACCCGGCTTCAGCCAGACGCGAGCGACGGCGTCCTTACGACGGCCGGTCGCATAGGCGCGGCCGAACTTGTCCAGTTCCTGCTGACGCAGCGGGGTGGTGTTGACGCGCTCGACGGGAGCGGCGGGGGCTTCACCGGCGACGGCGGCGGGCTGCGCCGAAGCGGCGGCGGCCTGCTGGTTCAGCGTGGCGCCGAGATCGGCGAGCGACTGGCGGTTGTCGGACATTATGCGCCCACCTTGTTCTTGCGGTTCATGCTCGCGATGTCGAGCACTTCGGGGTTCTGCGCGGCATGCGGATGCTCGGTGCCGGCGAAGATGCGCAGGTTGCGCATCTGCTGGCGGCCCAGCGGACCACGGGGGATCATGCGCTCGACGGCCTTTTCCAGGACGCGCTCGGGGAAGCGGCCTTCCAGGACCTTGGCGGCGGTGATGCCCTTGATACCACCGGCGTAACCGGTGTGCTTGTAGTACACCTTCTGGCCCAGCTTGTTGCCGGTGAAGCGCACCTTGTCCGCGTTGATGACGATGACATTGTCACCGCAATCGACGTGCGGGGTGAACGACGGCTTGTGCTTGCCGCGCAGGATGTTCGCGATGATGGTGGCGGCGCGGCCGACAACCAGGCCGTCGGCGTCGACGATATGCCACTTCTTCTCCACCTCGTGCGGCTTGGCCGCCTTGGTGGTCTTCATGAGCGCCTTCATGGGCGTGAGACCTTTCGGTTTGAAATGCAACACGCCGCCCTTTGTCTCGGGCGGCGCGGACGAGTGGCCAATGCTGGAGGTGCCCCAAAAAGTCAAGCAAAGCGCGGCTTTGCTGACGGGTATTATGATACCCTGAGGATGCCGGGGTGGCTGCCCAGCCGGTGCGCGGCGGCGGTCGCGGCGATCAGCAGCAGCGCGGCATTGGCCTGATGCGCCACCGCGATGTCAATCTGGACGCCCGACAGCAGCGTGGCGATTCCCAGCCCGATCTGGACGACGACCAGCACGATCACCAGCCAGCCTGCGCGCAGCGCCCCGGCGCGGATCGCGCGCGCCGCCATCAGCACGAGCATCGCCGCCGCCGCAAAGGCGAACCAGCGATGGATGAACTGGACGACGACCGGATTGTCGAAGGCGTTGGCGATGGCGGGCGTCATCATCGGCGTGCCCGCGGGGAACCAGGCATCGCCCATCAGCGGCCAGCTGGAAAAGGCATAGCCCGCATCCAGCCCGGCGGTCAGCGCGCCGAACATCAGCTGCACGAACAGCAGGACGAGCGCGCCCGCGCCCAGCACCGTCAGTCGCGCCGGAGCCGCCAGCCGGTTGCGATGGAGGGCCGCCAGATCGAGCGCGGTCCAGACGATCCCCGCCAGGATGAACAGCGCGGTCAGCAGATGGACGGTCAACCGGATATGGCTGACATCGGTCCGCTCGACCAGGCCCGACGCGACCATCCACCATCCGATCGCGCCCTGCAGCCCGCCCAGCGCCAGCAGCGCGACCAGGCGCGGCTTGTACCCGGCCGGGATCGCCTTCCTCGCCCAGAACCAGATCAGCGGCAGGGCAAAGGCCATGCCGATCACCCTACCCAGCACGCGGTGCAGATATTCCCAGAAGAAGATCGCCTTGAACCCGGCCAGCGTCATGTCGCGGTTGAAGGTCCAATATTCGGGGATGCGCTTGTAATTGGCGAACTCCGCCTGCCACTGCGCGTCGGTCAGCGGGGGGACGATGCCGGTGATCGGCTTCCATTCGGTGATCGACAGCCCGCTATTGGTCAGGCGGGTGATGCCGCCCACGATCACCATCGTCACGATCAGCCCCGCCACGGCGAACAGCCAGCGGGCAATGGCGCGGGGGCGGGCGGTGATCATGAAGGCGGGGCTCGGCTGCAACATGATGCCATCATAGGAAGCGGCGGCGGCGGCGGATAGTGGACCGAATGCCCTCTTTGCGAAAGGATGCGCGCACCGGCATGACGGCGGACCTTGCTCCCCGTGTCGCCACCACCTAAATCAACGCCATGGCGCATGCGCATCAACATCAGGAACCCGAAGGCGCCGATCTGGCCGTCGCCGCGAAAGCCACGCTGGAACGCGCGGGCGAACAATGGACGTCGATGCGCGCCAGCGTGTTCGAAGCACTGGCCGGGTTCGAAAAGCCCGCCAGCGCCTATGACATCGCCGATGCCATGTCGAAGGCGCAGGGGCGGCGGGTCGCCGCGAACAGCGTCTATCGCATCCTCGACCTGTTCGTCGGCGCCAATCTCGCCCGCCGGGTGGAAAGCGCCAACGCCTATGTCGCCAATGCGCATCCCGACTGCCTGCACGACTGCATCTTCCTGGTGTGCGACAAATGCGGGCAGACGATGCATATCGACGACGATCACCTGACCGGCGCGGTGCGCGATGCAGCGCGCGGCGCGGGGTTCCGCCCCGAGCGTCCGGTGATCGAGGTGCGCGGCCGCTGCGCAGACTGCGCCAAGGACTGATCCGGCCCGCTGCTCAGCGCAGCATCAGCCAGCCCAGCCCGGTCAGCAGCGCCAGCGCGTAGAGCCCGCCCTGCGTGCGCATCAGATAGGCCGCCCCCAGCACCCCCGCCGCCGCCAGCGCGCAGGTGGTGGCCGGGCGCGTGCCGATCCGCTCCAGGATCAGGACCCCGCCGACCAGATTGGCACCCGCATGGACCGCGATCCACAGATAGGACGGAAGCACGCCGATCGCCCCCAGCAGCGGCATCTTGATGGTGGCATAGCCGCGCATCGTCGTGGGAAACAGGTCGGCCGCCAGGTGGAATCCGATCCCGAAACCCAGCCCCGCCGCCACCGGCCATGTCCGGGGGTCGAGCATCGCGATATAGAGCGGCAGCACGCTGTGCACCACCGCGCTGCGATGCTGGAGCCGCAACGGACTGTCGAGATCGGGAAAGGTCGTGCCCGATGCCGTCGCCAGGGCGACCGTCGCGACCATGATCCAGGGCCCGCCTCCCCCGGCGAACGCCAGGATTACCGCCAGGAGAAGAAACAGGGAGGCTGCCATCCGTGGCGGCTACCTATTTGTACCCCTTTTGTCCAGCGCGTCGAATCGGCCGCGACTCGGCGGATTACAGCCATTTTCGCATCCGGATCAGAGGCAGCGTGCCCCCCCCTCGACCGGCGCGGACCGCACGGGCGCGATCGCCGGATCGAGCAGCGCGGCGTCGCGCAGGCCCAGGCTGTGGTCGCCGCCATAAAGCGTCGCGCGGCGGCTCCATCCGCCGCATCCCGCCAGCCGCCCCTCGCATTCGGCGAGCAGATAGGTGCCGTCGGCGACCAATTGCGTGTCGAGCCCCATGACCGAGCGGCTGGCGCGAATTTCGGCCGGGGAAAGAAATCCGTGCTGAAGCGTTGCGATGGCGCGGTCCATCAGGACCGCAATGGGTTCGAGGTCCTTGGGTTCGGCCCAGCGAAAGGTAAACATGTCCCGTTTCTGGCGCGATGACCGCAGACGTCAATCAAGATCCGGCCGACGGATGCAATCGACACCACCGATTTGCTGCGATAAGCCGGTGTGATGGCAGATATTCCTCAGACCCCGTTGCTTGACACGGTCCACACTCCCGACGATCTGCGTCGACTGGCTCCCGAACAGTTGCGACAACTCGCGGACGAGCTGCGAACCGAGACGATTTCGGCGGTGGGCACGACCGGCGGGCATCTCGGCTCGGGGCTGGGCGTGGTCGAGCTGACGGTCGCGCTCCATTATGTGTTCGATACGCCTGCCGACCGGCTGGTGTGGGACGTCGGGCACCAATGCTATCCGCACAAGATCCTGACCGGGCGGCGCGAGCGTATCCGCACCATCCGCCAGGGCGGTGGCCTGTCGGGTTTCACCAAGCGGACCGAGAGCGAATATGATCCGTTCGGCGCGGCGCACAGCTCGACCTCGATCTCGGCGGCGCTGGGCTTTGCGGTGGCGAACAAGCTGGCGGGCACGCCGGGCAAGGGCATCGCGGTGATCGGCGACGGCGCGATGTCGGCGGGCATGGCCTATGAGGCGATGAACAATGCCGAGCAGGCGGGCAATCGCCTGATCGTCATCCTGAACGACAACGACATGTCGATCGCGCCGCCGGTCGGCGGCCTGTCGGCCTATCTGTCGCGCATGGTGTCGAGCCGCGAGTTCCTGGGCGTGCGCGACGTGCTCAAGAAGTTCGCCAAGCGTTTCCCGCGTCCCATCCAGAAGGCGGCGCGCAAGACCGACGAATTCGCGCGCGGCATGACCATGGGCGGCACGTTGTTCGAGGAACTGGGCTTCTACTATGTCGGCCCGATCGACGGTCATAATCTCGACCATCTGATCCCGGTGCTGGAGAATGTCCGCGACGCCGAGGAAGGCCCGATCCTGATCCATGTCGTCACCAAGAAGGGCAAGGGCTATGCCCCGGCCGAGGCGGCGGCGGACAAATATCACGGCGTCCAGAAGTTCGACGTCATCACCGGCGCCCAGGCCAAGGCGCCGCCGGGACCGCCCGCCTATCAGAATGTCTTCGGCGAGGCGCTGGCCCGCGAGGCGGCGACCGATCCGACCATCTGCGCGATCACCGCGGCCATGCCGTCGGGCACCGGGCTGGACAAGTTCGCCGTGACCTATCCCGACCGCTTCTTCGATGTCGGCATCGCCGAACAGCATGCGGTGACCTTCGCGGCGGGACTGGCGGCGCAGGGGATGCGGCCCTTCTGCGCCATCTATTCGACCTTCCTCCAGCGCGCCTATGACCAGGTGGTCCATGACGTCGCGATCCAGAACCTGCCGGTCCGCTTCGCGATCGACCGGGCCGGACTGGTCGGGGCGGACGGGGCGACCCATGCGGGCTCGTTCGACGTCACCTATCTCGCCAGCCTGCCCAACATGGTCGTGATGGCCGCCGCCGACGAGGCGGAGCTGGTCCATATGGTGCATACCTGCGTCCAGCACGACAGCGGCCCGATCGCGGTCCGCTATCCGCGCGGCAATGGCGTCGGCGTGGCGCTGCCCGAGACGCCCGAACGGCTGGAAATCGGCAAGGGCCGCGTCGTGCGCGAGGGCAAGAAGGTCGCGATCCTCTCGCTCGGCACCCGCCTGGCCGAGGCGCTGCGCGCCGCCGACACGCTGGAGGCCAAGGGGCTTTCGACTTCGGTCGCCGACCTGCGCTTCGCCAAGCCGCTCGACGAGGCGCTGATCCGCCGGATGCTGACCACGCATGAGGTGGCGGTGACGATCGAGGAAAATGCGATCGGCGGCCTGGGCGCGCATGTCCTGACCATGGCATCGGACGAGGGGCTGATCGACGGCGGGCTGAAGCTGCGCACCATGCGCCTGCCCGATATCTTCCAGGATCAGGACAAGCCCGAGGTGCAATATGCGCAGGCCGGGCTCGACGCCGATGCGATCGTCGAGACGGTGCTGAAGGCGCTGCGCCACAACAGCACCCATGTCACCGAAGGCGCACGGGCGTGATCCGGGGATGGACCGCCGTCATCGTCTTCACGACGCTGGCGGTGGTCATGATGGTCGGCGTGAATGTCCGCATGTGGCGGCGGATGAAAGCCGCCACGGCGGCGGCGAAGGCGGATGCCGAGCGGGAAGGCGATACGGTTGATCGGGGCGAACCCGCTTCGACCTGACCCGAACCTCCGTTCGGTTCGATCCAAGTCGCAGGCCATGGATATTCCTAAATTTCATGGTTCCCCGGCGAAGGCCGGAGCCCAGTTTCCATGACATCGCGATGGCGCGGTAAATTGGCGTGGGAGGCTATGCGACCGATCGGCTTTGCCTCCCACTCGCCGTCTCTATTTCCTCTCGGCTTCATCGAAACTGGGCCCCGGCCTTCGCCGGGGTACGCCGAGTGGTGAGGGATTCCCTTGGCCTTCGACTTCGCTCAGGCTGAACGGGGAGGGGGAGTAACTGAACGGGGCGGGGGAGCGGGTGGCCACAATCCCTTCAGCCCGTTCACGCTGAGCGCAGTCGAAGCGCACGTCCCGCCACCCGCCGCGCACCCGGCGTCAGGACCGCCCCAGATAATGCACCTGCGCCGCGTCGGTCGCATTCACCGCCAGCACCGCGCGCGCTTCGGAGGGGGGTAAGGGGCCCGAAGGCGTCGGCCGGTCCATGCCGCTCGCCGCGATCACCCGGCCGAGCAGTTCCTGCCCTTCCTGCCACCAACCCAGGCCGCTGGCGGCATTGATATGTCCCTGATGCCCGGCATCGACGAAGTGGCTGCCCCAGTCGACCGCCAGGCTGTGCGCCCGCTCGATCGAGATCCAGGGATCGTCCTGGCTGGCGACCAGAATCGAAGGGAAGGGAAGCGGGGTGCGCGGGCTTGGTGCGAAGCCCTTCAGGCTGTCGGGCGCGTCCGGCCGATCGACATCGGCGGGCGCCACCAGCAACGCGCCGGCGACCGGCCAGCCATAGGGTTGCGGCGACAATTCCGCCCACCACGCCACCGCCAGACAGCCCAGCGAATGCGCCGCCAGGATCACCGGCGCCTGCGCCTGCCGGATCGCCTCGTCCAGCCGCGTCACCCAAGCGTTGCGGTGCGGGGTCGACCACATGCCCAGCTCGACCCGGATCGTGTCGGGCCGCGCTTCTTCCCACAAACTCTGCCAGTGCGATCGGCCCGACCCACCCAGGCCGGGGACGGTGAGGACGGTCGGCTTGCGCGCCTCATAGGATGCGAACGAACCCATATGGCATCTCCTTGGCTCAGGGCCGGGTTGCCGGTGGAGCGATGGGCATCGATCCCACGACTCCCGATCCTTGGCATCAACATATTCCTATCAATCTAATAGGCAATAGGCTTTCCGCCGGACGGATCGCGGCTTGCGACGGACGGAGGCGCGGGATAGGGGCGCTTATGGCCAAGCAGCGTGTCGACCAGATGCTCGTGGATCGCGGACTCGTGGAATCGCGTTCGCGCGCCCAGGCGATGATCATGGCGGGGCTGGTCTTTTCGGGCGAAACGAAGATCGCCAAGCCGGGCCAGCAGCTGGCCGAGGATGCCGCGCTCGACGTGCGTGGGCGCGATCACCCCTGGGTCTCGCGCGGCGGCATCAAGCTGGCGCATGGCCTCGACCATTTCGACTGGGACGTGGGCGGCGTGGTGGCGATCGACGTCGGCTCCTCGACCGGCGGCTTTACCGACGTCCTGCTGCAAAAGGGCGCGGCAAAGGTCTATGCGGTGGACAGCGGCACGAACCAGCTCGCCTGGTCGCTGCGCCAGGACCCGCGCGTCATCGTCCATGAACAGACCAGCGCGCGCATCCTGACCGAGGCGCACATCCCCGAGCCGGTCGATATGATCGTGTGCGACGCCAGCTTCATCGGTCTGGCCAAGGTGCTGGAGCGCCCGCTGAGCTTTGCCGGGCCCGAGGCGCGACTGCTCGCGCTGATCAAGCCGCAGTTCGAGGCGGGGCGCGACGAGGTCGGCAAGGGCGGGGTGGTCCGCGATCCCGCGGTGCACCAGCGGGTGTGCGAGGCGGTCGTCGCCTGGCTGACCGGCATCGGCTGGCACGTGGTCGGCGTGACGCCCAGTCCGATCACCGGGCCGGAGGGGAATATCGAGTTTCTGGTCGCCGCATCCCGAAATTGAACGGTGCTGTCACGCATTCGCGGCAGCTTTTCGTTTACTGTTGTGTGGCACTGCGGCAGACCGACCGCCATCATGGGAAGAGAGGCACGCTTGGGCACGATCGCATCAAAGGAACAGTTGCGGATGTCGTTCCTGCGCTGGGCCATCGTGATTGTGCCGCTGATCCTGCTGCTGGGCTTCGCCTCGGGCCGCGCGGTGCCCTCGGGCAGCGAGAATCCCTGGTATCAGGCGCTGACCAAGCCCGAACTCAACCCGCCCGGCTGGGTCTTTCCGGTCGTCTGGACGATGCTCTACATCATGATCGGGCTGGCGCTGGCGATGATCGTCCATGCGCGCGGCGCGCGGGGGCGGGGCGTGGCGATCGGCCTGTTCGTCGTCCAGTTCGCGCTGAACCTCGCCTGGACGCCGTTGTTCTTCGGCGCGCATCTGGTCGATATCGCATTGTTCGTGATCGTCGCGATCCTGGCCGTCTCGATCGCCACCACCTTTGCCTTTGCCCGTATCCGGCGCGGCGCGGCGTGGCTGATGCTGCCCTATTTGATATGGCTTTCGTTCGCGGGCGTGCTCAACTGGCGGATCGGTCAGCTCAATCCGAATGCGGAAAGCCTTGTGCCGCGCGCCCAGACGTCCCAAATGCTGTGAAACGATTTTTGGGAATTTGATCATGCAGGCCGACAACAAGCTGTTCGACGATTTCGCCAAGGTGATGAACGGCCTGGCCGGCACCGTGGCGGGCATGGGGCGTGAGGCGGAAGCCAGCGCCCGTTCGCGCGCGCGCGAATGGATCGGCGGGCTCGACTTCGTCAGCCGCGAGGAGTTCGAGGTCGCCAAGGCGATGGCCGTCGCCGCGCGGGACGAGGCCGATGCGCTGAAGGCGCGGCTCGACGCGCTGGAAGCCCGGCTGGCGAGCGCGCCCGTGACCGGGGCGGAATCCTGATCCCGACGGATAACATCGGTTCGCTGCCTGTCCCCAGCGGGCGGGCAGCTATCCACAGTTTTCGTGGGGTCTCTGCTTGCGGCGGGGCCGGACAGGGTGCACCCTGTCACGGTCTGGTTTTGTTCGCAGGAAGCCACGATGCTTGAATCGCACGATCACGAAACCGAGGAATCGGCGCCCATCGACATGCTGGAGGCGTATTTCGCCGCGCATGGGTGGGAGCATGAGCGCCATGACGAAGAGATCGTCGCGACGGTCAAGGGCAGCTGGGCCAGCTATGAGCTGCGCGCGCTGTGGCGCGATGACGACAGCGTGCTGCAATTCCTGGCCTTTCCCGATATCAAGGTGACCGAGGATCGCCGCGCCAGCATCTATGAGGCGCTGGCGCTGGTCAACGAACAGCTGTGGATCGGCCATTTCGAGCTTTGGTCGAACAGCGGCATCCTGCTCTACCGCCACGCGGCGATGGTCGATGGCGGGGACGAGGGCACCATCTCTCTGTCCGCCACCGAATTGCTGGTCGAATCGGCCATCGAGGAATGCGAGCGTTTCTATCCGGTGTTCCAGTTCGTCCTCTGGGGCGGTAAGACCCCGCGCGAGGCCCTGGCCGCCGCGCTGATCGAGACGCAGGGCGAAGCCTGAGGAGCTGGGACGTGAGCGGTTTTCCCGACGGGCCGATCTGGCTGATCGGTTGCGGCAACATGGCGGGCGCGATGCTTCGCCGCTGGCTTTCCGAGGGGCTGGATCCCGCCCAGGTCACGGTGATTACCCGAAGCGGAACACGCGCCCCCGAGGGCGTGCGCTCGCTGACCGCGCTGCCGACCGACGAGCGACCGGCGACCCTGATGCTGGGGTTCAAGCCGCAGCAGCTTGACGATATCGCGCCGACCCTGGCGCATCTGCGTCCCCGGCTGGTCCTCTCGATCCTGGCCGGGGTCGAGGAACAGGCGCTGGCGGAGCGCATTCCGGCGGACGCGGTCGTCCGGATGATGCCCAATCTGCCGGTCGCGATCGGGCAGGGGGTCACGGCGCTCTTCACCCGCTCGAGCGATCCGGCCGTCCGCTCGGCGGCCGAGGCGCTCGCGCGGTCGCTCGGCCTGGCGCCATGGATCGAGGACGAGAGGCAGTTCGACGCGGTCACCGCGCTGGCCGGATGTGGCCCGGCCTTCGTATTTCGCTTCATCGATTCCATCGCGCAGGCGGGCGTGGCGCTCGGGCTTGATCCCGATCTCGCCCGGCGACTGGCGCTGGCGACGGTCGACGGGGCAGGGGGCATGGCGATCGGTGCCGATGCGTCACCCGCCATCCTTGCCGATCGGGTCGCCAGTCCCGGCGGCTCGACCCGCGAAGGGCTCAATGTGCTGGATGCCGGGGATGCGCTCCAGCGGCTGATGGCCGACACGCTCGCGGCGTCGGAACGGCGCAACCGGGAAATGGCGGCGGCGGCGCGGCGCTGATCGGGGTTCTCGCGAAGGCGCTAGGTGTTTGATCCCACAGTTTGATGGTGTGATCCTTTCGTTGGAATGGAAGGATGCCGTATGGGACAGGTACGTCACGGGAGCGCCACGACCACGCACGCCGTCCGAGCAGCAATATAGCGATCGCAAGCTTCGCTCTCGACGCTGAGCCGTGAGTTGGGGATCAACCCGAAGACGGTCGCGAAGTGGCGTAAGCGGGCGACGGTCGAGGATATGAAGACAGGGCCAAAGGCCCCTCATTCGACAACCTTGTCCGAGGCCGAGGAGGCAATGGTTGTGGCGTTCCGGCGGCACACACTGCTGCCGTTAGCCTGCCCCCGCGTAGGCGGGGGACTGTCTCTACGGCCTCCAGCCGACGATCCCGCACCTGACCCGCTCCGCTCTACACCGTTGCCTGCAGCGGCATGGGATCAGCCGGTTGCCCGAGGTGGATGGCGACCAACCAGCCAGGCAGAAGTTCAAGGCCTACCCGATCGGCTACTTCCACATCGACATCGCAGAGGTCCGCACCGGGGAAGGCAAGCTCTACCTGTTCGTCGCGATCGACCGGACTTCGAAGCTCGCTTTTGCCAGGCTCAAGGACAAGGCCAACGTTGCCGGGGCCGTCGCCTTCCTCGACGAGCTGGTCGAGGCGGTGCCCTATGACATCCACACCGTGCTGACCGACAACGGCATCCAGTTCGCAGACCTGCCGAAGAACCGTGACGGACCCACGGCACGCCTGCGCGGCCATCCCTTCGATCGCGCCTGCTGGCGGCATGAGATCGAGCATCGGCTCACCAAGCCAAACCATCCCTGGACCAACGGCCAGGTCGAACGGATGAACCGCACCATCAAGGACGCAACGGTCAAACGCTATCACTACGACAGCCATGACCAGCTTCGACAGCACCTCCAACTGTTCATCGACGCCTACAACCATGCCCGCCGGTTGAAGACGCTCCGCGGCCTCACACCCTACGAATATATCGCACGCATCTGGACAGAAAACCCGAGCCGATTCAAAATCGATCCGTACCGCCACTCCCCGGGACTAAACACCTAGGGAGCCTTTATGCATTAATTTTTTGGCAGGTACCTTGATGTGCAGCTCGGCGCGCGGAAAATCAATTGAATAACCAGAAAATAGATTAAGGAGGTCGTCGCCTAGAATAATTGATGGCTTGGAATTACCGTCGCCCGAGATCATGACCGGCACGTTCGACAGCCCGATCTTGCCGATCGACAGAGTGCCGATCCGGGCGATCCGGATTTTTTGCCCACCCGCAGAGGCTCCCCGGATTTCGCCGCCGTCGCTCAGGCGCGGATCATTCTCGGCCCATCCGAGCAGGCGGAAGGCGGCGGTGTTGGCGATCGTCACGGCCGCGCCGGTGTCGATCAGGGCGGGGATGCGGACGCCGTCCAGCGTCAATGGGATCTGGACGAAACCTTCGCCGGTCCTGCTGCCCACGATCGTCGCGAAGCCGGGACCTGCGGGGGCAGAGGGTTCGGCGGCGATGCGGTTCGTGCTGCGGTCGATCAGCAGCTTGCGGCTGGTAAAGAACTCCATGCCGATGATGCCGCGTGCTTCCGTGACGCCGCCATTGGCCAGTTCGACCATCGCGACATAACGCGCATCGACCAGTGCATTGGTCATGCGGTCGACCGGATAAAGCCGCGCCTGTTCGCTGCCCGTCGCCCCGTTCACGCCGATGCCGCCGTTCAACGGCTTGAGCGCCAGTTCCGTGGCCAGGGCGCGGCTCATCAGGCTGGTCTGTGCCGCCGTGTCGACCACCATGGGGAAGGGGCCTTTGCCGTTGATCTGTACGGTCATGACCGGCCGCCCACGCGTATCGTGCAGCAGCGGTGCCTGCGCCGGGGCCATTGCGGGGGCGGGCGGCTGTGGCGATGCACGCACGGTGGGATTGGCTTGGGCCAGGGCGATGGCGGCGAGGAGAAACATGGGCGGTTCCTGAGGATTGATAAGAGGGGAAAGGGTTGATCAGCGTAGCTTGCGGCCGTGAACGTCCCAAACCTCGACCGGAGCGAGGCCCAGTGCGCGGATTTGCGGCTCGATGGTCGCCAAGTCGCCGATCACGACCCAGGTCAGTGCATCGGGCCGGAGAAGATGGCGTGCACTTTCCTGCACATCCTGGGGTGTCACCGCGTTCAGCCGCTGTGCCAGCGTGGTCGGACGGTCATAGGGCAAGTGGTAGCTGCCCGATGTTTCCAGCGAATCCAGAAACGCCGCGTTCCGCGAATAGCGAAGCGTCGCGGCGCGGATCATCGTGTCGCGCTGGGCATTCAGTTCCGCCTCCGTCGGCGGGCGCGTCGTGACGAATTCCAGAAACTCGCGGCGGAGTTCGGCCAGGCTGGCGGCGGTGCGATCCGCCTGCACGGTGCCGCGCGCCACGAAGAGGCGACTGCCGCTCGGGGCATCCTGGATTTCGCCGCCAAAGCCATAGCTCCACCCCTTGTCCTGTCGCAGATTGGCGTTGAGCCGCCCCGATCCGATATCGGCCAGCGCGGCGACGGCGAGGTTCTCGGCCGCCGAACGATCCTTGTCGAAGGGCGGGATGAGCGTGCCGACCGTGATGCTGCTCTGCGGCGCGCCGGGCGCGTCGACCAGGATCAGGCGGGGGCCTTTGGCCTCGGACGGCGCGACCGGCATCGGCTGGTGAGGATGCGGCGCCGGGCCGCCCCAATTGCCGAGATATTTCTCGACCAAGGCCCTGGCCCGCTCGGGCGAAACGTCGCCGACGACATAGAGCGTCGCATCGCCCGGCACGATATGATGGCTTTGATAATCAAGCAGCCGCTGGCGTGAAACCGCATCGGCATCCTGCTTCGTGGGGATGTGCCCGCGCGGATCGGTGTCGCCCCAGATCGCCCGGTTCAGCAGCGGCATTCCGGCCGCGAACGGATTGCGGGCCTGTGCCTCCACGCCGTGCATCGCATCGGCGCGCGCGTCTTCGACGGCGGTTTGGGGGTAGCTGGGATGCCGGACCAGATCGGCGACGAGCGCGAAGGAGTCGTCCAGCCGGTTGTTCGCCACGCTCCAGCGAACCGCGCTGCTCCATGGGCCAGCCTGGGCACCCATCTGGATACCAAGTTGCGACAGTCGCTGTTCGACCGGCTCGCCCGACCGGGTCCTGGCGCCTGCCCCCAGCAGTCGGAAGGCATTGGCGACGATGGTCGGTGCAACCCCCGGATCGGTCAGCGTGCCGTCGGCGAATTGCAAGCTCAGGTCTACGGTGGCGGTTCCGGTACGCTGCGCGACCACCAGCTTGAGGCCGTTGGCCAGCGTCATGGTGGTGACGGGAGGAAAGACGATCTGTGATTTGAAAGGGCCGGGCGGCGGCATATGGCTGCGGTCGACATCCGCGCTGGCGGCTTGCCGATCCGGGACCGGCATCGTGACCAGCTCATAATAAGGGCGGTCGAGCCATTTCGCGGCAACCGTCCGCACATCGTCGGGGCGCGCTTCGTTGATCCAAGTACGTTGCTTCAGGAAATAGGCGGGATCGCCATGCGCGACTTCCCCCTCGCCCAATCGGTTTCCGACCGCGCCATGATCGTCGAGAGAGCGAAGCAGGGAGGCGTCCGTGGCGGCGATGATGCTCTGTAACCGCGAAGGGGGCGGTCCCTTGGCCGCGTAATCCGCCAGTGCGGCGTCGAGCGCATGTTCCGCGACCTCGGGGGAAACGCCGGGGCGCAGCGCGATCGCGACGTTCAGGATGCTGCCCAGCGCGCTTTCGTTGACGGTCGCGGTCACGCCCGTCGCGACCTTTGCGTCGGTGACCAGCGCCCGGACGAGCGGCGCGTCCTTCGGCCCCGCCATGGCGCGCGCGGCCAGGAGCAGCAGCGTCGTGTCGCGCGGCGAGGTGTTCGGGATGGGCCAGCTGCGCGAAATGCCCGTCTGCGCGAAATCGCCATAGAGGCGGTCGCGCCGCGTCTCGGTCAGCGACGGCGTCCATTGCAGCGGTCGGCTGATCGGCGTGCCGGGGCGGATCGCGCCGAAATAGCGGGTGATCTTCTCGCGCGCGGTGGCGACGTCGATATCGCCGGACAGGACCAGCACGGCATTGCCCGCGCCGTAATGCCCCTGGAACCAGCGCTTCACGTCATCCAGCGTCGCGCCCTCGATATCCTCGGTCGAGCCGATCGTGGGGTGGGCATAGGGATGACCGGCGGGATAGAAGGCAGTCAGGAAATGCCGCCACGCCATCTCCTCGGGGCGAAGTTCTCCCTGACGCTTTTCGTTCAGCACCACGCGACGCTGTTCGTCGAGCAGACCCTGGGTGATGCCCCCGTCCAGATAGCCCATGCGGTCGGACTCCAGCCACAACACCGAATCGAGCGCGTTGGTCGGGACCGTTTCGAAATAGACGGTGTCGTCGGTGCGGGTCATGCCGTTGGCACCGACCGCACCGATCGCTTTCAGGGCGGCCATATATTCCTGGGGGCGATGCGCCGTGCTCTGGAACATCAAATGCTCGAACAGATGCGCAAAGCCGGTCTTGCCCGGCGGCTCGTCGCGCGATCCGGTCTTGTACCACAGGCCGACAAAGACCGACGGGCTGCTGTGATCAGTATGGACCAGCGCGGTCAGGCCATTGGGCAGGGTGAAGCGCTCGAAGGCCACGCTGGCCACTTGGGCCACGGGCGTGGTCGGCTTTGCCTGGGACCATGCGGGTGCGGGCAGGCAGGCCGCCGTACCGGCGAGCCAGAGAGGCCATAAAGCGCGTTTGGCAGATTTCACGTCGACGATCCCATCATGACCCATGCCCCATGTTCATGGCGACGACCCACAGGAACCATGATTTGCTTGCATCAGCCTTGCAGGAACCGGGCTCGTCGGTATCGCGCGACAAGGGGGCAAGGTTGGTGCAAGCCAGCCGCCTTAGACGCTTGGGCTTGTCCCGAATTGGGGGCGGGGACGCGGATGGACGATCGATCGGACGGGCTGCTCCATCAGCGGCTCGACAGGCTGGAGGAGAAGGGGCGCGCGACGCTGGCCGCGGCCGCGCGCGGGGCGGCCTGGCGTGACGGGGTCGATCTGGCCCTGCGCAGTTCGATCGTCGTGCCGGTCGTGGTGCTGGCCTGGGCGATGATACGGCCCGTGGCGGCGATCCCCGCCATCATGCTTTCCGTCATCGTGCCGCTGGCCGTCCCGCTGCTGGTGGTTGCGGTAAGGATGGCGCGGTTCCGGGTGGAGCGTCGCGCCGCGCTGGCCTCGGTCGACCGCGCGCTGGCGCTGAAGGATCGGGCGGTCGTCACGGCCGAATTCCTGACGGATGACCGGCCGGACGGCTTCCGCCAAGCGGCCCTTCAGGAGGCGATGCCATGGCTGGATCGTGCCCTGTCGACGCAGGTCGATGGGGAAGCCCGGTCTGCGCAATATGGTCGGCATCACTGGGTAATGCCCGTATTGGCGTTGGTCGCCTTGATAGCGGCCTTGGCTCTTCGGTCGCCTTCATCCGTCCAGTCCGGCGAAGGGGAGTCCTCCGCCCTTCATCAGGTGGCCATGGCCCTTGGTCTTCGCCCGGACGGGCGAGATGCCGAAGTCGACCGAAACGGCGGGGGTGGGGAGGGTCGCGGCCGGGATGCATCGGCGGGTGCGACGGGTGGCGGCGCGGCGGGCGATTCGTCCGCGAGCGCGGTCGGGGCGTCCGCCGTGGCGAAAGCGGGTGCCGGTTCCGATGATACGGCTACGCCCCTCGGCCAGTCGCAAGGCGGTGGAAGTGGCGCATCGCCATCGTCGGGCAGCGCGCGGGGCAATGGAGTGGGGGGCACCGGGCGCATGGCGGAGGCGGACAGCACCGGGCTGTCGGGCAAGGGACCGGACGGCCAGCGCGCCGAGGATGCCAAGACGCGCGGTGATGGTCAGGCCATGGCGGCCGAAAGCCGTGCGACGCCGCCGCAAGGGGCGCAGAATGGCGCGGCGGCGGGTGTGTCCGCCCCGGCCGGTTCGCCGCCCGCGCCGCGTAATCCGGGTGGCAGTCAGGGGCAGCAGTCTTCCGGCTCGCGCAACCGGCAACAGTCGGGCCAGCAATCGCAAGGTTCGGGCAGTTCGGGCCGCGCCAACAATAATGGGCAGCAAGGCTCCAATCGCGGCGATGGTCAGGAAGGGGCCAAGCGGGCGCGCGGATCGTCGTCGCTGATGCTGGCGGTACCGATGGAGGATCGGGTTATCGGTACGGTCAATGCCGGGGCGGTCAGCAGTACGACGCGTAACGCCTCTCCGCGCGCCATGACGGCGGGCGCGGTTGCGGCCCAGTCGCGCGGGGCCGGACAGGGGCCGGACGCATCGCTGCCCGAGCGCACCCGTAGCGTGCAGGAGGATCGGCTGCTCGAACGCTATTTCGCCCGACCGGGAGTAGGGCGGTGAACCTGTCCAGCGCCCCCGGCTTCGACGAACTCTTCGATCCCGTCTTCCTCGATCGGGTCAATACGCTCACCCTGCGGATCGCGGCAGCGCAGAAGGGCGGTCGTCTGGCCGATCAGCGGACATCGGCGCGCGGGCAGGGATCGGACTTCGCCGATTTCAAACCCTATGTCGCGGGCGACGATCTGCGCGCGATCGACTGGAACATCTATCGGCGGCTGGGCAAGGCCTTCGTCCGGGTGTTCGAGGAACGGCAGGACCTGCCGGTCTATATCCTGCTCGATGTGTCGCGCAGCATGTTTGTCGAAAGCCCTCCCCGCATCGGCCCGGCGATGCGCAGCGTCCTGGCGCTGGCCGCCGTCGCGCTGGGGCAGCAGGACGCGGTCAGCCTGATGACGGTCAGCGACGATATGGGCACCGCGATGAGGAGCGTGTCGGGCAAGGGCGGGATCGCCCGCGTCGCGCAAACCCTGGCCGATCAGGTGGCACTGGGTCGCAGCGCACTGGCCGGGGCGGTCTCCAGGCTGGCGTCGATGCGGTTGCGGCGCGGTCTGGTGATCCTGGTGTCCGACTTCTTCGACGATGATGGGCTGGAGGGGGTTCTCGCCGGGCTGGAGGCGCTGCCCCATCGTCTGCTGCTGGTGCAGATGGTCCGTGCGTCGGACGCCGACCCGACCCTGCTGGCCGATCTGGACGGCGATGTGGTGATCGAGGACGGCGAGCGTGAGGGGGCAGGCATGACCGTGACGCCCGAGCTGATCGCGCGCTACCGCGCCGCCTACCGGGATTTCACCGACAGCCTCGACCTTTTCGCGCGGCGGCGCGGTGCGACACTGGTTCGCATGGACGCGGATGGCGACGTGCTCGACCAGCTGGTGCCGGTGCTTACGGCGGGGAGCGTGCTGCCATGAGCTTCACCCAGTTCGGCTGGCCGGTGACGCTGGGCGGTATGATCGCGCTGGCGGGGATCGTCTTCCTGCTGCAACGGCTGCGCGCGCAGCGGCGGGTGCTGCGCCTGCCGACCGCCGGTCTGTGGGCGCAGGCGTTGCGCGATACGCCGGTTCGTGTGCTGGGGGAACGGTTCCGCTACTGGCTGGCCTATCTGTTGGTCTTGGCGATCGCGCTTCTGCTATGGCTCGCGGCGGCTCATCCACAAGTGGCCTCGGCGACGAGCGGTGGTGGATTGCAGCGCTTCTACCTCGACAATTCCGCGTTGATGACCGACGGCGGCGACCTTGCACGGGCGAAGCGGGCGCTGCTGGCCGATGTGCGTGCGACCCCAGCCGACCGCCGCGAGGTGATCCTGGGCGATGCGGTCGGGACGCAGTTGCTGGTGCCGGGGGAGAGCGTGTCCCTGCTGTCCCGGCGACTGGACATGGTGTCGGCGGAAATCCGGCCATCGACCTTCGCCACCTGGGCGGCTACGGCCGATGCTGCCACGGTTCATTATTACGGTGCCTGGGGCGCCGCACGCGCGGCCCCACATTCGGCGCGCCTGCGCTATGGCTATCTGGCCAACCCCGTGCCTGACAATCGCGGTATCGTCGCGCTGGGCGTCACCCCGGCAGCTTCGGGGCAGGTCGGCAAGGCGGACCTGCTGGTCACGGTCGCGGCGGCGGATCGGCCTTTGCCGACCGCTGCCGGTCTGCGCTGGACCGAGAATGGGCGCCGTATCACGCCGTCACGGGTCGAGGCATTGGGCGACGGGCGCTTCCTGGCGCGAGACATGAACGCCGCCGGTGAAGCGGTCGGCGTTGCACTCGCGCAGGGCGACGGCTTTGCGGCAGATGATAAGGCCGCGATACGGGTGGCCGATCGCCGTCCGATCAAGGTGGCGCTGTTAGACGGTACGCCGCCCGCCGTTCGTGCGGCGGTGACCGCGGACCCGTCCCTGACCGTCGTGCCCGCTGCCGAGGCGCAGGTCGTTGTGGGGAACCCGGTCGCGGTTCGCGTGGCCGGGCGGCCGGGCCTCATGCTGTCGGATGCGTCGGCGCAGACCTTTACCTTTGCCGGACCCGACGAAAGTCAGCGTGGGCCGCTCGCCGCGCGGCTCGATGCTTTGGGGTTGGCGCAGCTCGATGCCGGGGCGCTGGCGGATGCGCTGCACCGGCCGGTCGGCGTGGATGTCCGCGACGCCCGCGAGCGCCGGATCACGGCATGGCGTACGATCTTCGCGCCCGCGTCACCCTTCGTCCAAAGCCCCGCCATGCCGGTCTTCGTCAGCCGGAGCATTCACTGGCTCGGGCAGCGGCAGCCTTGGCGCTCCTTTGCGCAGGCCGGGGACAGCGGCGATCCCCTGACAGCCCCGCCGGGCAAGAGCGAAGCGACGGTATCCCTGACCGACCGCGCCACCACGCTGGCCGCGGCCGACACCAGCGCGCATCCGGCGGTGGCGAACAGCGCTGGGATCTGGCCATCGGACCTGCCCTTTCTGCTGTTGCTGCTGGCGGCGGGCCTCCTGCTTGGCATCGAGTGGTGGCTGGTGCAGCGGCGCGTAATTCCTTGAGGGCCGGACTGTCGTGAGCATCACCTTCCTCTTTCCGGTCGCCGCCTGGCTGTTCCTGCTCGTCCCGCCGCTGCTCTGGTGGCCGATGCGGGCGCGGCCGCACTGGCGGCAGGCGGCGGTGCGGGGCGCGGTGTTCGCCTGCTTGATTCTGGCGATGATGCAGCCCAGCCTGGTGCGCCGCGATGGCGCGGGGGCGCAGGTCTATATCCTCGATCAGCGGCCTGTGCTGGGCGCGGGCGGACAGGCGGCGGCGCGGCGCGTTCTCGACCGGCTCATGGCGATGGCACCCGCCGATACCCGGCTGTCGGTGATCCAGCTGGGCGGGGCGGCCAAGCGGCGCGTGGTGGTGCAGGACGGCTCGCTGTCCCGCGCGTTGCGCAAGGCGGCGGAGGCGATCCCGCTCGGCTCGGGCGGGGCGGTGACGCTGATCGGGAGCGGGTTGTCGACTGACGACCATTGGCGGGACAGCATCGCGGCATTCGTCGCACGAGGGATTCCGGTCAATACGATTGCCGTTCCCATCGCCCCGCGTCCCGCCTTTGTCGCCGATCTGCGACTGGCCCCGGCGCGGGTCGGTGAGACGTTGCGCGGGGATGTCGTGGTCGAGGGGGACGGCGCCCTGCATCGACTGGCGGTATTCAGCGGCGACCGGCGATTGGTGACCAGGCCGTCTTTTCGCGCGGATGGCGAAACCCATGTCGCGGTGGATATTCCGACGGATCGTGCCGGGTTCCTGCCGCTGCGCGTGGAGCTGGACGGGCGCGGCGGCTTCGAGACGCTGGCGGCGGTTCAGGAGCCGCGCCACCTCCTCTATCTGGGTGAGCGGCAACAGGGCGCGGCGGGGCAGCTCCAGCGGCTGCTGGGGCCGAGCTTCGTCGTCGACCAGCGCGCAACCGACTCGCTTTCGCCAGGGTTCGATCCGGCGCGCTGGCCTTTGGTCATGATCGACGATCTGCCCGCCGCGCGCCTGCCGGTCGCCGCTCAGCAAAGCCTCAACCGCGCGGTGGCGCGGGATGGGACCGGGCTGTTCGTCTCGGGCGGCATGGCCGCATTCGGCGCGGGCGGCTATGCCGACACGCCGCTCGGCGCAGCCTTTCCCGTCATCGCGCGCGGACAGGAGAAGCAGGTCCGCCCGAGCGTCGCGCTGGCGATCGTCATCGACAGTTCGGGTTCGATGCAGGGCGATCGGCTGGAGCTTGCCAAGCAGGTCGCGCGGCAGACGGTGCGCAAGCTGAACGGCAATGACTGGGTCGGCGTCGTCGAATTCTATGGCGCGCGGCAATGGTCGGTGCCGATGCACCACGCGACCGATCTGCCCGATGTCGAGCGGGCGATCGGCCGGATGCAGGCGCAGGGCGCGAGCGTCCTGTTTCCTGCGCTGCAAGAAGCGTTTTACGGTCTGAAGGACCTGGACGCGCGCTACAAGCACATCTTGGTCATCTCGGACGGTGGCGTGGCGGAGGACCGCTATCAGCAGCTGCTGCGTCATATCGCCGAGAACCGGATCAACGTGTCGACGGTCGCGGTCGGGGGCCAAGTCGATGACGAAAAGAGCATGGCCGACTGGGCGCGGGTGGGACGCGGCCGCTTTTATTCAGTGCCGGACGAGTTCAACCTGGTCGAACTTGACTTCAAACAGCCGCAGACCCAGCCCGACCCCGGCTATCGCAGCGGGACGGTCGTGGTGCGGGAGGAGACGCGAACCGGCTGGTCGGACGGCGCGTCGCTAAGCGCCCCCCCACCGCTGTCCGGCTATGTCCCGACCCGCACACGGCCGGACGCCCAGGTCCTGCTTCGCACCGATGGCGGCGATCCCATCGTGTCGAGCTGGCCCGTGGGCAGCGGGCGCGTCACGGCGATGATGACCGAGCCGCTAGGGGACGGGACCGCGAATTGGCGGGGCTGGCCCGATTATGGCCGCTGGCTGGCGCGGCTGCTGGCGATGACCGCGCGCTCTCGACCCGATCTGACGGTCGAGGCGATGCGGCGCTTCGATCGACTGACGATCACCGTGCGGCGCAACGGGGCGGGCGCCTTGAGCGGGACGATGCCCGTTATCACGTTGGTCGACGCGAACGGACGTCCCCAGCGCCGGATCGAGGGTCTGGAGGAGCGTGCGCCCGGCCTGTTCGTGGCGCACATCGCGTGGCCCGCCGGGGAGCCCGCGCGGATCGAGGTGCGCGATGGTGACCATCTTGACCGGACCGCCGATCCGGCCTCGTCCGATGTCCGGCCGGTCGATGCGATGCCGGAGTTCATGGCGCTGCCGCTCGCCAGCCTGTCGTCGCGGACCGGCGGATGGCACCGTGATGACCCCGCCGCCGCGCCGGGAGCCGTGCAGCGGATCGGCGGCTTGCGCGCGATCGACCTCTGGCCCTGGATCGCGTTGCTGGCGCTGGGACTCTATCTGTTCGACATTGGCTATCGGCGCTGGCCCTCGCGCCGCATCGCAGGAATTCGATGATGCGCTTCTCTCCCCGCCGGTCGGCCTTCCGGTCGCTGCTGCTGGCCCTGTCGCTGTCGTCCAGCCTGACCGGCCCGTCCTGGGCGATGGCTCGTCCGGTTCAGGCGGATGGCTCGAACCCGTCATCCCCGACCGATGTCCGGCGCCTCGAACGCCTCTGGCGCGATGGCGACCGCAGCGGTGCGCTGGCCGCGGCCGATGCGGCGTTGGCGAGCGCGCCAAGTGCCGAGGGCTATCGCCTTAAGGCCGAACTGCTCGATGCGCTGGGCCGGGTGGCGGAAGCGGTGCCGCTCTATCGCCAGGCGGAGGAGCGGGAGCATGATCAGGTGGCCAAGCAGCGGATCGCCCTGCGGCTGGCAATCATCGATGCGGTCCACCGTCCCGACACGCTGCTGGGGTATGCCAAGGGCGCGCCGCCTGCCCGAGCGCGACGGCTTGCGGATATTCTGGCGCTGCTCGGGCGGCCCAAGGCTGCGCTGGCCCTGGCGGGACCGGGCGGCGATGTCGGGCAGCGGCTGACGGCGGGGCAATGGGCGCTGGCGGCGGGCGAGGCCGGGCCTGCCCGCGATGCGGCCAAGGCGGCGCTCGCGGCGGCGACCATGCCCGACGATCGACGCTATGCGCTGGCACTGGTGGTCGAGGCGTATCGCGATACGGGCGACCTGGCCGGGGCGCTGAGCTTCCTCGACGCCTTGCCGCCCAGCGAGCCGGTCGCCAATGCGAAGGTCGACGTGCTGCTCGAACTCGGTCGAACCAAGGCCGCCATTGCGGCGATCGAGGGGGCGAAGAGCGCCGAATTGCGCCGCCGCCTGACCGGGGTGCTCGACCTGTCGGGCGACCGGGCGGCGGCGCAGGCGGAATATCGTCGCCTGATCGCGGCCGATCCGCATCAGGTCGACCTCTATGCCCGGTTGGCCGGAAGCTATCTGACGCAGGGCGACGAGGCGCAGGCCGTGGCGGTCTGGCAGCAGATGTTCACCGCCAATCGCGGGCAGGCCGACGTGCTGACGGCGGGCGCGCGCGCGATGATAGGCATGGGCCTTCAGGAACAGGCGGTCGCGATGCTGGCGGGCAGCGCAGGCGACCCGGCGGTGGCGACGGCGACGCATCTGTTCCTGTTCGAGACCTATCTGGATCGCGGCGAGATGGCCAAGGCGTTGGCCGAATTGCAGGCGGTCGAGCGCGGCGACACCCGTGGACTGCTGCTCGCCGATGTCGCCGACGGTTATGAGCGGCTGGGTCGCCCCGATCAGGCGCTGGCGCTGCTGAAGCGGTTGGAGGCGAAGGGCGCGCCCGCTTACGACGTCCGCGCCCGTATCGCGCAGCTCGCCGCCGAGGCCGGGCATGACGACGAGGCCCTGACCCGTTGGCGGGCGCTGTGGGCCGACACGACGTTGCCCGCCCGCCGCAACATCATCGAGCGGCAGATCGTCACGCTCGCCACGCGGATGAACCGGCTGGAGCCGATGGCGAAGGACATTGCCGCGCGGCTGGAGGCGGGCACGATCCGGCCCGGCGAGATCGACCTGCTGGTCGCGCTTCGTCTGGCGCAGAACAAGCCCGAGGCCGCTGCCGAAGCGGTGCGCCGTTTCGCCGCGCGAAGCGGCAAAAGCGAAGTGTCGCTCCTCAACCAGTTGGCGCAGCTCTATGCGCGGGTCCGCGACTATGATCGGCTGGAGACGACGCTGGCGCGGCTGATCGCGCTCGACCCCGGCAATCGCGACGCGCACGTCCGCCAGCTGATCCTGACCCGGTTGCGCCATCAAGACGCGGGCGTCTCGGCAGAGCAGCGGCAGCAGGACCTAGACCGGTTGATGGCGCAATTGACCGATACCGGGGAAGGCGACGCCCATGCGTTCAAGGCCACCGTCTATGCGCAGGCCGACCTCGATACCCAGGCGATCCGGGAGCTGCGCGAGGGGCTGGCGGCGCGGCCCGACGACGCCGATGCGCTGTCGCGGCTGGCCACCGAGCTGAAGCGTCAGCATCGGCGGGGCGAGGCGATCGGGCTGCTGCAATATGCCGCCGATCATGGCGATGCGCGTCAGTTCCTGCCCGCGATCGATGCGCTGATCGACATGGTCGCAGACGGGGGCGACGGCGACGCGGCCACGAACGGCGTGCTCGACTGGGCCGAGCGGCGCGTGCTGGAGCGGATCGTCGACGGGGGCGCCATGCCCCGGTTGCTCGGCCTGTTGTCCGACATCGCGGCGGCAGACGCCGATCTCGACCTGCAGATCCGCGCGATCGAGGCGACGGTGCCGGGGGCGGGCGAGCAGCGGGCGTTCGTGCTGCGCGAACTGGCGACGCTCAGCGGCGGTGGCGCGAACGATGGGGGCGCGGTGGCGATCATCGGCGATCCGCGTCGCAAGCTGATCTATGCCCGTCGCCTGCTGGCGCTGGGCAAGTCCTTCCCGCCCGACCTCTATGCCGATCTGGCGCGCACCTTGTTGACGCAGGGCGACGAGGCGGGGGCCGAGCGCGCCTTTGCCATGATGAATGGCCTAGGCGGGCTGGTGAATGTCGACGAAGCCAAGGGAGACGCCTATGCCGCCGCCGGACGCCCGGCGCAGGCGCTGACCAACTATGCCCGTGCGCTGCTCCAGGACCAGTCGAATTTCGATCTGCTGGTCAAGACCGCGATCCTTCAGGAGCGCGCGGGCGAGGACGCGCTGGCGCGGCGCTGGTATTGGCGGGGCCTGCGCTCCCTGCTGGCGCGGCAGCCCGCGACGCCGATGGGCGAACGCGACGAGCGGGGGCTGGACGTCCGCCGCTATTATCCGACGATGGTCGAAGGGTTGCTGCTGACCTGGCCGGGCGAAGCGGGTGCCGCCGACGCGATGCTGGCCGATCTGACGCAGCGCTTCACCACCGAGATGGGACAGGTCGATGCCGCGAAGCCGGGGGCGCTGGCCGACCATCCGCGCCTCGCGCTGCTGGTCGATCTGGGGCATCGCATTGTCGATGCCGGACACGGCGATGCCAGACTGTCGGCATGGGATGCCGCGCTGGACGGCCGTTTCGGCAGCGATCCGGCCTATCGCCGTGCGAGCAGGCTACGCCATCATCTGACGGGGCGCGACGGGGACGCGGTCGCGGCCGCACCCGATTGGCCGTTGGCGGGGCTGCGCGCGCAGGCGGGCGATACCGGCAATGACGAAGCGGCGCTGGTGCTGGCCCTGTCGCGAGGGGACCAGACGACGGCGCAGGGCCTGTTGGGTGCGGCGCTGGCCGAGGAAGAAAAAGCCCTTAACGCTCCGCAGGAGGGTTTCCGTCGTCCGCTCTACCTGTTGCTGCTGAGCGACGCGCTGGACCTGCTGCCGCCCGATCGGTTCCGCGACTGGGTGTGGCCGCCGCTTCAGGCCTCACCGGCGCGGGACGGCATCCTGTTCGACCTGTTCCGGGCGTCACCCGAGCGTTATGCCCGGCTGGCCAAGGCGGTGGGTACGACGCTGTTGTCGCCCGATGCGCTGGTCCGCCTGACCATCACGCAGAGCAATCGGCCGCTTGGCATCAGCCTGACCGTATCGCGGCGGCATGGCGGCGGCGGCATGGACTGGCTCGACCAGTTTTCGGCCGATCAATTGGTGACGCTCTATGATGGCCTTGTCACGCAGCTGGAACGTGGCGAAGGCGATTCGGGCCTGAGCGAACTGACGCTGGACGGCCTGTTCCGGCATCCGCTGGACGCAGGCCAAAAGGCGCGGCTTGCGGCGGTGCTGAACCGCGATATAGCCGTGGTGCGCGATCCCAAGGCCCGCAGCGGTGCGTCGCTTGCCGCCCGGCTGCTCCAGTTCGATGCGCTGCCCGCCAATCGGAACGTGCTGCTGGACGCGGCCAAGGCTGTCGCGGCGCGCTATGCCGACAGTGCCGCGCTGCCGATCATACTGGAACGCTGGTATGCCGGGGACAAGCGACAGGCGTTCGTCCAGCTAACGACGATGGGTGAGGCGATGCGCGCCAATGGGCAGCAGACGCCCTGGCTGGACCGCGCCATCGCCCGGCACTTCCCCGATGTCCGTCGCGAGCAGATCGAGTCCTTCCTCGCCGATCCCCATCCCAATCCCCAGGTCGCGGTGCAGGTCTATCAGCATTTCGCCGTTCAGGACGAGCAGACCACGCCCGACCAGCGGCTGGCGCTGACCCTGCGGATGATCGCGCTCGATCCGACCAACCCGGCCTATCGCGAGCATTTGCTGGCGCTGTATGTCGACAAGGCGGACTGGCGCGAGCTGGCGCCTGCGCTTCGGGATTATGTCACGGGCCATCCCGACGATCGGTCCGCCGCAACGATGCTGGTGATGGTCTATCGCCTGATCGACAGGCCGGACCAAGCGGCGGCGGTGGCGACGGCAGCGCAGGTTGATGCGGACGATCCCGATTGGCTGGTCGCCCTGCTCAACCGCGCGCGGTTGATGCGCGGGCGAGGGGGCGGTGGCGGGAGCGCCGGGCTGTTCGCCAGCGTCTATGACGCCTATCTGCGCCACGACTCGGCCCGCCCGGCGGTGGTCGCGGTGGAGGCGCGGCAGGGGCGCAGTGCCATGCCGGTGGTGCGTGGCGACGACGCAACCCTCGCGCCGTTGCTTCAGCCGCGCAAGGACGATCCCACGCCGCCATCGCGGGTGCTGCGGGCGCTATGGCGCCACTCCAATGCCATCGCCACCGAGGGGGATACCGGGCGGGGCCGCCGCGCGCTCGTCTATACGCTGGCGGCGGCGACCAAGGGGCAGGGGGCGGCGGCGGCCCTGCTGGCGCAGCCTGCCATGTCGGCCGAGTTGCAACTTTATCCCGGCGTGATGGCCCCCGAGGACCAGGCACGCCAGCAGACGCTGTACGATGTCATCACCTATGGCCCTGCCCGGCGTGGCGAGGGCGGGCCGCAATTGGCGACGATGCTGGCCGATCTTCGCGCCGGGAAGGCGGATGCTGATGAGGTGGCGCGCCTGCTCGCGCTAGCCGACCGCATCGCGGCCCCGTTGACGGCGGAGGACGGCGCCGCGCTTGACGCGCGGCTGCGCGCGATGCCGGTCATGGCGGCGGAGGGGAGGATCGTGGCGGCCCGCGTCTATGCGCGCAGCGGCCTGCTGCCCCAGGCGGAGGCGATGCTGGATGCCGCCTTCCTCCAGATGCTCTATCCCGCCGGGCCGCTAGACAATGTCGACGATCTGGCAGACGCCATGGCGCGGCTGGTCGCGACAGCCCGCTTGTGGCCTGACGCGGCGGATCAGCGGCGGGTCTATGCCGCTCTTGCGCAAATCCTTGAAAAGCGGAAGCTGGGGCCGAACGGGGGCGACTTGCCGCCGATGCCGCCCCTCGACGGGGGCGCGGCGCACTGAGGCGGGGAACGGCAGGGGTGGGATGGCTGCGGCGCATCTGGGACTGGCGCAAGTCGATGTTCGCGCAGATGCTGGTGCTGACGTCGATCTTTCTCGGCTGGGGGCTTTACGCCTTCGTCATCCGGCCTCTGGCCGACATGCCGGTGCAGGTCGACGTCGCGCCGCCCCTGCAGGCCACGGAGTCCGAGGTCCGCAGCGTCCTGGCCCAGTTCATGATCACCGTCCGTGACGATCCGTCGGATGCGGGCGACATCACCAAGGACAGCCTTATCCGCGAGGTCGAGGCGCGCAATCCCGACTTCCGCTTCTATGTGCGGGTCGGCAACCGGGCGTTCGGCAACGGGCCGCCCGCCTTCTTCCGCCATTTCGGTTTCGCCGCGCTGGAGCGGGTTCATCGGACATTGGCCGACCCCAGCATCTGCACCCAGGGCGAGAAGATCATGCAGGGCAAGGACGGCGATGGCTACGCGTCCTTCCGCATGTGCGACGAACTGACCTATTTCGAATATCGCGACCTGCGCCACCCGGTCATCATCGATCGCTCCAGGCCCATGGGTGCGCGGGGCAAATGGCTATGGGCGTTCAGCGGCAACTTCCTGCTGGCGGCGGGCGGCGTCTTCCTGATCTTCGCCACTATCTTTTCGCTGCACATGTGGTCGATCCGGCGCGTCGCGCGGCTGGCCCGGTCGATCGATCCGCAGCGGCTGGATGCACTGCTGCCCGAAAAAGGCGTGGCCAGCGAAATCCTGCCGCTCGTTCGCGCGGTCAACCATCTGATCGGGCAGGTCGATGCGACCCAGCGGCGTGCGACCTTCTTCCTGTCGGCGGCCGCGCATGAGATGCGGACCCCGCTGACCGTGTTGCGTACCCGGCTGGAATTGATGGATGACGGCGCGCAGAAGGACAAGCTGGTCGGCGACGTCCGGCGGCTGACCCGGCTGGTCAACCAGCTGCTGACCCTGATGAGCATCGGCAATCGCCGGGAGGTGACGGGCTTTACTGATCTGGCCGCCTCCGCCGCCAAGGTCATCCAGGGGCGGGCACTTCTTGCCGAACAGGCGGGCGTCACGCTGATGCTCGACAGCGTGAGAGACGAGGTCGAGATCCCCGGCGATGCGACGCTGATCGAGTCCGCCATCGCCAATCTGGTCGACAACGCGATCTCCTTCGCGCCGCCGGGCACGACAGTCCGCGTGGCGATCGATGCCGATGGACGGATCACGGTGCGCGACCATGGTCCCGGATTCGGCGATATCGATCCCGTCGCCCTTTTTGAGCCTTTTGCACGTCCCGTGTCGGCGCGGCGCGGCTATGGGTTGGGGCTGGCGATCGTGGCGGCCATCGTTCGTCTGCATGGCGGCGAAATGAGCGCGCGCAACGTCGAGGACGGCGGGGCCGAGTTCACTCTGACATTTGCGTCATAAGGCTTTTTCCTCGCCTCCCGTCGCGGTCCGGGGACATAGTATTTCGCAAGTACCGCAAATCGCGACATTCCAAATCCTTTGCTGCAAGGTTGGTGCAAGCCTCGTCGCGCAGCATGGCTCCGTCATAGAACAGCGTCTCGTGGACCGAATGACCGAGCGACAAGCCAAGGCATCGCATCACGAACGCTGACGATCATAGTATCTATGGGGGGTACGATCATGAAGAAGTCAGCCTTTCTGGGGGCATGTTCGCTCATCGCCTATTTCGCCACCACCGGCGCGGCACTCGCCCAGCAGACGCAGGGGACGCCTGCGACCAGCAACACGGCCGAAAGCCTGAAGGGCGTGGTGCCCGTGCCTCAGAACAGCGACGCCGCCGATGAGGAGAAGGCGCGCAAGAATGCCGAACGCGAGGATGCGCCTGCGGCCGAGGCCGGTGACAAGGTCGCCAAGGCGAGCGAGGCCGAATTGCGCCGCTATCAGACGCCGGTGATCAAGAAGACGAAGGGCAGCGACGATATTCTGGTCACGGGCAGCCGTCTGCGCGATGGCGACCAGACCTCGCGCCTGACGGTGATCGATGCCAAGGAGATCCGCGACCGCGGCGTCACCACCGTCGAGGAACTGATCCGCACCCTTCCACAGAATGTCGCGACCATCGGGGCGATCACCAATGATCGCGCGAAAGGGCCGATGGCTTCGACGGCGGGCAATTCCGGGTCGCGTGTCGTATCGGATGTGGGCACTTTGGGCGTCTCTGCCGCCAATCTCGGCGGCGTCGGTGCTGGCAACACCCTCGTCCTGGTCAACGGCCGCCGGATCGCGGGGGCAGCCGGTATCGAGCAAGGCTATGTCAATCTCAACGGTATCCCGCTGAGTGCGATCGAACGGGTCGAAATCAGCAACGGCGGCCAGGCAGCGATTTATGGCGCAGACGCCATGGGCGGCGTCATCAACTTCATCCTGAAGAAAAACTATGTCGGCACCACCATCTCGGCATCGCGCAAGGAAACAAGTTCCGGCGCGCGCGACACTCGCATAAGCCTGTATTCGGGGCGTGCCTGGGGGAGCGGCAGCCTGTCGGGTAGCCTCGAATTCGGGGCGATCGAGCCGATCGTCAATGCCAAGACCGGCTATGTCACGAACAACTATTCGTCCTTCTATAACGGTAGTTCCCTGCTCGATCAGCGCAGCTTCAGTGCCGGCACCCAGCCGGGCACCGCGATCCAGCCGGCGATCTTCGACCCACGGACGGGGCAGCAGATTTCACCCCAGACCGGCCTGACGGTTCCGGCCGGGTTCGTCGGCGCACCCAAGCGGTCCGATCTCATCACCACGGGGCTGAGCGCCAGCCGTGACTTCGTGCCCGAGTTCAGCGGCCCGCGCGTTCGCACGGTCAGCGGCACGCTGACCTTCGATCAGAAGATCACCGACCGCCTGCGTGTCTTTGCCACCGGCTTGTATTCGCGATCGAAAAACTCTCAGCAGAGTGCGATTTTCGGCGGCCTCCCCGTCGAACTCGCACCTGGGCAATATTACAATCCCTTCCCGGCTTTCACTTTCGGATCCTCGGCCTATTCGAGCCGGGTGAACTATTATCCGCAGGCAGAGATTGCGGATGGCACGCTCGTTCCGCGCGACGTCCATAACCGGACGGAGAGCTGGAACGTAAATGGCGGCGTCTCGTACGATTTTGGCAAGGCCGCAAAGCTGCAACTGATCTACACCCGTTCGGCTAGTTCGTCGGTCGGGTCGGGCGACCAGATCAGCAATCTCGTCAGCTTTACCCGTGACGCCAAATCGCCGACCGGCTATTCCTGCTATAACTTCCTGTTGGCGAACAACCGGGTTCCGCTCAATCAACGTGATGCCGTACAGGCCGCGTTCAACCGTCAGTGCACGGCGTTGACCAGCACCGACCCCAATGTCGCCTTCAACCCATGGAAAAGCACGACGGATGGCGGAGGCTCGAGCGTCTCCATTTTCCGCTCCCCCTATATCGTAGACGATTTGGGCAGCACGCTTCAGAACATTGAGGCGCGCCTGACCGGAGAGGTGATCACGCTTCCCGGTGGGTCCGTTACCTATGCCGGTGGCGCGGAATATGCACGCAGCGGACTTCGAAATACCGTCGTCAGCAACATAGCCGGGCCAGACCCCACGACCAATCGCCATGCCTTCTTCGGCGAAGTCAACCTGCCGATCCTGGGGCGCGGCTATGACCTGCCGTTCGCCAAGCGACTGTTGTTCAATATCGCGCTACGTCGTGACATCACCAGCAGCACGGGCGCGATCGGAACCGTCAACAATGTGCCGGTCGATCTAGGTGGTCAGATCATCTACGGCAAGAACCAGTTCGCCCGGAACACCCCTGCCTGGGGCATGCTATGGTCGCCGACCAACACGATCGATTTCCGGGCCAAGTTCACGCGTGGCTTCAAGGCTCCGCCGCCGACCCAGCTCTACGCGGTCACCGGAACCCAGCAGTTCCAGACGGTGATCACGGACGATCCCCTGTACAAATGCACCACCGATTGTATCCGCGGACGCCCGACATCTTACATCGTGCCAATGTCCCAAGCGGCAAATCCCAATCTGCGCCCTGAAACCTCGCGCCAGCAGATATATAGCGTGTCTTGGCAGCCGACGGGTCCCCTGTCTGGCTTGAGCCTCGCCGTAACCTATAATCGCAACGAGATCCGTAATCAGTTCGCGACGACACGGGAGCTGGGCTATTATCTGCCAGCCATTCAGATCCTGCAGCTACCGCTCTTCTATCCCCGCGCGGAAAACGGCAAGATCATCGCGTTCAACAACGTTCGCTACAATATCATCGGGTCGAGATACGAGTCGATGACTTACGAGGCGAGCTATCTATTCTCGACTGGCATCGGGACGTTCCAGCCGAAGATCGTCTATCTGGACAATATGGTCGCGGAAACGACGGGCCTCACAAACGCCCAAAAGATCGATTTGCGGGGGCGGGTGCTGGGCGTCGACAAGTCGAAATTCGTCGGTTCTTTGCAGTGGAACTGGGGGGCGGTCAGCACCAACGTCTTCGTCTATCATACGCCCTCTTACATCAACGACTATTGGTCCGACTTCGCGGCGGGTATCCAGACCAATCCGGAATTGATCCGGCGCGTTTCCCCGTTGACGACGGTCGATCTCTCGGTCTCATGGGTGGCGACGAAGAACCTCAATCTTCAATTCGCGGCCCGCAATCTGTTCAAGGCTGCTGCACCGTTCGCGGTCATCGGCAATCTGCCCTACGATACGGCGCGCTATAACATCGAGGGTCGCAGCGCGGTTCTGACCGCACGGCTGACGTTCTGATGACGGGCGGTCGGCGGCGATGGAATTCTGTCACCACCGACTTCGCCTGGGCGCGGTGCCGTCGTATAGGCTACCCGCGATGAGATTGCTGCTTGTAGAAGATGACGGGGATGTCGCCGAGACCCTGACCGCGTATCTGGAGCGGCAGGGTTTCGTCGTCGACCGGGCCGATACGCTGGCGATGGCGCAGGATGCGCTGTTGGACAATGATTTCGATCTGGTTCTACTCGATCGCTTGTTGCCCGACGGGGACGGCGTCTCGCTGATCGGCTATGCCGAGGCGAAGAAGCGGCCGCAGCGTTTCCTGCTCCTGTCCGCGCTCGCCGGGATCGACGACAAGGTGACGGGGCTGGAACTCGGGGCGCACGACTATATCGCCAAGCCGTTCGAGCCGCGCGAGCTTGTCGCGCGGATCCGCGCGGCATTGCGCCACGACCTCCACAAGACGCGCGAGATGCGTCAGTTCGGTCCGATCCTGCACGATGTCGAGGGCGGCGGTTTCTTCGTCAACGATGCGCCCATGTCGCTGCGCCGGTCGGAGGCGCTGGTCCTGGCCGCGCTGATGATGCGCGACGGCGCGCTGGTCCGGCGCGAGACGCTGGAGACGCGCGTCTATGGTTATGACAAGTTCGTCAACGGCAACTCGCTGGAATCGATCATCTCGCGGTTGCGCAAGGCACTGGCCGCCAAGACCGGCGCGGTGAAGATCCTGTCGGTACGCGGTGTCGGCTATCAACTGGTCGAAGGCGACTGACGTGCAAGGCTGGTGCAAGCCGGGCGTGTCACCCCTTGGGCCTATCTCTCTCATTTGAGCCCTTACCCATGCAGATGATCGATCAGGCCCAGGTCGCCCGCGAACAGGCGGAGGAGTTTCGGACGGTGTTCCGCGCCATCCGTGACCAGGTTCGTCGGATGATGGTGGGGCAGCAGGACGTGATCGACGGCGTCCTGACCGCACTGATGGCGGGGGGGCATGTCCTGCTCGAAGGCGTGCCGGGGCTGGGCAAGACGATGCTCATCAACTCGATCAGCCGGGCGGTCGACCTGCCATTTTCGCGCATCCAGTTCACGCCCGACATGATGCCCGCCGACATCATCGGCACCACCATGCTGACCGAGGCCGAGGGGGGCGGCCATGAACTGACCTTCCAGCAGGGGCCGATCGTCGCCAATCTGGTGCTGGCCGACGAGATCAACCGCGCCACGCCCAAGACCCAGTCGGCGCTGCTCGAAGTCATGCAGGAGCGGCAGGTCACGGTCGGCCGCCGCACGCTGAAGATGCCGGAGCCGTTCTGCGTCATGGCGACGCAGAACCCGGTCGACCAGGAAGGCACCTATCCGCTGCCCGAGGCGCAGCTCGACCGCTTCCTTTTCAAGCTGCTCGTGGGCTATCCGACCGAGGCGGAGTATCATGCGATCATCGACCGAACGACCGGCGGCGAGGCGGTGGCGATCGAACCCGTGACGGACGCCGCCACGCTATGCCGGTTGCGCGACGTGGTGCGCCAAGTGCCGGTGCCCGAAGTTGCGAAAAGCTATGCCATCCGCCTCGTGATGGCGACCCAGCCGGGCAGTGCCTATGCGCCGGAATCGGTACAACGCGGCGTGGCGCTGGGCGCGTCTCCACGCGGTGTCCAGAGCCTGATCCTCGCGGCCAAGGTTCAATGCCTGCTGGACGATCGCTTCGCCGTTAGTTGCGACGACATCGCGGCCGTCGCGCGTCCTGTTCTGCGGCACCGGGTCATCGTCAATTATCAGGCCATGGCACGCGGCGATGGAATTGAGACTTTTATCGATGATATCATGAGGGTTGTATTGCGGTCGTGAGGATATGCTAGCGGCGCGGGTCCGGTAGAAGCAAATGACTGCAAGTACGATCATGTGGAGGGTGGTAGGACGCCATGCTATAAAATGCCTGGCGGCCGTAGTAAAGCAACGACTAACCCGTCTTTCGGCGTATGCTGATCAATAGCGGACAAGCCGCACTTGTCGGAATTTTTTGCTGAGCGACTGGGAGGTGAATGGACATGGGGTAATCGCGGGAGCGAGCTACCTCGATCAGCGACGATGTAGAGGAAGGTGGCTGTTCCCCGGTAGATGAAGGTGCGGGCTCACGACTGGCAGCCGGGCCCATACATCGGACGGAGAACAGCCATGGGTGAGTATATCGGGCTCGACGTATCATTGAAAGAGACAGCTGTTTCGATCCGGTGCGGCGGCAAGCGTGTTTGGCGCGGCAAGTGTTTGTCAGACCCGCAGGTCATTGCAGCTCTGATCCGCAAGCACGCCCCTGGGGTGGAGCGGGTGGTGTTCGAGACAGGGTCACTGTCGGTGTGGTTCTACCACGCGCTGACGGCGGAGGGGCTGCCAGCGATCTGCATTGATGCGCGCCATGCCAAGGCTGCACTCGACATGGCGGCGAACAAAACGGACGCCAACGACGCCGACGGCCTGGCTCACCTTGCCGAGGTGGGGTTCTATCGCGAGGTGCGGGTAAAAGGATTCGACAGTATGCTCTCGCGCGCGCTGATTGCGGCGCGCACGAAGCTCGTCCGCGCGACGCTGGACATAGCAGGGCAGATTCGCGGGCTGATGAAGACGTTCGGACTCCTCGTACCGCGTGGCATCGGCGGCAAGTTCGAGACGAACTTTCGTTCCCTGCTTGTCGACAATGCCGAACTCGCCCGGATCATCCTGCCCCTCCTCGAGGCGTGGCGGGGTCTGCGCGTCCAGGCGACCGAACTGGGGCGCCAACTCCTCGCCGAGGCACGCAGGAGCCAGCAATGTCAGCTGCTGATGTCGATCCCCGGGGTCGGCGCGATTACCGCTACCGCTTACCTGACCGCGGTAGAGGACCCCGCCAACTTCAGTCGATCCCGCTCGGTCGGCGCTTGGCTTGGGCTAACCACTAGGCGATACCAGTCGGGCGAGGTCGACTATGACGGTCACATCTCCCGGCGCGGTGACACGCACGTCCGCTCGCTCCTATATGAGGCGGCCGTCGTGATCCTGACCCGTAGCCACGCCGATAGCGACCTACGTAGCTGGGGCATGAAGCTTCGCGAGAAGATCGGCTTCAAGCGTGCCGCCGTTGCTGTTGCCCGCAAGCTCGCGGTCATCATGCACGCCATGCTGCGCTCCGGCGAACTATTCGCCAGGACGGCCGCTACCGCCTGATCCAAGAGCTCGACAGCGCCTATGGCGTGACGAGGCTCACTGCCGGGACGTAGGCTGGTCCATTCCGTTTCGGCTGTTGCACCACGAGCCCCAGCTCGATGCGTGCGGAATGAACATTGGAAGGGCCATCCCGCGAAGCCCCATGATGCGGCGGCACCTGCCGACCGCGAAGACGGCCGTGCCCCGGCAAACAACGTCTCTCACGCGAAAGCGCTTGCACAACCCGCTATTAGACGACGACCGAAATTGGGCCTCGCGAAAGGGTTGCCGAATGTCGCCTTCTGGGTTGACCTGAGCCCTCCGGATTGGTCCATTCTTTGTGAGAAATTCCCGGTTAGGTTTGGCAGGTGCCGGACGAGGGGATCCGCCGATGAAGAAGTCGAGGTTCAGCGAGCAGCAGATAGCGTTCATCCTCAAGCGGGCCGAGGATGGAACAACCGTGGAGGAGGTATGTCGGAAGGCCGGCATCTCGATCCAGACCCCGGCCTACGCCGGGGCAGACTCTACTATCGATGGCGCAGCAAGTACGGAGGTCTGATGTCGTCGGAGATGAAGCGCCTGAAGGTGCTGGAGGAGGAGAACGTCCGGCTGAAGCGGCTGGTGGCGAACCTCAGCCTGGACAAGGAGATGCTGCAGGACGTCATCCGCCGAAAAATGTAGGGCCTGGTCGAGCCCGGGAGATCGTCGGCTATTGGCAGGCGAGCTACCAGGTCAGCGAACGGCGAGCCTGCGGTGCCTTTCCGATCAATCGATCGACCCAGCGCTATCAGTCCCGCCGCCTCGATCAGGCCGGCCTCAAGATGCGGATCAAGGAGTTGGCTGCGGCCCGTGTTCGGCTCACGGGTATCGACGCATCCATGTGCTACTCCGGCGGGAGGGCTGGGAGATCAACCACAAGCGCACTCATCGGCTGTATCGTGAACTCGGGCTGCAGCTGCGCAACAAGACGCCCAAGCGCAAGGTGGAGGCGAAGCTGCACGATGACCGGACACCGGCGACGGCGCCCAACGAGTGCTGGTCGATGGATTTCTTGTCGGATCAGCTATTCGACGGGCGCAAGATCCGCGTGCTGTCGATCGTCGACAACTTCACGCGCGTGTCGCCAGCGCTCGATGTACGGATGAGCTACCGCGGCTCTGACGTGGTCGAGACGCTCGAGCGCATTGCCGTGGCGCATGGTCATCCCAAGCGCATTCGTCTGGACAATGGCCCGGAATTCATCTCGAAGGATCTCGATCTGTGGGCCTATCAGCATGATGTAATGCTGGACTTCAGCCGCTCCGGCAAGCCGACTGACAATGCGTTCGCAGAGGCGTTCAACGGCCGGGTCCGGGCCGAATGCCTCAACGCATACTGGTTCTTGAGCCTGGACGACGCACGGGTAAAATGTGAGGCGTGGCGGCGCGATTACAACGAGCACCGTCCGCATAGCTCCCTCGGCAACCAGACCCCGATGGAGCGCGCTTTTTCGTCAGGGCAGGCATGCCTGCCCTGACGAAAAGAGAGCCGGTTTTCTTATAAAGACCGGACCAAAGACGGGGTGAGGCTCACCTTGATCCAGACTGGCATAGTCGATGGACCACTCAGAAGGGGGCAGCTCACCCACCCGGCGCGGTGATCGAAAGATTGTCAGAAGTACTCGCATTGGTTGACGACGTCTCTTCCGTGCGCTAGAGGCTGTTATGAACCTGCGGCGATCGCGGCAGCCTGCTTCATCATGATGCAGGCGAAAGCGACGACGTGAAGTCCGGCGAGTGTTTGAGCATAGCGTTCATAGTCCTTGACGAGACGGCGGAAGCGGGTTGCCCAGGCGAATGACCGCTCGACGACCCAGCGGCGCGGCAGGAGGACAAAGCCGCGCTTGGCCTGCGGCAGTTTGACGACTTCGAGCGCGATACCATGCTTGTCTGCTGCATCGGCGGCCCGCCCGCCGGTATAGCCCTGGTCCACCCAGGCCAGCTCGACCGTGTCGCCGGTGACCGCCTGTACGGTGCGGGCGAGCCGCTCCACCTCGCCGCGATCCTCGGCGCTGGCTGGCGTGACATGGAGGGCCAGCAGATGGCCCAGCGTATCGACGGCCATGGGGATCTTCGAGCCCTTCTTGCGCTTGGCCCCGTCATAGCCGGCCCGCTCGCCACTTTCGGGCGTCGATCGAAGCGTCCGGCTGTCGATGATCGCAGCGGTCGGCTCGGCCTTGTGCCCCGCTGACAGCCGCAGCACCGCGCGCAAGTCGTCCACCAGCGCCTCGAAGCAGCCCGCCGCCAGCCAGCGCTGTGTCTGCTGGTACACGGCTGCCCAGGGCGGCAGATCGTTGGGCATCCACCGCCATGGCGCGCCCGTCTTAACAATGTAGCGAAGGCCGTTGAACACCTCCCGCAGGTCATGCTCCCGCTGCCCGGCATCCTCGCGTTGCAGCAGTAGGTACGGTGCAACCAGCAACCATTCCTCGTCGCTCACGTCAGATGGATACGGCTTGCCGCAAATGCTCATCCCACCTTGGATGAACCAGCAAACCTCTCAAGTCCATAACAGCCTCTAGCTCTCGACACCCGGCCGACCCCGGACGCTTAATGATGAGATCTGCCTTGAGACTGATGATCGGCTCGTTCTTCGTCTATGCGGGCATCGTCGGCTAACGAAGCGAGCGATCTTCTGCTGCCTGCGCGAACGCGTTGGCCAATCGAACCACGTCCTCATGCTGAGTCCGCCAGGAAGAGATACTGATGCGAAAGGCCGACCGCCCCTGCCAGATTGTTGTCCCGAACCAACCAGCCTCGCTGGCCAAGACATGCTGGCGGAGGCGCGTGGTGGCTTCATCGTCTTCAAATTGCACGAGAACCTGATTGAGCGCGACGCGATTGAGAACGTCGAAGCCGGTAGAGCGTAGCCGATCTGCCAGCCAGGCGGCCTCGTCACAGTGGCGATCCACCAGTTCGGCGACACCCTTGCGGCCCAGCGTGCGAAGCGCAGCCCAGATCGGAATGCCGCGCGCCCGCCGCGAGAACTCCAGCGTCAGATTCTTCTGGGCATCTTTGGAGGCCATTGAATAGGCGGCATCCGCGTTCATCGCGCCCGCAAGCGCCTCGGCATCGCGGCAAATCGCGACCGCTCCGTCATAGGGTGTGTTCAGCCACTTATGCCCGTCCGTCGTCCAGCTATCGGCTTGCTCGACGCCGTCGGTCAACACCCGCCGCGAAGACGCGCGGGCCCAGAGGCCGAACGCCCCATCGACATGGACCCATGCGCCCGCGTCATGGGCGGCCTTGATGAGAGGTATGAATGGGTCGAACTCGCCCGTGTTGACCTCGCCGGCCTGAAGGCAGAGGATAGTGTGGTCGTCCAGCGCGGGAAGGCGGGCGGGATCGATGCGTCCTTGCGGGTCGGTCGGCGCCACCACGAGGTGGGCCATGCCGAAGCCCAAAAGCCGCAGCGCCTTCTTCACGGTGATATGAACGGTGTCAGGGACGACCACTCTGATCTGCGGCGCGCCGTGAAGCCCGTCACGGTCGAAGTTCCAACCGTGGCGAGCCAGCAGCGACCGCCGTGCCGCCGAAAGGCAGGTCAGCGAGCAGGCCGTCGCACTGGTGCCGAACCCGACGCCGCTCTCGCGAGGAAGGTCGAGCACATCGAGAAGCCAGGAGCCCGCTACTTTTTCGACCGTCGCGGCCACGGGGGAATTGTCATAGGACGACGCACATTGATCCCAGGCCAGCATCAGCCGTTCGGCTGCGGCCGCCGCAGGCAATGCGGCGCCGATCACGAATCCGAAGTAGCGCGGCCCGTTCGACGCCGTCGTGGCGGGGGAGCCATGAACGTCGAGCAGACGCAGCGTGTCGGTCGCATCGTGGCCCTCCTCCGGCAGGGGTTCGGCGAAGACGGTCAGGCCATCGCGGGCGGTCTGATCCGGAAAGGGCGGGCGTTGTTGCAGCGTCGCCAGATAAGCACTGGCGCGCGCGTCGGCGTCCGCGATCAGTTCGAGTTCCGGCGTCACCGCCATGTCCCCCACGTCCGTCATTCTGAAACCTCTTCCACTTTTCTCACGCGCGGTCCTTGCCAGTCGAGCGCAGTGCCCCTGGCGGTGTTCAGTGCAAGCCGGGCCACCGGCTCATCGGTTTCGCCCTCAGACCGTCAGGATCACGCTTCCCGTCGTTCGCCCAGATTCCAGATCGGCATGCGCGCGGGCGGCCTCACGAAGCGGATATTCGGCACCGATCGGGTTCACGAGCCCATTTCCCAGGGCAGCGAGTAGATCGTCCACGCCGCGCCGATACAGCACGGGGTCACTGGCATAGGCGATCGAACTGGGCCGCACCAACCCGATCGACCGGGCAAAGCCGAGATCCTCGACCCTCACCGGAGGAATAGGACCTGCTGGTTGGCCAAGGCTGGCCACTATGCCGAAGGGGCGGACGGAACCCAAAGTTTTCGCCAGCATGTCACCGCCAATGCCGTCGATGGCGAGGTGGACGCCCTTGCCGTCTGCGATCTGCATCGCGCGCTTCGGCCATTGGTCATCACCATGCAGCAGCACTTCATCCGCTCCCGCGGCTATGGCCGCAGCGGTCTTTGCTGCGGACCCCACTGTGCCGATGACGTTCGCCCCCATGCGCTTGGCCCAGCGCGTCACCAACTGACCAAGCCCCCCGGCCGCCGCATGGACAAGTATCCATTCGCCGCGGCTGACGGCGTGCACCTTGTGCAACAGCATGTGTGCGGTCAGTCCTCGCAACATGGTGCTGCCCGCGATGCGTTCAGATACGGCGTCAGGCAATTTGACGAGCCGGTCGACGGGGAGCAGCCGAACCTCGGCATAAGCTCCGAGTGGCATGCCGTGATAAGCAGCGCGATCACCGGGCGAAACCGATGTGACGTCGGGGCCGATGGCGTCCACCACGCCCGCGCCCTCGAAGCCCAACACGGCGGGATATTGGGGTAGCGGGTACAATCCCGTCCGATAATAGACGTCGACGAAATTCACCCCGATCACGGATTGGCGGACGCGGACCTCTCCGGGGCCAGGCGCAGGGACATCAATGTCCACCGCGTTCAATACGTCCGGTGCACCAGGGCCATTCATCATGACGCATATCGACATGCTCTATCTCCCTTGGCAGCGATAAAGCGCATCTCGTCCTGCGCGGAAATTCGATGTTTTTGCACCTCTCATGTGTAAAAACGCACACATGCTCGATTGGAAAGACGTCCATGCCTTTGCCATACTCGCCCGCGCCGGGAGCCTTTCAGCGGCCGCCCGTATATTGGGCGTCGATCATGTGACCGTTGGTCGTCGCATCGCGTCGCTGGAACAAAGCCTTGGCGTGACATTGGTCGAGCGTCTTCCTCGCCGTATAGGCCTGACCTCCCATGGCGAGGATATCGCTGCGCTGGCATCAAAGATGGAGGAGGTCAGTCATGCCATCGAACGGTGCGCGCGCGGTCGTTCGGAGGCGACGGTCGTTTCTGTCAGGATCACCGCACCCCCCGCCGTCGCAGCACGCCTGATCGCTCCGCGGATCGCCGGTTTCCACCAGACGCATCGGAACGTCATTCCCATCCTGGCCGGCGTATCGCATCATTCTGCCCTGGATCGAGGCGAGGCGGATGTCGCCGTACGCCTCGCACGGCCCAGAGACCCGGACCTTGTCACCAAACTGATCGGCGTCATGCGGTTTGGATTATATGCCACGCCCGAGATTGCTGCGAAGCCAGCCTCGGAATGGACCTTCATCGGCTACGATGCCGCCCTCGAACATACCACCCAGCAAGTCTGGCTGCGATCTCTGCTGGCGGGGCGCCCCATTGTCTTTCAAGCGAGCGACTTGTTTGGTCAGGTGGAAGCGGCGCGAGCGGGCTTGGGGGCGGTCGTGCTGCCCCGCTTCATGGGTGATCCCGATCCAACCCTGGTTCCGCTGCGGCCGGACACACCGCCCCCGACCCTGGATATGTGGTTAGCGACCTATCCTGACCTGCGACGCTCTCATGCCGTCCGAGCAGTGATGGACTTCCTGTCCGAGGCGATAGGGGCCGAGTGTGGCATTACCGTCGGGCAAGCATGAACGACATCCAGCAGAATAGCCGTCATTTGCTTATACACACGTCCAGCAAGGGCCAAACCGCTTAGCGTACATTTGTGCCCGTTCTATGTACCGCCCATCAGGCCGCCTCACGGCAGGGAAATAGTTGTTTGCCGTCGTTGTGAAAACGAACAGCACGCGAGACGGTCGGGGCGTTCCCGGAATCGATGCTGATTTGGGAAATACCAGCTTCGTCGGGCGGGCGATAATATAGCTCGATTTGCCGTCATCGTAGCCCCTCGATGTCGAGTGCTCGGCGAACGGCGGGACGTGATCTGACGCGCAGATACCAAGCCTTCAGATAGTTCAACGTGTCGAAATGGATGTCTGCCCGGTAGGTCGGCTCCAGCCATTCCGCCTGGCCCCATTGCACCAGGGAATACAGGTAAGCGTCCGCAACCGTGAAGGATGCGCCCATGAGATAGCCGTTTTCGGCAAGAACGTTGTCTAGCCATGCAAAGCGCTCTTCGAGCTTGGGTTTGGCGGTTCCGGTGCCGTACGTTCCGGCGAGACGCGCATAGAGTAGCGGAATGAAGCCTTTGTGGATTTCAGACGTCAGAAAGTTCAGCCACTCCTGCAACCGATAGCGCTCCATCGTGCCGTTCGCGGGAGCCAGGCCCAGGTCCGGCTTGAGGTCGGCGAGATATTGAAGGATCGCCACACCCTCACGGAGATGCGTGCCGTCGTCCAATTCCAGAAGCGGCACATAGCCGAACGGGCTGAGTTCGAGGAAGTCACGGCCATCATCGGCTCGGTGCGTCTTGTGGTCGACCTGCACCAGGTCGGCGGTAATCCCGAGTTCGCCGAGAATGATATGCGGCGCGAGCGAACAGGCGGCGGGCATGTAGTACAGCTTCACGAAACAGCTCCTTGGAGTGTCGGGCCCATGGTCATCGGTTTTCCAAGATTGACGTGGCCGCGCCATTTTTTGAAGAAGGCAGCATTATGTGGCGTAGCAACAGATTTTATACCGACAGTTCGAGCCGATGAAGCAAAGTGCAACGGGATGCTCGGTGGAAGAGGCCATGCGGCTTCTGGGCGGGCGCTGGCGCTTGCTGATCGTTTCCTATCTGATCGATGGTCCAAAGCGGTTCAGTGAGCTGCGCCGCTGCATTCCTGCCATTTCGCAACGGATGTTGACCCTCGACCTGCGGGCGTTGGAGGAGGCGGGCTTCGTCGAGCGAACTGTGTTTCCGACCGTGCCAGTCACCGTCCAATATGCCTTGACCGACGAGGGCGCGCTTCTTGAACCCGTGGTCGAGGTCATGCGCACCTTCGGACTTTGGCTCAAGGCACGGGGTACTCGCCATGAGGCTGCCCCCACGGCGAGATAGCGGGGCTGGCTGTTTTCAACCGAGAAGGTCGCGCTAGACCCAGCGGTGCTTTCCCGGTTGGGAACGGCCAGCGAGACGGTTGGCGCATCCCCATCGGGATCGAATATCGGGAAAGCCGGGTCTCAACCAACCGGCTCAAAGGATCGTGCCGAACTCCATGCTGACCGGCTCAATCATGGAGAGGAAGTGGTCACAGTCCGCATTACCAACCCAACCGGCGCAGATCGCTTCGGCACGATCCTGGTCACTGGCGAAGGCCAGATCGATGAACGTGCCGTCCTGCAGCTTGACGAGGTGCTGACGCCGCCATCCTGGCTGGTGCCTCAGATGACGGGACACCATCGTCTCATAGGCGGCTAGCATGGAGATCTCCTCGACACCGGGCTTCGGCCGGAAGCGACCAAGCTCGATGCCGCTCCCTGCCACGACCGGCTGCGGGTCGAGGGGCGGGGCGATGTAGTGAGCCATGCTCGCGACCGTCGCTACCGAGCCACGAAAGTCGGCAAATTCAGCAGCGTTCCCGACCATTTGCGCTGCGACACGTGCGCTATGGTGATCGGTCCAGGCAACCAGATCGGCCCGCGCGTTCGCATCGTCCACACCTTTGAAAGGCGTCCAGGCGATGAAACCGGGTTGGCTAGCGAGCAGCGCCCTTGCGTCGTCGCGAACCCTGTCTGCCTGGTCCGCATCCTTGGTCTTGTAGGTGACGATCTCGTAGCAAATTGCGGTCATGATGTTCCCTGACGGTGACGTTTGTGAGACCGCGAGATACAGGATGTCCCTGACAGTTTCCGTCAGGATGGAACGACAGTCCACCCATGCGCTCACTACGGCTTTTCGCCCTCCTTGATCACCTGCGCGGACGGTCAGTCCCGATCTCGGCGGACGCGCTTGCCGAAATGCTCGGCGTGTCGGTGCGGACAATCTACCGCGACATGGTGACGTTGCAGGCCATGGGCGCGCCGGTCCGCGGTGAACCGGGCGTCGGATACCAGCTCGAACGAGGCTATTTCCTGCCGCCCCTGCATCTGGATCACGATGAGATGGATGCGGTCATGCTGGGAATGCGGCTGATCGCGGCGCGGAGCGATGCGCCGCTGGCTGCCGCCGCGCGGCGTGCATCGGCGAAGTTTGCCGCGTCGATGGAACCGGCCCGGCAAGCGACTTATTCGAACCTTCCGCTGCGCGCGGTGTCGAGGCAGACATCCGAAAGCGAGGGCGCAAAGGCCCATCTAACACTGTTGCGGGATGCCATACGCCGACATTTGGTCCTCCGCATCGCCTATGTTGACCTCTCGGATAACGAGAGCGAGCGGACCATACGGCCGCTCGGGCTGACCCTGTTCGACTCAGCCTGGCTCCTTACCGGTTGGTGTGAAGCCAGAAATGCTTTCCGCAATTTCCGGGTCGACCGGATCGCTTTCATCAGCGGCACTGGCACCACCTTCCGGCCTGAAAAGAAGCAGCGCTTCGAGGATTATTTGAAGACGTTATGACGTTCCGGGCCAGCCTGGAGGCCTCTATCGATTGGGAACGGTCAGCGAGACGGCCAAGGCATTCCCATTGGGATGGTATTTCGAGACAGGCGGGAAATCGCCAGTAATCCTTCCGTCATGTTACTTTCGCTGACTGCACGGCCTACAATTCAATCGCCAGCGTCGCCGAAACCGTACGCGGCGCACCGGGATAGTTTGTGGTCAGGGCTAGGGGCTGCTCGATATAGATGCGGTTCGTGATGTTCCGAACGATGACGGCTGGCCGGTAACGATCCGCGATCTTGTGGCCTGCCGTAAGATTGAGGCGGGTGTAGCCGGAAATAAAGTAGCTGTCCTGAAGGTTGCCTGCGCGACGCCCGACATACGTTACGCCGCCACCCAGTATAAGCCCTGCGACTGGCCCACGGCAGACATGATAGGCCGTCCAAAGATTGCCGCTCCATCGCGGTATGCCACGCAGGCGATTGCCGACTGCCAGAACGGTGTCACGCGTCACTTCCGCGTCAAGGGATCCCACGCCGGCAATGGCTCGTCAGCCCGGCAGGATCTCGCCGTTCAGGTCTATCTCGGCACCGCGCGAACGCTGTTGCCCGGTCACCACCACGGAGCCGTCATTGACGGGGTCGGCGGTACTGACGTTGTTCTTGACGATGTCGAACCGTCGCGAACGACGCGCGAACCGGTCACGACGAAGTTGTCGCTGCCAGCCGTGGTGGCGGCCGGCGCCTCCTCCTGCAAATCGGACGACGCGAGCGGCGGGGGCGGTGCCGCTGCCTCGGCTTCGATCGCAGGCGGAATGACGGTCTTCGCGATCGCAGCCTGCGCCAGACTGAGCGCCAATACACTGCAGCCGATCAGCGTCGCAATCCGCGCTCCGCGAAACTCACCGCCAGCAGCGCGCCGTCGACCGTCCGGCGCAGTTCGATCCAGTGCGACATGCTGTCACCGTCCGACCGCGTGCCGCACAACAGCACGGTCACCGTGTCCCCCAGTTCGATGTTGCCAAGGAAGAAGGTTCGACGCGACCGGGTGGTGACGATCGGATCGGCCTGGTGGAACCAGTGCCATTCCGCCCGGTCGGCCAGGGCAGCATAGCTCGCGAAATAGAGGAAATCGGCGCCGTTGAAATCCTCATGCGGATTGGGATCGATCACGCACGACGCCAGTTCCTGCCGATCCTCGCGCTGGAACGGCCCGATCCAATCCCATGTCGCCGGCCGGAATGGAACATGGGCGTGCGCGGGCGGCAGCAGGTGGCAGGGGCGTGCGACCAGGCCGCGCGCTGCCGACCGGTTGCGTCCCGTGTGGCGTCGTCCGACGAAGGCGCTGTCCAGCGTCAGTCGGCCGACGACCTCTTTCTCGGTCGATACCGTCACGATGCTGCGGAACCGGGTGCGACCGGTGCGCGACAGATGTGTGTCGAAGGTCAGTAGGTCGTGTTCGCCGACCCGGTCGAGCCTTCCCTCCGCCAGCTGCGTTTCGGTGAACGCGGCATAAAGCCGCGCACCGGTCGCGTCGCGGAAATCGGGCCGGTCGAGGCCGTGCGCGGTGGCCAGTGCCAGCCAGTGGCGATGGCCGGCCGCCTTCCACAGCCATGTTTCCGACAATCCGCCCCGACACATTTCGGGCATGCCGATGCGGATGCTGTCCGGTGCGACCGGCGGATCGCCGGTAGGATCGCGGTCATGCGACGGCGCTCATCCGGGCGGCGGGGGCAAGGGTGGCGGCGATATGGTCGACGATGTGCTGCGCATCGCGCCCGACCGCATGGAATCGGCCCGATCCCCAGCTGTTCAGCCATGGCAGGCCGATGAAATACAGGCCGTGCTGCGACGATATGCCGCGACGATGATCGGGATAGCCGCGATCGTCGAACACCGGCACGTCGATGAACGAGAAATCCATGCGGAACCCGGTGCACCAGATGACGCTGCCAATCCCTTCGGCCGCAAAGTCGAGCGACAGCGGCTCCTCGGATGGCGACCAGCATGGGACATAGGGTTCCTCGGTCGGCGCGGGGATGCCAGCGCGTTCGATATAGGCGTCGATGGTCGCGCGGATGCGGTTGTACGTCGCATCGGCCCGGTCGAGATGCTCGGACAGGTCGGGCCGGAACCGGACCACGTCCCCATCGACCCCGGCGAGCATGCCGTACAGTTTCATGCCCTGCGTCGCGAACTTCCGCAGGTCGATCTCGCGCCCGCCGTCGCGGCCAGTCAGATAATGGTTCTCGTTCTGGCGGACCTTCTCGCTCATCGGGTGGTCTTCGATGGGCAGGTCGTAATGACCCATCTCCTCCAGCCATTCGGTCGAATCCCGCCCGCGATAGCGGCGCGGCGCACGCGGCGCGTCGCCGACCGCCAAATGCACCTGCCGCCCGGCAAGGTGCAGGTCCTCGGCGATCTGGCATCCCGACTGTCCGGACCCGACCACCAGCACGGCACCGGCGGGCAGGGCATCCGGATTGCGGTAGTCGAGCGACTGGATCTGCGTCACGCGGGCGGGCATGGCCATGCCGACGCGCGGAATGACCGGAATATGATAGCCACTAATCGCGATGACGACCTGATCCGCCGTATAGCTGCCGTCCGTCGTTTCGACCGCGTACCCCGCGCCGTCGCGCGCGATACGCGTCACCGCAACGCCTTCGCGGATCGGCGGCTTCACCCGCTCGGCATAGGCTTCGATAAAGGCGACGATCTCGTCCTTGACCATGAAGCCGTGGGGATCGGTGCCGCCATGCTCGACGGCATAGTCATATCCCGGCAGCCGGCAGTGGCGATTGGGCGTCACCAGGCAGAAACTGTCCCACCGTTCCGAGCGCCAGCTATGGCCGATGCGGTTCTTCTCGATGATCAGGTGATCGATTCCCTGCTGGCCGAGCAGATAGCTGAGCGACAATCCGCCTTGGCCGCCCCCGACGATCAGGACGGGGACATGGCGTTGCGCCGTAGCGGTGGCGGTCATGATGGGTTCCTCCTCAGGATTCGAAGCGTTCGATGTGGACGGTGGCACCGGGGATGCCGGCGAAGCGGCGGCCGGCCTCGCGGATCTGGTCCGCCTGATGCATGGCATGACCGCAGCCCATGCCGTAGCGCGCGCGGACCCGCTCGCTCGCCTCCTCCAGCGCCGCCGTCGCAGCGCGGACGAAATCGGCGAGCGGATAGTCCGTCTCCGCCGTCAGCCGTTCGGCGACGATGGTGGAGGGGGAGTAGCAGCGTTCCACCTGCCCATCGGGCCAGCGGACGACGAAGCGCATCTCAGGCATCGGTACGAACCTCCTGCATGGGGGCGCAGCCGATAAAGGGTTGCGCAAAGTCCCAGACGGTTGCCGTGGCGCCGGCATGGCCGATGACGGCACGGGCATCGGTGGTGAAGTGGCCTGCCACGGCGGCGGCGATGTCGCGCGCGGCAAAGGCCGTAAGGACGTCGGTGGTATCGGCCGGCGCGACCGCCAGCACGAAACCGAAGCTGGGAAAGGCGGTCAGCCAGCGCTCCAGCGTCACGCCGTCGGGGCGGGGCACACGGTCGAGGTCGATCGCGAACCCGACCCGCGACGTTTCGGCCAGCATCATCGCGGTTCCGACCACGCCCGCCATGCTGATGTCCTTGCCCGCGCGCAGCAAGTTTCGCCCGGCGAGCATCGGCAGCAGCGCGAGGTCCCCGCGCAGCCGGCCGGCGTCGGCGGTACTGGTGCTGGCATCCCACCATGGAAAGGGATCGCGGAACCGCCCGCGCAGATCGGTGACGACGATCAGCGCGTCGCCCGGCCGTGCGTCGAAGCTGGTCACCGGATGGTCCGCTTCGCCCAGCACGGCCACCGCCAGTTGCGGCGAATCAGCCTTCAGGTTGCTATGACCGCCGACCACGGGCACGCCGTAGCGCGTCGCGGCGTCGCGCATCCCGCCAAGGATCTCGGCGGCCTGCGCCTCGCCGGCGCTCCACAGCGCGTCCACCACCGCGATCGCCCGTCCACCCATCGCCGCGACGTCGCTCAGATTGACCATCACCCCGCAATAGCCAGCGAACCACGGGTCGCCGGCGACGAAATCGGCGACGAACCCTTCGATCGCGAACAGCAGGTTGCCGTCGGCGTGGCGGATGACGGCAGTATCGTCCCCCACAGCTGCGTCGCCGTGCCCGTCCATGCGCAGCCGTGCCACGACCGGCGCGATGTCGCATTTATGCGCGACGCCCCGACTGTCGCGGATGAGCCGGGCAAGCCGTTCCGCCTCACTCATGCCGCACGCCGCCCGGTGTGGAAGCCGGTGCCGCCGTCGCCGATCGGTGGATACCAGTCGAGGTCGGCTTGCATCAGGAAATGGTCGCGCCCGTGCAACGATACCGTATCCAGCCGTGCCCAATGCATCCGGCGGAACAGCAACTCGTTCTGCGGCTGGACATGCGCGAGGAAGCGAACGCAGCCCATCGCATGCGCGCTGGAAACCGCCAGCCGGATGAGTGCCGGGCCGATCGTCCCGATCCGTCGATGGCTGGCCGCGACCGCCAGCCGCGATCCCCACCAGATGCCCGGTTCCGGCTGGTGCAGGCGCACCGTGCCGATCACCTCGTCCGGTTCGCCCGCCAGCGTCGACAACGCGACGATCGCGATCGCCTGTGCATCGACGGCATCCCGATCGTCGCGTTCGAACACGCGCTGTTCCGCACAGAACACCTGTCGACGCAGCGCGAACGCGCCGGCCATCTCCCACGGCTGTCGGGCAAAGCGCACGATATAGTCGCTGGCGAGGAACGGGCGCGGCACCGCGATCTCCATCACGCCGCCTCCCGCGCGGGCAGCAGCTTTTCGAAGGTTGACAGCGCCGAACACGCCCCGCACCGCGCGCACCCGGCCTTGACGTCCTCGGCAGCGAGGCCGCCCTCTCGCAGCATCTGCGCCAGCGGCTGCAACACCGACGCCATGAACGCGGGATCGGGGGAGGGATGGCCTTCCAGCGGCGTGCCGGAAATCGGGACGAACGGCACGATGAACGGATAGACGCCCAGCGCGATCAACCGCGCGGAAATGTCGAGCAGCGTCTCGCGCGTGTCGCCCAGCCCGGCAAGGATATAGGTCGACACCTGTCCGCGCCCGAACACCGGCACGGCGGCGGCAAAGGCGGTCATGTAGCGTTCGACCGGAACGCTGGCCTTTCCCGGCATGATCCGTTGGCGCAGTTCCGGCGTCACGACCTCCAGATGCATGCCTAGGGTATCGATGCCGGCATTGCGCATCCGGGCGAACCACGCATCGTCGTCGGGGGGCTCGCACTGGCCCTGGATCGGCAGCGCGACGGCCGCCTTCACCGCCGCGGCACTGTCGCACAGGACCGCCGCGCCGCGATCGGTCGCGTTCGGCGTGCCGGTGGTCATCACCATGTGGCGTACCCGGTCCAGCTCGACCGCCGCCCGTGCGACCTCGGCCAGCTGTGCCGGCGTCTTGTGCGCGATCGTGCGCCCGGCGGCGAGCGACTGCCCGATCGCGCAGAACTGGCACGTCTTGGTGCGGCTCTGATAGCGGATGCACGTTTGCAGGATCGTCGTGGCCAGCACGTCTCGGCCGTGCAGCGTCGCGATATGCGAATAGGGAATGCCGTCCGCCGTCGCTTGGTCGTAGAAGCGGGGCCGGGGCGGTAAGTTCAACGATCCGACCCGGCGTCCGTCGCACGTTACCTCGACCCGGCCATCGGCATCCGGCGCGCTCGCCTGAAACGGGCTGTCGAAGGCGGGGGCGGTATGCACCGGCACCATCACCGTGACGCCATCGATCGTCACCGCCTTGTGATCCGACGGACCCGCGCCGCCGCGTCGGCTGGCGACGCCGGCCTTGGGATCAGCCAGCCGGATCCCGTGCGATTGCAGCTCGGCGATCATCGTGGCCGTCATGGTGCTGGGCGTCGATGGCATGCGGGGTCTCCCGTTCATGAAGGGCGGCAGGGCAGGCGCGCTGGATGGCGGGCTTGGGTCGGTCGTCGAGGTGCAGCGACAGCAGTTCGGGCCGCGCATAATGGCCGACGGAATCCATCATCCGCTTGCGCTTGGTGACCAGCGCCAGGTCGCAATCGGCGATCAGCAATCCTTCGCCCGTGGTCAGCGGCGGCACGACATGCTGCCCCTCCGGCGAAATGATCGCGGTATAACATCCGCCCGAAATCGCGCGGCGATGGGCTTCGTCGGGCGCGATGGCGGCACGTTGTTCGTCGCTCAGCCAGCCGGTGGCATTGACCACGAAACAGGCGCCTTCGGCGGCATGATGTCGGATCGCGGCCTCGATCTGGTCGCTGAAGATATCGCCGACCATCGACCCGGGAAACTGGCTGGCATGGATTTCCTCGCCATCCGCCATCAACGCATAGCGGGCGAGGGGATTGTAATGCTCCCAGCATGCCAGCGCGCCGACCCGGCCGACCGCGGTATCCACGGCCCGCAGCCCCGATCCGTCCCCCTGACCCCAGACCATCCGTTCGTGATAGGTCGGGGTGATCTTGCGACGCTTGAGCGCGAGCGTGCCGTCGCGGTCGAAGATCAGTTGTGTGTTATATAGGGTGCCGCCGTCGCGTTCGTTGACGCCGACGACCAGCACCATCGCATGGGTCCGCGCGGCGGCGGCCAATGCCTGCGTGATCGGTCCCGGCACGACGACCGCCTCGTCGTACAGCGCCAGATGCTTGGCCCCCATGCGATAGGGCGGGTCGATGAACGAGAAATAGGGATAATAGGGCAGGAAGGTCTCTGGAAAGACCATCAGGCCCACACCCTTTTCCCCCGCCTCGCCGATCACGTTCAGAACGCGCTCCAGCGTACCGCCCGCGCGGTCGAGTACCGGCGCGATCTGCGCGGCGGCGACCCGAACCATCCGGCGCTCGTCCATCGCCCCGCCCATCGTCACAGCGTCCAGGTATCGAGGATGAAGGCATTGTCCTTGCGGTGCAGCAGCACGAGGTCGAGCACGTCCTGCGGTGCGATCGGCGTGATGCCGGGGATCAGCGACGGCTCGCCATGGCCGTACAGCGCCTGCAGGGCGAAACGGCAGGCATAGACCTTGCCGCCTTCCTTCATGAATTTTTCGATCTGGTTGTTGACGGCCATGTGTCCGGGAAAGGCTTCGTCGCCCAGCGTCGGAAAGCCACGCTGGACGCCCAGCGTCACGCCGGGGCCATAGAGCAGCACGCTGGTTTCGAACCCCTTGCGCTGCAACCGGGTCGCCTGCAGCATGTTCACCAGGCCGATCGATCCTTCGAACGCGACCGTGTGGAATGTCACCAGCGCCTTTTCGCCGGGATCGGCCTTTACGTCCTCGAACACCTTCTGTTCGTAATCGACGAAGAAATCGCCCTTCTGATGCGGCGCTTTGGTAACGGTCGGCATGTCTACCACCTCTTTCGTGCTGCGATGCAATGCATGAAATGACAGGATGGCATGCGAGTCAATGACCGGAAAAATTCCGTCATAGATAATGCAGTCAATTATCTAATGCTGCGCGTCAAAGCGGTGGAAAATAGCGTCAAACGGATGTGAATTTAGCGAATTCGGCAACCGTAACGGCAGCAGCGCAATATGGCCTTTCAGAAAAATGCAGTCAATATAGAAAAAAGGAGCAAATGACTGCATGGGATTAATCAATTGCATTCAATAGGAACGACGGGCCGATTGACTGCATCGTCGATACTGGTAGGCATTGCGGGAAGGAGAGCGGGATGGCAGCGCAGCATTGGACCCCGGATCTGGCACGGTTCGGAAAGCCGCATTATCGCGCCATTGCCGACGCCATTGCCGACGACGTTCGTCATGGACGGCTTCGCGTGGGGGACCGGCTGCCGCCGCAGCGGGATCTGGCCGAACGGCTGGGGCTCAATTTCACCACCGTCGCCCGCGGCTATATCGAGGCGCAGCGGCGCGGATCGGTCGCATCCCGCGTGGGGCAGGGCACGTTCGTCGCCGGCCAGTCGCAGCGCCCGCATGTCGCGGCCCGCCCTTCGGTCGTCGATCTGACGATGAACGTCCCGCCCGAACCCGAGGAACGCGCGCTGCTCGATCGGATGCAGGCTGGCTTTCAGAAAGTGACGCGCGACCTGCCTACGCTGCTGCGCTATCAGGGGTTTGGCGGCACCTATATCCAACGCGAGGCCGCGACCCGGTTCCTGCGCCCGCGTGGCGTAGTGGTGGAGCCGGAGCGGCTGGTGATCTGTCCCGGCACCCATGTCGCGTTTCAGGCGGTGTTGCAGTCGCTGACCCAGCCGGGCGATACGATGTTGTGCGAGGCGCTGACCTATCCCGCGATCCGCACCATCGCGCAGCGCATGGGGCTCAAACTGGTCGGTGTGCCGATCGATGGCGAGGGGATCGATCCCGATGCCTTTGAGGCATTGTGCCGCGAACATGCGCCCAAGGTGCTGTACCTCAATCCTACCTTGCTGAACCCCACCACCGCGACCATGCCGGAGGAGCGTCGGCTGCGCACCATTGCGGTCGCACGGGCGCACGACGTCACGATCCTGGAGGATGACGCCTATAGCGCGTTGTTCCGCCGTCCGCCGGCGGCCTTCGTGACGCTGGCGCCCGACATCACCTTCCACGTCGCCAGCTTGTCGAAATGCGTCGGGGCGGGGTTGCGGATCGCCTATCTGGTCGCGCCCGACCAACGCCGGCTCTGGCCGGTGACCGGCTATCTGCGCACCACCTGCGTCATGGCGTCGCCGATGACGACCGCGCTGTCGACACTGTGGATCGAAGACGGGACCGCGACCGCCGTGGTGGAGGCGGTTCGCCGCGAAACGGCGGCGCGGCAGAAGATCGCGGCACAGGCGCTGGCCGGCCTCATGCATCGGACCGACCCGCATGCCTTCCACCTCTGGCTGTCGCTACCCGAACCGTGGCAGCGATCGGCCTTTGCCGCGAAGATGCGGACGTCGGACCTCAGCATTGTGGTCAGTGACGCCTTCACCGTGGCGGGCGACCCCGAGCAGGCGGTACGCATATCGCTGGGCGGGGTACTGAGCCGGGCGGAGTTGCGCACGTCGCTCGACTATCTGGTGCACGTTGTAGAGCATGAATGCGACGAGGACGTACGCGGCGCCTGAACGCGATCAACGCACAAAGTGCATGATATTCGATACTGTCCGAGCATGGTTCGGTATCGAAATCAGGTTTTTGGTCTTGCTCTCGTTCAAGATTAGGCAGGCGATCATGATGCAGGCGGATCAGGCGCAGAGCTGAGCGACTGTGGGATCGACCCGATCGCATCGCAGGATGCGACCGTCGGGATGGGAATGGGAGCATGCCGGACGGGATCGCAGCATTGCCAGTATCGAGCATCGTCGAACGACGGCTCCGATCAGCACTACAGGCGTATCGGCAGCATCGTGGAACGTCGTCGCGATCGATCTGACAGTGGCTGGAAGATGCGCTGATCGTAAGCGTGGCGTGGAGGCCGCAGATTATGCTGCTTGTGCGGTCGACTGATCTACCTGCGGCATCCAATTCCAGGGCATGAGTTCGTCCCATCGGCTGGCAGGCCAGTCGCCCGCGACCTTGGCGA
>Ga0308159_1000362_pt1 | contig 113394 bp, 101 predicted proteins | sample PhyCR1_FD_201040 | JGI IMG/M metagenome (GOLD analysis project Ga0308159, IMG submission 201040) | Phyllosphere microbial communities from UC Gill Tract Community Farm, Albany, California, United States - DLSLC.R1 | ecosystem: Host-associated > Plants > Phyllosphere > Unclassified | place...
CCCTACGGCATGCAGGTGCACTCCCCCTGGGCTCTCGCGGTGAACGCGCGCATCCGCGAGCGTCTCGGCGTCGAGGGGGCCGCGGTCGCGAGCGATGACGGGATCATCGCCCGGGTCCCGGATGCCGCGGCCGAGCCGCCCGGCGCGGACCTGTTCGTCTTCGAACCGGACGAGCTCGAGCAGATCGTCACCGACGAGGTGGGCGGGTCGGCACTGTTCGCCTCGCGGTTCCGGGAGTGCGCGGCGCGGGCCCTGCTGCTCCCCCGCCTCAACCCGAATCGTCGTTCCCCGCTCTGGCAACAGCGCCAGCGGTCCGCCCAGCTGCTCGAGGTCGCGAAGCGGCATCCGTCCTTCCCGATCATCCTCGAGACCCTTCGCGAGGTGCTGCAGGACGTCTACGACCTCCCCGCGCTGCTCCGCGTGACCCGGCAGATCGGCGAACGCCGCATCCGCCTCGTGGAGATCACCACCTCGCAGCCCTCGCCCTACGCGCGCGACCTGCTGTTCGGGTACGTCGGCGCCTTCATGTACGAGGGCGACTCGCCCCTCGCCGAGCGGCGCGCCGCGGCCCTCTCGGTCGACCCGGCGCTGCTGAGCGAACTGCTCGGCAAGGTCGAGATGCGCGAACTTCTCGACCCCGAGGTGATCGCGCAGTTCGAGCGCGAAGCGCAGCGCCTCGACCCCGACCGTCGTGCGCGCGGGGTCGAGGGCGTCGCCGACCTCCTCCGCATCCTGGGACCCCTCGACGCGATCGAGGTCGCGGCCCGCCTCGACGCCGAGGCCGACGCCCTCACCGAAGCCGAACAGCATCTCGCGACCCTCGTCGACGACCGCCGCGCGATCCGCGTCACGATCGGCGGGGTCTCGCGCGTCGCGGCGATCGAAGACGCCGGGCGGCTGCGCGATGCCCTCGGCGCCGCGCTGACCGTCGGCATCCCGAACGCGTTCCTCGAGCCTCTCGCCGACCCGCTCGGCGATCTCGTCGCGCGCTACGCCCGCACGCACGCGCCCTTCACGACCGACGCGGTGGCCGAACGACTCGGGGTGGGTATCGCCGTCGCGCGGCTCACGCTGCAGCGGCTCGAATCGCAGGGGCGGCTGGCGAGCGGGTTCTTCCTCCCGGACCCTTCGACAGGCTCAGGGTCCGGAGGCGGCGCCCGCGGCGACGACACCGAGTGGTGCGACGTCGAGGTCCTCCGGCGGCTCCGCATGCGCTCTCTCGCGGCGATCCGCGGGAGTGTCGAGCCGGTCTCCCCGGCGGCCTACGCGCGGTTCCTGCCGGTGTGGCAGCACCTGGGTCGCCCCCTCGAGGGCATCGACGGCGTGCTCGCGGTGATCGAGCAGCTCGCTGGCGTCCCCATCCCGGCGAGCGCGTGGGAGTCCCTCGTGCTCCCCTCCCGGGTCCGCGACTACTCCCCGGCCCTGCTCGACGAGCTCACGGCCACGGGAGAGGTGGTGTGGTCCGGCCACGGCACCCTCCCGGGCCGCGACGGCTGGATCGCCCTGCATCCCGCCGAGGCCGCCCCCTTCACCCTGCAAGACCCCGACGACCCCGACGATCCGGCTCCCGACTCGCTCGAGGCACGGATCCTCGCCGCTCTCACGGGAGGCGGGGCGTACTTCGCCGCGCAACTGACCCAGCTCGCCCGCGCGGAGAACGAGCAGTCGGTCAACGACGCCCTCTGGGCTCTCACCTGGGCGGGACGCGTCACCAACGACACCTTCGCGCCCGTCCGCGCGCTCCTGAGCGGCGGCGGACAATCGCACCGCGTCGCCCGCCGGGCGCCGCGCGCACGCATGTACCGCGGGGCCGCGATGCCGCGGACGACCTCGGCTCCGCGTCCCCCGTCCCTCGGCGGGCGCTGGTCGCTTCTCCCCGAGAGAGAACCGGATGCCGCCGCCCGCGCGACAGCGACGGCGAGCCTGCTGCTCGACCGGTATGGCGTCGTGACGCGAGGGGCCGTGCAGTCCGAGGGTGTCCCGGGCGGGTTCGCCCAGGTCTACCGCATCCTCGCCGGCTTCGAAGAAGCGGGGCACTGCCGACGGGGATACGTCATCGAAAAGCTCGGGGCGGCGCAGTTCGCCGCCTCGGCGACGGTCGATCGGCTGCGCGAGTTCGCCGCCGTCGCCGATCCCCCGCCCCTGCGCACCGTCACCCTCGCGGCGACCGACCCGGCGAACCCGTACGGCGCGGCGCTGGGCTGGCCCGCCATCGAGGGGGTCACCCATCGGCCGGGGCGCAAGGCGGGAGGGGTGGTCGTGATCGTCGACGGCGAGCTGACCCTGTACCTCGAGCGCGGCGGCCGCACCGCTCTGGCGTTCACGGACGACGAGGCCCGACTCGCGGCGGCGACGACGCACCTGGCCGAGACGGCGAAACGGCGACGGCTCGAGACGCTGACGATCGAACAGGTCAACGGCGAGTTCGTCTACGGCACGGCGGTCGGGCGCGCGCTGCGAACCGCGGGTTTCGTCGAATCGCCCAAGGGTCTGACGCTGCGCAAGCTCACCGCGGGCGACGCCCTGCGCGAGGCCGCCCGTGCCTAGGGGCTTCGCCGTGACGCCTCACGCAAGGCCGCCCGCGCTGAGCGGCTTCGTCGTCGCGCCCGGCGCGAGGAGCTCCGCCGTCGCGCCCGGCGCACGACCGCGCCGCACCGCGCCCTCCGACCGGACGGAGGCCGCCCGTGCCTGAGGGCGACACCGTCTACCGCGCCGCGGCGAAGCTGAACGCGGCCCTCGCGGGCAGGGTCGTGACGCGCTTCGACATCCGCGTGCCCGGGAGCGCGACAGCCGACCTCCGCGGCGAGACCGTTCACGAGGTCGCCGCCCGCGGCAAGCACCTCCTCCACCGCATCGGCGGCTACACCCTTCACTCGCATCTCAAGATGGAGGGGCGGTGGGACGTCTACCGCCCCGGCGAGCGCTGGCGTCGGCCCGCCTTCAAGGCGCGCGCGATCGTCGGCGTGGCGGGCGCGGATGCCGTCGGCTTCGACCTCGCGATGGTCGAGGTGCTCCGCACCGTCGATGAGCACACCGTGATCGGCCATCTCGGTCCCGACCTGCTCGCCGACGACTGGGACGAGGCCGAGGCCGTCCGCCGCGTCGCGGCCGACACCCGCGAGGCCCACGTCGCCCTGCTCGACCAGCGCAACGTCGCGGGCTTCGGCAACGTCTACGCGAACGAGCTGTTGTTCGTGCGCGGCATCGCACCGACCACGCCCGCGACCGAGATCGACGCCGCTGCCACGATCGCGCTCGGCGAGCGCATGATCCGCGCGAACCTGCCCCGCCCCGAACGGACGTTCACCGGAGACACGCGACCGGGCCGGCGGTTCTGGGTCTACGGTCGCGAGGGCGCCCCCTGTCGACGCTGCGGCACGCCGATCCGTGCGACGACGCTCGGGGCTGCGGCGACGAGCGAGCGCAACGTCTACTGGTGCCCCACCTGCCAGCCCGGGTGACCCTCGGCCGGCGCGCCGGATCGACGCCCCTCCGGTGCGCCCCTGTCAACCCGGCTCGTCCGGCCAGGTGAGCGTGCGAGAACAGGAGGACGCAACACCGTCGGGAGTCTCGCCGCACTTCTCTCGACGTCGAGCAAACCGATGGCGGCACGGGCGACGAAGAACCATTCGAGGGAATGAAGGTCATTCCTCACCCGTTGTCATACATGTCGGCTGAATCCGAGAGTCGACCGGAGGGGATCGTGGGTAAGAACTACATCGACATCGAGAACGACCACGGCGAGACGCTGCGCTACCGCAAGCACGTCAACGGTCGAGGACTCGTCGCGCACGGCGCGAAGGTCCACCCGTCGGCGCTGGTCGAGAACGGTGCCTACGTCGAGCCCGGCGTGCAGATCGCGGCGGGTGTTCGAGTCGGCCGCGGGGCGTGGATCGAGTCCGACGCCGTCATCGGGCCCGAGGCACGCATCGAGCCACACGCGCACATCTGTGCGGGAGCCGTCATCGGAGCGGGCGCCCACATCGGCGTCCGCACGCAGGTGGGCCACAACGCTCGGGTCGCGACGGGCTCGCTCATCGGCGACGACGAGATCATCAACGACGGCGAAGCCGTCGCCACCGACCAGCGGGGACTCCGCCTGGCCGCGTGAACCGGCCGCTCTCCGGCCTCACGACCCGCACGACTCCTCGGAGCGTGCGGGTTTTCGTTCCCGCGGAGCGTCGGGGCGGAGCGGTCGGCATCCCGTCGCTGAGCCCGCGGGCGTCACGCCCGCGGCTCACGTGCGTCGGTCGTCACGCGAGGATCGCGAGCACCACACCGATCAGCGGAAGCGTGCCCTGGATCGTCGCGGGACGCAGGTACTTGCGCCCCGAGGTCACGAGCACGAGGGCGGCCGCGAGCATCGACCCCAACGAGAAGATCAGCAGCGTGCGTCCGGCGACGTCGCCCACGCCGTTGACGATCCAGAACAGGATGCCGATGATCGCGCCGATCGCGAGGAACAGGTTGTAGAAGCCCTGGTTGTAGGCCATGGACTTCGTGGCATCCGCCGTCTTCTGATCGGCGATCCCGAAGACCTTCCACGTCTTCGGCTGGGACCAGCGCACGCTCTCGAGCACGAAGATGTAGACGTGCAGCAGAGCCGCGAGGCCCGCGAAGACGAGCGCCAGGATACCGATCATGCGTTCCACGTTACTCGCGCGGATAGCCTGGGACCATGGCGAGCGGCAGCGGGTCCCGGGGACGTGGTCCCACCGGCGGTGCCCGCAAGGGCGGAGCGGCACGGCCGTCGTCGCCGAAGCGCCCCGCGCGGGCGAAGGCACCGCGCCCGACCCCCGTTCCCCCGGAGCCCCCGCGCACCTTCGTGCTCGGTGCGGTCCCCGGTGCGACCCCGGGCAAGTGGATCGGGCTGTGGCGCGAGCGCATGCCCCAGGTCTCCCTCGAACTGCGGGAGATCGATGTCGCCGGCCAGCGGTCGCACCTCGAGGAGGTCGACGCCGCCCTCGTGCGGCTTCCCGTCCCGGCATCCGATGATCTGCACCTCATCCCGCTCTACGAGGAGCAGCCCGTCGTCGTGATGTCGGTCGACTCCCCCCTGACCGTCGCCGACGAACTCGACACCGCGGATCTGGCCGGTGAGGTCGTGATCGTCCCCGCCGACGACGTCCTCGACGTACGGATCCCGGATGCCGTCGCCCCGGCGTTCGCGCCCCCGGTCGACACGGCCGAGGCCATCGCGACCGTCGCCGCGGGGGTCGGCGTCGTGATCGTCCCGATGTCGCTCGCGCGCGCACATCAGCGACGGGACGTCGAGTACCGCGTGCTGCGCGACGGTCCCGTCTCGCCCGTCGCCCTCGCCTGGATCCGCGACCGCACCACACCCGACGTCGAGGCGTTCGTCGGCATCGTGCGGGGCCGGACGGCCCGCTCCTCGCGCTGATCTCGCGCGGGCAGGGGCGCCGCCCGCGCGGTAGGGTGCGATCGTCACGCACCGCGAAGGGGAGACGCATGCACGGACGCACCGCGACGAATGCCCTGGCGGTGGCCGTCGTGCTGACCCTGATCGGCGCCGCTCCGGCGGTCGCCTCCGACGCGAGCGGCTCCCTCGCGGCGCCGGTCGGGCGCTCCGCGCAGGCCCCCGCGCCCGCCGACGCCCTCGCGCCCGCCGCGGCCGGAGGGGCGGCCGCCGATCCCGACGTGGCTTCCGGAGTCACCCACGCGCAGAACCCCTCGGTTCCCGAGGGCGCGGTGTGGACCGAGCACTACCTGCCGTCGTCGGTCGCGAGCCGCAACGGCGATCCCGTCGAACTGCACGCCGACGTGCTCCGACCAGCCGGGCTGCCGGCGGACGCCCGCACACCGGTGATCCTCATCACCGGTCCGTATCTGTCGCACGCCGGTCAGCAGGCCGACGAGGGGAAGTCCTTCACCGGGCCGTCGATGCGTCACCGCGCCTTCATCGACGACGGCGGCCTCTTCGCCGCGGGCTACACCGTGGTGCTCGGCGACCTGCGCGGCTTCGGTGGGAGCTCCGGCTGCTACGACTTCGCCGGCCTGGGCGAGCAGGCCGACGTGCGCGCGTTCGTGGAGTGGGCGGCATCCGCTGCGTGGTCGACGGGCCGCGTCGGGATGTACGGGAAGTCCTACGACGCCGTCACGGGCCTCATCGGTCTCGCCGACCGGCCCGCGGGGCTCTCGGCCGTCGTCGCGCAGGAGCCGTCCTGGAACCTCTACGACTACCTCTACGAGAACGGCATCCCCGCCGAGAACAACCGCACGACGATCGAGGCGTACAACGGCATCGCGGCTCTTCCCGGCATCGATCACCCCGGAACCGTGGACGGCGTCGTGATCCCGCCGGACACCGAGCGCTATCGGGCGAACGCCGCATACGAGCAGACGCACCCCGAGTGCGCCGCCGGCATTCTGGCCGACACCCTGGCATCCGATCCCGCGTCGTCGTTCTGGAGTGCCCGCAACACCGCGCGCCGCGCCGAGGGCTCGACAGTCCCGCTGTTCCTGACGCAGGGCTGGACCGAGAGGAACACCCGCCCGGAGGGCATGGCGGAGTTCCTCGATGCCGTCGACGGACCGGTCAGCGGGTGGGCGGGGCCGTGGGACCACTACTCGGGCAACGATGTCGACGACCAGGGACGTCTGAAGATGGGGCGCGCCGGGTGGGTCGACGAGGTCCGGGCGTTCTTCGATGCGCATCTGCTCGACGCCCCCGCCCCCGCCCCGGTCTGGGCCCTGCAGGACAACGAGGGGCGCTGGCGGTTGCAGTCGTCCTGGCCCGGCGCCACGCGCGAGCTGACCGCTCCGCTCGCCCCCGGCTCGTACGTCGACACCGGCGCGGGTGCCGGCGCTCTCCCTCCCGGTGACGAGGGCGACGGTTCTCTCTTCGGCACGGCGCCCCGTGACGCGCAGAGTATCGGAGCCTCCCAGACGCTCTCGACCCCGGTGGAGGTGCCCACTCGGCTCACCGGGCGGGCTTCCCTGACTCTGCGCACGCAGGGCGCGGGAGTCGCCCACGCGCGGCTCTGGGACGTCGATCCCGGGGGCGTTCCGACGCTGATCGTCGAGGAGGCGGCGCCGGTGGACGCCTCGGGCACGACGGGGCTGCACCTGCGCAACGTCGAGTGGACGCTGGAGCCGGGACACGCGCTGCTCGTGACGGTGGGGACGACCGACTCTCTCGCGTGGCGGCCCTCCCCGAGCGGGCAGACGGTCACGATCGAGGGCGGCGAGGTGACACTCCCGGTGCAGGCGACGACCGGAGACGAATCCACCGAGGGACAGCCGTCTTCCTTCTTGGCGACCTACCTGGCGGACGCCCGCTGGCCCGTCCCGATCATGACGACGCCGAGCTTCACGGTGACCGAAGCCTCACCGATCCCCTCGGCATCCCCGACTCCCTCCGCGCGCCTGGCGGAGTCCGGGATGCCGTCGAGCCGGAGCCTCACGATCGGGGGGACCGCCGCGCTCCTCGCGGGAGCCCTCCTCGTCGCGATCAGGCGATCGTCCGCACGCGCGGCAGCCGGGCGAGGGACGCGGACGAGCGGACGCGGCCACGGGTCGTGACGCGCGCTGCTGCGCCGGCCCCGGGCGATCCCCCGCACCGGTCGGCGCGCACGGCGGCCGCGATCTGAGCTCGTCCCCCTCGAGAACGTCGTTCGTTCCCCGTTCGGTCCGTCCCCGTTCATCGCTCGCGCGCCGCTGCGTCAGCACGGATCCGTAGGTTACCTCCGTCTCACCCTCTCGGCCCCCGCCGTCGAGGTGCCCGAGAGACACGAGAGGAAGCCCCCCCATGTCATTCCCGAAAACCTCCCGACGGCCTCTCGCGGCCCTCGCGCTCGCGACCGCGGCGGCGATCTCGCTCGCCGGCTGCGCGGGTGCGTCGGCGGACGCCGCCGCCGGTTCGACGACCGACGCGGCCTCGGCCACGAGCCTCGCGGACTTCGGCACGATGGCCGACCTCGAGGCAGCGGCCAAAGCGGAGGGCAAGCTGAACGTCATCGCGCTCCCCCGCACGTGGGCGAACTACGGCGAGGTCCTCGACCTGTTCGCCCAGCGCTACCCCGAGATCACGATCACCGAGCAGTCCCCCGACGCCTCCAGCGCCGAGGAGATCCAGGCGGCCAAGGCCAACGAGGGACTCGACACCGCGCCCGACGTGTTCGACCTCGGTCTCGCGGTCGCTCTGCAGAACACCGACCGTTTCGCCGCGTACAAGGTCGCGACCTTCGGCGACATCCCCGCCGCGCTCGCGGAGCCCTCGGGCCTGTTCGTCGGTGACTACGGCGGATACATGTCGATCGGCTACGACTCGGCGCGCTTCCCCGCTCCCAGCTCGTTGAGCGATCTGCTCAAGCCCGCGTACAAGGGCGCGGTGGCCATCAACGGCGACCCGACCCAGGCGGGTTCGGCGTTCGCCGCGGTCGGCGTGGCCGCGGTTCAGAACGGCGGAACCCTGGACGACTTCACCCCCGGCATCGAGTTCTTCGGGAAGCTGAACGCGGCGGGTAACTTCCTCAAGGTCGATCCCACGGATGCCACGATCGCCAGCGGCGAGACGCCGGTGGTGTTCGACTGGGACTACCTCAACGCCGCGCAGACCTCGGCGGTGCCCACGTGGAAGACCGTGGTGCTCCCCGGCACCGGCTACGCGGGGTACTACAACCAGGCGATCAACAAGGATGCCCCCCACCCCGCGGCCGCGCGCCTGTGGCAGGAGTTCCTGTACAGCGACGAGGTGCAGAACCTGTGGCTCAAGGGTGGCGCGCGTCCGGCACGGATGGATGCCATGACCACCGCGGGCACCATCGACTCGGCCCTCGCCGCGGCCCTGCCGACCGCGCCGAGCGAGACGGTCGTGCCGACGGAGGCGCAGTCGACCGCGGCCGGCACGCTGCTCGGACAGAAGTGGGCGACGGCGGTCCAGTGACCGTCCTCGACCGCGTGGTCGCCCCCGCGGCGCCGGAGCCCTCCGCTCCCGCGCCGCGGGGTGCGGCCCGTCCGGGCTGGGCGTGGCTCGGGCTCCTGCCCTTCGCGGCGTACGTCGTCCTGTTCCTCGTGGTGCCGACCGTCGTCGCCGTCGGCTCGGGCTTCGTCAACGGTCACGGCTCGTTCACGCTCGACAACCTCGCCGCACTCGGCGACCCGCTCGTCCTCACCGCCTTCGGCAACTCCGCCCTGGTGTCGCTCGTCACCGCGGTGATCGGCGCCGTCGTGGGCGCCCTGGTGTGCTGGGCGATGCTCGGGCTTCCCGAGACGGGCGTCGTGCGGACCGCCGTGGATGCGGCATCCGGGGTCCTCGCCCAGTTCGGCGGCGTGATGCTCGCCTTCGTCCTCATCGCCGCGATCGGCGCCCAGGGAGTCGTCACCGTCCTGCTGCGCCAGCTCACCGGGATCTCGCTCTACGAGAACGGCGTGTGGCTGTACGACCTGCCCGGCGTGATGGTGGCGTACCTGATCTTCCAGGTCCCGCTCATGGTCATCACCTTCCTCCCCGCTCTCGCGGCGCTCAAACCGCAGTGGGTCGAGGCCCATCTCACCCTCGGCGGCACGCCCGCCGGCTTCTGGCGTCACGTGGGCATGCCGGTCCTCGCGCCCTCGTTCCTCGCGAGCCTGCTGCTGCTGTTCGCCAACGCGTTCTCGTCGTATGCGACCGCCGCTGCGCTCGCGAGCCAGGGCTCGCAGATCGTGCCGCTGCAGATCCGTACCGCGCTCACCAGCGAGACGGTGCTCGGACGCGAGAACCTCGCCGGTGTCCTGGCACTCGGGATGATCGTCGTGGTCGCCGTGGTCATGGGCCTGTACGCGCTCGTGCAGCGCCGGGCGGCGCGGTGGCAGTCGTGAACCCGCTCGCTCCCGGGCGCGGCGCGCGCTGGGTCATCGGCGTCGGCGTGGGGCTGCTCTTCGCGGTGCCGTTCGCGGCGACCGTGCTGTTCACCCTCACGCCGCTCCCCGGCGGGTCGGGGCTGTCGGTGGATCGCTGGATCGCCCTCGTCGACCCGGCCAACGCCGCGAAATACCGCCCCCTGTGGACGGGACTCGGAAACTCCCTGACCCTCGCGGGGGTCACCGTCCTCCTCGTCCTCGGGCTCTTCACCCCCACGATGGTCCTCGTCGCACTCGCGTTCCCACGACTGCGCCGTGTGTTCGAGTTCGTCGCGCTACTGCCGATCTCGCTGCCGGCCATCGTGCTCGTGGTGGGTCTCACGCCCCTCTACCTGCAGATCGGGCGGACCCTCGGAACGGGGGCATGGACGCTCGCGTTCGCCTACGGCATCCTGGTGCTCCCCTTCGCGTACCGATCGATCCAGGCGTCGATCGACGCGATCGATGTGAAGACGCTGTCCGAAGCCGCGCGCACCCTCGGCGCCGGATGGGGCAGCGTGCTCCTGCGCGTCATCGTCCCCAATCTCCGTCAGGGTCTGCTCGCGGCGGCTCTGATCTCGGTCGCGGTCGTCCTCGGGGAGTTCACGATCGCCTCCCTCTTGAATCGCCAGACGCTGCAGACAGCGCTGATCGTCGTCAACAAGCAGGACGGCTACGTCGCCGCCATCTTCACCCTGCTCGCTCTCGCTCTCGCATTCGTGCTGCTGCTCGTCATCGGCCGCGTCGGACGCATCGGCGTCGGAAGGAAGACCTCATGACCATCACCGACCGAGAGGACGCTCCGTCGCGAACCCGGAGCGCGGGAGTCGAGCTTCGCGACGTCGTGAAGGAGTACGGCAGCACGCGCGTCCTGCACGGGGTCGACCTGGACGTGCACCCCGGCGAGTTCGTGTCGCTGCTCGGCCCCTCGGGCTGCGGCAAGACCACCGCGCTGCGCGTGCTGGCGGGTCTCGAGCGCCCGACGGCCGGCGACGTGCGCATCGGCGGACGCGAGGTCTCCGGGGTGCCCACGAACAAGCGCGACATCGGGATGGTGTTCCAGTCGTACTCGCTCTTCCCGCATCTCCGGGCGATCGACAACACGGCGTTCGGTCTCCGTCGCCGCGGCGTCGCCGCGGGTGAAGCCCGTCGCCGCGCGGGTGACGCCCTCGATCTCGTCGGCCTCGGACACCTCGCCGATCGTTTCTCCCACCAGCTGTCGGGTGGTCAGCAGCAACGCGTCGCGCTGGCGCGGGCTCTCGTCACCGAGCCACGGGTGCTCCTGCTCGACGAGCCGCTGTCGGCCCTCGACGCCCAGGTGCGAGTGCAGCTGCGCGACGAGATCCGCCGCATCCAGCTCCGGCTCGGTACGACGACCGTGTTCGTCACCCACGACCAGGAGGAGGCGCTCGCCGTCTCGGACCGGGTCGCCGTCATGGGGTCGGGACGCATCCTGCAGTTCGGCGCCCCGGAGGACCTCTACCTCCGCCCCGCATCGGCCGAGGTCGCTGCCTTCGTCGGCGCGTCGAGCCTCGTGCCGGGTCGGGTGGTCGGCGACACGGTGACCGTGTGGGGTCAGACCCTGCCGCTCGTCAGCCCCGCCGCCGCGGGCGCCTGCGAGGTGTTCGTGCGCCCGGAGAACCTGCGGATCGTGGCTCCGGATGCCACCGGCATCGACGCCGTGGTCGAGCAGAGCACGTTCCTCGGCAGTGTCCGCCGCTCCCTGGTGCGTGTGGCCGATGGGAGCCGGGTGCACGTGCAGCACCCCGCGGACCAACGCCGGGAGCCGGGCGAGAGCGTCCGAGTTCGTCTCGACGAGGTCGCGGTGCTCGCAAGACCGGTACCCGCTGTGTCGTCGTGAGTCCAGCCGCGGAGGGGTCGCCCGGGCGCCCGCATAGAATCCCTGGGTGACCGCTCGACTGCTCTACGTCTGCGCCCGCCCGCAGCGCGATGCGGCCGCGGCCGAGTGGGCGTCGTTCCGCGACGGCCTGGGCGTGGGCGACGACGACCTCGTCCATCACGATCTCGTGCGCGAGCCCCTGCCCGCGGACCTCGACCGGTATGCGGCGGTCGTCGTGGGCGGGAGCCCCTTCAACGTCACCGATCCCGACAAGACCGAGGAGCAGCGCCGCCTCGAGAGCGATCTCGAGCGCCTCGCCGCCACCGCGATCGAGGGCCGTACGAACGCCCTCTTCACCTGCTTCGGCATCGGCGTGGTCACGCGTCTGCTCGGCGGCGAGGTCACGCTCCTGCACCCCGAGGGCACCGGTCCCGCCGACATCTCGCTCACCGAAGCCGGCCGCGCCGACGAGCTCTTCGGCATCCTGAGCCCGCGGTTCGAGGCGTTGACCGCGCACAAGGAGGGCACCGCGAGCGTGCCGCCGACCGCGACCCTGCTCGCCGAGAACGACGCGTGCCCCGTCCAGGCCTACCGGGCCGGCGTCGGACTCTGGGCGACGCAGTTCCACCCCGAGCCGACCGCCGAGGCCTTCGTCGCGCGTATGGAGGTCTACCGCGACGCGGGGTACTTCGATGCGGAAGCATTCGATCAGGTCTCGGCGCACGTGCGCACCGTCTCGGTCGAGCAGCCCACTCTCCTGCTGCGTTCGTTCGCCGCGCGCGCCGTCTCCGCCTGACGCCGCGCGTGGGCTCCCTCCTGCGCCGGACGGCGATGGAACGGGATGCCGCGATGTCAAGCCCGCCGCCCTAATCTCGCTAGCTTATCTAGGCTTTGACGCATGAACGCCTCCGTCGAGAACTCCACAGCTCCGTGGCGCGGGAACGACCTCGCGCGCCAGATCGTCGTCCTCTCCGCGGTGTCGTTCATGCTCATCGCGGCGGTGATCGGCGCGGGAGCCTTCGGCAACACCGCGGTCGAGGACCAGCAGGGCGGCGCCCTGAACACCGACGGGTCGTACCTCGCCCCGGCCGGACCCGCGTTCTCGATCTGGTCCGTGATCTACCTCGGCCTCATCGCCTACGCGATCTGGCAGGCCCTCCCCCGCCAGCGCACGAACCCTCGCCAGCGCGCCCTGGGCTGGCTCATCGCCCTGACCATGACCCTGAACGGCCTGTGGCTGGTCGCCGCGCGCTTCGGCACCCTCTTCCTCACCGTCGTCGTGATCGTGCTTCTGCTCGCCGCCCTCGGCTGGGCCTTCCACATCGCCGTCACGACGCGCGAACCGCGCGGTGGGGCGGTCGACTCGGTCCTCATCGACGGCGTCACGGGCCTGCACCTCGGCTGGGTCACCCTGGCCACCGTCGCCAACACGGCCGCCTGGCTCACCACCATCGCCCCCGCGTCATGGGAGAAGGCGGCGGATGCCATCGGCATCGGCGTCCTGGTCGTGGTGGGCCTCATCGGCCTGGCGATCGCGTGGAAGAGCGCGTGGCGTCTCACCCCGGCCCTCGCGCTGGCGTGGGGACTGAGCTGGCTCGCGGTGGAGCGCTTCTCCGGGGAGCCGCGGAGCACCGGCATCGGCGTGATGGCGATCATCGTGGCGGTCTTCGTGCTCCTGCCGCCCGCCGTGATCCGCATCCTGCGCCTGGTGCGACCGTCGGTCGACTGACGTCTTTCGAACCTCGTCCCCCTTGTGGCGGGTTGCCGCCCCTCCCCCCCAGCCATGAGTGGGACACACTCCGTCAGAAGCGGGACGAGGTCCACCAGAGTCGAGATGAGACAACGCCCCGCCCGACCTCGAGGTCGGGCGGGGCGTTCTCGGCCTCAGAGGGCGGGGGCCGCGATCGCGCTCCCGCCGGCGGGAACAGTGAGTGCCGTGCCGTCGAGCACCGTGCCTTCCGTCGTCGCCAGGAGCACCCGGGCCCCCGCGACGACGGATGCCGAGGCCTCGGCATCCGAGAGGTTCACCACCACCACGAGGTCACGGCGACGCAGCTCGTACACCCGCCCCCCGGAGGCCTCGCGCGCCGCGGCCGACAGGCCCTCGCGCGAGGGATCGGTGAGCTCGGGGCGCTCGCGCCGGAGCTTCGCCAGCTCACGGTAGAGAGCGAGCAGCTGCGCGTGGTCGCCCTCGCCGACCTCGTCCCAGTCGAGCTTCGAGTTCTCGAAGGTCGAGGGGTCCTGCGGGTCGGGGACGGTCGATTCGTCCCACCCCATCTTGGCGAACTCGGCGATGCGCCCCTCGGCGGTGGCCTTGCCGAGCTCCGGCTCGGGGTGCGAGGTGAAGAACTGCCAGGGCGTGGTCGCGCCCCACTCCTCGCCCATGAACAGCATCGGCGTGCCGGGCGCGGTGAGGGTCAGCACAGCCGCCGCGGCGAGGTGGTCATCGTCGAGCGTCTGCGACAGGCGGTCGCCGGCGGCGCGGTTGCCGATCTGGTCGTGGTCCTGCGCGAAGGTCACGAGGCGCCAGTTCGGCACGGCATCCGGGATCGGCTTTCCGTGCTTCTCCTCGCGGAACGACGAGTAGGTGCCGTCGTGAAAGAACCCGCCCTCGCTGACCTTGCGGAACGCGTCGAGGTCGGCGAAGTCCTCGTAGTACCCGATCGTCTCGCCGGTCAGGGCGACGTGGGCGGTGTGGTGCCAGTCGTCCGACCACTGCGCCGTCAGCCCGTAGCCGCCCGCCTCGCGCGGGAGGATGAGCTTCGGGTCGTTCATGTCGCTCTCGGCGATGGTCGTGAGCGGAACGCCGCGATGCGCCGAGAGGGCGTCAGTACGCTCCGCGATCTCCTGCAGCACGTGCGGGTCGCGGTGGTCGAGCAGGGCGTGCACGGCATCCAGGCGCAGACCGTCGACGTGGTAGTCGCTCATCCACATCAGGGCGTTCTCGACGATGTAGGAGCGCACCGCGTCCTCATCGAGGTTGACCGAGTCGCCCCAGGTGTTCCGGCTGCCCTCGCGCAGATACTCGCCGAAGAGCGGCAGGTAGTTGCCCGAGGGACCGAGGTGGTTGTACACGACGTCCTGGATGACGGCGAGGCCGGCCGCGTGCGCCGCGTCGACGAAGCGCTGATAGGCCTCGGGGCCGCCGTACGCCTCGTGCACGGTGTACCAGAGCACGCCGTCGTATCCCCAGTTCCACGTGCCGTTGAAGCCGTTCACCGGCAGCAGCTCCACGTGGGTGACGCCGAGGTCGACGAGGTGGTCGAGGCGCCCGATCGCGGCATCCAGGGTCCCCTCGGGGGTGAAGGTACCCAGGTGCAGCTCGTAGATGAGTCCGCCGGCGAGCTGCTTGCCCGTCCACGCGGCGTCGTTCCACGCGTAGACCGAGGGGTCGAACCACGCGGAGGCCTCGTGCACGCCGCCCGGCTGGCGGCGCGACCGCGGGTCGGGGCGCAGGTCGTCGCCGTCGCCGAGAACGAACCCGTACCGCTCGCCGTCGGCGAGGTCGACGGGAGCCGTCCACCACCCGTCCGACGCCGAGGTCATCTCGACGTCTTCGACGACCGTGTCGCCGCTGTCGTCCAGTCGGCGCAGCCGCACCCGCTCCGCCTTCGGCGCCCAGACGTCGATACCCATATGTGTGTGTCCTTACGCGTGAGTCGGGGTCAGAAGATCAGCAGGGCCACCGGGTACACACCCAGCAGGTCGGCCAGCGGCGTGGGACCACCGGCGAAGGCACGACCCGTCAGCACATCGATCACCGGCGTCTCGGGCAGCAGCACGACCGTGTCGCGCCAGCCGCCCGCGGCCGCCAGCCCGTGGGGCAACCGCGTCGCGACGGCGAAGACGCCCCCGCGGTCGAAGGCCACCACGTGATCGGATGCCACTCCCGCGGCGTCCAACGGACGATAGATCTCGAGCGGGTGCTCGCGGCGCAGGCGCAGCGCACGAGAGGTCACGAGCAGTTTCGCCGCCCCGGTGGCATCCACCGCCGGCGGGGTCGCCCCGGGCGCGTCGAGCGATGCGAGCATCCGCCGGCGTTCGGCGAAGTCGACCGCGCGACGGTTGTCGGGGTCGACGAGCGACTGCTCCCACAGCTCCGAGCCCTGGTAGACGTCGGGGACGCCGGGGCCCATGATCTGCAGCAGCTTGGCCGACAGGCCGTTGGACCAGCCCGCGGGCGAGATCTCGTCGACGAACGCGCGCACGCGATCGGCGGCGGGACCGGTGGCCGCGTCGACGACCGCGTGCATGCGCTCTTCGAAGGCCTCGTCCTGCTCCCACCACCCGGTGACCTCGCTCGCTTCGCGCGCCGCCTTCTCGGCGTAGGCGTGCAGACGCTCGCGGTAGACCGCCAGGCCCTCGGCAGTGGATGCCGACGCGGGCCACGCGCCGATGATCGCCTGCCACAGCAGGGCGTCGAAGGGACCGTGACCGGTCGAGGCGATGCCCCGGAACTCCTCCAGCACCTCGGTCCAGCGCTCCGGGATCTCCGCGAGCACCGCGATGCGGGCGCGCGTGTCCTCGCCGCGCTTGGTGTCGTGCGTCGACAGGGTCGTCATGGCGGTGGGCCACGACGCGTGCCGTAGCGCCTGCGCGGTGTGGAACCCGGCGACGTCGAGTGAGAACTCGCCCGGGTCGCCGCCCACCTCGGTGAGCGAACCGAGCCGCGTGTACCGGTAGAACGCCGTGTCCTCGACGCCCTTGGCCATCACCGGTCCGGTCGTCTGCTGGAAGCGCCACGCGACCTCGAGGCTCGTGTCGGCGAGCACCGGGACGAGCTTCTCGATCACGTCGCCCATCTCGGGCCGGCGCACCTCGGCCTCGCCCGCCGCGGCGTCGAGATGCGCGCGACCGGCGGGGAGGTAGGAGCGGTAGACGGGGAAGCACGCGAGGATCTCGGCGAGCGCGTCCTGCAGGACGTCAGCGCCGAACTCCTCGCGCAGCTCCGCCGGGAGGCCCCGCACGAGGCGGCGGATCTCCGACACCTGGATCGAGTCGGCGATCCTGCGCTTGGTGTCGTGGATCAGGTCGTGCCAGCCCGTCAGCGGCGCGAGGTCGCTGTCGGCGCGCAGCCGCGCGTCGAGCGCGTCGAGCGCCGCCTCGCCCGCCGGGTCGGTCAACACGCGGTCGATCTCGGCGAGGGCGTCGTACCCGGTCGTTCCCGCGGTCTTCCACCACGAGGGCAGGGCTTCGCCGTGCTCGAGGATCTTCTCCCCCAGCACGTAGCCGACCTCGCCGTCGCCGGCCTCCTCGAGAGAGACGGCGAGCCGATCGAGGTATCCGCCCGGGTCGACGAGACCGTCGGGGTGGTCCACGCGCAGGCCGTCGGCAAGCCCCTCGCGCACCCAGCGGAGGATCTCGGCGTGCGTGGCGTCGAACACCTCGGGCAGCTCGACGCGCACGCCCGCGAGGGTCGTGACGGCGAAGAAGCGTCGGTAGTTGAGGTCGTCCGCCTCGTCCTGCCAGAACCGCAGCTCGAAGTTCTGCGCATCCAGGAGCGCGCGCACATCCGAGGTGCCCGTCCCCGGCGCGACCGGGAAGACGTGGTCGTAGTAGCGGACGACTCCGTCGGGGGCGTCGTCGGCCGGAGTGGGGTCGTACGAGATCTCGTCGATCACCGCGTCGAGGTCGTCGCCGAGCACCGGGACGCGCACCTTGCCGCCGCCGAACTCCCAGTCGATGTCGAACGCCTCCGCGTGCGCCGAGGCGCGGCCCTGGCGCAGCACGTCCCACCACCACGCGTTGGCGCGCGGCTCGGAGACGCCCATGTGGTTCGGGACGATGTCGATCAGGATGCCGAGCTCCTGGGCGCGCGCGGCCTGGACGAAGCGCTCCAAGCCCGCGGCGCCGCCGCGCGCGGGGTCGACGCGCGTGACGTCGACGACGTCGTAGCCGTGGTCGGAGCCCGGTGTGGCCTCGAGGATCGGCGAGAGGTACGCCCACGAGACCCCGAGGTCACGGAGGTATCCCGTGACCTCGGCGGCGTCGTCGAGGGTGAACGATTCGCGGATCTGCAGGCGATAGGTCGAGAGCGGATGCCGCATGTCGGTCACAGCTCCGGCTTGGGCGCCTGACCCGGCAGGTCGTCGGTGCCGACGACCTGGATCTGCGCCGTCAGCGAGGCGGCGACGGAGTGGTCGACCTCGGGCTCGGGGAGGTGGTGCTCGCGCAGGACCATGAGCGACTTCGGCTCCAGGGCGATCGTCTCGCCCGGGTTCAGGGGCTCGGTGTTCGCGCGCTCGCCCGCGGTGTCGACGTACGCGTCCCACTCGGGGGCGTATTCGAACGCCGGGAGGACGAAGTCGACGGGCTCGTCGCCCGCGTTGAACAGCACGAGGAAGTGGTCGTCGCTGATCGACTCGCCGCGGCGGTCGCGCTCGCGGATGCCCTGCCCGTTCAGGAAGACGCCGACGGCGCGGCCGAACCCGTTGTCCCAGTCCTCCGGCTGCATGAGCGAGCCGTCCGGACGCAGCCACACCACGTCGGGGATCGGCGCGCCCTCCTCCATCTTGACCGGGCGGCCGTCGAAGAACCGGCTGCGGCGGAAGGTGGGGTGCTGCTTGCGCAGACGCGCGAGGGCCGCGGTGAACTCGATGAGGGGGTGGTCGACGCTCGACCAGTCCACCCACGTGATCTCGTTGTCCTGCGCGTAGCCGTTGTTGTTCCCGCCCTGCGTGCGGCCGAGCTCGTCCCCGTGCAGGAGCATGGGCACGCCCTGGCTGAGCAGCAGCGTCGCGATGAAGTTGCGCTGCTGCTGCGCCCGGCGCTTCAGCACCTCGGGATCGTCGGTCGGTCCCTCGACGCCCATGTTGCTCGAGCGGTTGTGCGATTCGCCGTCGTTGTTGTCCTCGCCGTTGGCCTCGTTGTGCTTCTCGTTGTACGACACGAGGTCGCGCAGCGTGAAGCCGTCGTGGGCGGTGACGAAGTTGATGGATGCCACCGGGAAGCGGCCCGAGTGCTCGTACAGGTCGGCCGAACCGGTGAGGCGCGAGGCGAACTCCGCGAGCGCCTGCGGCTCGCCCCGCCAGAAGTCGCGGACGGTGTCGCGGTACTTGCCGTTCCACTCCGTCCACTGGGGCGGGAAGTTGCCGACCTGGTAGCCGCCGGGGCCGACGTCCCACGGCTCGGCGATGAGCTTGACCTGCGACACGATCGGGTCCTGCTGCACGAGCTCGAAGAACGCCGCGAGGCGGTCCACCTCGTAGAACTCGCGGGCGAGGGTCGAGGCGAGGTCGAAACGGAAGCCGTCGACGTGCATCTCGAGCACCCAGTAGCGCAGCGAGTCCATGATCAGCTGCAGCGTGTGGGGGTTGCCCACGTTCATGCTGTTGCCGGTGCCGGTGTAGTCGGTGTAGTACCGCTTGTCGTCGTCTTCGAGGCGGTAGTACGCCTCGTTGTCGATCCCGCGCATCGACAGGGTCGGGCCCATGTGGTTGCCCTCGGCGGTGTGGTTGTAGACCACGTCGAGGATGACCTCGATGCCGGCGGCGTGCAGCGCCTTGACCATCGCCTTGAACTCCTGCACCTGCTGACCGTGGTCGCCGGTCGAGGAGTAGGTGTTCTGGGGAGCGAGGAACGCGATGGTGTTGTAGCCCCAGTAGTTCGACAGCCCCTTCTCCTCAAGGGTCGAGTCGTTGACGAACTGGTGCACGGGCATGAGCTCGATGGCGGTGACGCCGAGCTTGCGCAGGTGGTCGATGACCGCGGGGTGCGCGATGCCGGCGTAGGTGCCGCGCAGTTCCTCGGGCACGTCGGGGTGCAGCTGGGTGAGGCCCTTGACGTGCGCCTCGTAGATGAAGCTCTCGGCGTAGGGGATCTTGGGCTGACGGTCGCCCGACCAGTCGAAGAACGGGTTGATGACCACGCCCTTCATCATGTGCGCGGCGGAGTCCTCGTCGTTGAACGAGTCGGGGTCGCCGAACTCGTAGCTGAAGACGGGCTGTCCCCAGTCGATCTGGCCCTCGACGGCCTTGGCGTACGGGTCGAGCAGCAGCTTCGCGGGGTTGAAGCGCTTGCCGTTCGCGGGGTCGTACTCACCGTGCACGCGGTAGCCGTAGCGCTGCCCCGGCTGGATGTTGGGGAGGTAGGCGTGCCAGACGTACGCGTCGACGTCGATCAGCTCGACGCACGTCTCCGTTCCGTCCTCGTCGAAGAGGCAGAGCTCGACTTTCTCGGCCCCCTCGCTGAACAGGGCGAAATTCGTCCCGTTACCGTCGTAAGTGGCCCCGAGGGGATAACTGGATCCTGGCCATACCTGCTGCACGTCGCTCACGATAGACCAGCGTTGTTACCGCCGACCCCGGTCCCGACGCCGTTGACACCGGAGGCGGCCCCGACTATGCGCGCTCGGGAGGATGACGCAGCAGCCCGACGCGCTCGTCGAGATACCGCGTGAGCGGCATGAACCCGCCCGCCGCGCTCCACCGCACGAGCGTCTCTCCCCCGCGCACCGCGAGCGGGGACGACCGCTCGTCGAGGGCGGACAGGTCGATCGGATGCCAGCCGATGTGCACGGTCTCCCCCTCGGGGACCCCGCCCCGTGCGGCGGCCGCCGCGAGTTCGGCCCGGCGGCGCTGCGATTCGGCGGCGAACCCTCGGCGTACCTCGGCACGCGAGCGCACGATGTCGCCCGTGGCCATCACGGCCTCCTCGGTCAGGAGGAGGACACCCAGGTGCCACGCCGTGCCGCGCGGCACGATACGCGCCGGTCGCGGGATGCCGAGCACCCGGCGCCCCTCCTGCAGCTCGCCCAGCCGTTCGCGCGGGGCGTCGGCCAGGCGCGCGCGCACGTCGTCCCACGACCCCGCGGTCATCCGTCCGACTCCTCTGCTCGCGTCGCCTCGGCACGCTCGACCGCGCGCTGAGCAGCGCGAGTCGCCGCGATCGCTTCCTTCTGATCCTTCTCGCGTCGCGCGACGAGCGCGTCCGCCTCGGTCGCCTCGGCCTCGGCGCGGGCGAGATCGGCCCGCAGCCCGTCGACGCGTTCGCGCGCCCGCTCCGCGCGCTCCCGCGCCGTCGCGACCCGTCGGTCGGCCGCCGCGTTCTCGCGAACCGCGTCGGCGTGCGCCCGCTCCGCCTCCCGCACCGCCCGTTCGGCCGCCCTACGGGCACGGCGGGCCGCGAGGTCGTCACGCGGGGCCGACGGCGCCAGGGCCTCGGGCATCGACCCGGCGACGACGTCGCCGAGGCCCTCCCCGTCGACCTGCGCGAGGTCGATGGGCGAGATCAGCCGCCCCGTGAGCACCGCCGCGGCGACGCCCGGGTCGACGACGGCGGCGTTGACGGTCTTCTCCACCGCTTCCGCCATCGCCGCGCTGAGCGGAGTCCCCGCCTCGGCGGCGAGCTCTCCCGCGCGCCGCGCCAGGGCCGCGACCAGATGCCGCCGCTGCGTTCCCAGGCGCGCCAGCTCGGTGGCATCCAGGTCGTCCTGCGCCTCCCGCAGGGCGTGCGAGAGCTCGACGGCTTCGCCGAGTCGCCCGTCGCGGACGAGGAGGTTCACCGCCCACGCGGCGACGGTGGGCTTGCGCAGCTTGGCGATGCGGCGTCCGACGGTCCCGGATGCCGCGGACGCCCGCTCGGCGCGGGCGGCGGTGAACCGGGCGGGCGGGACCGCGAGAAGGTCCGCAGCCGCTTCATCCAGGAGCGCGTCGTCGTCTCGCCCGGCGCCCGTCATTGCTCCATTCTGACCCGAGCGTCAGAGGGAGACCACCCCGGGGCGGGGTCCGCGGATCTCACGGTGCAGGCGCTCCATGCGCGTGTCGAGCTCGGCGGCCGTGTCGGCGGCATCCTTCAGCTGATCGAGGAGTTCGGCGGGGACGAGACGGTCGTACTTGTAGTAGATCTTGTGTTCGAGGCTGGCCCAGAAGTCCATCGCGATCGTGCGGAATTGCACTTCGACCGGGACCTGCACCCGCCCCGTCGAGAGGAAGACGGGCACCTCGACGATGACGTGCAGGCTCTTGTATCCGTTGGCCTTCGGGTTCGCGATGTAGTCCTTCACGTCGCGCACGGTGATGTCGTCCTGCTGCGTGAGCAGATCGGAGAGCCGGTACGCATCGTCGATGAAGCTGCAGGTGACGCGGATGCCGGCGATGTCGGTGATCGCGGCGCGGATCGAGTCGAAGTCGGTGTCGATGCCCTTGCGGCGCACCTTGTCGACGAGACTGTCGGGCGTCTTGACCCGGCTCGAGACGTGCTCGATCGGGTTGTAGTCGTGCATCTCCTGGAACTCTTCGCGCAGGATCGCGATCTTCGTGTCCACCTCGGCGAGACCGAACCGGTACTCCATGAGGAATCTCTGGAACTCGTCGCGCATGGCGCGCAGAGCAGCACTCGAGACGGTGATCTGCTGATCGTCCAGCGAATCGGCCATGTCCTCGACGGTAGCGACGGCAGATACGAGGGTCCTGTGAGCGTCAGGCGCGCGGAGGCTCGGACTCTCGCGGGACGAGTTCGCCGTCGACGACATCGATTCCGATGAGACCGTCGAAGACGTCGGGGAGGTCGGCGGGTTCCTCAGCGGGTTCGAGCGGCGACGGGGGGTGTCGGTCGTTCACGGCGCTGTCCTTCCGTGGGGTGTGTCTACCGTGACAGCAGGAGCCGTCGTCCCGGGGTGGCTTGACACGTTCGGGCAGACGACGTATCCCTCGCGAGGGCGCGCGATTAGTGTGGACGTATGGGGACGATCATCTACGGAAGCTCGACGACCGTTCATATCGAGGATCGCGCTCTCGCGCATCTCAAGGTCGTCATCTCGACGAAACTGCGCCGGGGTGAGAGCTTCACGCTCTCATGGCGTCACCTCGACGACGAGCCGCGCGGCCGCAGCACGCTGTGGCTCCACCCGGCGATCCCGCTGCGCTTCGTCTTCGACGACGCCGAGCCCACGAAGCTGAGCAGGGAGTGGATCGAGCGCCTGTCCGAGTCGGCGAACTCGTCGGGCGGCATCATGCTCGTCGCCGAAGACATCGCGCCGTCCCGCGACACGACGAGCGACTCGTCGGCCCGCTGAGGCTCAGCCCTCGTCGGGCGTGCTGTCTTCGCTCGGCTCCGGCGTGATCGCCAGTCCGTTGGGACCGGATGCCGCGAGCATGAGGTCCTCGACCCACACGCGGTTGATGCGCGGCTGGCGGCTGCCGTAGAAGTGGAACTGGATCGGCACCGAGGGGTGCATCCAGAAGCTGCGGCGACCGCTGCCGTCACCGACCTCGACGTCGAACATGAACGACTCCGAGCGGCGCAGCTTGTTCATCACGACGATGCGCAGGTGAGCCAGCGTGCGGTCATCGATGTCGACGGCGTTGGCGACGGTGTCGTAGATGAATCTGCCCATGCGATCGAGCCTATCCGAGGAACGCAGGATCGACCGTTTGACGCGTGCCACGCCCGCGGAGCGGAAATCAACCCCTTCGATCGTGGTTTCGCGACGTCGGTAGCGTTGTGGCGTGGGAACGCTCTACTACGGCGACGTCGCGACGCCGATCGAAATGGAAGACCGCGCGCTGGCGCACATCAAAGTGGTCATCGCGACCAAGCTCCGCCGCGGAGAGAGCTTCACCCTGTCCTGGACGCACGGACCGGGCCAGGAGGTGGGGCGCAGCACGGTCTGGCTGCACCCGTCCATCCCGTTGCGGTTCGTCTTCGACGAGCCGGAGCCGGCACTGCTGAGCCGCGCCTGGGTCGAGGAGCTGGCGAACTCGGCGAACTCCTCGGGCGGCCTCCTCATCGTGCCCGAGCCGGGGACCGAGGGCCCGCACGCCTGAGCGGCAGCCGGCGCGGCGCGCTCGCTAGTGCGCCGCCTCCGGGACCGGGTCGACCTGGTCGACGGCATCCTGGAGGCGTCCGAGGCATGCGATGACGGTGTCGCACTCTTCGAGGGTCATGTCGGACACGGCCGACATCATGCGCGCGTGCATCGAGCCGAGCGTCGCGCGCACCTCCTCGTCGCTGGCCGCCGTCGACACGATCCGCACGCTGCGGCGATCCGTGGGGTGCGGCACGCGGGTGACGTGGCCGGACTTCTCGAGGCGATCGATGATCGCCGTGGTCGACGCGGTCGACACACCCAGGTAGCGCGTGAGCTCCGCCGGCGTGACGTGACGCTCCTGGCCCGCGGCGCGCAGCAGATAGCGCAGGACCAAGAGGTCGTTCTCGCCCATGGACATCGCCTCACGTGTGCGGCGGCGCATGGCGACTTCCGCGGCGCGATACACGCGGAACGCCTGTAGGACCTCGACGGCGCGACGCCGACGATCTTCCTCGGTCGCGCCATACCAATAGCGCGACGACTGCGAGCCGTCTTCCACCCCGGCATCCTATGTCAGCGCGGATGTCCAGGCCCCTGCCGCTGCGCGAGACGGACGGGTACCATGGAGAAATACATCGGCTGACTAGTTGATAGGAAATCGAGACAGTAGCTCGTCAAGGGTTCGCGGGAGGTGACATGCGGCGCACGGCCACGGCAGATGATGTGGTGAAGGCTCTCAGCGACCTCACCGACTCTCGCGCGATCTCGGAGCGCGCCGCCCTGCAGTCCTTGGGAATCGGTCCCAACGACGCGAAAGTCCTTCGCTTCCTGCTCGAGCGCAGCGAGGACGACGACCCGGTGACCCCCCGGCTGCTCGCCGAGATGCTCGGCATCACCTCAGCCGCGACCACGACCCTCATCGACCGCCTCGCGGAAGCGGGATGGGTGGCGCGCGAGCCGTACCCGGGCGACCGCCGATCCATCGTCGTGCGCGCGACCATCGACCCCGAGTCGCCGGCGCGGCACGTCCTCTCGGTACGCCGGGCCTCGGTCGCCGCGGCGGCGTCGAAGCTCGGCGCGGCCGAGCGCCGCATCGTGGCGGACTTCCTCGACGAGATCGCGCGCGTCGAGAAGCAGCACGTCGACGGCATGGCCGCGGTGGACGTCGCGCCCCGCTCGAGCTGACGAGCAGATCGAACGGGACGCGGCGCGGTCAGGCCGAGTCGCGGCCGGTGGCCGACTGCAGACGGTCGATCTGCTCGGACGCCTCGGCCTTGGTGAGGTCGGCGGGGATCTCTTCGCCGGCCTCGCGCGCCAAGGTGTCGAGGTAGCTCCGCTGCGGCGCGGTCATCGGCTCGTCGCCGGTGACCCAGTCCGAGGGGTCCTTCTCGGCGGGGTTGTCTCCGTCGCGGACAGCACCCAGGGTCTCTTCTTCACGGGAGGAATCGCTCATGGCCCCGAGGTTAGGCGGGGGATCCGACACCGGCTGCGGGATTGACAGGGCGCCCAGCCGGGTGCGGCATCCTGGATCGATGACGAGCGATCCTCCTCCCGCGGACGTCCAGGTCGAGACGTGCCGGCGCGGGAGCGTACGCACGCGCGTGACCCGCGTATCGACAGGGGCGGACACCGGACGCGCCTTCGTCCTCGTGGCCGGGATCGGGGTCGCGTCGACCTACTTCGAGTTCCTCGCGCCGCTGCTGGCGTCCGAGGGCGAGGTGTACGCGCTCGACCTCCCGGGCTTCGCCGGGGTCCCGGCATCCGGAGAGCAGCCGACGGCCGCGTTCTTCGCCGACCAGGTCGAGGGAGTGCTCGATCAGTACGGCTTGCGCGACCCCGTGCTGATCGGCCATTCGATGGGGACCCAGGTCGTCACCGAGGTCCTCACCCGCCGACGGCTCTCGCACGCGGTGCTGGTCAGCCCCGTCGTCGACGAGGGGGAAGCGCGGATGGGTCTGCAGGCCGTCCGCTTCGCCCAGTCCACCGCGCGGGAGTCCGTGCACATCGCCCTTCTCGCGGTCTCGGCCTACCTGCTGTGCGGGTTCCTCTACTTCTTCGAGACGCTGCCGCACATGCTGCGGTACCGCATCTCGGATCGGGTCGTCGAGGCGGAAGCGAACCTCCTGCTCATCCGCGGCGAGTACGACCGCCCGTCGCCGCGCCGCCTGCATTCGCGCCTCGTCGCCCGCGCGCGCTCCGCCCGCCGGTGGGAGATCGAGGGGGCAGCGCACTGCGTCGTCAACAGCCACGCGGTCGGCGTCGCCCGTCTCACGATGGAGCACGTGCGCGACGAACTCGCCGCGAAGGGCCGGATGCCGGCCGACGAGGCCGCCGTCCCTCCGGCGCGACACGCGGATGTGCGCATGGTGCTCGGTGCCGTGGCGAGCCGGCTCGCGGAGTGGATCAGCGCCCTCCGCAAGGACGAGACGGGGGTCGAGCGCGCGAAGGCGCAGCACACGCGCGTGCTGTGGGAGGCCTATCGGCCCCGCCGATAGTTACCTCGCGCACGGCGCGACGGCAACCCCCGCGACCGACCGGCTCGCCGCACGGAGCATGGGGTGGTGCTGTTCCCGCCTCGCCCGTGCCCCTCATGAGGCTGTCTCCCTCGCTGGATCCCCGGCGGTGGTGGAGCGACGCGATCACCGCCGACCGCCTCCTGCTCGCGGCCAAGACCGCGGCCGCCGCCGCGCTCGCCTGGTACCTCGCGCCCTTCGTGCCCTTCGCGCAGAGCGAGTACTCGTACTACGCGCCGCTCGGTGTGCTCGTCAGCATGTACCCCACCGTCGCGCGCTCCGCCTCCAGCGGCGTACAGGCCCTGGTCGGCCTCGCCCTCGGGATCGGTCTCGGCCTCGGGAGCCTCGCGGTGGTGGGAGCGGGTCTCTCGCGCATCGTGGCGGTCGCGATCGTCATCCTCATCGGCGTCCTCCTCGCCGGGGTCCGCGCGCTCGGCGTCGGTCGCGACTGGGTGGCGATCGCGGGGCTCTTCGTCCTGCTCCTGGGCGGAGCCGATCCCGATGGGTACTCGTCGTCGTACCTCATCACGATGGCGTTCGGTGTGCTCGTCGGCGTCGTGGTGAACCTCGTCGTGGTCCCTCCCCTGCGGATCAAGCGCGCCGACGACCGGCTGGCCGAGCTGCGCGACGAACTGGGCACGGCCCTGCATCGGATCGGGGACTCCCTGGCCGGGCACGCCTTCGATCCGGATGCCGCCGACAGCGCGACCGCGGGTCTGATGGGGACGCTGGCCGACGTGCGCGAAGAGGTCGAGCTCGCCGACGAGAGCCGTCGCTACAACCCCCGCGGGCGGCGTCTGCGCGCACCCCGGGACCTCAACCGGCGACGCCTGGACGCCCTGACCGGAACCGCTGACGCGACGCGCGAGCTGTCGGCATCCCTCTCCCGTCTGACCGCGGGGCCGGACGTCGAGACCCGCATCCCCGACGACGCCCGCCGCGCGCTGGCCGGGGCGATCGAGGCCGCCTCGCACCTGGTCACCACTCCCCCGGATCCCGACGCGACGGCGGAGCAGCTGCGGGAGGCGGAGCGGGCGCTGACCGCCTACACCGATCGCCTCCGCGCTCTCGCCGCCCCCGAGGAGCCTCTCGACGCGTGGGAGGCGGCGGTGAGCCTGAGGAGGGTGATCGCGGCATGCGGACCTTTCTCCGATCCGGACGCCGACACGGCGACGCGGTGACGGAGGCGCCGGACCGGCACCGCGCGGCATCCGCTCGCGGACGGGTCACCGTCGCGACGTGATCACCGCGGTGTCGAGCGCGCGTTCCAGAGCCGCCGCTGTCGCGACGCGGGCCGCCGCCGGAACCGCCGCGAGGAAGCCGCCGACGAACGTGTCTCCCAGGCCGATCGTGGTGGGAGCGGCCGTGTCGACCACGAACGCGGCCACGCCTGTCGCGGGGAGACGCTCCTCGGCAGCCGCGACGATCGCGGCACCCCCCGGATGACGAGGAAGCCGCGCCGTCTCGTCGAGGTCGGCTGCGGTGCACGCGTCGCCGAGTCGGTACCGTGTCGCCGCGGTGCGCACCGCGCTGTCGAGAGCCGCGCGATGCGCCCCCGCTTCCGGACCGACCGCGATCGCCCAGTACTTCGTGTGCACGACGAGGGCCCGGGCGGGGATGAGGACGTGGATCTCGGCGAGCGCGTCGGCGACGTCGTCGACGTCGAGCAGGTCGACGGCGCGGTCCAGGTACTCCTGCAGCTCGTCCTCGTTCATGCCGTACACGTCGATGCGATCGAGGAGCCGCCCGCGCACCGCGCCGGAGAGTTCGCGCCGATAGAACCCGGCGTCCTCGTAGTACACGAGCGCGTCGGGTGGCAGCCGGGTCAGCGCCGCCACGAGGTCGTCGAGCCGCCGCTGCAGCAGGTCGGCATCCTGCATCGTGTTGAAGCCCGAGACGAGGAAGGCCGCGGCGTGCGCGAGGGCGTCGCCGAGATCGGCGGCGATCGCCATCTCGCGGTTGGGGGCGTCGTTGGCGAAGATGAGCCGGTTGGATGCCGGAGCGGTCACCGCCGCGTCGACCAGGCGCACGGTCGCCCCCTCGGGGTACTGCACGATGAGGTGCGGATCCAGCGTGTCGCGTTCGGCCGAGGAGACCACGCGCATCGAGGACGGCAGCAGGCGGCGGACGTTGTCGTCGATGCTGACGAGGTGCTGCACCGTGGGCACGCCGATGCGGTCGAGCGCGATCCCCGCGCGCACGCCCGTGCCGCCGAGAGTGATCTCGACGTCGAAGTGCGCGGCGAAGCGCTCGACGATGTCCGACGACAGGACGAAGCGCTCACCTCCCCCGCCCGTGGCGAGGAAGGCGAGCACCGTCACGACGAGCGAGCGCTCGTCGATGATCGGCGTCGTGGTGGTCAGCTCGTCGGAACGGATGCCGTACCCCTCCGCGAGAGCGGACAGGACGGCGGCATCCCACCGGATCTCGTAGTCGACGGTCCCGCCGAGTCCGAGGACGAGGTCATCCCCCATGGCGCCGATCACCTTTCGTTCAGTACAGGTCGGCCTTGCCGGCGGCGCCGAACAGGTCGATCTTCTCGGCCGCGGTCACCTTCATCGCCGCGATGCACTCCGGCTGGATCGCGTTGGGCTCGCGCAGGCGCCGGTCGGTGCCGAGCACCTCGCGCATGCGGTCGTGGTACGCCACCTTGATGTCGCTGGAGATGTTGATCTTGTTGATGCCGAGCGACACCGCGCGGGCGAGTTCGGCATCCGGGTTGCTGGAGCCGCCGTGCAGCACGAGCGGGATGCCGACGGCCGCCTTGATCTGCTCGAGCAGGTCGTGACGCAGCTCGGGGTTCTTCTCGGCCGGGTACAGCCCGTGCGAGGTGCCGATGGCGATCGCGAGGCTGTCGACGCCGGTCTGCTCGACGAAGCGCACGGCGTCGTCGACGTTCGTGTAGATGATCTCGGCCGCTCCCGACTCGCCGTAGCTGTCGTTCGCCCCGATCGTGCCGAGCTCGCCCTCGACCTGCACGCCGACGGCGTGCGCGGCTTCGACGACCTTGCGGGTGAGGGCGACGTTCTGCTCGAACGGCTCGAGAGAGGCGTCGATCATCACCGAGGTGAAGCCCGCCTGGATCGCGGTCACGATCTGCTCGTACGTCCCGCCGTGATCCCAGTGGATCGCCACGGGAACGCTCGAGCGGTGCGCGCGGGCGTGCATCGCCGGGATGAGGTCGGTCGTGATGTGCGAGACCTCGTCGGGGTGGATGGCGATGATGACCGGAGCGTTCTTCTCCTCGCTGATGTCCATGATCCCGGTGAACATCGCCCAGTCGCTGATGTTGAAGGCCGGGATGGCGAAGCTGTGGGCGTTCGCCACGTCGAGGATGGACTTGCCGGTGTAGAGCACGGATTTCTCCTTGTTCGGGGGTGGGTAGGCGGGATCAGCTCTTCACCGAGCCGGCCGTGAGGCCGCTGATGAAGAAGCGTTGGAAGAAGAGGAAGAGCACCAGCACCGGGATCGAGCCGAGGATGCTCATCGCCATGATCTGGTTCCACTCGTAGGAGTGCTGGCCCATGAGCAACTGGATGCCGATCGGCACCGTGCGCATGTCGATCGTGCGCGTGAGGGTCAACGCGAAGAGGAACTCGTTCCACGCGATCATGAACGTGTAGATGCCGACCGACACGATGCCCGGGACCGAGATCGGCACGAGCACGCGCCACAGGGCGGTGAAGGAGCCGGCGCCGTCGACGCGGACCGCTTCGTCGAGCTCCTTCGGGAGGGTGTTGAAGTACCCGGTCATCATGATGATCGCGTAGGGCAGCGTGAACACCATGTAGGTGAAGATCAGGCCCGGGTAGGTGTTGTAGAGCCCGAGCCCGACCATGAGACCGAAGTACGGGATGAGCAGCGTGATCGGCGGCACCGCCTGGACGCTGACGATGATGACGTTGACGATCCGCTTGCCGCGGAACTCGAAGCGGCTGAAGGCGTAGGCGGCCTGGATCGCGACGAGGAGCGTCAGGATCGTCACCGCTCCCGCGACGACGTAGCTGTTGATGAAGAACCGCACCGTCTCGGGGTTGGTGAAGATCGACACGTAGGCGTCGAACGAGAAGGTGTCGGTGATCAGTCGCGGCGGCAGCTCGAAGATCTGCGTGTTCGACTTGAACGAGCTCGACAGCATCCACAGCACGGGACCGGCGGCGAAGACGGCTCCGAGGATCAGGCCGATCAGCACGCCGGTCTTGGCGAGACGGCGGCGAGCGGCGGTACCGGTGCCGCGTGGGCGTACGGGGGTGGTCAGGGCCATGTCAGTCCCTCGCCTTCTGGTGGCGGACGTAGAGCACCGCGATGATCATCGACATCGCCAGCACCAGCACCGCCGAGGTGGATGCCATGGAGAAGTCGTACTTCGCGAACGCGAGCTTGTAGGTGAAGGTGCTGAGCATCTCGGTCACATCGATCGGACCGCCGCCCGTGGTCAGCCAGATGAGGGCGAACTGCTGCGAGGTCCAGATGAGGTCGAGTAGCACGAGGCTGACGATGATCGGCCGCAGCTGCGGGACGGTGACGTTCCAGAACCGTTGGACGGGATTCGCGCCGTCGACGGTCGCGGCCTCGTAGAGGTCGCTCGGAATGCCCTGGAGACCGGCGAGAAGGCTCACCATGAAGAAGGGGTATCCGGCCCAGATGTTGATGAAGGTGACCGTGCCCAGCGCGAGCTGCGGCGAGGCGAGCCACTCGATGTTCGTGTTGAGCAGGAAGTTGACGATGCCGTTGGGGGCGAGCAGCATCCGCCAGAGCACCGCGATGACGGCGACGGTGAACAGCCACGGCAGCACGTACAGGCCGCGGAAGATCGCCCGGGGGACGGCACCGACGAGGCGGCTGTTGAGCAGCAGGGCGAAGGAGAGGCCGAGCACCAGGTGCGCGGCGACGCTCGTGAGGGTGAAGAAGAGCGTGTTGCCCGTCGCCTTCCAGAAGCCCGGGTCGGTGAGGATCGTGACGTAGTTGTCGAGACCCACGACCTCCGGGCTCTTGTTGAGGATCACGTTGTCCTGGAAGGAGTAGCCGATCACCATGACGATCGGCACGATCATCAGGACGAACAGCAGGATCAGCGTCGGCGAGAGGAAGACGTACGCCTCGCCCGCCTTGCGGAGCTGGCGGGTGCGGCGGGAGGCCGGTCGTCCGGTGACGATCAGCTCGGTGTCGGGGGGAGTGAGGGTGCGCATGGTCATGGTGTGCGGCTTTCGCTGAGCGGGATGCCGCACCGCGCGCGAGGGCGGTGCGGCATCCCGGGTCGGGGTCGGATCAGAACTCCGACGTCCATTCGTCCTGCGTCTTCTTGAGCGCGTCGCTCATCGACTGCTGGCCGTCCAGCGCGGACTGGAACTGTGTGCCGAACTGGCGCATGAGCTCCTCGGCGACGGGGAGCCCCGTGAACTCGTTGGCGGGGTACCCGGCCTTGTAGATGTCGAACGCGGTCTTGAACAGCGCGTCGTCCTCGACGAAGGTCGGCACACTCTCGGTGTTCCCGGGGAACGCCTTCGCCATCGTCGACAGCTCGCTGTTGACGTCCTTGCTCATCAGGAACTGTACGAGCTTGAAGGCGGCGTCCTTGTGCGCGGAGTTCTCGGCCACGCCGATGCCCCACGAGGCGTACGGGATGCCGCGTTCGCCCGTGAAGCCGTCCTCGGCGGGGATCGCCGAGATCGAGAAGGTCAGGTCGGGGTTGGACTGGCGGATGAGGTTGATGTGGGCGAGCGAGTCGATCATCATGCCCACGCGGCCGTTGGTGAACTCCTCGACCTTGTCCTGCTCCTTCATGGTGAACGAGCCCGGCGCGATGACGCCGTCATCCCACAGCTGCTGGATGTAGTCGGTCGCCGACGAGACGTCGGAGTTGGTCAGGTCGGGCTGGCCGTCCTTCAGCATCGAACCGCCCGAGGCCCAGACCCACGACATGACGTCGTTCTGCACACCGTTGGGCGCCTCGAGCGAGAGCGGGAGCACCCAGCCCGAGACGTCGCCGCCGAGCGCCTTGATCTTCTTCGCGGCGTCGGCGAACTCGGTGCGCGTCGAGGGCGGGGCGGTGACGCCCGCCTGCGCGAGCAGGCCGTCGTTGGTGAACATCGGGTAGACGAAGTTGACCACGGGGATCATGTACGTGCTGCCGTCGACCTTGATCTGGCTGGCGAGCTGGCTGTCGTCGTACCCGGAGTCGCTCATCAGCTTCGACAGGTCGGCGATCACGCCCTGCTTCGCGAAATCGCTCACCCAGGCGCCGTCGAGGCCGACGACATCGGGCATCGTGCCGGATGCGGCGCCGGCGAACAGCTGTTCCTTGGTCGAGGCGTAGGGGCCGCTGACCAGGTCGACCTTGATGCCGGGGTTCTCCTTCTCGAACTGGTCCATGAGTCCGCGGAACTGGCCGTCGCCCAGCTCGGGCTCCCACCACTGGGCGAACTCGATCGTGACGTCCCCGTCGGCCGAGGTGGCCGAGGTGCTCGACGAGCACCCCGCCATCGCCAGGAGGGTCGTGGCCGCTGCTGCGACACCGACGAGCTTGATGGCGTTTCGACGCCGGCGCCCGCTGTTGTCCATCGTTTCTCCTCGTTGAGATGTGCTGTATTTCGCGCTGTTCTGCGCGTTCTTGCTGCTTTAAGCAAGAGTATGCGCCGACTTGCGGTGGTCGTCAAGGTGCTGATGCAGATTCGTGACTATTGCGGCGTCGGACGGCAGAAAAAGCGGCGAAAGAGGCCGAATTGCTGCCGTTACGTGCCGTTTTCCGTCCACAGATGCGGTTTCACGGCCTCCCCTGTGCTAGAGATGACCGCATGGACGGACACACGGCCTCGACGAAGCGACGACTCCCGGCGGGACGGAAAGCGGAACTGGCGGCCTACGTCGCCGAATCGGGGCAGGTGACCGTCGTCGACCTCGCGTCCCACTTCGGGGTGTCGATCGACACGGTGCGCCGCGACCTCGACCAGCTCGATCGCGAGGGAATCGTCGTGCGCACGCACGGCGGGGCCGTGAGCGCGATGTCGGTCCCCGGCCGCGACCGCGGACTCGACGTCCGCCTGCAGATGCAGATCGCCGAGAAGGAGCGCATCGCCACCCTGGCCGTCGACCTGATCGAGGACGGGTCCGTGCTGATGCTCAACGCCGGCACGACGACCCTCGCGGTCGCGCGCGCGCTGCGCAACCACCGCAATCTCACGATCGCGACGAACAACCTGCGCATTCCGGCGGAGATCTCGCCGAGCGTCTTCCGCGACCTCTACATCTTCGGCGGTGCTGTCCGCACCATCACGCAGGCGACGACGGGGCCGGTGACGCTGGCGATGAACTCGCACACCCCCGAGGTCGACATCCGCTGCGACTACGCGCTCATCGCGGTCGGCGCGGTGGACGCCTCGGGCTTCTCGACCAGCAACCTCGGCGACGCGACGATGATGAGCGAGATGATCCAGCGCGCCGACCGCACGGCGATCCTCGCCGACTCGACCAAGCTCGACCGCCGCCTGTTCGCGCAGGTGGCCCCGCTCGAGAAGGCCGACTATCTCATCACCGACGCCCCGCCCTCCCCCGAGCTCGCGGCCGCGCTCGCCGAGGCCGGGGTCACGGTCGTCACTCCGTGACCGGGGCCGATCCCGGACGCGTCAGCGTCGCACCGTCACGAGAACAGGGGATGCGCCGAGAACAGGGCGTATCCGCTCGCGCGGCCCTGTGCCCGTGGCATCCCCTGTTCCGGTGACACGCGCGCCCCGTCAGTACCCCGTCGACAGCACCCGGTCGAGCATGTCGACGAAGTAGTCGGCCGAGTCCTGCGTCACGCACAGCGGCGGCTTGATCTTCAGCACGTTCTGGTGGTCGCCGGTGGGCTGCATGATCACGCCGAGCTCGAGCAGACGATCGCAGATCGCGGCGGTCTCCTCGGTCGCCGGTGCGAGCGTCTCGCGGTCGCGCACGAACTCCAGGCCCAGGTACAGCCCCGCCCCGTGGACCGTGCCCACGAGCGGATGCCGCTCCCCCAGCGCCGCGAGTCGCGCCTTCAGGTGCGTGCCGACGACCCGCGCGTTCTCCTGCAACCTCTCCTCGTCGATGATGTCGAGGACGGCCTGGCCCACCACGGACGACAGCGGCGATCCACCGGTGGAGGAGAAGAAGTATCCCTGCGTCCGATAGCGGTCGGCGATCTCCCGACGCGTGATCACCGCGCCTAACGGGAAGCCCCCGCCGATCGACTTCGCGACCGCGACGATGTCGGGGACGACGCCCTGCTGCTGGAAGCCCCAGAACCACGAGCCGAGACGCCCGAAGCCCACCTGCACTTCGTCGGCGACGGCGAGGCCGCCGAGCTCGCGCACCGTGGCGTAGACCTCCTGCAGGTACCCGTCCGGCAGGGCGACGCCCCCGGCGTTGCCGTAGAACGTCTCGCTGAGGAACGCGGCGGGCGGGTGCCCCTCGGCGGCGAGCTCCCGCAGGCGGGCCGCCGCCTCCGGCGCGTAGGCGGCGGCATCCGCTCCCCGGTGACGACCGCGGTACGAGTTCGCCGCGTCGACGGTGTGCACCCAGTCGGGACGCGTCTCGAGGGCGTTGGGGTTGTCGGCGATCGAGGTCGAGACGGCATCGCTCGCGTAGGTCCAGCCGTGGTAGGCCTCGGCCATGGCGACGACGTCGCGACGCTCGGTCGCCGCGAGGGCGAGGCGGATCGCCAGATCGACCGCCTCCGAGCCGGAGTTGACGAAGAACACCGTGTCGAGCTCGTCGGGGAGGGTGGATGCCAGACGCTCGGCGTAGCGCGTGATCGCGGCGTAGTGGAAGCGCGAGTTCGTGTTCAGCAGGCGGGTCTGGCGGGCGACGGCGGCGGCGATGCGGGGGTGCGCGTGGCCCACCGACGCGACGTTGTTGACCATGTCGAGGTAGACGCGACCGTCGACGTCGACGAGGTACTCACGCCACCCGCGCTCGATGCGGGGCGGGTGGGCGTAGTAGTGCTCCTGCACCTCGGCGACGACGGCCTCGCGGCGGTCGAGGAGGTCGTCCTCGTCCTCGACGGGCACGTCGACGCCGAGAGCGCGCGTGGCGTCGCCGACGACGGCGCGCCACCCCGGCAGGTCCACGGCCGGGATCGTCGCGGGGACCTCGGCCGGATCGAGCGTCGTCAGCAGGACGTCGATGCGGGCCCGCGCCGGGGCCTGCCCGTCGACCTCGGCCTCCCCCTGCCGCACGCTCAGCCCCGCCGCCACCGGGAGCGTCGTAGGCTGCGCGAACCACACCGACGCGGCGGTCGGCACGGTCGCGGGCGCGTTCGGGGTGCGAGACGGCGCTCCCAGGAGCACCGGGCGGAGCGCGGGGAGCACGACGACCTCGGCTCCCTCGTCGAGCAGGCGGTGCGCCGCGCGGTCGACGGCGTCGTCCTCGAGCCACGCGCCCTCGTCGGCGAGGGACGACAGGGTTCCGGCATCCAGGATCCTCGCCCGATCGGGCGCGGGCAGAAGCGCCGCGCCGGTCCACTCGGGGCCGGCGGCGGGGCGCCCGAGGGCATGACGGATGCGGGCGGTCGCGACCTCGATGGGCACGGCGGTCGCGCGGCGGAGGATCGAGAACTCGCGGTCCAGCGCGCCGCTGGCGTAGTCGTTCGCCTCGTCGAGGCGCACCTGCTGGCGACCGCTCAGAACGAGGACGACCCCGCGCAGCACGACGAGCGGCCAGAGGGCGGTGATCTCGTCGTCCGAGAGGGGACGCCGACGGTCGAAGGCCGCGATGGCGGGGAGAGAGGTCCGATACGAGCCGCCGGCGTGGTGCAGCACCGACGAGACGGTCACCGCGATCTCGCCGACCGCCCACGAGTCGATCACGTCGCCGAAGTCGATGACGGCGTCCGGAAGGGTCAGGATGCCGTCGGGCCGGAGCACGTTGTCGTCGGTGACGTCGTAGTGCCCGAGCTGGCGCGGCAACGTCTCGGCGACCGGGGCGAGCGCGGCGAGCGCACGAGCGGTGGCCTCGGCGGTGAACGCGCGGACGTCGGCATCCGGCTCGGTCTCGGAGATCTCGGCGATCACGCGTTCGGCGTGCCGGAGGTCCCATTGCAGGACACGCCCCGAGGCGGGGTGCGTCTCGTTCGCGAGAGCGAGGCTCACCGCGGCCGACAACTCGCCGAGCCGCTCCACGACCTTCGGCGACAGGTACGCCGACCCCATCAGCGTCCGCCCCGACACGTAGGAGATGACGCGCGCGTGCAGGCGCCCCTGCGAGCTCTCCCACCACCCGGACATCGGCCCGCGGGGGCCTTCGACGATTCGCGGGATGCGCAGGGTCGGTTCGGCGCGCGCGACGACCGCCGCCGCGGCATCCTGCATGTCGATCTCGGACTCGCTGAACACGGGGTTGCTGATCTTGAGCACGCCGAGCGGATCGCCGCCCGTCACGGGGGTGACGAGGAAGTTCTGGTCCTGCTGGCTGCCGAGCGAACGGAGGTCGACATCGACCCCGTACACCTCGCTCATCAGCGCGCGGGCCTCATCGGTGGGAAGGGTGGGGGTCGGCAGCTCGCCGTGGGCGAAGTAGTCGAACGAGGTCATGTGGGGCTCTCAGGTGCGGAACAGGGGAACAGCGGGGACGGACGGGGAGGCGACGCGGGATCCGGACTCGTCCAGGATGCCGCGTCGCCGACGCTCACGCGGGAATGCGCGCGGGCGTCTCGGCTTCGTCGTCGAACTCGACCTCGGGCGGGCGACGACGGAACCCGCGGGTGAGGACAGCGAGCCACACGACGCCGACGCCGATCCACACCAGTCCGACCGTCAGGGCCAGCGGTGACAGGCTGAACCACAGCCAAGCGGTGAGGGCGAAGCCGAGCGCGGGCAGCACGCCGTACCGCAGGATCGCGGCTCCCCCGCGCAGACCCTCATCGATGAGGAAGTGCTTGATCACCGAGAGGTTGACGAGCGAGAAGGCGGCCAGCGCGCCGAAGCTGATGAGGGATGCCACGGTGTTGAGGTCGGCGAACAGCGCGGCGAGCGAGACGACCCCCACGAAGATCGCGGCACCGATCGGCGTCCGGTACCGCCTGCTGAGACGGGCGAAGAAGCTCGGGAGGACGCCGTCGCGTCCCATCGCGAACAGGATGCGCGACACGCTCGCCTGCGAGGCGAGGGCGGCGGCGATGCAGCCGGCGATGTAGGCGATGAGGAAGAACAGCTCGAGCCACCGGCCGGCGGCGACCTCCATGATCTGGTTGGCGGCGGCATCCGGGTTCTCGATGTCGGCGATGTTCGGGATGACGAGGGTCGACACGTACGCGATCACGGTGAAGATGAGCCCGCCGATGATCGTGGTGAGGATGATCGCGCGCGGTACCGTGCGCTGCGGGTCGCGGGCCTCCTCGGACAGGGTCGAGATGGCGTCGAAGCCGAGGAACGACAGGGCGAGCATCGCGGCGCCCGCGAGAAGGCCGGGGAAGGTGAGCCCGGCGTCGTAGAGCGGCTGCAGCAGCGAGACGCCGGGGTTCTGCAGGGTGTGGAGCACGGCGCACACGACGAACACCGCGGCGAACACGAGCTGCAGGCCCACCAGCACGAGGTTGGCGTTGCGCACGACCGTGATGCCGACGATGTTGAGCCCGGTGATCAACAGCACGCCGGCGAGGGCGAACACCCACGGCGGGATGCCGGGGAGTTGGGCGTTGAGGTAGATCCCCATCAGCACGTAGTTGATGAGCGGAAGCAGCAGGTAGTCGATCATGAGCGACCAGCCGGTGAGGAAGCCGACGTGACCGCCGAACGCACGGCGGGCGTAGGTGTAGGCGCTGCCCGCGCGCGGGAACGCCTTCACCAGGGCCGCGTAGCTGAAGGCGGTGAACAGCATCGCCACGAGGGTGACGAGGTAGGCGGTCGGCACGTGGCCGCCGGTCGTGACGGCGACGAGGCCGTACGTGGTGAAGACGGTCAGCGGCACCATGTAGGCGAGACCGAAGATCACGAGGGAGGGGACTCCCATGACTCGCCGGAGCGAGGTGTCGGAGGAGGTCACGGTTTTCCTGTTCGGGTCAGAAAGGGCGAGTGGAGGCGGAGCCGGCGAGCGCCGGCGCCGCGAAGGTGCGGAAACCGCGGCGCCAGGTCCCGCGGATGCGGGCGTCGGCGATGCGGTCGGTCGGTCCGCGTCGGATGTCGCGGTCGAGCCAGACGAGGTCGGCGACCATGCCGGGGCGCAGGGTGCCGCGGTGGGCATCGTCGCCGGCCTGCCACGCGACGCCGCTCGTGGCGGCGTCCAGGGCTTCATCGAGGGTGAGTCGCTCTTCGGGCTGCCAGCCGCCGGCGGGCCTGCCGTCCTCGTCCTGCCGGGTCACCGCGGTGCGCAGGCCCAGGAGGACGTCCGGCGAGGTGACCGGCCAGTCGCTGCCGAAGCTGAGTCGGGCGCCGGCGGTTCGCGCGGCGCGCATGCGGTACTGCCGTTCCCGCTGGGGTCCGAGGCGCGGCAGCGTCAGCTCGGTCATCACCGCGTCGGGGACGGCCCACTGCGGCTGGAAGCAGAAGGTGACGTCGAGGTCGGCGAGACGCGCGAGATCGCCAGGGTCGACGACCTGCGCGTGGGCGATGGTGAGGCGACGCCCGCGGCCCAGGCTCTCGCGGATACCCTCGGCGGCGTCGATCGCCGCGCGCACGGCGGCGTCGCCGATCGCGTGGAGGTGGATGTCGAAGCCGGCGGCGTCGCACGCGGCGACGGCCCCCTCGAGCTGTTCCGGCTGCCAGTTCGGCAGGCCGCGCGTGTGGGCGTCGTGGTAGCAGTCGAGCAGGTGCGCCGTGTGGTTCTCGAGGATGCCGTCGACGAAGAACTTCACCGTGCGCGCCGTCAGACCGTCGACACCGGCGATCTCGTCGGCGGCGCGACGCAGCTCGACCAGTTGTCCCGGCCACCGTTCGGGGTCTGCGCGCAGGGCCAGATCGACGTCGACCGCGAGGCGCCCCCGACGCGCCGCCGCGATCCACGCGGGGATGTCGGCGACCTCGGTCCACGCCTCCTGGACCCAGGCGATGCCGTGCTCCGCCAGGCGCGTGGTCGCCCAGGCCAACGCCTCCACGTCCGCCTCCACCGACGGCTGCGGGGCGCGGTCGAGGACGAGGTCGATCGCCGGTCGCTCGACGAGCGTGCCGAGCGGCGAGCCGTCGGGCCGACGCACGATGCGCCCGAGCGCGGGATCGGGGGTCTCGGCATCCACTCCCGCCGCGCGCAGCGCTGCGGTGTTGACCCACACCGTGTGGTAATCCCACGAGTGCAGGACGACCGGGCGCCCGGCCTCCCCCTCGTCGAGCCAGCGGGCCTCGAACATCCCGCCGGGCACGATCGTCGCGTCGTAGCTGCCGCCGATGAGCCACGCGTCATCGCAGCTCTCGGCCCACCCGCGCACGCGCGCCGTGAGCTCGGCGACGGTGGTCGCATCGCGCAGTTCGGGGCCGCGCCGTTCGCGTCCGGCGAGGAGGGGGTGTGCGTGCCCGTCGCGGAAGGCGGGGAGAAGCAACCCTCCCTCGAGGTCGACGATCTCGGCATCCGCCGGCACCGGAAGGTCACCGGATGCCACGGCCCCGTCCACCACGACGAGTCGGTCGACATCGGGCGCTGACCCGTCGACCCGGATCGCCCCGTTCGTGAACACCACGACCGCCATGGAAACCTCCTCGAGACCACGCTGAGAGAAACATACAGCGTAGGTTTTAAGAACGCTACGACGTTTCCCGAACGGGCACCCGCCGTTTCGCGGACTCGTCACGCGCTCGATACACGGCCGAAACGCGCGCATCGCGTAGCGTTGTCGGACCCCCGACCGAAAGGCCTCGCCGTGCCCCGGCCGTCGCACCCCAAGCTGTCTCGCGAGGAGATCGCCCGCGCCGCCCTCGCCCTCGTCGATCGCGACGGCAGCGACGGCGCGAGCATCCGCCGCGTCGCCGACCGCCTGAAGGTGCACCCCACCTCGCTCTACAACCACGTGCCGAACCTCGCGGCGCTGATCGAGGACATCCGGGCGCTGGTGTCGGCGCGCATCGACTCGTCCCCCCTTCGCGACGAGGAATGGGAGGAGGGCCTGCGCCGATGGGCGCGGTCGTACCGCGACGCCTTCCGCCGACATCCCCGGACGATCCCTCTGCTCATGTCGCACCGGTCCTCGGCGCCGTCGCTGATGTCGCAGTACGAGGACTTCGCCGTCGCCGCCGAACGCGTGGGCTGGACGAGCGACGACATCCTCCCGCTGCTGACGGCGTTCGAGTCCTTCATCCTCGGCAGCGTGCTCGACATGTCGGGCCCCTCGGTGATGTTCGACCCGACCGGTCAGGAAGAGACCGTCCCGCGTTTCGCCGCGGCCTACGCCACGCTCGTCGACCAGGATCCGGCCGACCCGGTCGCGACCCGAGCGTTCGAACTCGGCCTCTCCCTCCTCATCGCGGGGGCGCGCCCGCGTCCATGAGGTGACTTCCGACTCCCTCTAGGCGATCTGTCGGGTGATCGCCAATCCGCGATCTCCTCGCCGCCCCGGGTTCCTCCGCCTCACCCGCACGCGCGCCGACGACGTCGCCGCCGAATCCGCTCCTCGCTCGGCTACAACCGAGGGGCGTCCGCGCCCGGCGGCGCGTGATGAGGAGAACCGTGTCCACCCCCACTTCCAAGACGACGCGTCGTCGCCGGCTCGCTCTGCCCGTCGTGCTGGCGGGAAGCGTCGCCTCGCTGATCCTGGCGCTCGGCCTCTCGCCGACCGTCGCCGCATTCACCGCTCAGATCCAGAACACCATCGACACCGCCGGCAGCGGAACCCTGATCATGCAGGAGACCAACAGCGGCGGCACGGTCACCTGCAAGAGCACCGACAACACCACGATCGACACGAACAGCGCCACCTGCTCGAACATCAACAAGTACGGCGGCACGCTCACGATGACGCCGGGGCAGACCGTGTCGACGACCATCAACATCAAGAACATCGGCACCGCCGACGCGAGCTCGTTCACGCTGACCCCCGGCGCCTGCGTCGCGGCGAACAACGGCGCACCCAACGGGTCCGCGAGCGACCTGTGCAGCAAGATGACGGTCCTCGTCACCTCCGGCTCCAGCACGATCTACTCGGGCACCCTCGCGGCGTTCAACTCGTCGGCGATCAACGTCCTGACCAAGCTCACCACCACGTCGGTGCCCGCGGGAACCAGCATCCCCTTCACCTTCGCCGTGACCCTGCCGTCGGGACTGGGCAACTCCTACGCCGGCCTCATGGTCTCGCAGCCCCTCACCTGGAACTTCGGCGCCGGCTCCTGAGCCGACGTCCTTCCTCGTGACCGACGGCATCGCGGCGCCTGCGCGCCGGGACCGACGTCGGTTCCTCATCGCCGCGGCGATCGTGATCGGCATCCTCGCCCTCACGGTCGCCGCGGCGTCCGCCGTGACGGGGATCCGTCTGTTCTCGATCCAGACGCCGAGCATGGGCGAGACGGCTCCGGTCGGCTCCCTCGTCGTCACGCAACCGCGGCCCCACTACGACGTGGGCGACATCGTCACCTTCACCGTCGACGATCGCACCGTCACCCATCGCATCGTCGGGGCGTCCGGCGACTCGTTCACCACCCGCGGCGACCTCAACGGGTCCGCGGACGGGTGGTCGCTGTCACCCGACGCCATCGTCGGACGCGCCGTGCTCATCGCCCCCGGGATCGGTTTCGCGCTCACCGCCGCCCCGTGGCTCCTCCTCGGCGCGGTCCTCACCGAAGCGGTGACGTGGCTGCGACGCGCCCGGTCCGGCTGGCTCTGGAGCGTCCGCTTCATCGGGTGGTCCGTCACCACGACCGCCGTGACGCTCTGGCTCCGCCCCTGGTTCAACGTCCGCCTGCTGGACTACCGGCCCGCCCCCGGCGGAGACGGCGTGCTGATGCACATCGTCAACACCGGCATCCTCCCCGTCCTCGCGCGCGCGACCCGGCTCGTCAGCGGGCAGGATGCCTCGGTCCTCTCGACCGACCGTCTTCCCAACAGCGCCTTCACCCTCGCCCCCGTCCCCGATCCGTCCTGGCCCGTTCGCCTCCTCCTCATCACCGCGTGCCTCCTGCCGTTCCTCGCCGCGCTGCTCGTGCGCCCCACGGATCCCGAGCCCTCGCCCGCGGGCCTGCGCCTGCGCCCCGACCGACGCGGCGGTCGGATCGTCCTTCCCGCCTCGATCGCGACCGTCGTCGCCGTGGTCGTGCTCGTGACCGTCTCGACCTCGAACGCGGCCTTCAGCGCGACCGTGCGCAACACCGCCGACACCGCGGGGACGAATCCGTTCTTCACCTGCCGCGACGCGGAGAGCTACGTCGGATCCTCGTCGACCTGGGCGGCCTACGCCCTCTCCGGGACCGGGATGCTCACCGAGACGGACTTCTCCGGGAACGGGCGCGCGGGGGTGTACGCGCAGCCGCGCGCGACCGCCTCCGGCGTCGGCTGCGCACGGGACGCGCCCCCGCAGGCCGTGTCGTTCACCGGCTCGCAATGCGTCTACGTTCCGGGAGCGCAGACGAACCCGAACGTCTTCTCCATCGAGGCGTGGTTCCAGACCTCGTCCACGAGCAACGGCCGCATCGTGGGGTTCAGCAACGGCGTCCTCTCCGCCAACGACTCCTCCTGGGACCGCCTGGTCTATCTCGACGCGACGGGCCGGGTGGTCTTCGGGATCTACCCCGGAACCCCGGTGACGGTCGCCAGTCCCGCCGGGCAGAACTTCGCCGACGGGGGATGGCATCACGTCGTGGCGACGCTGTCGAGCGCCGGTATGGCCCTCTACGTCGACGGCGCGCTGGTCGATTCCCGCTCCGGCTACACGGCCGGACAGAACTTCACCGGGACGTGGAAGATCGGGTGCGGGCAGCTGTGGTGGTGGACCAACGGGTCGGGCGTCGGAGTGATCGACTACAACGGGCCCGATCACTTCACCGGTCGCATCCAGTACGCCGCGATCTACACGCGCGCCCTCACCGCCGCCGAGGTGCGAGCGCACTACTTCGCGGGTCGATGACGTTCACATGCGCGCGTAGCGCGCGCGGGCGAAGCAGAACAGTCCGTACACGATGAGCCCGGCCCCGACGAGCCAGAGCACGACCTGCCCGAACGGCAGGGCCGCGAGCGACCGCAACGCGGAGTCGAGGCCGCCGGCCGCCGACGGGTCGTGGGTCGACGCCGCGACCACGAACAGCACGCCCGCCACCCCCACCGCCACGCCCTTGGCGATGTAACCGATCATCCCGAAGGTGCGGATGCCACGCCCCGCGGTTCCGCTCGGAATCGACATGTGCCTCTCGAACGCCTTCGTGAATCCGCGCACGACGAACGCGACGCCGACCGCGGCGACGCCCAGACCGATGATCACGAGCAGCACGACGCCCGCCGGGCTGGACAGCAGCGTCGCGCTCATCGTCTGCGACGACTCCGACGAGCTGGAACTCCCACCGAGGGCGACGGTGAGAGCGGTGAAGGCGATCGCGGCGTAGGCGACGGCGGTCCCCACGAACTTGGCGCGATGCGCCCAGCGCTTCTTGGCATCCGGATCCTGCTCGACGATCGCCTCCGCGATCTGCCACACCGCGAGCGCGGCCAGGCCGACGACGATCACCCAGAGCAGCACGACGCCCGCGGGAGCCTGCGCGATCTTCTGCACGGCACCGCTCTGGTCGGCGCTGTCGCCGCCGGATCCCGTGGCGATCGAGATCGCGATCACGCCGATCAGCAGGTGGAGGAGTCCGAGCACGACGTATCCGACGCGCGCGGCGACCTCGAAAGCGGTCGAGTCCTGCGCCCTGTTCGCGGCAGCCGAGGGAGAAGTCATCTCGGAACCGTAGCCCTCAGGCGCTTTCCGCGGCGAGGCGTTGCGCGCGACGGTCGCGGACCACTTGGATGAGCGCCCACACGAACGTCGAGACGGCGATCCCCTCGAGGGCCCCGGCCACGACGTCCGAGAGCCAGTGCGCGTGCAGGTACGTCCGACTCCACATCATCAGCAGCACCCATACGACCCCGGCGGCCCACACCCATCGCCGGCGCAGGATCAGACCGAGAACGACCGCGATGGTGGTCGCCACCGCCGTGTGCCCGGAGGGGAAGGATGTCGCCATCGTCTCGGCCAGCGAGCCGGCGGGACGCTGGCGCGCGATGATCGCGGCCATCGGCGCTCCGATCGCCACGACCAGGGCGATGGATGCCGCGACCGTCAGCGCGTCCCACGGGCGCCGCCGCACCGCGAACACGATCGTCGTCGCCACCCCGATCACGATCATGCCGATCGTGCCGCCCACGGTCGCGGGGATCCAGGCGATGATCACGCCCACCGGTGTCGCGATCGCCGCCATCGCGGCATCCCACCACAGGTCGATGTCGAGGGCCGTGTGTCCATTGAGCGCGACGGCGAGGCGCAGCGCGACGAACGCGACCGTGGCCAGGGCACCGACGACGAGGACGACGGTGCGGCGCGCGTCCGCGGTGACGGCCCGGGGCTCGACGGCGTCGATCGGTGTGGCATCCATTCCGGCATGCTGGCAGGACAGGATGCCGCGCAGCCAGGGATTGCATCCGCGTTCGCGAGCACTCCACGGCAGAACCCGGGCGAGGGGCAGCGGGGAGCTCATCGCTGAGAGAATGGACCCGACGAGAAGGAGACCGCTGATGGCCGCACTCGATTCGAGGGACGCACGTCGTGAGCTCGTGATCGACACCATGGCGAGCTGGGCCCTCGAAGACATGGAACCCACCCCGGAGATGGTGGAAGACCTCGCTCTCTACGTCGAGGGGAAGATGTCGACCGCCGAGATCATCGCGAAGGTCAAGCGCGGGGGCTACCGTGCCTGAGAGCTTCGTCGACCCGTACGTCTACCCAAGCACGACGATCCTGAAGAACCTCCTCGACGAACGCGACCGGAGCCGCCTGGAACGAAAGGAGTACCAGCTCACCCTGGCGCGTCGTATGGAGCTCGAGGCCGCTCCGATCGCCGGGCCGTTCGACCTCACCCGATGGGCCGAGACCCACCGTCGCTTGTTCCAGGACGTGTACGCGTGGGCCGGTCGGATCCGAACGGTCGAGATCAGCAAAGGCTCGTCCCACTTCCACGCGTCGTCACTCATCCCGGCCGCTGCCGAGAGCACCTTCGACTGGCTCGCGGCATCCGGTCTCTTGGAGCCGACGATCGACGAGTCCACGTTCGTCGTGCGGGCCAGCGATCTGCTCGAGAAGATGAACGACATCCACCCGTTCCGCGAAGGGAACGGTCGCACACAGCGCGCCTTCCTCGATCAGGTCGCACGAGTGTCGGACCGTCGGCTCGCCTGGCGCAATGTCACTTCCCGTGAGCATCTGACCGCCAGCATCCGGGCCTTCATCGCGGGGAATGGCGAGCCGTTCCGGCCAATTCTCGAACTCGTGCGTCAGCCCCCGCTCGATGGCCTGTCCGTCCTCGACCCCTCCGTCTACCAGGTGACGAAGCCGCGCTGACGCGACCGCGCGAAGATCGTCGGTCGGGCTATTCCCGAGGTCACGGCGAGGGGACGCCTCCGGCGGGCGGGACCGGCGTGGGCGGCGTCGACGGGACGACGAGGGTGCGCCGCGAGATCGGGGAGAGCGCGAGCAGCAGGATCCCGAGGAGAAGCAGGACCGCCCCGATGACGATCAGGATGACCCCGATACCGGTGGCCATCGCCTCGATCGCCACGGCAACGACGACGATCCCCGCGGCGACCACCAGGGCGCCGAGCCCGACGAAGCCCCACGCGACGCCCAGCAGGGTGCGGAAGGACCGCTCGCCGTGGAAGGTCGGGCGGATGCCGAACCGGGTCCACGTGTACGAGGACCATCGGGTCCCGGTCCACCACCGGCCGACCGTCGACGAGACCGGGAACCACCCCGCGCCCGGGCCCTCCTGCTCACCGGGGAGCGGGCGCAGGATGTCGCGGACGACGGGTGCGGTGGTGGGTGCGGGGGTTCGCGCGAGGCGCCTCACGTGCAGGCCGCCGACCAACCAGAACACGGCGACGGCGATGAAGAGGGAACCGGAGACGAGATAGAGCGGGAACATGACGGCGAGGGCGAGATGCACCGCCCCGGCGAAGAAGAAGACGCCGCTCGAGACGAACACCATCGCGGGCTTCTCCGCCGCGATCCAGTCGACCCCCGGGCGCCCGTCCGCGACGCGCATACCGGTCCAGCGGGCTCCGTCCCACCAGCGAAGGCCCTCTCCCTGGTCGTACCACGCGGCCGGTTTCTCCATCGGGATGTCCCCCTCCCGCCGCGCGGGGAGCGCGACAGCCCGACCCTAACCGACCCGGTGGCGCCCCGCTCCGCTCACACCGGCACGAGGTCGGCGGTGTGGTACGCGAACACCAGTCGGGCCGGGACGCTTCCGGCCAGCACCTCGTCCACGCAGCGGTTCACGTCCGCGAGATCACGCGTCTCGGTGATCACCCGCGTGCGCCCGAGGGCGTGCAGCGCGAACACCTCGGCGAGGTCCTGCCGCGTGCCGACGATCGACCCGATGACGCTGATGCCCTTCAGCACGGTGTCGAAGACGGGGATCGTCAGCTCGCCGCCCGCGGGGAGCGAGACGAGCACGAGCCGCCCACCGCGATTCAGCGCGTCGAACGCCTGGCGGAACACCGCGGGGGCGACCGCGAGGACGATGACCGCGTCGGCCCCGCCGAGCTGGCGGATCGCCTCGACCGGGTCCGTCGTGCGGGCGTTGACGACGTGGTCGGCGCCGAGCTCGGTGGCCAGCTGGAGCTTCTCGTCGGTGACGTCGACGGCGATCACCCGGGCTCCCACGAGCCGGGCGTACTGCACCGCCAGGTGCCCGAGACCGCCGACGCCGAACACCGCGACGGTCTCCCCCGGAACGACCCGCGCGTTCTTCACCGCGGCGTACGTGGTCACCCCCGCGCAGGTCAACGGCGCCGCATCGAGCGAGGTGACGCCGTCCGGCACCGGCACGGCGAAGCGGGCGTCGGCGAGCATGTACTCGGCGTAGGCTCCGTCGACGCCGTACCCGTTGTTGAACTGCTGCTCGCAGAGGTTCTCGCGGCCGTCGACGCAGTAGCGGCAGTCGCCGCAGGCGTATCCGAGCCACGGCATCGCGACGCGCTGACCCACGGTGCGGCCGATGACGCCCGCACCGAGCTCTTCGACGATCCCGACGCCCTCGTGGCCGGGAACGAGCGGGAGACCGGGCTTGACGGGCCAGTCGCCGTTCATCGCGTGGATGTCGGTGTGGCACAGCCCGCAGGTCTCGAGCCGCACGAGGACCTGCCCGGGGCCGGGCTGCGGGATGGCCCGCTCCTCGACGGCCGCGGGCGAACCGAACTGTTCGACGACTGCTGCATGCATGATGCCCCCTTCGATGGCGTGTGCGGCTGTCAGTCTTCGCCGCGGAGGTTCCGGGTGACGGGTCGAAGGTCCCGTGGGGCGCGGCCGCGCGGCGGGACGATCGGAACAAGCCGATCTCCGGCGCGAACGAAGGAGCCATCATGAACGGGACGATCGTGGTCGGGGTCACCGAAGCGACACAGGCACGCCGCGCCCTCCGGTGGGCGATCGACCGCGCGATCGCCCACCGGCAACGTCTGCTGCTGGTCAGCGTCGTCGGTTCGGCCTGGGGCGTCGTCGGCGAGGAGACCCTCGTCGAGCGGGCGCTCGCCCGGGCGAACGCCACTCTGGAGTACGGCGCCGATCTCGCGCGCGCCGCCGGGGTGGATGCCGAGACCCTGATCGAGCGGGGAGATCCCGTGGCGCGCCTCATCGACGTCTCCGAACGGGCCGACCTGCTCGTGCTCGGCGGCGACTTCGCGAGCGACGGCTCGCGCCTGCGCGGTGTCCGCGGGGCGCGGATCGCCGCCGGCGCCCACTGCCCGGTGGTCGTGGTCCCCGAGACCGCCGAGAGGAACCTCTCGGGCATCGTCGTCGGCGTGGACGGGTCGGCGGCGTCGGCGAAGGCCGTCGCGTTCGCCGCCGCCGAGGCGGACCGCTCGGGGCAGAGCCTCACCGCGGTGATGACCTGGTCGCCGGTGCCGGTGCCGTACGAGTTGGACGAGTACCCCCAGGAGTATCTCGACCGCATGCAGACCCTCACGACCGAGGAGCTCTCGATCTCGCTGGCGGGGATCCGCCAGGACTACCCCGACCTCTCCGTGACCACGGTGGTCGAGTCCGGGTATCCGACCATCGTGCTCCTGCGCGAGTCGCGCGGGGCGCGGATGCTCGTCGTGGGCAACCACGGACGCGGAGCGCTCGCGCGGTTCCTGCTCGGCTCGACCAGCCAGGCGGTCCTGACGCACCTGCCCACCGTGACGGCGATCGTGCGGTGACCTCCGACGCAGGGCCGGGCGGACGTCCTCCGCCCGGCCGCGCGGCTCAGGCGTCGGCGAGCGGCCGGATGCCCGGGATCGGGTGCGGCGGCCGAGCACCCTCGGGGAGGGCGTCGTCCGGGGCCCGGAAGATGCGCGACCGCAGCGGATCGTCCGGCCCGGGGTCGATCCGCTCGGCGAACCGACGGCCGGTGACGGCGCGGGGGACGATGCGCACGACGTACGGCGTGGGCATCGGGCTCATCGAGCGCGCGCCGCTGTCACGGACGCGGCGGAGCTCGGCATCCGTCTCCACGAGGGCCGCGTGTCCGCGCACCACGACGCTCCACCGGTCCGCGCCGTCGCGCCCGTCGACCTCGAAGGCGACGGCCGGGCGAGAACGAAGGAGGCGCAGCTTGGCGTCTCCGGCGCTGCGGAGATAGAGGACGCCGTCGCGGACGACGACGTTCACCGGGTAGATCACGGGGTCGCCGGACGCGTCGACGAGCGCCAGACGCCCCAGGCTCTCCGCCTCGAGGAGCCGCCAGCAGTCCGACGTGCTCAGCTCGACGACGGACGCGCGCGGATGGGGGTCGCGGGTCATGGGATACCTCCTGCCCTCAGTCCAGCGCACGCGGAGCGCGACGAGCGGGCCGAAGGTCCCCCGGCTCTGGCGAGGCTCCCGCGGCGGTCGTAGGGTGAGGTCCGGGGAGAGGGGCGTGGCGATGTCGGGGAGGGAACGCGTGCCGTCGGCCGATGCCGCGGGACCGGCATCCTCCCAACACCGTCTGCGGGGACTCCTGCGCGCGGTCGACACGGTGGTCGGCGAGATCGAGCTGCCCGTCGTGCTGCGCCGGGTCGTCGAGGCGGCCGTCGACCTGGTGGATGCCGAGTACGGGGCGCTCGGGGTCATCGCCGCCGATCGGTCCTCGCTCGACCAGTTCATCCACGTCGGGCTCGCCCCCGCGGATGCGGATGCCATCGGCGCGCTCCCCCGCGGGCGCGGGATCCTCGGCGCGCTCATCGCCGATCCCGAGCCGATCCGGTTGGACCGTCTCGGGGCGGATCCGCGCGCGGCCGGCTTCCCCGCGCATCACCCGCAGATGGACTCGTTCCTCGGAGCACCGATCCGGGTGCGGGGGGAGGTGTTCGGGAACCTGTACCTCACGAACGCCCGCCGCGGGACGTTCTCGGCCGAAGACGAGGAGCTGGTGCGCGCACTGGCATCCACCGCCGGATTCGCGATCCAGAACGCCCGGCTCTTCGACGAGGCGCGCACCCGCGCGAGGTGGACGGCGGCGACGGCCGAGCTGTCGGCGGCCATCCTCTCGACCGCACCCGACAACGTCTTCGATCTGCTCGCCGGCCGCGTGGCGGATCTCGTCGACGGCAGCGCCGTCTCCGTCCTCACCCCCGTCGACGCGACGGAGACGCTCCGTGTCGCGGCGTCGCGCGGACCCGGTGAGGAGGAGCTGCTCGGCGCGACCGTCGCCGAGGCGGAGACGCTCGCGGGCACCGCGCTCGAGGGCGACGGGGTACGGGTGGGCACCGCCCCCTCCCCGGGCCGCCGCGACCCGGCTCTCCTCGAGGACGCGGGAGAGACCGGCCCCGCGATCGCCGTCGCCCTGCGCACACGGCGGCGCACCTGGGGCGCCCTGTGCGTCGCGCGGGCGCCGGGCGCGCGCGGCTTCTCGACGGTCGAGCTGGAGGTGCTCGGCGACCTCGCCTCGCAGGCGAGCATCGCGATGGAGCTGTCCCGCGCCCGCGCCGCGCAGCAGAAGGCGATCCTGAGCGACGAGCGTGCCCGCATCGCGCGCGACCTGCACGACCACGTCATCCAGCAGATCTTCGGGGCAGGGCTGACCCTGCAGTCCCTGTCCGCGACCGTGGACGAGCACGACCGGAACCGCGTCGACGGCGTGATCAGCCAGCTCGACGACGCGATCGCGCAGATCCGCACCGTCGTGTTCGCCCTGTCCGCCCGCGACGGCAGCTCCCTGCGCCACCGGCTCATCGACGTGGTCGCCGAGGCGTCCGGGGCGCTCCCCCGGCCTCCGGCACTGCGATTCTCGGGCGCCGTCGACCACAGCGTGCGCGACGGACTCGCGGACGACGTCGTCGGCGTGGCCCGCGAACTGCTGACCAACAGCGTGCGGCACGCGGGCGCCGACAGCATCTCCCTCGAGGTCGGGATCGCGGGGCACGACGTGTCGGTCGTGGTCACCGACGACGGCGGCGGCATCCGCGACGGACGCCGCAGCGGTCTGGCGAACCTCGCCGCGCGCGCGATCGCCCGCGGCGGGGCCTTGACGCTCGACACCGGGACGGACGGGACCCGCGCGCAGTGGCGCGTCCCGCTGGACGACGGGAGCTCCGCACGATGACGCGCGTGTTCCTGGTGGACGATCACGAGATCGTGCGGCGCGGGCTCTCCGACCTCATCGACGGCGCGGAGGGCCTCGAGGTGGTCGGCGAGGCCGGCACCGTGCGTCAGGCGCTGGCCCGCGTCGAAGCCGCCCGTCCCGACGTGGCGGTGCTCGATCTGCGCCTGCCCGACGGGAGCGGTATCGACCTGTGCCGGCAGATCCGCTCGGCGATGCCCTCGGTCGCGTGCCTGATCCTCACGGCCTACGACGACGACGCCGCGACGTCCGCCGCGGTCCTCGCGGGGGCATCCGGGTACGTGCTGAAGAACATCGCCGCGATGCGCCTGCTCGATGACATCCGCGCCGTCGCGGCCGGCCGCACCCTCGTCGACGCCGATGCCGCCGCCCGTGCCGCGGCGAGCCTGCGGGACCGCTCCCGCGACGACGACGACGACCCGCGCTGGGGATCCCTCGGGCTCCGGGAGAGGCAGGTGCTCGCCCTCATCGCGGACGGGCTCACCAACCGCCAGATCGGCGAACGCCTGGGACTCGCCGAGAAGACGGTGAAGAACTACGTGTCGTCGCTGCTGCTGAAGCTCGGCGTGGAGTCGCGCACGCAGGCCGCCGTCCTGCGGCTCGGACACCCGGACCGCTGATCGCAGGACCTTCGACCCGCCGCGGCGACCGCGGCGCTCCTACGCTCGTCGCGTCTGGAGAGGAGGTCGCGGCATGCAGCGAGTGGTCCTGGGGTACGACGGCAGCGACGCGTCCGCGTCCGCGCTGGAATGGATCGCCGAGCGGGCGCGGCGGACGCGGATCGACCTCGATGTCGTCCTCGTCACGAACATGTTCCTCTCCGACCGGGTGGAGGCGGATCGCGTCCTGGATGCCGCGGCCCGCCGGTGGCGCGATCTCGTCCCGGGGTCGTGGGCGAACGTCCTGCGGGTGGACGGGCTCGTGCCCGCGACGCTCGCCAGCGCCGCCCGTGGCGCCGACCTGCTCGTCCTGGGGGTGGACGCGGGATCGCGGACTCGGACGACGCGGGGCGGAGGGATGCCGCTGCGCACGGCCGTGAGCGCCGGAGTGCCGACGGCGCTCGTCCCCGCCGGGTGGACGGCGGTCGACGCTCCCGTGGTGGTGGGCCTGGACGACGACGACTCGTCGGGCGCGGCGCTTCTGTTCGCCGCGTCCGCGGCGTCGTCGGCCGAGGTGCCGCTGCACGTGCTGCACGCCTGGCTCATGGGCGCGCCCCGCGCGACCGCGTCCGTCGCCTCGCGGCCGAGTTCGCGCCGGACCGCCGACACGCACGCGCGCATCGTGGATGCCGCCGTCGACCGCGTGCGAGAGGGGTTCCCCGCCCTGTCGGTCACGACGGAGCTCGTCAGAGACAATCCCACCTCCGCCCTGACGCGTGCCGCCGCGCACGCGAGCCTGCTCGTCATCGGCTCGCACGGGCGCGGTGCCGTCGCCGGGAGCCTGCTCGGCTCCGTGGGGTGGGATCTGGTGGGGCGCCTGGATCGTCCGATGTGCGTGGTGCCCGCCGGGCGCTCCACCACCGCTCACGCCGAGGCTACGTGACGAGGTCCCCCGCCGGAGGAGACGGCGGCGAGCGCGGCACGCACGTCGTCGACGAGCGCGGCGGGCGCCGAGACCGCCGCGAGCTCGTCGCGGAGCCGTCGGCCCGGTACCCATCGGACGTACGCGTCGAACTCGACCTGCATCTCGGTCGCGTGCGCGCCGATCGCGCGCGAGACGGCGGCGCACGCGCCCGGGGTGTCGGCGATGAGTGCGAGGTCGCTGTCGATGTCGAGCGCGTGACGCGGCGGCGCGAGCGGCGCATCGACCATCCAGCGGTGGGTCCCGGGCGCCACATCGAACGGTGGACGATCGCCCAGGTCGATGCGCGCGACGGCGCCGTGCGGGACCGTGGCCGTGACCGCGATCGTCTCGCCCGTGCGCTGCCACCGCACGCGAGCTCGTCCGAGCGGGGTGTCGTGCACCGCCTCCGCCCAGGTCAGCGCCTCCACGAACCACGGGCGGACCCGCACGGCGTCCCCCTCGACGGAGAGCCCCGCCACGCGGCGGTGCAGCACCTCGCCGACGGATCCGAGCGCGTAGTGGTTCAGCGAGGTCATGCCCGAGGGATGCAGCGTTCCGTCGGGCCGGATGGCATCCCATCTCTCCCACATCGTGGTCGCGCCCATCGAGAGCGGGTACAGCCACGACGGGCACATCGTCTGCAGCAGCAGGCTCTCCGCCGCCGCCTCGTGCCCGTTGTCGAGGAGAGCGTCCAGGACGACCGGGGTCCCGAGGAAACCCGTCGCCATGCGGTATCCCCCCGCGCGGAGGAGGAAGGCGAGGCGGTCGGCCGCCGCGGCGCGCTGGGTGTCGGGGACGAGGCCGAACGCCAGGGCGAGGGCGTAGGCGCTCGGGGCGTCGGAGGAGAGGCGTCCGGCCGGCGTCAGATAGGCGGCGCGGAAGGCCTCGCCGATCTCGCCCGCCAGCGTCGCGTACCGTTCGGTGTCGAGGGGCTCGCTCGCTCGCGCGACGAGAACGGCGGAGCGGAAGAAGTACGCCGTCGCCACCAGCCCCGGATCGGCTCTCGCCTTGTCGGGACGCGCGACGGTGGGATCGAGCCAGTCGCCGTACTGGAACCCCGTCTCCCAGAGGCGCCCCGGGCCGGCGAGATCGGCGACCGCGTCGACCCACGCCCGCATCGCGGGGAGCATCTCGGCCAGGAGGGACTCGTCGCCGAAGAATCGTGCGAGGACGTGCGGGATGACCGTCACCGCATCGCCCCAGCCGGCGGCCGCGACGTCGCCGAGCGCGCCGAGCGTGTCGGGGACGACAGTGGGAACCCGTCCCTCGCGGTCCGCCTGCTCGGCGCGCAGGTCGCGCAGCCACGAGGAGAAGAACGCGTCCGTGTCGAACAGCGTCGCGGCCGTCGGGGCGAACACCTGCGCATCTCCTGTCCACCCGAGCCGCTCGTCGCGCTGCGGGCAGTCCGTCGGCAGAGCGAGCGCGTTTCCCTCGAAGCTGCGGACGATGTTCGCGTGAAGGAGGTTCAGCCGCTCATCGGAACACGAGAACCACCCGGTGCGGCGCAGATCGCTGCGGAGGACATCGACCTCCACCCGCTCCGGGTCGACCCGCCCGCCCACGATCTCGACGTACCGGAACCCGTGGAACGTGAAGGCGGCCTCGCACGAACGTTCCCCCGCCCCGTCGAGGACGAACACGTCGGTCGCCGCGGCGGCCCGCAACGGACGCACGCAGAGCTCGCCGTCCTCGAGCAGTTCGGCGTGGCGAACGGTCACGACGGTGCCCGCGGGACCGTCCGCGACGAGACGCACGCGACCGACGACGTTCTCGCCGACGTCGAGCAGGACGACCCCGGGACGGGATGCCGGCAGCTCGCGCATCCGCCGGATCGTGCGCACGCGCCGCACCGGCTCGACGTCGATCACCGTCGGAGTGCTCAGGGGTGGCGTCGCGGCCGGGGTCTCCCACGAGCCGTCGTCGAAGCCGGGCATCCGCCACCCGCGGTGCTCTCGGCGGAAGTCGACGCGCTCGCCCGCGTACAGCCCGCTCGACACGATCTCGGTGCGACGGTTGAGGCGCCATCGGTCGTCGGAACCGATCTCCTCGACGTGCCCGTCGAGGTGCGTCAGGCGCAGCACGACGCCCGCGGCAGCGTGATCCCCGTAGAAACGCGCGGCCGTGGCGCCGAAGCCGTACCGCTCGGTGAACCACCCGCCGGCGACGCGGAGCGACAGCACCTGCACGCGTCCCGGTCGCAGGAGCGGGGAGACGTCGACCGTGACGAGCGGCAGACGGTGCTGGTACGAGGTCCACCCGGGCGCCAGTACCGCGTCGTCGACGGGGATGCCGTCGAGGGCGGCGTCGAAAACCCCGTGCGCCGTCGCCCACAGGCGGGCCGACACCACGGTCGCGCCGATCTCGATCTCCCGGCGGAGGGCGAAGGGCGCGGCCACGCTGTCGGGATCGGGGATGCCGAGCAGCGGAGCGGTCCACGCGCCGGGGAAGAAGACCGCCTCGACGGTGAGCGCCGGGCTCCACGGCATCCATTCGCCGTCGGCACCGGCCACCCGGACGGACAGGGAGCGCCGCTCTCCGGCGGAGAGATCCGGGAACGGCCAGGGCACGAGCACGCCGCTCGGGGGCACCGGCACCGGCACCGACTCTGCGTGGTCGAGACGCATCTCGGCGCGGGTCGCCGTCCACCCCGGAGGGGCGTCGACGACCCACGAGACCGGGGGGCGGGGGTCGCTCGCGACGCTGAGGTCGCGGCGGCGTCCGATGCGCAGGCCTGCGACGCGGGAGGGGGCCCTCATGTGGTCCTTTCGAGACCCGGCGCCGCCGTGGAAGCGGCGCCGGGTCGTGGTCAGCGTCGGGCCGGGCGGCGACGGTGGAACAGGATTCCGGCTCCGAGCACGACGGCGGCGAGAGCGGGGAGGAACAGACCGGCGACCGACGGCGTGCCGGTGCGGGCGAGCGTGCCGGAGGCGTCCGGGGCTCCTGTGCTTCCGACGGCGGGAGCAGGAGTCGGCTCGGCGGGCGTCGTCCCACCGCCATCCGGCGTGCTTCCGCCCGCACCCGGCTCCGGTTCCGGCGCGGCGAGCAGCCGGACCGCGTGGAACTGGGCGGAGTCCTTCTCGGCGGCGATCCCGCCGCCCCACGCGAGGTACCCGTCGCGCCCGGCGCCGTCGGCCTCGTTCACGATGATCGCGCTCGACAGCAGCGCCGCGTCCCGGTCGACGCCCGCGAGGGCACTCCACGGCACGGACACCTCGTACACGGTGTGGTGGGTGTCCTCGTCGCGCGAGACCGCGACCTGGGCACCCGGCACGGTCCCGGCGCCCTGCCCCACGGACAACCACCGGTACAGCTGCGGTCCGTCCGCGGTGAGCGCGACCCCGAACTCGTGCCAGGTGCTCGCCGCCCCCGGGGCTCCTCCGGCCACGGTGAACTGCACGGAGTCGCCCTGCCAGATGTTCGCCCCCGTCGCGGGCTGGTCGTGCACGTCGTCGACGACGTCGGCCGCGAAGAAGAGGGCGTCGTCGTCCCAGGTGAGCCAGGCGCGTGCCGACTGATCCTCGGCGGTCGGCGGCGTGGTCGTCCCCTCCGGCTCGAAGGTCGCGGGGGCGAGGTCGCCGAGATCGTCGAGCGTGCCGTCCACGGTGATGCCCCGTCTCGCCGCCCCGAATGCGTCGGCCACGGAAAGGGGCGCCACGGCTCCCTCGGCGCGCACCGTCGTCCCGTCGACCACGGCCTCCGCCGTGAACGTCCGGCGTTCGGCGAGGTCGGGGAGAGGAACGTCGACGGTCACGGCATCGGATGCGGGAAGGGTCGCCGGGACATCGGCCTCGGCCGAGGCTCCGGCGAGGGTGTACGACAACCCCGCCACCGGCAGGTCACGTGTCGAGGCGTTCACGAGACGCAGCCGCAGCACGTCCACGCCGTCCGCCGAGATGGCCTGGATGCCCGAGAGCGTGACCGGCTCCGCGATGTCGGTGGACGCGCGGAGGACGCCGGCTGCGCGATCGCCCTCGTACACGTGCGCCACCGTCTCGTACGTCCCGGTCTCGCGGGGCTCGGGGGCGGTGACGGCGACGGTGGCCGATGCGGACCCGGTGGTCGCCTGGGTGAACGCGCGTCCGTCGGGCATCGTCAGCCGCCACTGCGTCGGCGCGCCGTCCGAACGACCGGCGATGCTCCACTGCCCGGTGACGTCGGACCCCACGACCCCCGTGTCCAGCCGGAGCGCGGTCTCGGACGCGGTGGCCCCCGTCACGGGCCCGCCCACGAAGAGCGGGTCCTCGCCGACGCTCACGAAGACATCGCCGCCCGAGCCGTCGAGGGTGTCGCTGCGGCCGTACGCGTCGGTCACCGTGACGGCGGCGTCCGTGCTCAGGCGGAGCGTCCGAGGCGTGTCCGACCAGAGCACGCGCAGCGGACCGCTCGGGGTGTCGAAGAGGAACTGGCTCACGCCGTCGACCGTGTCGTCGCGGCCGGCGGGGGTCGCGCCGTCCAGCTGCGCGGCGGCGATCGAGTAGGCGGCGAAGGCCGGCTTCGGGGTGTACGCCCCCCGGGAGTCGTCGGCCGCCCGGAGCAGGCCGAAGTTCTGCTCCGTCTCAGCGGGGTCCGCGCCGTCGGAGACGAGGTCGTAGACGTAGTACCGGGCCGCATCGTGCGCGGCGGCGATGACGGCGGACCGCGCGATGTCCGCCGCCTGCTCGCGCTCCGAGACCGCGCGCGCGTCGGTACCCGTGGGCCAGCCGTGCTCGGTGATCCACAGGGGCTTGCTCACCCCGCCGTTGTACTTCCGCACGAGCGCGTCGATGCGCGTGAGGGTGTCGTCGAGCGCGTCGGCCGAGACCGGGTAGCTGTAGGGATGCAGCACGATCCCGTCGACGTACTTCAGCGCCCCGAGGCGGAAGGTCTGCTCGAGCCAGTCGGTGTTCAGGTTCGCCACGGCCGGACCGATCACCGGCAGATCGGGAGCGGCGGCCTTCACGGCGGGGGATGCCGCCGCGAGAAGGTTCACGTAGTCCTCGGGCGACGTGTGGGTGTTGCCGCCCAGCCCCAGGTCCCATTCGTTCCACAGCTCGATCCCGGTCGCCTGGTCGCCGAACTCCGTCGCCATCGCGGCGGCGTACGCGGCGTAGGCGGAGACGGCCTCGTCGCTGACGGGACCGTCGCCCCCGTCGTAGAGGGGGTTGCCGTAGCCCGCGAGGAGCAGCGGGCGCACGCCCGCGTCGCGTGCCGCGTCGAGGAACTCCGCCCGCGGACGCGCCCAGTCGTACACGCCCTTCTGCGTCTCGACCTCGCTCCAGTAGACCTCGTCGCGCAGTTGCGCGAACCCACCGGTCGCGAGTGCGGGGAGCGAGTCGGTGCTCCAGGACTGGCCGTAGTGCGTCGCGGCGCCGAAGCGTCCGGTGGCGGAGTCCGCGGCATCCCGATCCGGGAGCACGGCGAAACTCGTCTCGGCGCTCGCGGCTCCCCCGTCGACCGAGACGACGAGACGGTACCAACCGAGCGCGGTGGTCGGGAGATCCAGGGTGCCGTCGGCGGGCTCGTCGCCCTCGGCCACCACGGCACCGGAGGGATCGGACACGCGCCAGGAGAGCTCGGGCGCATCCGTCCGGTAGTCCACGCGGGGCGTGTCGCCGACGGTGAAGAGATTGCCCGTGACCGCCGGGGTCAGGGAGACGGCCGGAGCGACCGCCGCTGCCGGGGACACCGGGGTCGCGAGGGCCACGGTCAGCAGGACGACCGGGACGGCGGCCGCCGCACAGGCACGTCGCGAACGGGATCTGAGGGGGAGGGACACGAATTTCTCCTCGTTGAGCGGATTCGGAATCAGGCAAGCGCTTGCCCTGAGTAGTTTGAGAGACGTCCAGCGCCCTGTCAACACAGACACCACAGAAATATCAACGACGGGAATTTGCCTTTGACGCTCGCCTCGGGAAGTGCTAGACATCTCAGGGCAAGCGATTTCCCTCTTGCTTCCGCTCTTCGCCAAGGAGTTTCAATGACGAAACGTGTCCGTTCCGTCGTCGCCGTGATCGCACTCGGCGGCCTGTCGGCCGCAGCCCTCGCCGGCTGCAGCTCCCCCTCCACGGGGACCACCGACGGCAAGGTCTCGATCCAGATCGGCGACCGGCCCAGCGCCGACCGCCCCGAAGACCGCGCCTACTTCGACAAGCGCGTCGAAGCCTTCGAACAGGCCAACCCCGACATCACGCTCGAGCCGGTCGAGACCAGCTACGACGCGTCGACCTTCCAAGCCCTCTCCGCCGGGGGCAGCCTGCCCACGGTCATGAGCGTGCCGCTCACCGAGCCCGCGGGTCTCATCAAGCGCGGACAGGCCGCCGACCTCACCGACGCGCTGAAGAACGAGGGCCTCCTCGACAGCCTCAACCCCACGGTGCTCAAGCTCGCCGAGAACAGCGAGGGGCGCGCGTACGCGATCCCCACCAACGCCTACTCGTTCGGTCTCGTCTACAACCGCGAACTCTTCACGAAGGCCGGTCTCGACCCCGACTCCCCGCCCACCACGTGGGACGAGGTGCGCGCCGCCGCCAAGAAGATCCACGATGCGACCGGCGCCGCGGGCTTCTCCGTCCTCACCACCGCCAACACCGGCGGGTGGCAGTTCTCCGGCATGACCTACTCGTTCGGCGGCACCGTCGAGAACGAGGACGGCTCGAAGGCCACCTTCGACGACAAGCCCTCCACCCAGGCGCTGCAGCTGATCAGCGACATGCGGTGGAAGGACGGCACCATGCCCGAGAACACCCTCTACGACATCCCGACCCAGGGCCAGGACTTCGCCGCCGGCAAGATCGGCATGATCATCGGCGCGAGCGACTCGTACTACAACATCGTCCAGAACCTGAAGCTGCCCGCTGAGAGCTTCGGAATCGGCGGGATGCCGCAGCTCAAGGGCGCCGAGGGCGCCCTCGGCGGCGGCACGGTGCAGATCGTCGACCCCAAGGCGAGCGCCGAGCAGCAGGCCGCGGCCGTCAAGTGGGTGAAGTTCTTCTACCTGCAGCGCTTCCTCGACGAGACCACGGCCGTCGACGACGCGAAGGCGTCGAACGAAGCCGGTTCGGTCACGGGCCTTCCGGGTCTGCCCGTCGTCAACAGCGACCAGTACTCCGCGTACTTCGACTGGATCAAGGAGTACATCAACGTGCCGAGCGCGAACTTCACCCCGTACCTCGACGCCTCGGCATCCATCCCCGTCGTCGCCGAGCCCGTCAACAACGCGCAAGAGGTGTACGGCGCCCTCGACACGGTCGTCCAGACGGTCCTGACCGACCAGAACGCCGACATCCCCTCCCTGCTCAGCACCGCCCAGACCGACGTGCAGTCGCGTCTCGGCCGCTGATCGACCCACTCGGGGCGGGCCGTCCGGCGGCCCGCCCCTCCCTCCCCCGGAGACGTCCATGACCGATCTCGACGAGCGTCCGCGCACCGCCGCGCCAACCGCCGCCACCCCCGCGCGCCCCGCCCGCCGGCGACGCCCCTGGCGCCCCGGCCTCACCGCCCTGCTCATCGCCGCCCCGGCGATCCTCGTCTACGCCTACTTCTCGTGGGGACCGATCCTCAGCTCGCTCGTCATGAGCGTGCAGCGGGTGGTGCTCACCGGTCAGAGCGACTTCGTCGGGTGGGACAACTTCGCGTACGTCCTCAGCGACCCCGGCCTCCCCCAGGCCGCCGGCAACACCGTGCTGTACACGGTCCTCGCGATCGTCTTCGGCTTCCCGATCCCTCTCGCCCTCGCGGTGTTCATCTCCGAGATGCGCTCGCGCGCCTGGTACTTCAGCGCTCTCGCCTATCTGCCCGTGATGGTGCCGCCGGTCGTGGCGATCCTCCTGTGGAAGTTCTTCTACGCCCCCGACGCCGACGGCCTGTTCAACACCGTGCTCGGGTGGGTCGGCATCGGCCCCCTTCCCTGGCTCAACTCCCCGGCGAGCGCCATGCCCTCGATCGTGCTCGAGACCACCTGGGCGGGAGCCGGCACCGCGGTGATCATCTACATCGCGGCCCTCACGAGCATCCCCGGCGAGCTGTACGAGGCCGCCGAGCTCGACGGCGCCGGGATCTGGCGCCGCGTCTGGCACGTCGCCCTCCCGCAGATGCGCGGGATCATCGGCACGATGCTGCTGCTGCAGATCATCGGCACGATGCAGGTGTTCACCGAGCCGTTCCTCTTCACCGGCGGGGGACCGCAGGGCGCGACGAAGACGCTGCTCATGACGATCTACGACTACGCCTTCACCCGCGTCGACTACGGCGCGGCCACCGCGCTCAGCGTGCTCCTCGCCCTCGTCCTCGGCCTGTTCTCGCTGGCCTACTTCCGCCTCACGCGCAGCTGGAGCCGCTCATGAGCCTGCTCACCCTCGGCCGCCGTCGCCCCGTCGACGCCCCCGAGCCCCTCACCCGCACCAACATCTCGGATGCCGACCGGTCCCGCCCCTCGGTACGGGTCAGCCTGACGATCGGACACGTCCTCGTGCTCGCGGCGCTCATCGTCGCCGGTCTCGGCCCGATCCTCTGGCTCGCCCTCGCGGCGATCTCGCCGACGCAGGATCTCATCCGCGGTCCGTTCTCGTTCTTCTCCAGCGGCGTCGTGCAGTGGGAGAACCTCGGCATCGCGTGGGAGCGCGGCCGGATCGGCCACTACCTCACCAACACGGCGATCCTCGCCGCCGGTTCCGTGGTCACGACCCTGCTCGTGTCGACCACCGCGGCCTTCGTCATCACGGTGCTGCGCCCGCGCTGGGGCAAGCTGCTGTCGGGGGCGATCCTCGCGACCCTCTTCATCCCCGGCATCGTCTCGCTCGTCCCGCTGTACCTCACGGTCCGCGAGCTGCCGATCCTCGGGGTCTCCCTCATCGACACGTGGTGGGCGGTCTGGCTGCCGGCGGGCGCGACGGCGTTCAACGTGCTGATCATCTCGCGTTTCCTCGAGGCCATCCCGGCCGACCTCTACGAGGCGGCGCGCATCGACGGCGCGGGGCCGCTGCGCATCCTGTGGAGCATCGTCCTGCCCCTGGCGCGACCGATCCTGGGCGTGGTCGGGCTGCTGACGGTGGTGGCGTCGTGGAAGGACTATCTCTGGCCGCTGCTCGTTCTTCCGACCCCCGACAACCAGCCCGTCTCGGTGGCGCTGCCGCGTCTGGCCGAGCAGACCGAGCTCAGCGTGCAGATGGCCGCCCTGTTCCTCTCGCTCATCATCCCGGTGGCGCTGTTCCTCATCTTCCAGCGCCAGTTCCTGCGGGGCGCGAGCATGGCGGGCGGGGTGAAGGGATGAGCCGCGTCCTCGTCACGGGTGCCGACGGAGAGATCGGTCGCGCGGTCAGCGAGAGCCTCGTCGCCGCCGGGCATGCCGTCACCGCCCTGTCGCTGTCGTTCTCGTCGCCCCACCCGGCCGACCGCCTCATCGAGGGGGACGCGACCTCACCCGAGGTCGTCGATCGCGCGATGGAGGACGTCGACGCCGTCGCCCACTTCGCCGCGATCCCGCACCCCAGCCTCGGCACCCCCGTCGACGTCTTCCGCGTCAACACGGCGGCGACCTTCACCGTGCTCACCGCCGCGGGAGAACGCGGAGTACGCCGGGCGGTGATCGCGAGCAGCATCAACGCGATCGGGTACCCGAACAACCCCCACGGCGCCCTGCCTCCCGCGTTTCCGTTGGACGCGCGAACTCCACCCGACATCGCCGACGCCTACTCGTTGTCCAAGCTCGTCGACGAACGCACCGCGGCGTACGCCCACCGCCGCTACGGTCTCGACGTCGTCGCCCTGCGCTTCCCCCTGGTGAAGTGGCCGGATGTGCTGCGCGACGCGGCCCACGACGTCGAGGACGATCCCGCGCGACTGGCCCGCGAGGGATGGGCCTACCTCACGATGCACGACGCCACCCGGGCGGTGCAGCGCGCGCTCGATGCCGATGTCGTCGGCGCACCCGTGATCCCCCTCAGCGCGGCCGACACGCTGCTCCCCGTCGACTCGGCCGAGCTCGTGGCACGGTACGCCCCCGGCACCGTGCTCTCGCGTCCGGTCAGCGGTCGCGAGGCCCTCGTGGACACCCGGGCGGCCCGCGACCTGCTCGGCTTCACGCCGAGCGAATCCATCCACGACGGCACCGCCACCGAACGAGCGTCCCTGATCAGGAGCGAACGATGACCCCCGCCGAGACCGACACCTCCTTCGCGCAGCCCTGGCTGCCACGCGAGGACGTCCGCATCACCGACATCCGCGCGATCGTGACCGCCCCCGAGGGGATCCCCCTCGTGGTGGTGCGCGTCGACACCGACCAGCCGGGACTCCACGGCTACGGCTGTGCGACCTTCACGCAGCGGTGGAAGGCCGTCGTGGCCTTCCTCGAGCACGTGCGCCCGCTCGTGGTCGGCCGCTACCCGGGCGACATCGACGACCTCACCCGGCTCGTGCGCTTCACCGGCTACTGGCGCGAAGGCCCGGTCGGCAACAACGCCCTCTCGGGTCTGGACATGGCCCTCTGGGACATCGCGGGCAAGAGAGCCGGGATGCCGGTGTACGAGATGTTCGGCGGACGGGTCCGCGCCGCGGCCGACACGTATCTGCACGCCGAGGGCGCCGACGCGGAGGCCACGACCGACCACGCGCGCGAGCTGATCGCCGCCGGGCAGCGCCACGTGCGCATCCAGGTCGGGCAGCGAGGCGCCGGACACTACGGCGCTCCGCCGCTGCCCGGGGAGTTCGCCTGGGCGAAACACGCGGCGGGATGGCGAGTCGAGGACTACCTGATCGCCACGCCCCGACTGTTCGCGCACGTCCGCGAGGAACTCGGCGACAGCGTCGAGCTGCTGCACGACGTGCACTCGCGGTTGAGCCCGAGCCAGGCCGTCACGCTGACGCGCAGCCTCGAGCCCTACCGCCCCTTCTTCGTCGAAGACGTGCTCGCCCCCGAGCACTGGCACCGCCTCGGCGAGGTGCGTCGGGCCTCCCCCGTGCCGATCGCGGTCGGCGAGCTGGCCACCTCGTTCACCGATGCCGCCCGGCTCGTGCGCGAGCACCAGGTCGACTACCTGCGGGCGCACCTCTCCGACGTGGGCGGTGTGAGCGCGGCGCGTCGCCTGGCGGTCCTCGCCGACATCGAGGGCGTGCGCACCGCGTGGCACTCCCCCGGTGACGCCTCGCCCTTCGCGGTGGCGGCCGCGGTGGCGCTCGATGTCACCTCGCCGGCGTTCGGCATCCAGGAGGGGCACGTCTACAACGAGCAGACGCACGAGGTCTTCCCCGGGATGATCGACATCGTCGACGGCTGGCTCACCCCCAACGACACCCCCGGCTGGGGCATCGAGGTCGACGAGAAGGCCGCCGCGCGCTTCCCCGCGGGCCTGTCCGGCCACGACGCCTGGGCCGCGAGAGTGCGCGCGCCCGATGGAGCGCTGATCGCCCCGTGACCACCCCCGTCCCTCTCGAGGAGAGAACCCGCATGTCCTGGACCCTCGCGCCGTCGCGGCGCTGGCTGCTGCGCGACGGCCGACCCACGTTCCTGCTCGCCGACACCGTGTGGGCCGCTTTCGGGGGCGCGAGCCCCGACGAATGGCTCGACCATCTCGAGCGACGCCGCCGTCAGGGCTTCAACGCCCTGCTCTTCAGCATCCTGCCCATCGAGCACGACCGCTCCAGCGGCACCCGCTCGCCGTACGCGATCCGCGACGGGCGCATCGACTTCGCCGCCGGCGACCCCGCGTACTGGGACGACGCCGAGCGCGTGCTCACCGCGGCCCGCGCGCACGGTTTCACCCCGATGCTCGTGCTGCTGTGGAACAACTTCGTGCCCGGCACGTGGGGCGCGGGTCTCACCCCGGATCACGTGATGGATGCCGCGCAGACGACGTCGTACGTGGCGGAGGCCGTCGCGCGCTTCGCGCGTTTCGATCCGATCTGGATCGTCTCGGGCGACGACGACCTCAACGACGACACGGCTCTCGCGCGCTACAGCGCCGTCGCCGCACAGGTACGCGAGCTCGTCCCCGAGCAGCTCATCACCTGGCACGACACGCCCACCGCGCGCATGCCGGCCGCTATCGCCGACGGCGAGCTGCTCGATCTCCACGGGCTGCAGTCCGGGCACAACGAGGCCTGGGACACCCTCCCCGCCGAGCTGACCCGGTACTACCGCGCGATGGACGTCGACCGCCCGATCATCAACCTCGAGCCCTGCTACGAGGGACTCGGCCGCTTCGCCGGGCGAGAACGCCATTCGGCGGCCGACGTGCGGCGCGCGAGCTGGACCGGCGTCGTCGCGGGAGCCGCGGCGGGCCTCGGCTACGGTGCGCACGGCGTGTGGTCGTGGCACCGCCGCGGAGAGGACTTCGCCGCGGGCGACGTGCACGGCCACCCCTTCCCCTTCTCGGTCGCCGCGGCCTTCCCCGGCGCCGACGACGTGTCTTTCCTGCGCCGCGTCGTCGAGAACGAACAGCTCTGGGGCCTGGACGGGGATGCCGACCTGCTCCACGCCGAGCCCTCGGGCGCGATCGCGGGCCGGACGCCGGAGGGCGTGGTGGCCGTCTACGCCCCCTCGGCCTTCGCGCTCACCCTGCGCGGCCGGGCGACCCCCGACCTCGACGTGCGTGTGTACGACCTCGCGGCGCGCCGACCGGACGCCGCCCGCTGGACGGACGTCGACGGAGGCGTGCGGCTCGAGCAGCCCGAGTTCCCCGGCGACGCCCTGTACGTCGTGCGGGGCCTCGCCCCGGGTGCGGACTGATGGCGCACGTCTTCACCTTCGGGGAGGCCCTCGCGACGTTCTTCGTCGACGGGGGCCGCCCGTCCGCGGTCGCGGTGGCCGGGGCCGAGCTGAACACCGCCGTCGGGGTCGCACGACTGGGGCACCGGGCGACCTGGATGTCACGCCTGGGCGACGACGCTTTCGCCTCCCTCGTGCGCGAGACCCTGGCATCCGAGGGCATCTCTTCGGCCGCCATTCGCGAGGTGGCGGGCGGGAAGACCGGCCTGATCGTGAAAGAGCGGCTGAGCGACGACGACGTGCGCAGCGAGCACTACCGCGTCGGCTCGGCCGCGGCCGGACTCGAGGCGGCCGACCTCGACGGCGCCCCGCTCGACGAGGTCGACTGGTTGCACGCGTCCTGCATCACACCGTCGCTCGGCGAGGGGCCCCGGGAGCTGTTCGAGCGGACGATCCACGGTGCCGCGGGGCGCGGCATCCCGGTGTCGCTCGACACCAATCACCGGCCCCAGCTGATCGACGACGCAGGTCTCCGTGACGCCGTCGACGACGTCATCGAGGACGTCGGCACCCTTCTCTGCAACGAGGACGAGGCGCGGGTGCTCACGGGGCACGACGACCCGGAACGCGCGGTCGCCGAGCTGCTCGCGCGCGGCCCGCACACCGTCGTGGTGAAGCGCGGTCGCCGAGGTGCCCTCGCGGCCGACGCCGACGGGGTGCGCCGCGTCCGTGCCGTCGAGATCCCGCCGCCGCACCACCCCGTCGGCGCGGGCGACGCCTTCGCCGCCGGGTGGATCACGGCGGTCCTCGAGGGACTGTCGATCGACGGCGCTCTGCGGCGCGGAGCGTGGTGCGCCGCGCAGGTGGTCGCGGATCCCGGCGACCACACGGGTTTCCCGACACGCGCGCGGCTCGACGAGGTCGCGGCATGAGCGGGGATCGCGTCGTCATCGCGAGCCGCGTCCTGCGCGCCGAGATCGACCCCGAGGGCGCACGCATCGCCTCGCTCACGCACCTGCCCACCGGGCGCGAGGTGCTCGCCCCCACCCCGTGGGCGGACGATCCGCGTGACGCCTTCGCGCTGCCCGACTCCAGCGGAGAGTGGCACCGGCGCTACCCGGGCGGATGGCACGTGCTGCTCCCGCGCGCCGGCGATCCGCCGGCGGGGGTCGAGCCACGCCAGCCTTTCCACGGGGAGGCGGCGTGGCGAACGTGGGAGCTGTCGTCCGAGGAGTCGTCGTGCCGCGCGCGCGTCGCCCTGCGGACAGTGCCCCTCGACATCGAGCGGACCGCCACGCTGGTCGACGACGAGCTCCGGCTCGACACCGTCGTGCGGAACACCTCCGCGGCCCTCGTGCGCGTCGGCTGGGCCGAGCACCCGGCCTTCGCGGGCGACCTGTTCGACGCCCCGAGCGCTGTGCGCACCGGCGAGCGCGACATCGCCGTGCCCGCGGCGCCCTCCGCCGGCTTCGACGACATCTCCGGCGCCGCGGGCTCCCTCCGGATCAGCGGAAGGCTGCACGTGGATCTCACCTGGGACCCGCGCCTGTTCCCCCGCCTCTTCGTGTGGCGCGAGCGGCGCGGGTCGACCGGGTTCCCGTGGTGGGGAGCGGTGGATGCCGTCGGCCTCGAGCCCTCGTCCGACCCCTACGCCCATCCGCACGACGCCCTCGGCTCGATCGACGTCGCTCCCGGCGAGACGGTGCGCTCGCGCGTGGTCCTCCGGGTCCGCGGCATCGACGGTACGACCCCCTAAACTCGATCCGCAATGGCGAAAGACGCGATCTCTCTCCGCGACGTGGCGGCGCTGGCTGGAGTCTCGGTCCCCACGGCGTCCAAAGTGCTGCGCGGACAGGGCAAGGTCTCGGATGCCACGCGCGAACGCATCCTGTCCGTCGCCAAACGCCTCGACTACCAGCCGAACGCCCTGGGCCAGTTCCTCGCGCAGGGACGCAGCGCCACCGTCGGAGTCCTGACCGTCAACGCCCCCGGCGCCTTCACGATGCCGGTGCTCACCGGGGCGACGACGGCCCTCGGCGCGCGCGACCTGTCGGTGCTGGTCTCGGACGCGCACCTGGACCGCGCGCTCTTCGCCGCGACGGCGCGCAAGCTGCGCGCCCGCAACATCGACGGGCTCCTCGTCATCGGCGACGGATCGAGCTCCGACATCCACTCCGTCAGCGCCGGGTTCACGGTGCCGGTGGTCTACGCCTACGGCCATTCCGACGACGCCGAGGACGCGTCGTTCCTGCACGACGGTTACGGTGCCGGCCGCCTCGCCGGCGAGCATCTCGTGTCGATCGGATGCCGCCGCGTCGCCCACGTGACCGCCTCCGAGGAGGACCGCTCCGCGCGCGATCGCTACACCGGTCTCGCCGACGCCCTGTCCGATGCCGGCCTCACCCTCGACCCCGCCCTCGTGCTCCGGGGCGACTGGTCGCAGGCGTGGGGGCGCGAGGCCGCTCAGCGTCTCCTCGCCTCCGGCGCGCCGTTCGACGCGGTGTGCTGCGGCAACGACACCATGGCCACCGCGGTGGCCGGCGTGCTCGCGGAGGCCGGTATCCGGGTGCCCGCCGATGTCGCCATCACCGGGATGGACAACATCGCCGGGTTGACCGGCCAGGACGACAACAGCCTCACCACGATCGATCTCCGCCTGAGCGCCCTCGGCGATCGCGCGGCCAACTACCTCGCCGACGTCATCGGCGGCACCGAGTACGCGCCCGGTCGGCACGTCGAACCCGCGCTGTTGGTCGCGGGTCTGTCGACGGCGCGCTGACGCGGCCGGCCCGGGCTTCACCGGTCGCGATCAACGACCCTCCAGCCCGTCTGCCCGCGACATCAGGCCAGGTTGTCACGGTGCGGAGAGTTTCCTTCTTCTCAGACCTCCCACCCCCAAGGGAGAACACGAACGGTGCCTGCACATTCGCCAATCGGTGGATACCTGTCTCGTGCGCCAGGCAGAGGTCGCCCATCGTCTGCGCGGTGAGGTCGCCGTGGACGAATGCGATGACACGCGCGTCATTCATAGAGATTGCGAACGCCTCGAGGGGGCGCATTGCGACATGATGATCCTTCGCGAGCAGGATGTAGCCGGCGCGTGTGCCGGCCTCGATCCAGTCCTCATCTCGCATCGATTGCGCCGCGGCATCTCCGTACTCCTCGGCCAGTGTCCTCGCGTCCCACCCGGCGTCCCGCAAGCGGGATACGAGTACGCGTCCACCCACCGATCGATCGAGCAGGAACCGGGCGCGTTGCTCGGTCAGGCTCCCTGCAGAAGCAGAGAACTCAGTTCCTCGTCCTCGAGGCCGAAATCCTCTGCGACATCCGCCATCCGGTCCCCGGCGCGTAGGCGGCTCAAAACATCCTCGACGCGCACGCCACAGCGTACGGGCGAGGGGCTCTCACCGCACTCGATTTCACCCATTGCAGCGAACGCCCGCCTCCTTACCGTTCTTCGCACCTCTGCGTCTGCGCCCGGCACCCGCGGCACCGCCTGCGGCGCGAGCGAGTACGGTGGACAACGGCGAAGCCGCCTCCGCGGCCGTCGCCTCACGCACATGACACCGCAGCCCCTCCCCTCCGCCCTGACGCTCGCCGGGCCCGTCCTCGTCGTCGGCGACGGCCGGATGGGTCGCGCGCTCGTCGCCGCCCTCGAGGCCGCCGGGGTCTCGGTCGCAGGCCCCGCGGGTCGGGGCGAGTCCGGTGCCGACGCCGGGATCGTCCTGCTCGCCGTACCGGATGCCGAGATCGCCTCCGCCGCGCGCGCGATCGCGCCCGGACGCACGGTCGGCCACCTCTCGGGCTCGCTCGACCTGTCCGTGCTGGGCCCGCACGACGGCTTCAGCGTCCATCCCCTGATGACGGTCACGGGCACGGGGACGTCGTTCGCGGGAGTCACGGCCGCCCTCTCGGCGACCTCGACCGCGGCCTACGCCGTCGCGTCGGCCGTCGCGGACGTCCTCGGGATGACGGGCGTCGAGGTGCTCGACGAGGACCGCGGGGCGTACCACGCGGCCGCGTCCATCGCGGCGAACTTCCTGGTCACGCTCGAGGGGATGGCGGAGCAGCTCGCGGCGACCGCGGGAGTGGAACGAGCCGCCCTCGTCCCGCTCGTCCGGGCCGCCGTCGACAACTGGGCCGCGCGCGGAGCCGCGGCCGCGCTCACCGGACCGGTGTCCCGCGGCGACGCGGCCACGATCGAGCGGCAGCGCCGAGCGATCAGCGAGCGCATGCCGGAGCGCCTGCAACTCTTCGACGCGCTCGTCGACGCCACCCGCGACCTCGCCGCCACCCAACGAGCCGGAATCGAGACCGCCCCGTGAGCATCCGCATCGTCCGCACCGTCGCCGAGCTGCGCGCGGCGCTCGCACCGCTCCGCCGTGAGGCGATCGGGTTCGTGCCCACCATGGGCGCCCTGCACGAAGGCCACCTCTCGCTCCTTCGTGCCGCCCGGTCCGAGAACTCCACCGTGGTCCTGTCGATCTTCGTGAACCCGACGCAGTTCGGCGAGGCCGCCGACCTCGCGGCCTATCCGCGCACCGAGGAAGCCGATGTCGCGCTGGCCGCTGAAGCCGGTACGGACCTCGTCTTCGCCCCCTCGCCCGCCGAGATGTACCCCGCGGGCTTCGCGACGACGGTGTCGGTCGGCGGAGCGATCACCGGCACCCTCGAGGGGGCTCTCCGCGGTCGCTCCCACTTCGACGGGGTCGCCACGGTCGTCGCCAAGCTGCTGCTGGCCGTTCAGCCCGACCGTGCCTACTTCGGCGCGAAGGACGCGCAGCAGGTCGTCGTGGTCCGACGCATGGTGAGCGACCTCGGCATCCCCGTCGAGATCGTCGCCCGCCCGACCTCCCGCGACGACGACGGTCTCGCGCGGTCCAGCCGCAACACCCGTCTGTCGCCCGAGGAGCGCGATCTCGCCTCCGTCATCCCGCGGTCGCTTCGAGCGGCACAGGATGCCTTCGCCTCCGGCATCCGGGATCCCCACGGCCTCACGGGTGTGGTCCGCGACGAACTCGCCGCGGCCGGTCTGGACCCCGAGTACGTCGAGATCGTCGACGCCGACAGCCTCGAGCCGATCACCGAGGTCGAGCACCCGGCGCTGCTCGCTCTCGCGGTGCGGGTCGGCGAGGTCCGGTTGATCGACAACGTCGTGCTCGTCCCCGGTCGCGACGATCGCTTCCCCCTCGAAAGGAGACGCCCGTGACGCGTCCCCCGATCACGCTGCGTCGCCTGCGCGAACTCGCCGACGCCGGCACGCCGATCGTCATGGTCACGGCCTACGACTTCGTGTCGGGCCGGGTGGCGGAGCGCGCGGGGGCCGACATCGTGCTCGTCGGCGACTCCGGAGCGCAAGTGGTGCTCGGCCTCCCCGACACGACCTCGGTGACCCTCGACGAGATGCTGATGCTCTCGAAAGCGGTGCGCCGCGCGGTGCAGACGCCGCTCGTGCTGTGCGATCTGCCCTTCGGCACGACCGAGCTGAGCGACGAGCAGGCGGTCGCGACGTCCGTCCGTTTCGTCCACGAGGCCGGCGCCGACGCCGTCAAGATCGAGGGGGCGAACCCGGCCCGTCTGTCACGGCTCCGAGCGATCGTCGAGGCCGGGATCCCCGTCGTGGGACACGTGGGGCTCACCCCGCAGACCGCGACGGCGCTCGGTGGCCTCCGCGCCCAGGGACGCACCGACGAGGAGGCGATCCGCGTGGCCCGCGACGCCCTCGCGGTTCAGGATGCCGGAGCGTTCGCGATCGTGATCGAAGCCGTCCCCGCCGAGGTCGTCGCCGAGATCCGCCGCGCGCTCCGGATCCCGGTGATCGGCATCGGCGCGGGCGCGGCCGACGGGCAGGTGCTCGTGCAGCACGACCTTCTCGGCATCACCGAGGGGCACGCCCCCGTCTTCGTCAAGCGCTACGCCGCCCTCGGCGACGCGATGGTGGAGGGCGTCGAGACGTACGCGCGCGAGGTGCGCGAGGGCGTCTTCCCCGCGGCGGAGCACACGTATCGTGCGGCGCCGGATGCGGCGGCGGCGGTGCGGCGGTTCTTGGACGGTCGTTAGGCCCCTTGTCTCCGAGGCGCCGTCTTCGGCGGGCCATCTGTGATGTCCGGACGGTGCACGCTGACTCACCGATGAGACCTGGCGTGCCCCCGTGAGACGACCACTTTCGCGGGAGCGAACCCATCGCGGTGATTCGCAGTTTTCAAGGATCCTTCACTGTCAGGCGACCGGTGTCGGCACCGCAAAAGCTCGGCGAGCAAGCGTTGACAATGCATGAGCGCGCGGGATCGGCACGTCCTCGGTGACGGTGTCGTAGCGGCGGATTCTTCCGCTCATTGCAAGTCCATCCCACCCCGGGTCACCGGTCTTTGCGAAGCGGATCCAGTCGCCGTGCATGTGATCCGCTAGTCGTTGAGGCGCATTCTCGCCCAACATGCGTTGCGCAGCGGGGTCATTCAACGCGTCGAAGACGAAGCCGACGTCGAGCGCGTGCGCTGCTCCCAGCTCGGAGATCGGACTTTTCCAGGCCAGTTCGTAGACAAACGTCGGGGCGGTTCGGGCGGTCGCGATTTCTATCGCTGGCATGCGCAGAATCAGGTCAGTGAGCACATGGCCGATGATCTCTCCGGCGGATGCGCCAGGCAACACGCGCGAGTATGCGCCCCACGTCCCACGCGGGATGCGTTTTGCCAGAGCGAGAGCGGCATAGGTGCGGGTGTTCAGAGCCGCAAGCTCCGGTGGCGTGTAGAACAGTCGGTATTCGTCTGTCGTGGTTCCGATGAGGACGGGCACATTGGCCACACGCAACGCGTGGCGTGGCGAGATCGGAAGTGTGACGGGGTCGACTGTGGTGTTGAACCCGGGGGCACCCCGGAGGAGCGTGGCTTTCTCTGTCAAGCGATCACGGCAGGCCACCAGCAACTCGGGCGTGTAGCTCCTCAAAGCTGCTGCGGTCGGTCTGCACCCGAGTGCTCGGGCAACGTCGCGCGTCGGCTGCGCCGCGAGTCTGAGGCGGGCCGGATCGAGCGGACCCGATTGGATGATCGCTCCAGCTATCAACGGACGGAGATCGTCGCGGGCCAGGAGCGCGGCCACCATCGCGCCGCCGGCAGACTCCCCGAAGATAGTGATCCGTGAGGGATCTCCCCCGAAGTTGGCCGCATTGCGGTGGGTCCATCGCAGGGCCTCTGCCGCATCGGCGACACCGATATTGCGTGGCGCGTCGGGCAGCACCGAGAATCCTTCGATGCCGAGTCGATAGTTTGCGGAAACGAACACGACGCCATCACGCGCGAAGGCGGAGCCGTCGTATGTACTGAGAGCTGATGCACCTCGTTCGAACGCGCCACCGTGGAACCAGAGCATTACCGCGGCGCGGTCCCCTTTGTCGGGGCTCCAGACGTTGACCGTCAGATTCTCGTCGCCGGCGATCACGATGGACTCGAGGTATTTCCCCGCCATGCCTCGGTACGGAGACTGCGGAGAAGTCGGTCCGTACGCCGTCGCATCACGAGCTTCGACCCAGGGCGCAATGGGGACCGGGAGGGCAAAGCGCCTGGCGCCTACGGGTGCCTCAGCGTAAGGGATTCCGAGGTGACGTCGGATGCCGTCGCGGCATGTACCTGACACGGGACCCGAGTCGGTGAGGATGACATGGCTGGACATTCACGCCTCGGGCCACGAGGAAGGTCGCGTGGCCCCTCGTTTTGTGGGCTTTCGAAAGACCTGGCTGTCTCGAGAATGCGGGACGCGGACAGTCGCAGCTCTCTCACCGGATTCGGGGAGGTCCCGGCGGGTGTTTCGCGAGGCGAGCACAGAGTCGACGGTCAACAAGGCTAGGGCCGTCCACACGAGGCAAAAACCAATCCACCGTTCAGGCGTCATCGTTTCGCCGAGCACCCAGAAACCAAGGCTGAACTGCAGCACGGGAGCAGTGAACTGTATCAAGCCGATGACCGTGAGCGGGACGTGACGTGCACCCGCTGCGAACAGCAGAAGAGGAACGGCGGTCGCCGCTCCGACCGACAGAAGCAGGAGAGCGTGGGGCAGGCCTGCGTTGCCGAATGTGACGCCGGTTGTGTTCGCGACGATCGAGAGCTGGACGGCGGCGACCGGTAGCAGCCAGAGCGACTCGAGCGCGAGGCCGTTTATCGCGTCGACGGAGGGTCCGATCTGCTTCTTGGCGAGGCCGTAGACGGCGAAGGTGGCCGCGAGCACCAAGGCAAGCCACGGGAACGAACCGTATCCGACGATGATCACCACGACGGCACCGCCCGCTACTCCCACGGCGATCCATGCCAGCAGTCGTAGCCGCTCTCGGAGCACGACGACCCCAAGGAGGACCGTGAAGATGGGGCTGATGAAGTAGCCGAGGCTCGTTTCGATCACCTGGCCTGTGAGCGTGCCGATCATGTAGGTCTGCCAATTGGCATAGATCACCGCCCCCGCAAAGGCTGTGAGCGCAAGCAGACGGGGGCGTCGGAACACGGAAACGACCGTCGACCACTTCCGCGTAACGGTGAGCAGGAGAGCGCAGAAGACGAAGGCGAGGCTGATACGCCATGCGACAAGCTCGAGGGGCCCTGTCGGCGTGAGCAGGAGGAAGTAGACGGGGAGGGTGCCCCACAGGAGTTCCGCCGCAAGGGTGTAGACAGTTCCTCGGACCCGTCCCGGCGGCGCAGTGGTGTGCCAGGTGTGGCCTCGACTGCTCAGAGGACGCAGCTGCGCCATCACAGAGTCCCGGCCGCAATCTGATAGACGCCCGCTGGGCCCGGCACATGTCTGTGCAACGCACCCAGGATCAGGCCGGGAGGGATGATGGGGGCATGCCACGTCGACCTCACACTGCTCTCATCCTGGAACCGACCCCCGAGGTCATGTCTCCTGTCGTCTCCCCGGACGGTGTCAACGCCCGCGGAGCTCTGCAAGCTTTCATGACGTGGGCGACGTCGACGTCTCGTCGGCAAGACCTGATCCGTCGTAGCGCCTTTCCTCTTCCCGAGGACATGGCCGCTTTCATGGTGGTCAACCAGCTCGCCTACCAGGGTGCGGCACGTCCCACGGAACTCGCGGACGCCATCCGCACCGGCCGCTCCAATCTCAGCAAAGTCCTGCGCAGGCTCGAAGAAGCCACGATGGTCGGGCGAATGACGAACCCGGACGACGGACGAGAAACGAAGGTGGCCCTGACGCCCTATGGGCGTGAGGTTGCACAACGAATCATTGCCGCATCCGAAAAGGACTACGCCGACGCCACCGCCGACTGGGCCGATTCCGAGCGTGTCATCTTCAACGATCTGCTCGTGCGCCTCTTCCTCGACCTGGATCGGCGCATGAACGGGGAGATCCGGCGCTTTTCCAACATTCCCTGGGGCCCATCGTCTACTCACTGGGATCCACGCTCCTAGCCATCCACCTCAGCCCCACTTTGCGTGGACCGTGCATCATTGTCGTGACGACAATAGGATAGCGTCGATTCGTTCCGCCGCGCTGCCCCCCGCAGCTCGCCGGGTCCCTTGATCCGCGCGGAATCGACAGGGGGCCTCGTTCGCGCGATCGGATCCCCCGCAATCGACACCCATCAGATAGGAATCTCTGTGAACACTTCCCCTTCCTCCACGACCGGCACCACTTACGTCGCTCCGTCTGGCGATTTTCCGGGGCGGACTCTCGGAATCATCGGACTGGTCGTTTCCTTTTTCGCGGGCGTCGTCGGCTTGATCATCTCGATCATCGCGCTCAAGCAATCGAAGGACGCAGGGCGCAAGAACACGCCCGCCTTCGTCGGCGTCATCATCGGTTCGATCAGCCTCGTGCTGGGAGTGATCTACTTCCTCGTTCTTCTCGCGTCGGTCGGGTCGGGGTACTGATCCACCGCCCGACAGGCGCTCTTCGGCGCCGCGGCGGTAATGGCTCCAACGCGCCCGCCGAGGTGGCCCCCACTTCAGTCGATGAAGTGGGGGCCACCTCGGCCCGCTGAGTCCGAGCCCTTCGACGCGACAACGGACGGGCGTTCCTCATGCGGACTCGAAAGGGGCGAGACAGTCCGACCGAGTCGCCGCCCGACAGCCGGCGTTCACCAGAAAGAATCTTCGCCGCAGTCGTGTCGAGATACTGAATTGCGAAATTCGCCGTCCCCGAAGAGAGGCGCTTCAATCGCGAGCCCTCTCCCCAGATCACTCGGACGCCGCCAAGCCCTAACCCCCGGTGGATCTCGAATGGCGCCCTGGACGAGATCGTCGACGATCGAATGAGATCGGCTTCCTTCTCGAATTGACCCGAACCGTATTCCCCGATGGACCTCAACTGCCCAGCGCGCAGAAGAGACGCAGACGGGGGCCCGTTCCGGAGAACCACCCCGCATCGGGGTGCGCGCAGCCGGCTGACGACCGCGCCATCGCACCCCGAGCCATCGGAACGTGAGCGTTCCTTACCCGTTTTCCGCAAACCTACCGAAGGAAGCATTTATGAAGTTCAGAACTGTCCTCTTCGACTGGCGTGGCACGCTGGTCCGCCAGCAGTCGAAGCCGGAATGGGTTGCGGACGCTCTCGCTCGCCTCAGTCGTGAATCGGAGTTCGACGATGTGCTGATCCGCGTGCACGAGGCCGATGGTGCCGTCGGGCGCCTCGATACGCATCATCTCGGTGCAGACCGCGCCCTCCATCGCACGCGCTTCATGCAGATCATGACTGAGGCGTCGATCGATCAGGAACTGGCAGATTCGCTCTACGCGTCGGAGAGCGATCATCGTCGGAATAAGTGGGCGATTGACGTCGCGCCGACCTTCGCACGTCTCCACCGGGCCGGTATTCGCATCGGCGTTGTGAGCGACATCCATTTCGACATCAGGCCGTCCTTCGCCGAAGCGCAGTTGATCGAGATGGTTCATTCGTTCTCTCTCGCGTGCGAGGTGGGACGACAAAAGCCCTCTCGTGAGATCTACGAGCACGCCCTAGATGGGGTGGGGGTCTCGGCACCGGAGGCGCTTATGGTCGGAGACCGTGCTCAACCAGACGGCGGCGCGGTGAACCACGGACTACATGTGCTCCTGGTCCCCCCTCTGCAGCACGTCGAGCAGGCTCGACTGGCGCGGGTGCTCGACCTCGCTCTCGACCACGACTGAGGAGCCGGTGTCCGCCCGCCACGTGCCCACCCGTGACTCGCGGAACAATGGAAGAGGCGCTCTCGCCGCCGGAAAGACAGGCGGCTGAGAAGGCGGGCACAAACGTGCAATCCCGACAGGCGTTCCGTTCGCCACGGTGCGGCGGCACCATCGAGCGGCCGAGATCCTTGTCGTGGGGCACGTGGGGCTCACCCCGCAGACCGCGACGGCGCTCGGTGGCCTCCGCGCCCAGGGACGCACCGACGAGGAGGCGATCCGCGTGGCCCGCGACGCCCTCGCGGTTCAGGATGCCGGAGCGTTCGCGATCGTAATCGAAGCCGTCCCCGCCGAGGTCGTCGCCGAAATCCGCCGCGCGCTCCGGATCCCCGTGATCGGCATCGGCGCGGGCGCGGCCGACGGGCAGGTGCTCGTACAGCACGACCTGCTCGGCATCACCGAGGGGCACGCCCCCGTCTTCGTCAAGCGCTACGCCGCCCTCGGCGACGCGATGGTCGAGGGCGTCGAGACGTACGCGCGCGAGGTGCGCGAGGGCGTCTTCCCCGCGGCGGAGCACACGTATCGTGCGGCGCCGGATGCGGCGGCGGCGGTGCGGGAGTTCGTGGACGGGCTCTGAACCGCCCCCTCGTCTGCGCGATCACGTCATCCGCGTCAGGACCGGAGCGCCTCGTCCCCGTCGCTCTCCGGGGCGTCCCTCTCGACGACCTCTTCCAGCGCCTGTTGAAAGAGGTCGTCCACGACGATCGAGACCCCACCCTCGGCGTCCGTCTCCGACACACGGCTCACGAGACCGTGCCTTGTGAAGAAGAGACCGCTCGAGATCAGCCCGCCGGGGAGCGGGTCCCGGGCGATGCGTTGCGTGATGAGGGCCAGGTGGCGCACCCCGTCCAGGGGCGCCCGCGGTGAAAGAGGCAGCGCGAGAAGCATGTGGCGATGCGGGATCGCGAAAACGGTACCGAACTCGGTCACGGGCACGGCTCGGTCGAGAGCGGTCGCCTTCGAGGCCACGAAGAACGAGTCGCCGGTGAGGAGGTGAACGCCCGTCTCGAGGACGTCGTGCTCGTCCACCGATTCCCGGTCCGTGTTCTCCTGCCCCCACCGGTAGAGCTCATCGAGGTCCCACCCGGCATCGGCGATCCCGGCGTCACTGATGGTCTGCACCGTCTCGGGCAGGTCCAGGCACAGCGCCACGACGACCCCGTCGGCGAACGGGCGAGCGTAGTCGAACGAGGGTTCGTCGGGACGCATGTTCTGATTCGAGATCAGTCGTGTGCGGATCATCGAGCGCAACTCATCGCGCGTCGGTTCGAAGATCGACGGCTCCTGAGCCAACGACCGAACGTGGTAATCGATGACCTTCTCCGCCTCCGACCGAGTCAGGCCGTCGGTCTTGACGAGCAGGTTGTGCAGCGGGAATCGACGACCGTCCGCGGACAGCGTGACATCCTCGGGCGCGGATCCGTGTTCGATCGTGCTCTCCACGCCGCGTTGCGCGAAAGCCTGTCGGGCCGTCGCGACGACCCATTCCACGCGATCCACAGGCTGCGCGGCTTTCGGTCGTTTTCCGAACCACCCCACGCCGTCCCCCTCCGTTGCGCGCATCACACGATGCTCCGAGGCGAACATAGCGGAAGCCCGCGGTGCTGACTGGCCTGCACGGCCCATACCCCGTCCGCCGGAAAACGAGCGGGGCACATGGCGCTCACGGTGGGAGCGCGCCCACCGTCATCCGGGTCGATGATCATCCCGGACCGTCATCGGCGAACGTCGCATCGCTCGGAGGGAATGAGCATCCCACCCGGACGGGAGCGCTGCCGATGTGCCCCGAGGCCGACGCACGAAGGAAATGACGAAGGCCCCGATTTCGTTGAGATCGGGGCCTTCGTCGTGGCGGGGACGTTGAGGGAGCGTTAGAACTCGGAGGTCTGGGGCAAGGCCTCCAAGGCCATCGCGCTAGATTCACAAGTCTATCGACACTGAATAATCCGTGAGCCGTGATACGCCCCTTGCCGCAACCGCAGCGATGCGCCCCCGCTATTGCGTGACGTAGTTCGTGATCTTGAGGTATTCCTGAGCTTGACCTGAGGCAATCCTGCGCTTCAAGCGACAGATTAGAGGCGGGAGACCAGGAGGCCCCAACAGGGCCAAGTAGACAGGCTTTGTTGTTCTTCTGCAACGACGGAGAGGAGCCACAGTGCAAGATCACGTACATCGTCGAGTGGCGGTGGCCGTCCGATGAACGCATTCGAAGAGCTCACCACACACCGGAAGATCGGGATCGAGACGCTCGCGCTTCTTCGCAATCTCGTCGCTCAGGTCACGCGGAGTAGTACCTTCCCACCCCCAGGTGGGCACGTCGCCTGGACGGATCAGGCCGTAATGGACCACACTGCGAAGCTGTTCCTGCGCAAGAACGGCGTCGGTTTCATCTTCGCCTGCCTCCTCAAGGCGGACGACCAGCCTTCGCTTGAGCGCCTTCTGCTGGCAGCGATTCGCAATGATCTGATCGATGAGGCAAAGTCGCAGCCCATCGGCAAGCTCCGCCGTCGCATGCAGACGCTACTCGGACAGGACGATCGGTTCGTCGATGCATCGGAACTCCATCAGGGTCAAGACGCATGGTCGCTCCCCAACAGCCGCCCCATTCCGTCTTATGCGGACGTCCAGCAACTGCTCGATCTCTCCGTCGGGATCGAAGCGGCACCGATCCTCTCATTGCCTCGCGCCGGGAGAACTCCGAGGGCTGCGCGAGAAAGCCTGCTCTCAATGACCCACGGAGTCCTGGTTAAGCTGGATGCGGCACTTCGCGCTCAGACTCTCGCCCACTTCCTCGGGGTGCGGTTCGACCTTGTCGATCCACAGCAGGTCACGGGATTTGACGGTGGACGCGCGTCGTCCGGGGTTGAGGCCGACTCGGCGCCGTCCGATCCCCAAGCCGAGTTGTTGGCGGAGGAGTTCTTCGCAGAGCTCAGTCCGCTTGAGCGGTCGCTCGTCCCCATCCTTGAAGACTCAGACACAATCGAGTCGTCTTTCGGTGACTTGGGAATACAAGCGGCGGACGCTCTCCGCGATCGTCTGCGAGTGCTGGTCGGGTCTGATGCCGGCAGGGAAGCGCTTGGACCGCTGCTGCGGATGTGCTCGACTGAGGTGCACGCATGAATTACGTCGTCTGTCATCACGAACGCACATTCGCACAGAAGGGCCAGCAGTCGTGAACGATCAATTTCGACGGATCACCGTCGACGATCTCCTGCGCTTGGCGTCGCGTGTGTCGATCCCTGATGTGTTGCACGACGAGAACACCGTCGATCCGGGCCAGCTCTGGGTCGCCAGGTGGGACACATTCAGGGAGTTAGTTCTTGTCGCGCAGGCGGACGCATCGCACCCCACGGTCGTGCCGGTCACCTTTGACGACGTTCACGAACTCGATGGGCCGAGTCATGTGCAAACCAGCGCACTGGGGGACGGACGCGCACATTGGGCTGCACCGAGATCCATCCCGGCGATAGCCCTCGACAGCCTCGTCGAGTCCAACATCCGTGTCGTCGGTACCCCGGCTCCTGGATTAGCCGACGACCCCCGAGCTGAAGAGCTATGGAGCAGTCTGAATGTCTTTGACGCGGGCGGCAACGGTCTACTTTCATCCCGACTCAAAGACGTGGGTACCACGCCTAGCCAGCTTGCAAAGCAACTCGGAGTGAGTGCTGGACAGGCGCTCGATTTGTTCCGCGGGCGACTAGTCCCCACCCCACCGATGGCGGATTCGATAGCCAAAGTTCTGGGGATTTCTCCTGATGCCGTAGCCGGATTACTAGAAGCTATTCCAGCAGGCCTCCGACGAGACCTGTCAAAGCGACGGTTCCGCAGTGCGGTCCGCGATCGTGCCCGGCAATGGCGCTGGAGCGATTCGGCGGCGTGGAGACACGTCGCCTTCGGGACACTTGCGATGCCCTACAGAACAACCGGAGCGCACACCGATGAGGATTGGGAAAGTCGCATTGAACGCTACCTAGAGGTCGACGCGTGACCAGTGACCGTTCAGAGCGCTTACGCGCGCGTCTAGATGCTCCCTCGCAGGCTGCGCTCATGCTTCGTGAACTTGAGCGACGGTCCCCTGGCGCTGTTGAGGACCTACGCGAAGATCCCATTGCCTGGCTCCAGGGATGGGGCGAGCTCGACGTGCGCCTCCTCGGCCCACAACCCGACATTCCAGCAGATTCGCCCCGTTGTGACGTTGAGGGCGGATACCGGGCGACGACCCCGCTCCCGCGAATCGGTGTTGGCCGCTCCACCCCGGCGCGTATGAATTTCACCGCCGTGCACGAGCTTGGCCATCACCTGCAGCGAACCACCGATGAGCTGGTCGACACCCTCGGCATCCGTGACGATCTCGGAGAGGCTCTCGAGGAAGCGGCGTGCGACGCATTCGCAGCCGCCGTACTGATCCCTGACGAGACCGCCTCCGTTCTTCTTGGGGCCTCGACACCCGCAGCCACCGACGTCGCCGCACTATGGGCAAACCTCCCCGCGGTGTCCCGCCAGGCCATCGTCGTCCGTGCGTCCAGGAACCTTCAGACCGATGGCCATGTCATCCTCCTCACCGACGACGGTGTCGTCGAGATATGTGGTTCGCGGGGAGCGTTCCCGCTCCGCCGCGGAAGCGATCAGAGCAACACCGCGATCTGGGACGCCTACGTGCGCACCAATGCCGCGGCCGTGGAAACGCGGACTCGGTTTCGCTACTCGAACGGTCTTGAAGCGGGCGACACCATGTATGCGCAGGCCACAGCGATCGGTCGGGGGCACGTTGTCATCGTCGCTGCTGTCGAACGAGTGCCATGGCAGCTCTCGGTCTACCAGCCGACACAGATGCGATACGGCACTTCATGGACATGTGAGAGAACAAGCTGTAGCGCCACTTTCCAGGCCACGAGCGTGTGTCCCGGGTGCGGGATACCTTTATGTCTCGAATGCGGCTACTGCGGGTGCCGAAGGGTCGAGGAGTTCACGTGCATGGAGTGCTTTCTGATCAAGCCGATGGCTGACCGGTCCGACCGATCGAACGTCTGTGTAGGCTGCGCTGGCTGAGGCGCGAATTAGGTCGTCTGCCTTGGGTGGATGGAAACATCCCCTCGATGCGAACCAGCCGGCCAGCACGAGGCAAGCGATACAAGGATTGAAATGTCTACGCTGCGCTCCATCACCATCGACGACAAGCACTATCCCACGACGGACAGCGACCAGACCGCTGCCGCGCTCCTGCGACTCGCGGGCCGTGACCCGAAGGTCTTCGACCTCTTCATCATCACGAAGAACGGCGTCGAGGAGAAGGTCAACGATGGCCAGATCATCAACCTCAAGGACGGCGAGCGGTTCCGCTCCCGCGAGCGCGTCCGCTTCACCGTTGACGGCGAGCCGTTCCGTACTTACGACGACGACCAGACCGCCGCCGACCTGCTCCGCCTCGCAGGAATGAACCCTGCCACTTACGACCTCGCCCGCGTCGGTGCCACTGCGCCCTTCCCCGCTGAAGAGCTCGTGGTCATCGTCGAAGGCGATGAGTTTGTCACGGCTAAGCGCGTCGGCGGCGTCGCGTGAGCAACACCCAAAACCTGACCGAGGCGACCCAGCAGTTCATTGACGACATGACTGCGGCGGGCGCCTCGGCCAGGGCCGACGGCCCCCGGATCCTCTACGACGTCATCCCCGTGGGCGGGGCCCTTGCCGGCCAAGTCGTCACCACCGGTGTCAGCATCTCTGAGGTTCAGAGTTGGCCTGCGGTGCCGCCGCACTGGGTCCACCTACCCGACACGGTTCGGTTCGAACAGACCAACATGGACAGCACCGACTGTGCGCCGGGGTTCGTTCGTCACTCCCGTGACTACAGCTACACCGACATGTCGGTGCCGCCGGCGCGGGCATGGCTGAGCCACGTCCGCGGATTCCTATCGATCGCCGTCTCCGGAGAGGTGTGATATGCGGTACTCGGTCGCCATGACGGGCGCAGTTGAGGCGGCAATGCTCAATCACCTCATCCGGGATGACGGACAGGAAGATGTCCTGATCGCCACCTACGTCCTCTCAACCGGCCTCGAGCGCACAACAGCTCTGCTCCGATCCGTCATCTTCCCGCGTGATAGTGAGCGCCTCCTGCACGGCAATGCCTCGTTTACCAGTGCCTACGTTCTCCGCGCTGCAAGCGAAGCTCGAGCCGCTGGAGAGGGGCTCGTACTCCTGCACTCGCACCCGGGCGGCGAAGGCTGGCAGATGCTCTCAGCGATGGACGGGGACACGGAGTCCGAATACGAACGTGTCGCCCGCGCAACAACCAAGATGCCACTGGTCGGCATGACGCTTGGCACTCACGACACCGCCTGGTCCGCACGATTCTGGTTCGAACGTTCTGAGCCGACCTGGGCCGAGTCAGTGCGATCCGTTGCCCCAACCATGTCGGTGACCTGGAACGACGAACTCCGTGCTGTGCCCTGCGTCACCGCCTCGCAGGAGCGCACCGTCTCCGCGTGGGGCGAACGAGCTCAAGGGTCGATCTCTCGGCTGCGAGTCCTCGTCGTGGGCGGCGGTAGCGTCGGCCTCGACGTCGCGCAACGGCTCGCGGCGACGGGCCTGATCACGGTCGGGGTGATGGACTTCGATGCAGTCGAGGTCCGTAACCTCGATCGCCTGATCGGCGCGACTCGCCTCGACGCTGTTCTCGAGCGCTCGAAGGTCGATGTCGCGGCACGTTTGATGAATTCCTCCGCGACGGCGACCAATATCGAGATCTGCCGTCACGAGGTCAGCATCGCCGACCCTGAAGGGGTGAGTATCGCCCTCGACTATGACGTGATTTTCTCCTGCGTCGACAGTCCTTGGCCGCGGGCCGTGCTGAACGGGATTGCGTACGCCGACCTCATTCCGGTCATCGACGGCGGGATTGCCCTAGACACCTTCGACGACGGCCGCATGCGTAACGGAATCTGGCGAGCCCATACCCTCGTCCCCGGTCGGCCGTGCATGGCCTGCATTGGCCAGCTCGTCAGCGGCGACGTCTCCCTCGATAAGCTCGGACTCCTCAACGACCCCGAGTACATCAGGGGCGCCAACCGAGAGGAACCCGCACGCCAGAATGTCGCGGCACTGTCCGCAAGTGTCAGCAGCGCACTGCTCGCTCAGTTCGTCAGCCTTACCGCCCACCCGGGGCGTCGCGGCGTGCCCGGGGCGCTGCGGTACATTCTCTCCACCCACGTGCTTGAACACTCCGCCGCAGTCTCGGGCATGCACTGCCCCTACGAGAACGCCACCGTCGCGGGAGACCGACGCACGCCCATCGCGGAACGCCGAGACGACTGGCGCGCGGTCGTCACTGCCCGCGCGGCGAAGAAGCACCCGCTGCATCTCCGCGTCATCGCCAAGCTGGAAGATTGCGTTCGACGTCTGATCAATCGTGTCCCCACCTGATGCCTCTGCGCTCGGCGCGACGGCGCCTATGAGGCAGGCGCGGACACCAAATGCGAGCACCAATGACACAACCACGACGTCAAAGGAGCTCAATGCCGTGACGGAGGGGATCCTGACATTCGAAGCGCACGTCCAAGAGATAGCGCAGAAGATGCAGTCCGGCGACGCGGTCGACGGTGGCGACTCTGCTACGCCTCCCAGCTATAGCCAGAGGGAGCCAATTTGCGCGGTGCGGGCACAACTCCGCTAAGGCCCTGAACTTGAGCCAACGATTGGGACTTCCTGCGTTGAGGTGCGCGCCGAAAGGCGATCTCGCAACTGAATGCCCCGAGTCATAGACGGCACAACACTCAGTTCATGGCATATGCGCCACTCGATGAACTGGGCAGATCGCGCTGTCATAGGGCAACGCTGCGTGCGCCCGCAGATATCCGCCGTGATCGTTGCGAGACGGATCGAGCGCACGCCCGAGGACAATGATGCGGGCCGCCACACCCTGTTGTTCGAAAGCTGACGCGACCGAATGTGCGTGCCCACCGCTAACCCACGTGTCGTCGAGCACCAATACTCTCGTGATGTCCGGGCTAGGTAATGTAATCTCCCATTGGTCTGGGGAGAGCGCGCGTCGAGAGTTTCGGCTGCCGATCCCTGAACCGAGATAGTGCGCCGTCGCGCGTGGCACACTCGCCGAGAGCATCGACATGAAGAGGGACGAGAACGGATGCTCGCCCACTCGCGTGCCGCTCGTGCTAGGGACATGTGCGACGCCCAACGGGCGTTCGCTGTCAGGCTTCACCAGACAGGACGAATGCCGAGTGAAGGCCAATGCGAACATTGTTCGCAACCGCGCGATCTGGTCGGCAGTTCCGGCAGGCTCCTTGTACATCCGTAGATCCTGATATCCCTGCGAGTCCATTGGGGCCCAGCTCAAGGGGACAATGCCACCCCGGGCGAGTGGGACACCCGCGGACCGATATGCAGTGCAAGGGACACACCGATCGAAGGTTGGCGACGTAGTGGGAGCCGAGCAATCGGCACATAGTCCAGCCGCTGGCGCAGGCACATTTCGGTAGGCCCCACGGATGACGCGCTCGAGGTCGTCGTGTGACTGATTACTCACACTGAAAGAAGAGCCCCGAAGGGATTGCCTCCTGCAGCCGCGTCCCGGCGCCGGTGCAACGTCATCACGAGGGCGAACGCCTCATCGGCGGTCGCTGCCACCGACACGTCATAACCCGATTCGAGCAGGTCCTGAGCCCATGCGCGGCTACGGGCCACGTTCTCGCTGAGCACCAACGGGCGGCCGTGCTTGACTGCGGCCCGCGCCTGAATTCGGGTGCCTGACGTCTCCCCGGCTTCAGCGATAACAGTCGCAGACGAGAATCCGGACATGACAACGTTCCTCATAGGGAAGGTGTGCTTAGACGGCGCCGTGCCGGGGGTGAACTGCGAAAGGAGAAGATGTGACGACGCGATGTCCTCCTGCAGACCCGCGTTCTCCTTCGGGTAGTACACCCCGTGACCCGTACCGATTACTCCGACAGTACGGCCACCGGCTGACAACGCGGACCGCATAGCGACCGAATCGATTCCGCGCGCCAGTCCACTCACGACGGGTACACCGCTCTCAGCGAGCAACCGGGCCAGACCGCGTGCGAAGGACTCCCCTCCTTCACTTGGTCGCCGTGTGCCTACGATCGAGACCGCGTTCACGTCGGCAGGAGACATCTCGCCCTGCCAGTACAGGACAGGAGGGGCGTCATGCACCGTGCGGAGGGCAGCTGGGTAGTCGCCTCCCGCCAGCGTGGAAACATGTATGCCTCGGCTCCGGAGGTCAGCGATGTAGCTCACCGCCTCAGCAATCTCGGCATCTCGTGCGACATCGACGAGCTGCCCGTCGTAAGCGGCGTCCAGAACCGCAGTCGCAGAGCCGAGCTGCTCAATCTGAAGTCGCGTAGTGGCCCAGGAAAACTTGGGCCGGCGCGACAGCGCGAGCATAGCCAGATTGTCCTCGTGAGCTCGCATATACACAGGCTACCTCTGACCTCCGACACACGCCTCTGGGCTGGGCCCGGTGCTCGTAGCCATCCTCTCGGTCGCCAGTACCCGCGCTTCGGAGGCGCGCCACAGGAGGGCACCTCACCAAAGAACGCACCCTCTGCATGAACGGGCAATTCGGGTACACCCACTTCACGCTCCGCCGCGCCTGGAACATCCTGCACCGCGCCGCCGAAACCGGGCACGTCTTCACCACCCTCCAGCACGGAAACCCCCGCACCACCTCACGCCTGGAGGGGCTGAACAGCCAGATCCGACACCTTCTGCGCCACCACCGCGGCATGCCCACCGAGCACCGCCGAAAAGCCGTCGAATGGTTCCTCCTGCTGCACGAGATCCCCATCGACCACGCGCACCGGCACGCCCTCACACCCGGCCCCGGCGATCACGCCCGACGAGATCGACGACGACGAGCAGCCGACCCTCTACGACAAGGCCCTCACCGCCGAGGAAGGCCTCTGGATCCGAATCGGATGGGCCGGACGCGGATGACACGCCCGAGCCCTCCACACGTTCTTGCCTATAAGCCACTAGCGCCGAGGGGGCAAACAGAAAAAACCCCCGGCAAGCTTGAGCTTACCGGGGGTTCCAACGTGACTTACTTGGCGGTGACGGTGGGATTTGAACCCACGGTAGGGGTGAACCTACACAACATTTCGAGTGTTGCACCTTCGGCCGCTCGGACACGTCACCGCCGACCAGCTTACGACAGATGACCGGATGCCGCGAATCCGGCCATCGTCCCCCTCCGGGCGCGGACGGAACTCCGGAGAAATCGCGCCCGCGAGCGCCCCGAGACCCTCCCGCGAGCCCACGCGCGCAGCAACTCAGGAGTTCGGCCCGCCCCGCGGCCCGCACGGCACCGCCCACCCCTCGACCCGCGGCCGGCGCGCCCGCGCGCCCGCACCACCCGGCCCGCGGCCGGCGCGCCCGCGCGCCTGCTCGCCCGCACCGCCCACCCCGCCCACCGCCCGCCGCCCCACGGCACACCCCGCCCGAACGGAACGCACCCCCGGCCCCACGGCATCCGTTCATCCACCGTCGAAAGACCGCCCTGGCACCGGTCCCACAGCGCTGCCAGGATCGAGGCATGAGCGTGATCGAGAACTCCAAGCTGACGGTCGTGGGCGCGGGAAGCGTGGGGGCGAGCGTCGCGTACGCCGCTCTCATCCGGGGGTCGGCGCGGCACGTGGCGCTGTACGACATCGCCGAGGCCAAGGTCGAGGCCGAGGTGCTCGATCTCGCGCACGGCACCCAGTTCACCGGTTCGAGCGACATCGTCGGCGGCAGCGACGTCTCGGTCGCCGAGGGCTCGCACGTCGTCGTCATCACCGCGGGCGCCAAGCAGAACCCCGGCCAGACCCGCACCGAGCTGGCGGCGACGAACGCGCGCATCATCCGCGACATGATGCCGAAGCTGCTCGAGGTCGCTCCGAACGCCGTCTACGTGATCGTCACGAACCCGTGCGATGTGCTCACCGTGCTCGCGCAGGAGGCGACGAACCTCCCGACGCGACGGATCTTCGCCTCCGGCACCGTGCTCGACACCTCTCGCCTGCGCTGGAAGCTCGCCCAGCGCGCGGGCGTCGCGACCTCGAGCGTCCACGCCTGGATCGTGGGCGAGCACGGCGACACCGAGTTCCCCCTGTGGTCCACCGCGACGATCGGGTCGATCCCCATCACCGAGTTCGAGCTCCCCGACGGCACGTTCTTCACCCCGGACGAGTTGGATGCCATCGCCGTCGACGTCCGCGACGCCGCCTACAAGGTCATCCAGGGCAAGGGCGCCACGAACTACGCCATCGGCCTGTCGAGCGCCCGCATCGTCGAGGCGATCCTGCGCGACGAGCACGCGATCCTTCCCGTGAGCACCGTGCTCGAGGACTTCCACGGCATCAGCGGCATGGCGCTCTCCGTGCCGTCGATCGTGAGCGCGAGAGGCGCTGTCCCGCTGGCCGGCACGCCGTTCTCGGAGCGCGAGCTCACCCTGCTCCGCCGCTCCGCCGACGCCCTGACGACCGTCGCGGCATCCCTGCGCGACTGAGACCCGCCACCCGGAGGATCCCTCGTCCGACCCCGGATGCCACACCCCGGCGGGTCGATGTCGGAGGCCCCGCGTAGCCTGGGCGCATGGCATCCCGACGTCCCGCTTCCGCCCCTGCTCCGTACCGGTGCACCGAATGCGGATGGACGACGCTGAAGTGGGTCGGCCGCTGCGGCGAGTGCCAGTCGTGGGGCACAGTGGTCGAGGCCGCCGAGCAGACCGGGATCGTCCGCTCGATCGTTCCCGTGGCCCCCGGCGCCGCGCGGGCGGCTCGGCGCATCACCGAGATCGACACGCACGACGCGCCGCGTCGGACGAGCGGCGTCGGTGAGTTCGACCGCGTGCTCGGTGGGGGCATCGTCCCGGGGGCGGCGATCCTGCTCAGCGGCGAACCCGGCGTGGGCAAATCGACGCTGTTGCTCGAGGTCGCCGCGAAGAGCGCGCACGCCGGTCGCCGTGTGCTGTACGCGAGCGGCGAGGAGTCCGCGGCGCAGGTCCGCCTGCGCGCCGAGCGCACGGGTGCGCTGCACGACGAGCTGTTCCTGGCCTCCGAGACCGACCTCGCCACGATCCTCGGACACGTCGATCAGGTCGAACCCGGTCTGTTGATCGTCGACTCGGTGCAGACGATCTCCTCGGCCCACAGCGACGGCGCGGCGGGGCAGCCCGCGCAGGTTCGAGAGGTGGCGTCCGCTCTCATCCGCGTCGCCAAAGAGCGGGGCCTGCCGATCATCCTCGTCGGCCACGTGACCAAAGACGGGTCGATCGCCGGCCCCCGCATCCTCGAGCACCTCGTCGACGTCGTCTGCCACTTCGAGGGCGATCGGCAGACGTCCTTGCGCTTCGTCCGGGCGCTCAAGAACCGTTTCGGACCGACCGACGAGGTCGGCTGCTTCGATATGACCGGCACCGGCATCGCCGAGGTCGCCGACCCCAGCGCCCTCTTCCTCGGTCACGGCGAACCCGAGCCGGGCACGTGCGTGACCATCGCGATGGAGGGTCGGCGTGCACTGCCCGTCGAGATCCAGGCCCTCGCCGTGCGCCAGACCGCGCCGAACCCGCGCCGCATCGTCAACGGCGTCGATTCGTCGCGCGTGGCGATGGTGCTGGCGGTGCTCGAGAGCCGCATGGGACTCACGCTGTCCGACCGCGATGTCTACGTGTCCACGGTGGGCGGTGTACGCCTCGTCGAACCCGCGGCCGATCTCGCGATCGCGATCGCCGTGGCCAACGCGGTCAAGAACCGCAAGGTGTCGAAGCGCCTGGCCGCCATCGGCGAGCTGACGCTCACGGGGGAGATCCGCAACGTCACGCAAGCGGCACAGCGCGCGTCCGAGGCCAAGCGCCTCGGCTACCACACGGTGCTCGACGCCTCCTCGCGCAAGCTCGCGCAGGCCCTCAACGAACTACAGGTGCGCGGGATGCCGCGCGACGACAGCGAACCGGGGTTCTGAGACACCGGGGGGCGACGCCCACGGGGAGCGGCGCTCAGCGGGTCAGCGACCGGGAGGAGCGGACCGCCGGCGACGGTGCGGTGACGTCATCCCGAGAACTGCGGGGATGACGAGTCCGGCGGCGCACACGGCCGCGGTGATCACGTACTCCATGTCCCCGAGTCTGTCACTCTCATCTCACCCGCGCGACCCGCGTCATTCACCCGCGAGTTATCTCCGGTGTGGCGCTCAGGCGTCGAGCGCCGCGATCAGGTCGGCCGGGCTGGCCTGAATCGGGTGCGGACCGGCGATGTCGATGAACACCGTCGTGAGCTCCTCCTCGTGCATGCCGAGGAAGGTCCGCAGCCACTGCGGCGACTGCAGCGCGACGTGCGGCGGCAGGGTTGCGGGCTTGTGCGCCGCATCGCTGAACAGCAGCAGGGCGAGCTGCCCGGTGTTCGGGTCCCGATAGGTCCAGACCTCGCCCATGTCGAGCGGGTTGTCGGCGTCCCCGGCGCGCATCAGCGGAACCACGGTGGGGCCGTGCCGGAGCGCGAAGGCGATCGCCGCCATGTCCTGCGTCTGCAGCGCGTCGGTCAACGCGGTGTTCTTGAACTCCACATCGACCCTCTTCCCCTTGCGTTTCTTGCCCGCGGCCATCCTCCGAGCCTATCCGCGCGCCCGCACCAGTGCTCAGCGGAGGAGATGCGGCCGGCGGGAGGACCCAAACCCTCACAGGCGTCCTCCCCGCGCCACAACCCTCCGCCCGGCACCGCGAAGACCCGCCCGGGCCCCGACAGCGCTACGCCAGGAACCCGCGCAGCAGCGCCTCCGACCCGGCCAGATGATCGCGCATCGCCGCGTGGGCGGCATCCGGTCTCCCGGCGAGGATCGCCGACACGATCGCGGCGTGCTGCGACGTGGAGTGGTCGATGTTGCGGGGCAGAAGCGGGAACGTGTCGAGCCACGCGTTGATGCGCGCGCGGTTCTCCGCGACCAGAGGGACGAGCGACGGGATGCCGGCGACCTCCGCGATCGTGAGGTGCAGGAGCGTGTCGAGTCGACGGTAATCGGCGCCCTCGGCGTGCGCGGCCGCTTCGTGCCGCGCCCAGAGCACGTCGCGCTCGTCGGCCGACAACGATCGACCGGCCGCGGCCCAGGCGGCGCCGGGCTCGAGCACACCGCGCAGCGCGATCACATCGCTCAGCTCGGCCTCCGACACGACGGCCGGCTCGGACGGACGCGGCACGGGGTCCACCACGAAGGTCCCGCCGTACCGGCCGCGTCGCGTCTCGAGCCACCCGGCGTCCGCGAGCTCGCGGAGCGCCTCGCGAACGGTGTCGCGGCTCACGCCGTACAGCGCGGCGAGTTCGCGTTCCGCCGGCAGCGACTCCCCCGGCGCGACGAGGCCGAGACGCACCGTCTGCACGATCCGCGCCGTCGTGTCCTCGAGCGCGTTGCCGCTGCGCACGGGCCGGTAGACGGCCCGGCGCAGCTCGTCGAGCGGCGCGTCGGTCATCGTCTCAGCCTGTCACGATCCGATGCTCACAGCGGCGTGACGTACGCGTTCGTGATCCCCCCGTCGACCACGAAGGCCGTCGCGGTGATGAAGGACGCGTCGTCGGATGCCAGGAACGCCACGGCCGCGGCCATCTCCGCGGGGTCCGCGAACCGGCCCATCGGCACGTGCACGAGTCGGCGCTGCGCCCGCTCGGGGTCTTTGGCGAACAGTTCCTGCAGCAGCGGGGTGTTCACCGGCCCCGGGCAGAGGGCGTTGACGCGGATGCCCTGACGCGCGAACTGCACGCCGAGCTCGCGGGTCATCGCGAGCACGCCGCCCTTCGACGCGGTGTACGAGATCTGCGAGGTCGCCGACCCGAGCAGCGCGACGAACGAGGCGGTGTTGATGATCGAGCCGCGGCCCGCGGGCACCATGTGCCGCAGCGCCGCGCGGGAGCACAGGTACACGCTCTTGAGGTTGACGTCCTGCACGCGATCCCAGGCGGGGAGCTCGGTCGTCTCGATCGAGTCATCGTCGGCCGGCGAGATCCCGGCGTTGTTGAAGGCGATGTCGACGCTGCCGAGGTCGGCGGCGACGCCGTCGAAGAGGGCGTCGACGGATGCCTCGTCGGCGACGTTCACCTGTCGGAACACCCCGCCCACCTCGGTGGCGGCGGCCGTGCCGGTGGTCTCGTCGAGATCGGCGATGACGACGCGCGCGCCCTCGGCGGCGAAGCGGCGGGCGGTCGCGAGGCCGATGCCGCTGGCCCCGCCGGTGATGATGGCGACGCGGTCGCGCAGGCGCTGGGTGAGGTCGATGGTCATGAGCTGTGGTTCCTTCTGCGTGGGGGTGGAGAGGGAGGAGGGGTCACTCGGTGGCGTAGAACACGTTCTTCACCTCGGTGAAGTGCTCGGCGGCATCCGGACCGAGCTCGCGGCCGAGCCCGGACGCCTTCATGCCGCCGAAGGGCGTCGCGTAGCGCACCGACGAGTGCGAGTTCACCGACAGCACGCCGCTGCGCACTCCCCGGGACACCCGGATGCCACGGCCCAGGCTCTCGGTCCAGATCGACCCCGCGAGGCCGTAGGCGGTGTCGTTGGCCAGGCGGATGGCATCCGCTTCGTCGTCGAACGGCAGGACGGCGAGAACGGGACCGAAGACCTCCTCGCGCGCGATGCGGTCGCCGGGCTGCGCGAGCACCACGGCGGGCGCGAACCAGAAGCCGTCGCCCTGGGGAGCGGAGCCGCGGAACGCGACGTCGACCCCGTCGAGGAAGCCCTCGACGGTGGAGCGGTGGGATGCCGAGATGAGCGGCCCCATCTGGGTCGACTCGTCGTGCGGGTCGCCCACCTTCCACGCGGCAACAGCGGGTTCGAGCATCTCGAGGAAGCGGTCGAACACACTCCGCTCGACGAGGAGGCGGCTGCGGGCGCAGCAGTCCTGGCCGGCGTTGTCGAAGACGGACCCCGGCACCCCGGCCGCGGCCTTCTCGAGATCGGCGTCGGCGAAGACGATGTTCGCGCTCTTCCCGCCCAGCTCGAGGGTCACGGGCTTGAGCAGGCGCGCGCACCCGGCGGCGACCTCGGTGCCCACCTCGGTGGACCCGGTGAAGACGACCTTGTGCACGTCGGGGTGCGAGACGAACCGCTGGCCGACCACCGAGCCCGACCCCACGATCACCTGGAACAGTCCCTCCGGCAGCCCTGCGTCGAGAGCGAGCTCACCCAGTCGCACGGCGGTCAACGGCGTGAGTTCGGCGGGCTTGAGCACCACGGCGTTCCCCGCGGCGAGCGCGGGAGCGAAGCCCCACGCGGCGATCGTCATGGGGAAGTTCCACGGCACGATGATCCCGACGACCCCGTAGGGCTCGTGGTAGGTCACATCGAGCCCGCCGGCGACCGGGATCTGCGACCCGATCAGGCGTTCCGGGGCGCCGGCGTAGTAGTTGAGCACCTGGGCGACGTGCTGCGCCTCCCACCGGGCCGAGCCGATGGGGTGCCCGGAGTTGCGCACCTCCAGGGCGGCGAGCTCCTCGACGTGGGCCTCGACGACCCGTGCGAAGGCGCGCAGGGCGTCGGCGCGGGCGACGGGAGCCAGCGCCGCCCACGTGCGCTGCGCGCGCACGGCGTCGGCGACGGCGGCATCCACCTGATCGATCTCGGCGCGCTCCAGCGTCGTGATCGGCGAGCCCGTGGAGGGGTCGATGACGGTGAAGGTGCTCATGCGGGGACTCCCTGGTGCTCGGGGGTGGAGGCGGGCAAGCCGCCGACGGAGTTCGCGCCCTCGAAACGCGCGGCCCGGTAGCGTGCCGCGGCGGCGACGAGCCCCAGGAACAGGCGCCGGTCTTCGGCGTTCTCCTCCGGATGCCACTGCACGGCCACGAGGTAGTCCTCGCCCGGCAGCTCGACGGCCTGCACGAGACCGTCGTCGGTGCGCGCCGTCACGACGAGACCCTCGCCCACCCGATCGACACCCTGGTGGTGGTAGCTGTGGACCGTGAGCGCTCCGGCCCCGACGAGGCCGGCGAGGCGGGTGTCGGCATCCACGTCGACGACGTTCTCGGCGAAGACGCCGCCGCCGATCCGGTACCGCTCGGTGCCGAGGGCCTCGGGTAGGTGCTGGTGCAGCGTCCCGCCCATCGCGACGTTGATGAGTTGAAGCCCGCGACAGATGCCGAAGACCGGGATGCCGCGCTCCCGGGCTCCCGCGAGCAGGGCGAGCTCCCACGCGTCGCGGTCGGCGCGCGCGGGGTCGGTCGTGGGGTGGCGCTCGGCGCCGTAGAGCTCGGGCTGCACGTCGAGCCCGCCGGTGAGGATGAGCCCGTCGAGTCCGTCGAGCACCGCGGCGGCGGCCTGCTCGGGACGCGGTTGCGGCGGCAGGAGCACGGCGGTGGCGCCCGAGGCGGTGACGGAGTCGAAGTACTGCTGCGGGAGGAACGCCGCGCGCACGTCCCAGACGCCCTGCTTCGCACGCTCCAGATAGGTCGTCAGCCCCACCACGGGGGTTCTGCTCGGATCAGAGGCGTTCGAAACCACGCACTCGCTCCCAATCGGTCACGGCGGCGTCGAAGGCCTCGACCTCGATGCGCGCCTGGTTCAGGTAGTGCTCGACGACGTCGTCGCCGAAGGCTGTGCGGGCGATCGTCGACTCCGAGAAGAGTCGCGCCGCCTCGCGGAGGGTCGTCGGCAGGGTGTCCACGCCGGAGGTGTACGCGTTGCCGGTGAGCGGGGCGGGCAGCGGCAGCTCGTTCTCGATGCCGTGCAGCCCACCCGCGATGATCGCGGAGATCGCCAGGTAGGGGTTCACGTCCCCGCCCGGCACCCGGTTCTCGACGCGCAGAGACGAGCCGTGGCCCACGACGCGCAACGCGCAGGTGCGGTTGTCGACACCCCACGCGATGCCCGTGGGAGCGAAGGAACCGAGGGCGAAGCGCTTGTAGGAGTTGATGGTGGGGGCGTACAGCAGCGTGAACTCGCGGAGGGTGGCGAGGATGCCGGCGATCCAGTGCTCCATGAGGGGGCTGAACCCGTGCTCCCCCTCGCCCGCCATCACGGCCGATCCGTCGTCGCCGCGGACGGAGAGGTGGATGTGGCAGCTGTTGCCCTCGCGCTCGTTGAACTTCGCCATGAAGGTCAGCGACTTGCCGTGGCGGTCGGCGATCTCTTTCGCGCCGTTCTTGTAGATCGTGTGGTTGTCGGCCGTCTCGAGGGCTTCGGCGTAGCGGAAGGCGATCTCCTGCTGGCCGTAGTTGCACTCGCCCTTCACGCCCTCGCAGTACATGCCGGCGCCGTCCATGCCGACGCGGATGTCGCGCAGCAGCGGCTCGAGCCGTGTGGTGGCGAGCAGGTTGTAGTCGACGTTGTAGTCGGTCGAGGCGCGCAGGCCCGTGTAGCCCTTCGCCCACGCCTCGCGGAACGAGTCGTCGAAGACGATGAACTCCAGCTCCGTGCCCGCGTAGGCGGTCAGCCCCCGCTCGGCCAGGCGGGCGCGCTGGGCGTTGAGGATGCCGCGCGGCGAGGGCGCGACGTGCTCACGGTCCTCCCACGCGAGGTCGGCCATGACCAGAGCGGTCCCCTGCTGCCAGGGCACGCGCCGAAGGGTGTCGAGATCGGGCACGAGCAGCATGTCGCCGTAGCCCTTGTCCCAGCTCGACATCGCGTAGCCGTCGACGGTGTTCAGGTCCACGTCGACCGAGAGCAGGTAGTTGCACGCTTCGGCGCCGTGGGGCAGCACCTCGTCGCGCCAGAACCGGGCGGCGACGCGCTTGCCGACGAGGCGACCCTGCGCGTCGGGGAACGCCACGATGACCGTGTCGATCTCGCCGCTGTCGATCGCGGCATCCAATTCTGCGGTGGTGAGATTGCCCGCCATGGTCTCCCTCTCGGGTGGTCGTCGTCCCCGTGTACGGAGGACGTAACGAGGAACTTACACGTCAAAGGTAGACAGGTCGACCAATAGAAGGCCATGATTTCCCGCAAGGCGAGCCCGCCGCCTGCCCGCATCCCTCTGGAGGTCTCATGTCCACCTCGAGCAGTTCCCGCAAAAAGGTCGCCGGCGCCACCTATACGGCGACGGATTCCACGTACTTCGAGAAACGCACCCTGAAACGCTCGGCCGGCGTCTGGGGCCTGTGGGGCCTCGCCGTCGCCGCCGTCATCTCGGGCGACTTCTCGGGGTGGAACTTCGGGATCGCCAACGCCGGCTTCGGCGGCATGCTGATCGCCTTCGTCGTCCTCGTGATCATGTACTACGGACTCACCTTCTCGATCGGCGAGATGGCGGCCGCGATGCCGCACACCGGCGGCGCCTACTCGTTCGCCCGCTCCGCGATGGGACCGTGGGGCGGCCTGGCGACGGGTCTCGCCGAGACCATCGAGTACGTCGCCACCACCGCCGTGGTCGTCTACTTCTCGGGCCAGTACGCCGACTCGGCGCTCGAACTGCTGACGGGGGTGAGCCTGCCCTCGTTCGTCTGGTGGATCATCCTGTACGCCGTCTTCATCGGCCTCAACGCCGCCGGCGCGAACATCTCGTTCGGCTTCGCGATCGTCGTCTCGGTCATCTCCATCGGCATCATCGTGGTCTTCGGCATCATGTCGCTGGCCACCGGCGCCTTCGACTGGGGTTCGCTGTGGAACATCGTCCCCGACCCGGGCCAGTCGGAGTTCCTCCCCCACGGCGTCGGCGCGATCCTGCTCGCGCTGCCCTTCGCGATGTGGTTCTTCCTCGGCATCGAGGAGCTCCCGCTCGCGGCGGAGGAGTCGCACAACCCCGCGCGCGACATCCCCCGCGCCGGCCTGTGGGCGCGCGGCACCCTCATCGTCACGGGACTCATCGTCCTGTTCCTGAACACCGGGGTGCTCGGCGCCGACGTGACCGGCTCGTCGGTCGAGCCTCTGCTCGACGGTTTCCGCGCGATGGTGGGCGATCAGGCCGCCGCGCTGCTGTCGCTCCTCGCGCTGATCGGCCTCCTGGCATCCCTCATGGGCATCATGTTCGCCTACGGCCGCAACATGTACTCGCTCTCGCGCGCGGGGTACTACCCGCGGTGGCTCTCGCTGACCGGGGCCCGCAAGACCCCGTGGGTCGCTCTCGTCTTCGGCGCCGTCCTCGGTTTCCTCGCGCTGGTGATCGTGCAGGCGGCCGGCGGCGACGCCAGCCCCGCCGGGGCGATCGTGCTGAACATCGCGGTGTGGGGGGCGGTGCTCGCGTACTTCCTGCAGATGGTCTCGTTCATCGTCCTGCGCAAGAAGTTCCCGAACGCCGTGCGTCCCTACAAGAGCCCGTGGGGCCTGTTCGGCGCCTACTCGGCGGCGATCATCGCCGCGGTCGTGTTCTTCGGCCTCCTGCTGAACCCGGCGTACCTGCTCGCGATCGTCGCGATCATCGTGGTCTACGCCGTGATCTTCATCGCCTTCGCGATCTACGGCCGGCACCGCCTCGTGCTGTCGCCCGAGGAGGAGTACGCCCTGTCCGGCGGTCTGCACGGCGACCCGCAACAGGAGGGGTACGACGCCATGGAGGGCGAGGTGTTCGGGGACACGCGGTCCTGAGACATGACGGAGGGGCGGATGCCATGGCATCCGCCCCTCCGTGATTCTCACCCCGGGGTCACTGCAGGACGAACGACGCCGTTCCGGTGGACGGGATGCCGCCGATCGACACGCTCAGGTGATAGGTCGCGCCGCCGCCCGGAGCGAAGGCGCGCTCGCTGTCGCACGAGCCGACAGACGAACGGGTGCGGTCCCAGGTGAGCGGCGCGGAGCTGGTGACGGTCTGCCCGGCCGCGAGGGTGACCTCCATGTCGCTCGGCTCCGACTGGCAGTCGGTGGAACGCCACCAGACGTCGGAACCGCTGGTCACGGTGAACGACTGGGCGCTCGTGCCCACGTTCATCGTGCAGGGGTTCGCACTGGAGTTCGTCAACCGGATGGACAGCTGCGGGTTCTCACCCTGCGCGTACTCGCTCTTGTCGGAGAGCGCTTCAACCTTGATGTCGGCGGGCGTGCACTCCGCGGGACCGTCCGACGCGTTCGCGGTGGGGGTCGGGTCGGGGGTGGCCGCCGGGGTGGTCGCATCGACCGCCGGAGTCGGCGCGGCGGCGGGGGCGGAGGCGACAGGGGCGGGCGCGCTGTCGGAGGCGGGAACGGATCGCCAGGGCGGAGCCACGACGAGCCACACGACGAGGCCGATCACGAGCAGCGCGAGGAGCGCGGCGGCGAGACGGCGACGACGGTAGACCGCCGGGGACTGCCTCCGCCTGCGGGGGGCATCGGTCATCGTTCCAGCGTATGCGGCCTCGCTGTGCCCTCAGCCCACGGCACGCTCAGAGCTGCTTGAGCATCCGCGTGTTGCCGAGGGTGTTGGGCTTCACGTGCGCCAGGTCGAGGAACTCGGCCACACCCTCGTCGGGACTGCGCACGAGCTGCGAGTACACGTCGGGGTCGACGACCTGCTCGCCGATCTCGGCGAAGCCGCGACGCGTGAAGAAGTCGACCTCGAAGGTGAGGCAGAACAGTCGCGAGACGCCCAGCTCGCGCGCCCGATCCTCGAGCGTCTCCACGATCGCCCGGCCCACGCCGTGGTGCAGCCAGTCGTCGTGCACGATGAGCGTGCGGATCTCACCGAGGTCCTCCCACATCACGTGCAGGGCCCCGCAGCCGATGACGACACCGTCGGCCTCGGCGACGACGAACTGCTGCACCGAGCCGTAGAGGACCACGAGGTCTTTGCCCAGCAGGATGCGCTTCTGCACGAAGGGCTCGAGCAGTTCGTGGATACGTCGGACGTCGGCGGTCGCGGCGGGGCGGACGACGAACGGCGCGGGAGAGGTCATCGAACCAGCGTACGCCGCAACGCAGAAGGGACCTGGATGCCATGGCATCCAGGTCCCTGTCTGTTACGCGTCAGCTGCCCGCGAGCGTGTCGGGGGTCGCGGCGATCTCGCCGGCCGTCCCGACGCCGATCGCGACCTTCTCTCCGCGCGGCGCGGTGTCGAAGGTGAACTGTCCGTTCTCGACGCCGACCTTCACGTGGTCGCCCGACTCGAGCTCGCCGTGCAGGATCTTCTCGCTGAGACGGTCCTCGACCTCGCGCTGCATGGCGCGGCGCAGCGGTCGCGCACCGAGGGTGGGGTCGAACCCGATCTCGATGAGCTTGTCCTTCGCGTCATCCGACAGCTCCACCGTCATGTCGCGGTCGAGCAGACGGTCGGCGAGGCGCTTGACGAACAGGCCGACGATCTGACGGAGCTCGTCCTTGTTCAGCTGCGGGAAGACGATGACGTCGTCGACGCGGTTGAGGAACTCGGGCTTGAAGTGGCGCTTGAGCTCTTCGTCGACCTTGCCCTTCATGCGCTCGTACGAGGTCTGGGCGCTGCCCTCGACCTGGAAACCGACCGGACCACCGGCGATCGCGGACGAACCGAGGTTCGTCGTCATGATGATCACGGTGTTCTTGAAGTCGATGACACGACCCTGACCGTCGGTCAGGCGACCCTCTTCGAGGATCTGCAGCAGCGAGTTGAAGATGTCGGGGTGGGCCTTCTCGATCTCGTCGAACAGCACGACCGAGAACGGCTTGCGACGCACCTTCTCGGTGAGCTGGCCGCCCTCTTCGAAGCCGACGAACCCGGGAGGAGCACCGAACAGGCGCGAGACGGTGTGCTTCTCACCGAACTCCGACATGTCGAGGGAGATCAGCGCGCCCTCGTCGTCGAAGAGGAACTCGGCGAGCGCCTTGGCGAGCTCGGTCTTTCCGACACCGGTCGGGCCGGCGAAGATGAACGAGCCCGAGGGGCGCTTGGGGTCTTTGAGGCCCGCGCGCTGACGACGGATCGTGCGCGAGAGGGCAGCGATCGCCTCTTCCTGGCCGATGACCCGCTGGTGCAGGGCCTTCTCCATGAACATGAGGCGGCTGGACTCCTCCTCTGTGAGCTTGAACACCGGGATGCCGGTCGCCTGGGCGAGCACCTCGGCGATCAGACCCTCGTCGACCACCGCGTGGGAGGCGACGTCGCCCGAGCGCCACTGCTTCTCGAGGCGCAGACGCTCGGCGAGGAGCGACTTCTCCTCGTCGCGCAGGGAGGCGGCCTTCTCGAAGTCCTGCTCCTCGGAGGCCTGCTCCTTCTGCTCGCGGACCTTGGCGATCTTCTCGTCGAATTCGCGCAGCTCCGGCGGCGACGACAGGATCGACAGACGCAGGCGGGCGCCGGCCTCGTCGATCAGGTCGATGGCCTTGTCGGGCAGGAACCGGTCGCTGATGTAGCGGTCGGCGAGGTTGGCCGCCGCGACGATCGCACCGTCGGTGATCTGCACCTTGTGGTGCGCCTCGTAGCGGTCGCGCAGCCCCTTGAGGATGTTGATCGCGTGGGGCAGGCTCGGCTCGGCCACCTGGATCGGCTGGAAGCGACGCTCGAGAGCGGCGTCCTTCTCGAAGTGCTTGCGGTACTCGTCGAGCGTGGTGGCACCGATGGTCTGGAGCTCACCGCGGGCGAGGAGGGGCTTGAGGATCGATGCCGCGTCGATCGCGCCCTCGGCAGCTCCCGCACCCACGAGGGTGTGGATCTCGTCGATGAAGACGATGATGTCGCCGCGCGTGCGGATCTCCTTGGTGACCTTCTTCAGGCGCTCCTCGAAGTCACCGCGGTAGCGGGAACCGGCGATGAGGGAGCCGAGGTCGAGCGAGTAGACCTGCTTGTCCTTCAGCGTCTCGGGGACGTCGCCCTTCACGATGGCCTGGGCGAGGCCCTCGACCACGGCGGTCTTTCCGACACCGGGCTCGCCGATGAGGACGGGGTTGTTCTTGGAGCGACGCGAGAGGATCTGCATGACCCGCTCGATCTCTTTCTCGCGCCCGATCACGGGGTCGAGCTTGTTGTCGCGCGCGGCCTGGGTGAGGTTGCGCCCGAACTGGTCGAGCACGGCGGAGCCGCCCTGCGCACCCGAGGACTGCTGCTCGCCGGCGCCGGTCGCGACTCCGGCGGGCTCCTTGCCCTGGTAGCCCGAGAGGAGCTGGATGACCTGCTGGCGCACCTTGTTCAGGTCGGCGCCGAGCTTGACGAGCACCTGCGCGGCGACACCCTCGCCCTCGCGGATGAGGCCGAGGAGGATGTGCTCGGTGCCGATGTAGTTGTGGCCGAGCTGCAGCGCTTCGCGCAGCGACAGCTCGAGCACCTTCTTGGCCCGTGGCGTGAAGGGGATGTGGCCGGTCGGCTGCTGCTGACCCTGGCCGATGATGTCCTGCACCTGCTCGCGGACGGCGTCGAGCGAGATGCCGAGCGACTCGAGCGCCTTGGCAGCGACACCCTCGCCCTCGTGGATCAGCCCGAGCAGGATGTGCTCGGTGCCGATGTAGTTGTGGTTGAGCATCTTCGCCTCTTCTTGGGCGAGGACGACCACACGACGGGCACGGTCGGTGAATCTCTCGAACATCTCAGTCCCTCCAGAAATGGGCTGACAGGCACGCCTCCGCGCGCCGTACATCGAGAGTAACCAGCAGCCGGATGCCAGAGCCCCGTGTTCGCCGTGGGCATACCGGAAGCGGCGGCGGTCTTGCGCGACCCATCGATAGTCGTTAACTTATCGAAGAACGATAACAACGATCATCGATAAGGAGTTGTCATGACCTCCCCCCGTCCGGCCTCCCGTGTCCTCTCCCGCGGCGACACGGCCTCGTTCTGGTTCTTCGTCGTGGCGGGTGTCGCGATCGCGATCTGGGCCGTCGTGCGCAGCATCGCGAACATCGCGGCCGCCGTTCCGAACCGGGATGTGCGCGTCGCCGCGCCCTTCCTCGACACCGTGGCGCAGGCGCCCCTCGGACGCGACGGCGCCCCCGTCCCCGTCGAGCTCACCGGCGGCGTGATCACGGCCCCCAGCCTTCCGCCCGCATCCCTGGGCGCACTGTTCATCGCCGAGGGGCTGTTCGCCGCCGTCGTCGTCACCGTCGTCGCGCTGCTCCTGCTGCTGACCTCAGACATCCTCCGCGGACGGATCTTCAGCCGCCGCAACACCGGCCTCGTCTCGGCGGCCGGCGTGGTCACGCTCGTCGGGGTCGCCGGCGTGCCGTTCTTCCAGAACATGGTCGCGAACGGGGCGATCGCGTATCTGTCGGACCGTACGTTCGATCGCGGGGCCGTGCAGCTGATCGATGTCCCCTCCCTCATCGGCATCGCCTTCGTCGCGGGCCTCGCGGGCACCGTCTTCGCCGTGGGCGACCGCCTGCAGCGCGACACGGAAGGGCTCGTGTGATGACGAATCCGTCCTGGGTGTCGGCCCGCATGGAGCGCGGCACCGTCCTGTTGTTCGTCGCCGCCGGGCTCGTGATGGGCTTCGCGCTCGCGCTCCCCGCGATCCGCGCGGCGATCGACATCGCCGGAGGCAGCGCGACCATCAGCCTCCTGACCGAGGCCGAGGTGCCGCGGACCCCGGGGACGGACGGTGCGACCCTCGCCTCCGCGACGTTCGATTCGGCTCGGATCGTCGCCGAGGGACTGAGCGGAAGCACTCGCGCGCTCCTCGCCCTCGGCGCGGCGTTCGGAGCGCTGACGACCCTGCTGACCGTCAGCGCCGTGGTGCTGTTCTTCCTCCTGCTGATGTGGCGCCGCCCGTTCCACCGGGCGCTCATCACCGCCACTCAGGTCGCGGGCGCCGCCCTGCTCATCGGCGGGATCCTCTCCGCAGGTCTCGGGGGCCTCGGACGCATGATGGCCGCGGACGAGCTCAACCCGGCCGCGGGCGGGGTCTTCGTGATCGGCTTCTCGTTCGACCCGGCCTGGATGCTGGTCGGGCTCGGAGTCCTCGCCCTCTCCGTCGTGTTCACCTACGGCACCCGCCTGCAGCGCGACACGGAGGGCCTCGTATGAGCCCGGCAGTCGACGACGAACCGACCGGCATCCACTGCCGCCTCGACGAGCTCCTCGAGGCGCGCGGGATGACGCTCACCCGCCTCAGCGAGATGGTCGGCGTCTCGGTGGTCAATCTGTCGGTGCTCAAGAACGATCGCGCGCGCGCGATCCGCTACTCGACCCTGTCGGCCATCTGCCGCGCCCTCGAGTGCGAGGTCGGCGACCTCCTGGTGATCGACCGCTGAATCCGCGCGACGACCGGGCGCTCTCGGGCTCGGCGGCCCGGCGGGTCGCCGGCTCAGCGCGTGCCGAGGATCGACACCGGCCCGTCGACGTTCACGTCGCCGCCGGAGAGGACGAGGGCCGTGGCGGTCGTCTCCCCGAGTCCGGACACGTCGGCCACGCTCAGCCGCGGCGCGATGTCGAGGGTGCACACCTGATCGGCGGGCGGGGCGGCGAAGCCCACGGCGATCGCGTCCTGCTGCGCCGACACCGTCTCGACGGTGGGAGGGCAGCTCGAACTCCCGTAGGTCAGGATGGCGACGAGCGAGTCGCCGACCCAGCCCGCGCTCGGTTCGAAGTCGGTCGCCGGCGGGGGCGTCGTGGCATCCGTCAGCCCCGGCAGCGTCGCCCGCCCGGTCACCACACCGGTCACCGAGATCTCGAGGTCCTTCGTCGCGTCGAGCCCCTCGGGCAGCGGGACGAGGGTCGGGCGGGGAACCATGTCGCGCGTGCACGTCGTCCCCGGGCGATCGGTCAGGTCGACGGTGAGCACCCCGTCGGAGACCGTCGGGACGTCCGTGATCCGCGCCACGCAGGAGGAGCTCCCCCACGTGACCAGGGCGAGGGACGCGCCGCCGTTGAGCCACCCGGCCTCGACCGGGGACGGCTCGGCCGAGGCGGTGGCATCCGGTTGGGCGGGAGCGGACGACGGCGCCGACGCCGCACCCGAGGCGCACCCGGTCGCGGCGCCCAGGACGATCAGCCCGGCTCCGAGGAGCCCGAGAAACGAGAGACGACGAGACATGAGACCTCCGGGGGGCGAGTTGTCGTCGCCCCATCGTGGCCGAGAATCCTGGATGCCAGCGGCGAAGACCGCGGGCGGCCTACTGCAGCGCCGAGGTGAGGCGGGCCAGATTGTCGAGGATCGTCGATCTCAGCGGTTGCTGCTGCCACTCTTCGGTGGTCAGTTCACGGCTGAGGCCGCGGTAGACGTCTTCGACCGCGCGCATGTCGCGGACGAACTCCTGCCCGCGCACGAGCATCGACACCTCGAGGTTCAGACCGAACGAGCGCATGTCCATGTTGCTCGACCCGATGACGGCGACCTCGTCGTCGATCGTCACGCTCTTGCTGTGCAGGATGAACGGCTTGCGGTACATCCAGATCACGACGCCGGCGCGCAGAAGCGTCTCGTAGTAGCTGCGCTGAGCGTGGTAGACCATCGCCTGGTCGCCTTCTTCGGAGACGAAGAGCTCGACGTGCACGCCACGCTGGCAGGCGGTGGTGATCGCGAGCAGCAACGCCTCGTCGGGAACGAAGTACGGGCTGACGATGATGATGCGTTCCCGGGCCGCGAAGAGCAGGCCGAGGAAGAGCTTGAGGTTGTTCTGGAAATCGAAGCCGGGGCCGGAGGGGACGATCTGGCAGTCGAGCTCGCCCGGTCCGGTCGTGACGCTGAAGAGATCGATCTCGTCGCGCAGCGTCTCGTCGGTCTCGCTGTACCAGTCGGAGAGGAAGACGGCGTTAATGCTGGCGACCACCGGTCCCTCGACGCGCACCATGAGGTCGACCCAGTGCAGGCCCCGCCGGATGTTCTTGCGGAGGTTGTAGGACGAGTCGGTGACGTTCTGCGAACCCATGTAGGCCACGTCGCCGTCGATCACGAGGAGCTTGCGGTGGTTGCGCAGGTCGGGGCGCTGCCAGCGACCCCGGAGCGGCTGGACCGGGAGCATCAGGTGCCAGTGCGCGCCCATCGCGTCGAGCCGGCGGAGGGTCTTCTTGTAGAACGGCTTCCCGCGGTTTGCCCAGTGGTCGAGCAGCACCCGCACGACCACCCCGCGCTCGGAGGCCTCCTCGAGGGCCCGGAAGAAGTTGTCGGTCGAGTCGTCGGATTGGAGGATGTAGAACTCGACGTGCACGTAACGACGAGCCTGACGGATGGCATCGGCCATGGCATCCAGGCTCTGTTGATAGTCGGAGATCAGGGTCGCGCTGTTGTCTCCCGCGATGGGCATGGCGCCGAGATTGCGGTTCAGCTGCACGAGCGCCCGGAACCAGTGCGGGGCGTTCGGTCGCAAGGTGCCGAACTCGAGCGACGCGCTCGTGTCGTGGATGTACTCGTTGATCGCGGCCTGCTTGCGGCGACGGCGGCGCGGCAGACGGGGGTTTCCGATCAGCAGGAACAGGAACACGCCCACGAACGGGATGAAGTAGATCGCCAGCAGCCACGCCATCGCGGCGGTGGGGCGGCGGTTGCGGGGGACGACGATGATCGCGGCGATGCGCACGACCAGGTCGATCACGAAGAAGGCGATGACGAGCCAGCTCGCTTCGAACGTGGCGTCGATCACGGGTCCTCCTGGGCGGGTCGTCCCCTCAGCGTAGTGAGTACCCCCGACACGCGACGGGACCGACGTCAGCGGACGACGTGGTTATTGGACGGCGCTGTCGCCGGTCACGGGAGGGAGCCCGCGCTTCGCGCGTTCCTGCGCCTCGATGCGCGCGTAGGCCCTGCGCTCCGTGCGGTCCATGCGGATGGCTCCGCGCAGGATCAGGAAGAACGTCACCGACACGACGATGGTCGGCAGAATCGCCCACAACACCGGCAGCCAGGAACTCTCCATCCCCCAAGGATACCCGCGGTCCCGTGACCTCCGGCCCGGTACTCCTCCTGCACAGCGGGCATCCTGCCGGATCCCTCCCCATTTCGCGCCCGGCGGCCTTCGCGGGAGAGAGGAATCCACGACGCTCGTCGTCATGTCCACGGTCATCCGCGCCTCCTCGCCCCTGTCCCTCCTCGCCCTCGTGCCGCGCCTGCTGGGCTGCACACCGAGACGCAGCCTCGTCCTCGTCCCGTTCGCGGAATCCCGATCCCTCGCCGCGCTGCGCGTCGACCTCCCCGCCGACGACAACCCCGATCTCCCCCGCATCGCATCGACCCTCATCGGCATGGCCTGCAAAGTCCCGCTGACCGATGCCGTGACGGTCGTGATCTACACCGATGACGACGTCGCCGATCGGGGAGCGCTGCCCCACGGCGCGCTCGTCGACGCCGTCCTGGAGCGCGCGCACATCTGCGGGCTCCGCGTCGTCGAGGCGCTCGTCGTGGGGGCGAACGGGTGGAGCAGCTACCGGGATCCGTCCGTCGGCGGCGCGCACACGCTCGACGAGATCACCGCCGCGGGTCCGCAGATCCCCGAGGCCTTCCCCGAGCACGATCAGAGCGCCGCAGCCGCGCTGCCCGTCGTCGACCTCGCCGAGACGGAGCGCATGGCGCGTGCCCTCGAGGACGTCGATCTCCTTCTCGACGTTCCGCGCCGCCGGAAGAGCCTGAGCGCGTCACGACGTCGCTCCGCCGAGGCGATCCTCGACGAGCTCGCCGATCCGCCCGGGCTCTTCGAGAGCGTCCTGGAGCCGCTCACCGACGCGACCGGTCGGCACCGGCTCACGAGCCTCGCCTTCGCCCTCGAGCGTCCCCTGCTACGCGATGTCGCCCTCATGCAGTGGGTCGGCGACATCGCCGCCGGGGACGCCGCGTTCCACGCGCAGACGCGATTCCCCGACGGTGAGGGGTATCCGGAGGACATCGCCCGACCGATGTGGGGAGAGGGCGCGAACCCCGACCTCGACAGACTCCTCGTCGCTCTGGACCGCTGCCGACGGGTCGCGGCGACGGCGCCGCGCTCGCGTCGACCGGGGGCCCTCGCCGCGTGCGCGTGGCTCGCGTGGGCGACCGGGCGGTCGACGCACGCGGCGTCCTACGCGGAATCCGCTCTCGAGATCGATCCGGCGCACGGGCTCAGCGGGATCGTCCTCACCCTCGCCGACCACGGTCGGCTGCCGGAATGGCTCTTCGCGCACACCCCGCGCGGAGCGCGGGACCGCCTCACTTGACCAGCGGGAAGAGAATCGTCTCGCGGATGCCGAGACCCGTGATGGCCATGAGCAGCCGATCGATGCCCATCCCCATGCCGCCGGTCGGCGGCATCCCGTGCTCGAGGGCGCGGAGGAACTCCTCGTCGATCGACATGGCCTCGACGTCGCCGCGCGCCGCCAGCGTCGCCTGTTCGACGAAGCGTTCGCGCTGGATGACCGGATCGACCAGTTCGGAGTACCCGGTCGCGAGCTCGAAGCCCCGCACGTACAGGTCCCACTTCTCGACCACGCCCGGGATCGAGCGGTGCTCGCGCACCAGGGGGCTGGTGTCGACGGGGAAGTCCATCACGAACGTGGGGCGGGTCAGGCCGCTCTTGACGAAGTGCTCCCACAGCTCCTCGACCCACTTGCCGTGCGTCTCGTGGGCGGGGGCTTCGACACCGGCTTCGGCACCGAAGGCGCGAAGCTCGTCGACGGGGGTCTGCGGGGTGATCGTACGGCCCGCCGCCTCCGAGAGGGAGTCGTACATCGAGATCCGTTCCCAGTCGCCGCCGAGGTCGTACTCGGTCCCGTCCGCCCAGGTGACCGTGGTCGACCCCGCCACCGCGACGGCGGCGTTCTGGATGAGCGTCTGCGTCAGATCGGCGATGCCGTTGTAGTCGGTGTAGGACTGGTACGCCTCGAGCATCGCGAACTCCGGGCTGTGCGTGGAGTCGGCGCCCTCGTTGCGGAAGTTCCGGTTGATCTCGTACACCCGGTCGATACCGCCGACCACGGCGCGCTTGAGGAAGAGCTCGGGGGCGATGCGCAGGTAGAGCTCGGCGTCGAAGGCGTTCGAGTGCGTGACGAAAGGACGCGCGCTCGCACCGCCGTGCTGCACCTGCAGCATCGGGGTCTCGACCTCGACGAAGTCGCGCTCGGTGAACGTGCGGCGCAGGCTCGCGTTCACCTTCGCCCGGGCGAGCACCGTCTCGCGTGCGCGGTCTCGCACGATCAGGTCGAGGAAGCGGCTGCGCACGCGGCTCTCTTCGCTCAGCTCGCTGTGCAGGTTCGGCAGCGGCAGGACCGCCTTGGCGGCGATCCGCCACTCGGCCACCATGATCGACAGCTCGCCACGGCGGCTGGAGATGACCTCGCCCGAGACGAAGACGTGGTCGCCGAGGTCGACGAGCTCCTTCCACGCCTGGAGCGACTCCTCGCCCACGGCGGCGAGGGACACCATCGCCTGGATGCGGCTCCCGTCGCCCGCCTGCAACGACGCGAAGCAGAGCTTTCCGGTGTTGCGGCTGAACACCACCCGTCCGGCGACGCCCGCGGTGACGCCGGTCTCGGCCCCCGCCTCGAGATCGCCGTAGCGCTCACGGAGCGCCGGGATCGTGTCGGTCACGGGCACGACGACCGGGTAGGGGCCTCCTGCTGCATCGGCGCGCTCGGCGAGGAGGCGCTCCCGCTTGCCGAGGCGGACGGCCTTCTGTTCGAAGACGTCTTCTTCGGTGGGTTCGGAAGCGTCGTTCGCGGGCGCGTCGGTCATCGTGAGGGCTCCTCGGGGTCTCCCCCAGTTTATCGACGGGAGTCGGCGCGCATTCGCGCCCGCCCGGGCCGGTCCGTCGCTGCCGCTCGGACCCCCTATGGTTATTGATAATTGTTCTCAATAAGAATCGATGGCCATGACCTCCCCCTCTGCACCGAAGAGCGCACGCGCGCTCGGCCTCCCGGCGACACCCACCGCGGTCGTGCTGGGCGGCCTCGGGGCGCTGGTCCTCTTCGCGGCGGTCATCGCCCTGGCCGTCGGTCCCGTGTGGATTCCGCCTGCGCAGGTGCTCGAGGTGCTCAGCCGCCATCTCGCGGGCGGCGGCGGCGACGACATCGCCGATCGCATCGTGTGGATGACGCGCACCCCGCGCATCGCCCTGGCCCTCGTCGCCGGGGCCGGCCTCGGCATCGCCGGCGCCGCGCTCCAGTCTGTCGTCCGGAACGATCTCGCCGATCCCTATCTCCTCGGCGTGAATGCGGGGGCTTCGACGGCCGTCGCCCTGGTGGTCCTGGTCGCCGGCGGAGCCACCGGCCTCGCGCTGTCCGGCTCCGCTCTCCTCGGCGGACTCGCGTCGACGATGCTCGTCCTGTTCCTCGCCGGGCCGGCGCGCACGCGCGGCCCGCTGCGCGTCATCCTCGCCGGGCTCGCCGTCGGGTACGCCCTGAACGCTGCGACGAGCTTCCTCCTGTTCTGGTCGGACTCGCCCGAGGCGTCGCGCTCCGTCCTGTTCTGGCTGCTCGGCTCGCTCGCCAGCGTCCAGCTGCCCGCCCTCGTCGCCAGCATCGGCGTGACCGCGATCGGCATCGTCGCGCTCACGTGGGGTGGCCCCTACCTCGACGCGTTGGCCTCGGGAGACGACTCCACCCTCTCCGCCGGACTCGACCCCGAGCGTCTCCGCTTCGTCGTCATCGGCGCCGTGTCCGCCATGGTCGGGGTCCTCGTCGCGGGCGTGGGCGGCGTGGGGTTCATCGGCCTCGCCGTCCCGCATCTCGCCCGCGCGCTCGTCGGCGGCCGCCATCGAGTCCTTATCCCCGCCTCCGCCACCCTGGGGGCCGTGTTCCTCGTCATCGCGGACACCGTCGCCCGCACCGCCTTCGCCCCGCAGGAGATCCCCGTCGGCGTCGTCACCGGCGTGATCGGCACCCCCGCACTCCTCCTGCTGCTGCGCCGCACCACCCGCACCACCTGAGCCACCCGAGGCTCGTACCGAAAGGAAAGCATGTCCCACCTCTCCGCCCGTCTCGTCGCGGCATCCGTCGCCGTCGGCGCCCTCGCCGTCCTGGCCGGCTGCGCAGGCCCCGCGACACCGGCCGCGAATCCGACCTCGGCGGCGACCGCCGATGCCGCGTTCCCGGTGACCGTCGAGAACTGCGGCACCTCCGTGACCATCGAGCACCGCCCCGAACGGATCGTCATGGTCAACAACGACGCCCTCTCGAACCTGGAGGCCCTCGACGCCGTCGACAGGATCGTCGCGGTCACCGCCACCCCGCAGGCGGGACTCTACGAGCAGAGCACCTACGACACCCTCGCCCCGCTCTCCGTCCTGTCGACCCAGAAGAACGCCACCGGCGGGTCCGTCGTGTCACAGGAGAGCATCCTCGGCGCGCAACCCGACCTCGTGATCGCGCCCGAGAAGGCGGTCGATCGCGCAGCCCTCGCCGCAGCCGGCATCCCGGTGTACAGCCCCACGGCGTACTGCGCCGATCCCCCGGTCGCGTACACCCAGACCGCGACCTTCCAGCGGGTCTGGGACGAGGTCACGACGTACGGGCAGATCCTCGGCGTACCCGATCTCGCGTCGACGGTGATCGCCTCGGCGAAGGAGGCGGTCGCGACCTCCGGATCGGTCGGCCGGGGAACCGCCGCGGCCCTCTACGTGTCGTCGGGAGGAGCGGTGCTCTCGCCGTACGGGGCGCCCAGCATGGTGACACCGGTCTTCGCCGCGGCGGGGCTGTCGAACGTGTACGCCGACACCTCCCAGCGGGTCTTCGACGCGAACGTCGAGGACGTCATCGCGCGCGACCCCGCCACGATCGTGCTGCTGTCGTCGGAGGCGGACCCGCAGACCACGCTGAACGCGTTCCTGTCCTCGCCCGGCGTGAGCGGCTTGTCGGCGGTCAAGGACAACCGCGTGGTCGTCCTGCCCTTCCCGTACACCGACCCGCCGAGCATCCTGTCGACGCGGGGACCCGGAGTCCTCGCCGACAAGCTCGCGGCTCTCGGATGATCACCGCGGACGGCGTCGTCGTGCGGCTCGGAAACCGCACGGTGCTCGACCGTGTCGACGTCGCCGTCCGCACCGGTCACGTGGTGGGAGTGATCGGCCCGAACGGGTCCGGCAAATCCACCCTCCTGCGTGCGTTGCTCGGGGTCGTCCCGCTCGCCGCCGGACGGGTCACGGTCGACGGTGACGACCTCACGCGACTCCGGAGGCGCGAGATCGCCCGCCGCATCTCCTTCGTCGGTCAACACGTGGGGGACGGGGGTTCCCTCCGGGTGCGGGAGGAGGTCGCCCTGGGCGGCCTGGCCCGCCGAGGAGCCCGCGCGGTCGGACCCCGCGGCGACGCGGCGGCGCGTGCCGCGTTGGAGACGATCGGCCTCGCGGACCTGGCCGAGACACCGGTCTCCGCTCTCTCCGGTGGGGAACGGCAGCGCGTCGCCATCGCGCGCGCTCTCCTGCACGGTGCCGACCACGCGCTGCTCGACGAGCCGATGAACCACCTCGACGTGCGCCACCGTCTGGAACTCGCCGCCCGCCTCCGTCAGGTCGCGCCGACGGTCCTGGTCGTCCTCCACGACCTCGACCTCGCTGCGCGAACCTGTGATCATCTCGTCCTCCTCGACAGAGGCCGGGTCATCGCCAGCGGCCCTCCCGCCGAGGTCCTGCGACCGATCCACCTCGACCCCGTGTACGGCGTGCGTTCGCGCACGGCCGACATCGACGGCATCCGCCACCTGCACTTCGACCTCGCCCCCTCTCGACCCGAAGGATCCTCCCGATGACGACCACTCCTCCCGCCCCGACTCACCTCGCCCGAGACCTCGTCGAGCGATGGGACGCCCAGCAGACGCGGTACATCCGTCATCGCGCCGAGCGATTCCGCACCATCGCCCGCGTCGTCTCCTACGCCCTCGAGGGCCTCGCGGCACCTCGGATCCTGGATCTCGCGGGAGGCCCGGGCTCGCTCGGCGCGGCCGTGCTGGCCGCGATCCCGCACGCCCACGTGGTCGTCGCCGACAAGGACCCGGCGCTCCTCGCGCTGGCCGCATCGGTCTTCGCCGACGATGATCGCGTCGACGTCGCCCGCATCGACCTCGACGACCCCTCGTGGACGAACCACCCGCGCATCGCCGCCGCGCCGTTCGACGCCGTGGTGAGCTCGACCGCGCTGCACTGGCTCCGGCCCGAAACCCTCGTGCGCACCTACCGGTCTCTCGCCGAGATCCTGCCGGAGGGCGGAGTGTTCCTCAACGGCGATCATCTTCTCTACGACGCCGTCTCCGCGCCGACCCTGCGAGCGATCGCCGCCGAGGACGACGCGCAGACGCAAGCGGAGGCGCAGGCCGCGGGAGTCGAGGACTGGGATCGGTGGTGGGACGCCCTGGGCACCCACCCGGAGTTCGCGGCCGCGCTCGCCGAGCGGTCTCGGGTCTGGGGACCCGAGCTGCATGTCGCCCCGCCGAAGGTCACGCTCGGCTTCCACCTCGAGACGCTCCGCAGCGCCGGGTTCCGCGAGGTCGACACGGTCTGGCGCTACCTCGACGATCACGTCGTCTGCGCCCTGCGCTGAGCGGAGCGCCCGAGCGATGTGCGGGGACGGAAGGACGCGTCGGCTCAGCGCAGCGAGATCTCGGCGTTGTCGATGAAGCGATGGCCTCCGACGGTGGCCGCGATCAGCGCCAGCGCTCGGCCGCGGTGGCCTTCCTCGACCGGCAGGAAGGTCGCCGGGTCGACGACGGTGAGGTAGTCCAGGGCGATGCGCTGCTCACCCATCAGCGAGGACTGCGCCGCCGCGATGCAGGCATCGACACCGAGGTCCGCGTTGGACGCGGCGGCTTCGAGGGCACGCGGGAGCTTCGCCGCCGCGCGCCGGTCGGCGTCGTCGAGAAGGGCGACGCGACTCGACACCGGCAGACCGTCCTCGGCGCGCACGGTGGGGACCACGACCGTGTCGATCGCGAAATCGAGATCGCGGATCATCCGGCGGACGAGGAAGATCCTCTGCAGATCGCGCTCCCCGTAGATCGCGACGTCCGGGCGCACGAGGTGGAAGAGCTTCGCCTCGACCGTCAACACCCCGTCGAAGTAGAAGGGACGCGATCGTCCCTCGTACCGGAAGCCCAGGTCTCCCGCCGCGACCCTCGTCGTGGCGGTCCCGGCGGGCAGGAACTCGGCGGCCGTGGGGGCGAAGACGATGTCGACGCCCAGGTCGGCCAGGAGATCGGCATCCGCTTGCGGGGAGCGCGGGTAGGCCGCGGTCTCCTCGGCGGTACGGAACCGCAGCGGATTGACGAACGTCGAGACGACGACCACATCCGCGCGCCGTCGTGCCTCATGGATGAGGTCGACGTGGCCCTCGTGGAGGGCTCCGAGAGTCGAGACGAGGGCGACACGGGTGGCGCTCTCGGAGGAGTCGGCGCTGCGTACCTCCGCCAGACGGGAGCGCAGATCGTCGATGGTGCGGATCATCCGTTGATCGTAGCGTCCGGGTTCCGCCCCTCCGGACCGGGGCCCGAGCTCTCGGCGAGCGCGTGGTCGACGCTCGAGCGGACGAGAGCCGACAGGTATCCGCCGGTGTTCGGCACGCCGACCTGCGAGAGCAGTGCGGCGGACTGCTGCACGATCGAGCGCGAGAACTCGGTCGCCGTCGCGATGGCCTCGGCGTACGTGGCGCGATCGGCTTCGGCGACCACCACGGGCTCGCACCCGAGCTCCACGGCCAGCGCCTGCGCGATCGGGAGCACGGGAGCGGGGGCCGTCACGGCGGCGTATGCCTGCGCGAGCTGGTGCCGGTCCAGTGACGACGCGCCCGTGAAGGTGATCGCCGGGTGAATCGCCAACGGGATCGCCCCGCTCTTGACCGCCGGCGCGAGGACGCCGACACCGTACGCGGGGTCGGTGTGAACGATCAGCTGCCCCGGCTGCCAGGCGCCGAGGTCGGCCAGTCCCGAGACCAGCCCTTCGAGCTGATCGTGCGGTACCGCGATGACGACCAGCTCGCTTCGCCGCACGACCTCCTCGGGCGACAGCACCGGGAGCCCGGGGAGGATCGCCTCGACGCGGTCGTCGTCCGATCCCGAGGTGATTCCCGTCAGCGCGTGGCCCGCACCGGCCAGCGCCGAGCCGATGACAGGCCCGACGCGACCCGCTCCGATGATCCCGACCCCGAGTCGCCCGTCTCGCATTCCACTCATCCCGCCCACCTGTGGGTCCTGTCCTCCGCCGCAGCGGCCACTGTCGCGCGTGCGGTCTCTTCCATCACCGTCAGGGCCGCGTCCCGGTCGAGCACGGCGACCGACGTCTGGACCGTTCCCGAGATCACGTGGGCGGCCAACCGTGCCGTGCGCATCGCCCGGGCGAGCGGACCCTGGTGCAGTCCGATCGACTGCAGCCGTGCGAGGGGGAAGATCGAGAGCGATCGCCAGATCCATCCGCGACGCAGGAACAAGGCATCCGCCGTCAGCAGCACCCCGTTCCGGCGCCACGACAGCGGACGCAGGATCCGCGCCCGACCAGGCGTCGTGACGTAGGGATCATCGGCCACCGGGCCCAGAAGACCTTCGCGGACGACGTCGGCCCAGCCATCCGGCGGAAGGCCGGGCGCGAGGATCCGGAGCACGCGTTCGACGTCGTCGCGCGTTCCCACGGGGAGGACGGCGGCGAGCTGGTCGGTCGAGGAATCGGTCGACGACCGGCCCGACAGA
>Ga0308159_1000364_pt1 | contig 113127 bp, 101 predicted proteins | sample PhyCR1_FD_201040 | JGI IMG/M metagenome (GOLD analysis project Ga0308159, IMG submission 201040) | Phyllosphere microbial communities from UC Gill Tract Community Farm, Albany, California, United States - DLSLC.R1 | ecosystem: Host-associated > Plants > Phyllosphere > Unclassified | place...
CGTAGGCGTGGCCGGTCTCGAAGCCGGCGGCGATCAGTTCTTCCCAGATATCGGGCAACTGGTCCACGCGGGCGCCGAACAGGTCCACCCGCTGGCCGCCGGTGATCTTGGTATAGAGCCCGTATTTCTTGGCGATCTGGCCGACGGCGATCAGGCCGTCGGGAGTGACTTCGCCACCGGCCATGCGCGGCACCACCGAGTAGGTGCCATCCTTCTGGATGTTGCCCAGGAAGTAGTCGTTGGAATCCTGCAGGCTGGCATGCTCCTTCTTGAGCACGAAGTCGTTCCACAGCGAGGCCAGCACATTGGCCACCATCGGCTTGCAGACGTCGCAGCCCAGGCCGCGACCGTGCTTGGCCAGCAGTTCGTCGAAGCTCCTGATCTGGCCCACGCGCACCAGATGGTGGATTTCCTGGCGCGAATAGGGGAAGTGCTCGCAGACGTGGTTATTGACCGCCATCCCCTGTTTCTTCATTTCCGCCTTCATGACCTGGGTCACCAATGGCACGCAACCGCCGCAGGCCGTGCCTGCCTTGGTGCAAGCCTTCAGATCACCGATATTGGTCACGCCAGAAGCGACAGCGGCGCACAGTTGGCCCTTGGAGACATTGTTGCAGGAGCAGATCTGCGCCGAATCCGGCAGCGCATCCACGCCCAGGCCGGGCTTGGCCTTGCCGTCAGACTGCGGCAGGATCAGGAATTCCGGCGCCTCCGGCAGTTCGATCTTGTTCAGCATCATCTGCAACAGCGTGCCGTATTCGGCGGCGTCGCCCACCATCACCGCGCCCAGCAGATGCTTGCCGGATTCGGAGACCACGATCTTCTTGTAGATCTGGCGGCGCTCATCGGTGAACTGGTAGGAGCGGCTGCCGGCTTCCTTGCCGTGGGCATCGCCGATGCTGGCCACGTCCACGCCCATGAGCTTGAGCTTGGTGCTCATGTCGGCGCCGTTGAATTGCGGCACTTCGATGGCGTCGTCGCGGTGCGACAGCAGGTGCTTGGCGGCGGTGCGGGCCATGTCGTAGCCCGGTGCGACCAGGCCGAAGATCTTGCCGTTCCACAGCGCGCATTCGCCGATGGCGTAGACCGCCGGGTCCGAGGTCAGGCAGCAGTTGTCGATGACGATGCCGCCACGGTCGCCTACCTTCAGTCCGGCCTGGCGCGCCAGTTCGTCACGCGGGCGGATGCCGGCGGAGAAGACGATCATGTCGGTTTCCAGGTGCGAACCGTCTTCGAAGTTCATGCGATGGGTGTGCTGCTTGCCATCGACGATTTCCACGGTGTTCTTTTGCGTATGGGCGGTCACGCCCAGTTCCTCGATCTTCTGGCGCAGCACGCGGCCGCCGCTTTCGTCCACCTGCACTGCCATCAGGCGCGGGGCGAACTCGACCACGTGGGTCTCCAGCTTGAGGTCGCGCAGGGCCTTGGCGCATTCCAGGCCCAGCAGGCCGCCGCCGATGACCACGCCCGACTTGGAACGGCTGCCGCATTCCAGCATCGCTTCCAGATCTTCGATGGTGCGGTAGACGAAGCAGTCCTTACGCTGGTTGCCCGCCACCGTCGGCACAAAGGGATAGGAGCCGGTGGCCAGCACCAGCTTGTCATAGGACAGTGTTTCTTCCACGCCGGCCACGTTGACCAGCACCTGCTTGCGTTCCAGGTCGATCTGCTGGGCCTTGGCGTTGAGCTTGAGGTCGAACTGCACGGCGCTGCTGCCGGCATCGAAGAAGCCCGGCGCCACCAACGACAGATCGTCTGCGCTCTTGCCGGCGAAGAATTCGGAGAGGTGCACGCGGTCGTAGGCCGGGCGCGGTTCTTCACACAGGATGGTGACCTGCAGTTCGCCGGCGCCGCTTTCGGCCAGGCTTTCCAGGAACTTGTGGCCGACCATGCCGTGGCCGATGACGATGATCTTCATGGCTTATCTCCTCAGGCTGCAACTTTGCTGTCGGCCAGGACGGCTTCGCCGTTCTTGTCCGAGGCAGTGAAACGGATGGCCACGGCGCACAGTGCCGAGACGGTCACCAGCACGCCCAGCGCCGACAGGGTCTGCTGGGTATTGCCCAGGCCCTTCATCAGGAAGCCCGCCAGCACCGCACCCACATTGCCGCCGGCGCCGATGATGCCGGCCACGCCGCCCAGGGCCTTGCGGTCGATGAAGGGCACCAGCGCGTAGGTGGCGCCGCAGGCCATGTGGGTGAACAGGCCGAAGCACAGCATGGCGAAGATGGCCGCGGCGACGCTACCGGCATGGGCGAACCACAGCAGGCCCAGGCCTTCGCCCAGCATCATCACGAACAGCAGGGTGGCGCGGCGGTTCAGGCCGCCCGCGAGGGCTACCTTGTCCGAGATGAAGCCGCCCAGGGCGCGGGCGAACAGCGCCAGCAGGCCGAAGCTGGCGGCGGCGATGCCGGCCGATTCCAGCGACAGCTGGAAGTGCTCCACGTAATAGATCGCAGCGATGTTGTGGATGAAGATTTCCACGCCGAAGCAGGCGCCGTAGGTGATGAAGAGCATCCACACGCGGTAGTTGGCGGCGGCGGCGCGGAAGCTCGCCCAGCCACCGCGCTTGCCGCTCTCGATGGTCACGCCGGCCGCGCGCAGGTCGTCATAGTTGCCTTCCGGGCAGTCCTGCGTGAAGCGCCAGTACACCGCCGCCATGATCAGCATCAGCACGCCCGGCACCAGCAGTGCCACGCGCCAGCCCCAGGCCTGGGACACGCCCAGCATCAGCACGGCCGCCATCAGCAGCGGCATCACACCCTGCGCCACGCCACCGCCGGCATTGCCCCAGCCGGCCGTGGCCGCGTTTGCGGTGCCGACCACATTGGGGGCGAACATCACCGAGGTGTGGTACTGGGTGATCACGAAGCTGGCACCGACCGCACCGATCAGCAGGCGGAAGAACAGGAAGCTCTCGTAGCTCTGCGCAAAGGCCACGCCGATGACCGGCACGGCACCGGCCAGCAGCAGGCCGGTATAGGTCTTGCGCGGGCCGAAGCGGTCGCACATGGGGCCGATGACCAGGCGCACCAGGATGGTCACCGCTACGGCGGCGATGTTGATGTTGGCGATCTGGCCGGGCGTGAGATGGAATTCACCCTTGATCACCGGCATCAGCGGCGCGCAGGCGAACCAGGCGAAGAAGCAGACGAAGAAAGCCATCCAGGTCAGGTGGAAGGCGCGCATCTGCGGCGTGCGCAGGGAGAACAGCTCGATACGATTGGATTTGCTCATCTCGGGTCCTGTAAAAACAAAAAGGCGCCCGCTGGAACCAAGCGCAGGGCTCGGTTCTAGCGGACGCCATTGTCCGTGTGTCTTGCAGATCCATCGTTAGATCGGCATCGAATTGGGGGATCGTCCTTGATCCTGGGCTCTTATGAGCAAAGGTCGTGCCAGGCCGTGGGAATCGGGCGGGGCGCCCGTGCGGTGCGGGTTTGCGGCGGGAAGAGGGAGAGCAGGGCGCCACTGCAGAGCTGACGGGTGGCCCCGATATATATCATCGTGTGATGTATTGCAGTGCAAGCTGCGCGTTCGTGGTGCAGTGCATCGTGAGAGTGCAGGGCGTCACATCCGGTGCGCCGGCATGTTGCCGCCCGGACATGGCCGGTGTTCAGCGCGGCTGGAAGGCGATGATGCCCATGCCGGCCAGTGCCACGGCCACGCCCGCGCAATCCCAGACCGAGGGCCGGATGCCGTCCACCGCCCACAGCCAGGCCATGGCTACGGCGATGTAGACCCCGCCATAGGCCGCATACACGCGCCCGGAGGCGGCGTCGTGCAGGGTCAGCAGCCAGGCAAACAGCGCCAGGCTCAGCGCGGCCGGCAGCAGCAGCCAGGCCGAGCGGTCCTGCTTGAGCCAGAGATAGGGGAGGTAGCAGCCGACGATTTCGGCCACGGCGGTGCAGAGGTAGAGCAGCAGGGTCTTCATGGCCGGCCGGACTCAGTCTTCTTCACGGGCGGTGATGTCGGCCCGTTCATCGTCGCTCTTGCGCAGCCACTGGCGGTGCAGGAACTGCTCCAGCGGCCGGCCCACCACGAACAGCAGCAGGATCAGCGCCGTCGCCATCAGGGCCACGCGCCACCAGCCACCACCGCAGACGATGCCCACCGCCGCCGTCACCCAGATCGAGGCCGCCGTGGTCAGGCCCCGGACTTTCTCGCTGCGTTGTTCATGGATGATGACGCCGGCGCCCAGGAAGCCGATGCCGGTGATCACGCCCTGGATGGCGCGGCTGACGGCGTCGCGATAATGGTCGTCGGCACTGAAGGAGAAATCCATCGCCGCCATCGTCACCAGCGCCGAGCCCAGGGCCACCAGACCCAGCGTCTTCATGCCGGTGGGCTTGCCACGCAGGTTGCGGTCGATGCCGATGATGCAGCCGATCAGCATGGCAAAGCAGAGACGGTAGAAGACTTCGTAGTGGTCGGTCATGGCACGGTCGGGGCGGCTAGGGAAGCTTGCAGGACGTAGGGAATCAGCCCGCCATTGTACCCTCCCGCCTTGCTGATCCCTGCAGTCAGCGCCGGACGAACGTGCATAAAAAAGCCCCGTCAGGATCGACGGGGCAAATCAGGCATGGCGGGAAGGAACGGAGGCTACGCCATGCGGCGCTCAAACGTGCAAGCCGGTCAAGCCCTGCTGACCGACTTTCGTAGGTCGGATCATGTCAGGAAAGACTGTTGCGAAAGATCAGGAACCGGAGCCGCCAGCGCCCGCACCCGAGCCGCCCGCACCACCGGCACCCGCACCGGAGCCGCCGCCCGTGCCGCCATTACCGCCGGGGGAAGTGCCCATGGGACCATCCTTCATCTCGGTGGCATTCGGGTTGTTACCCGAACGGGACTTGGTGCTGCTCTTGTCGGACTTGTTGTGGTTGCGCATGGTCTTGCTCTTGCTGGAGGAACTGCCCGCTTCGGAGGCGCCGCTGCTGCCGCTACCCGGGGTGGTCTGCGCGCCGGTGGCACCGGTGGCGCCGGAGCCGGCCGAACCGGAGCCGGCAGCGCCGCCCGAAGTCTGCGCCATGGCGCCCGTGCTGAAGGCTGCAACGATCAGGGCAGTGCCGAGGAATTTCAGAGTCGGTTTGGATGACATGCGTATCTCCTTGAGTTTTGGGGGCGTCCCGCTGTCGCGAGCCGTTGAAGCCATACTAGGCTTCGCTCCCGTTTCCCACAGTCGGACGTCACTTCATACGCTTGTCGGTGCTTTCGTACCGGGATGACGGTGACTGTTGTTGAGTTGGTCAGGTCTGCGCTACCTGTACGCAGCGCCTCGTATCTCTACTGCCGCGCTGCGTTCCGTAGAAGGCAGTGATCAGTTCTTGCGCTGGCCCTCGTCGTCTTCGGCCGGTGCGCCCGGCGTCAGGTATTGCGGCGCGTTGCGCTCATCCGTGCCGGCGCGGTGCTGACCGTCGGCGCGGGGGACGGCGCGCGCCGGGCGATTCATCGCCTCGTCGCGGGCGTGGCCGGCCGGTGGCACCTGAGTGGCGGGGTGGCCGGTGGCAGCGCGGTTATCCCCGGTCGGTCCGGGTTGTTCGAAGGGTCGGGATGCCTGGGTTTGCGCCAGGGCCGGCACGGTCTGCAGGATCAGGGCCAGCGCGGCGGTACTGAGGCAGGCGAGGGTAGGGCGAGAGGGGAAGGTGTTCATGGCATGTGCTCCTGGTGAAGTGGATCGAGAGGTGGTACATAGGCTCTTCGATCATAGGAGCGCCAGGGGCCACCGGCAGTCGGCGCAGCAGCGATTTGGGCGTCAGCGTAATCCCGCAGCGGGCTGCCCCACATTGTCACGGCAGGGTCTGCCGCAGTTCGCTAGGGCTCAGTCCGTAATGCTGGCGAAAGCGGATCGCAAAGCGCGAGGCGGAATCGTAGCCGCAGGAGGCGGCGATGTCGGCAATCGGCAGGGATGAGGCCTGCAGTTGTTCCAGCGCCTGGCCCAGCTGCACCTTGTCCAGCAGTTCGCGAAAACCGGTCTGCTCGCGTGCCAGGCGGCGCCGCAGGGTCGACACGCTGCAGTGGAAGGCATCGGCCACCCGTTCCAGGCTGCGCTGCTCCGGGGCCAGCATCAGCAGATGCTGTTCGATGCGCTGGCTGATCGCGTCGCCCCGTTCACGCAAGAGACCACCCACCACCCCGCGCAGACTGAGCGCCAGCAACAGGCCTTCAGCGGCCTGGCACTGCAGGTCAGCGGCCGCGTCATCGCGGATGCAGTCGAGCAGGTAGCGCCAGGCGCGCAGGATGTCCGCATCCTGCTGCACGCTGACCAAGGCCGTGGCTTCGCTGCTGCGTACGCCCTGGCCGGGATAATGCAGGCGGAAGCGCTCCAGCAGCGACGACGGCAGCGAGACCATGTCGGCCGCATATTCGCCAGCCCGGGGCAGGTTGGCCACGTTCATCTGCATGCCGGGGGCGATCAGCAGCAATACATCCTGACCGCATTGCAGCTGACGGCTGCCCCATTCGACCCGCTTGCGTCCCTGCCGCACGTGGCAGATGCTGGCCAGTCCGATGAAGACCTGGCGCAGCTTCTGCTCCTGGCGGGCGCGGATGCGGGTCAGGGTCGGTGCGGGACCATGTGCGAAGGGCAGGATGGCGAGATCGTTTTGCATGCGGGGATGGGGGGTGAAATCAGCGTCGGAGTCAGCGGCCGTAGTGGGCGGTCAGTCGGGCCTGGCCGAGTACCGAGGCATTGAGCATGAAGCCGAGCATAGCACCGCTGGCTTGTGCGTCCAGTGGCAACTTGTCGGTTTTCAAGGCCCAGACCACGAATTGATAACGGTGCGGCTTGTCGCCTTCCGGCGGGCAGGCGCCGCCGAAGCTGCTGCTGCCGAAGTCGGTGCGGCCCTGGATGGCGCCGGCCGGCAAGCCCTTGCCTTCGGCGGTGATCCCGCCCGGCAGGCTGGTCACCGAGGCAGGGATGTTGAATACCGTCCAGTGCCACCAGCCACTGCCCGTTGGTGCATCGGGATCGTAGACCGTGACGGCAAAGCTCCTGGTGCCGGCTGGCGCGCCCGACCAGGACAATTGCGGCGAACGGTTCAGGCCGCTGCAGCCGAAGCCCTGGAAGACCTGGGCGTTGCTCAGGGTCTGGCCTTCCTGGATGTCCTTGCTGGTCACGCTGAAGTCGGCCGCCTGGGCCGACAGTGCGGAAAGCGTCAGGGCAGCGCTGGTGGCCAGGGTAGCGGCCAGGTGTTTGGGATGGTTCATGCATGTGCTCCACAGGGGTTGAAGAGCGCTCATCGTAGAGGCCACGCCTGCCGCCCATGGTGCAGAAAACGTCAGGCGCGGTGCAGAAGGCGTCATCCTGCCCGCCGCACATCGACTGGCTCCATCGCCGGCCGCCCTGGCCTGATCAAAAGCCTCCGCTGGCTCTATGGCCTTCAGGCCAGGCTCCAGTAGGCTGTGCCGTATTCGCCTGTATCAGGTATCCCATGGAGTTCGCATGTCCTCGCCATCCCATTCGCTCAGCACCGCACCGGCCGTGACGGTGGAAACCCTGCAGGCCTTCTCCGATGCCTGGAACCGCCATGACATCGCTGCCCTCATGAGCTACATGCATCCCGACTGTGAATTCCTCACTGCCGCCGGGCAGGATGCCCACGGCACCCGCCATGCCGGCCAGGAGGCGGTCGCCAAGGCCTTTGCCTCGGCCTGGATCGCCGTGCCCGATGCGCAGTGGCGCAATGGTCGCCATTGGGTGTCCGGCGAGCGTGGCGTGTCCGAATGGACCTTTACCGGCACCGCCGCCGATGGCTCGCCCATCGAGGCCGACGGTGTCGATCTGTTCATCTTCCGCGATGGCAAGATCCTGCAGAAGAACGTCTTCCGCAAGAACCGCACCGTCAGGCCGGCCTGATCCGCAGCAAACACCGCGCCGCCCGCTCACTGCTACCAAGGCCACTGCCATGAACAGCCTGTCCCGCGCCGAAGTCGGCGCTGCCTTCACCGATTCCCGCGCTCCTGCCACGCCCTACGACCCCGCCTTCGATCCGCTGGTCTCGCGTTCGCCCGGCCATAACATGCAGTACGCCCCGACCTACTGGGTCGCCAGCGCCGGTGATCCGCCGCCGGACGATGGCCCCATCACGGGTGACACCGATGCCGACGTGGTCATCATCGGCTCCGGTTTCACCGGCCTGGCCACGGCCTTGTTCCTGGCACGCGAGCACGGCATCCGCGCCACCGTGCTGGAAGCCAACCAGGTCGCCTGGGGCTGCACCAGCCGCAATGGCGGCCAGGGGCAGAACGCCAGCGGTCGCCTGTACCGCTCGCAGTGGATTGACCGCTGGGGCTTGCCGACCGCGCTGAAGCTGGACGAGGAAATCCGCAACGGCTTCGAGACCTTCCGCCAGCTCACCGAGGAAATCGACTGCGATCCCCAGCCTGGCGGCCATCTCTACATCGCCCATCGGCCCAAGAAGATGGACTTCCTGCGCAACGAAGCCGAGGTCATGCGCAGCCGCTTCGGTTACGACACCCGCATCCTCACCGGCAAGGAAGTGCGGCGTGACTGGTGCGGCGACCAGGAGGCCGCCGGCGCCATGCACGAACCGGTAGGCATCTGCGTGCATCCGCTGAAACTGGCCTTCGGCTACATGAAGATGGCCCGCGCACTGGGCGCCCGCGTGCATCCCTCCAGCCCGGTGACGGGCTGGGAAACGCGCAATGGCGTGCATCACCTGCGTACCCCCGGCGGGGTGGTGCGGGCGCGCGCGGTGGCGGTGGCCACCGGGGCCTACGGCCTGCAGGGCTTGACGCCGCTGCTGAAGAATCGCGTGTTCCCGGTATTGTCCAATTCCATCGTCACGCGCCCGCTCACCGACGAAGAACTGCAGGCCACCAACTTCCTGACCCATCAGGCCATCACCGATACCCGCACGCTGCGCTTCTACTACCGCCTGCTGCCGGACCGCCGGGTGCAGATCGGCAGCCGCAGCGCCATCAGTGGCGCCGCCGCCCATCAGGAGCATCACTACCGCCTGCTGGTCGACGGGCTGGCCCGCAAGTTTCCCGCCCTCAAGGGCATCCGCATCGATCATTCCTGGTGGGGCTGGGTCGATGTCAGCCACGACATGATGCCGCGCGTAGTGCAGCCTGATCCGGCGCAGAGCATCTACTACGCCCTGGGCTATGGCGGCAACGGCGTGTCCTTCTCGGCCCATGCCGGGCGCCGCATGGCCGAGCGCGTGGCCGGCCTGCGCGGACCGGAAATCGAGCTGCCCATCTACGACAGTGCCTTGCCCTTCCCGCGCCAGGGCGAGTGGGCCGCGCCCTTCCGCCGCCTGGGGCAGAGCATGCTCTATCGCTGGTACTGGCTGCGTGACGAAATCCTGTAGGCAAGGGTAAGGGAAGAGACAAGGGCCGTGCCGGGCGTGCGCCCTGCACGGCTGCAAGACACTGCAAGTGAGTGTCTCTCAGCGCAGACGACAGCGCGGCACCAGGGCCGCCAGCGCCGCAATCCCGGGTTCGATGCGTTCGGCCTGGATCGATGAAAACCCCAGCCGCAGTCCATTGACCATGCCCGGCTCGGCCAGCCAGAAGGCTTCGCCCGATTCCACCAGGATGCCTTGCTCGAAGGCCGCCTGCCGCAGCAGCCGGGTATCGATCTCCGGCGCAAAGCGTCCCCACAGGGCAGAGCCACCATCCGGTGGCGTGAAATCCATCATCGGCAGATGCGTGCGCACGGCGTCGATCAGGAGACCCGCCCGGCGCGCCAGTTCATCGCGCATCAGGTGCAGGAAGCGGTCGTAATGGCCGTGCGAGATGAACAGCGCCGCCGCCAGCTGGTTGTTGGTGGCCGGATGGCGGATCATCAGCCGCCGCAAGGCGCGCAGCCGCACCACCACCTCCGCCGGTGCCACGATATAGCCGATGCGCAGGCCCGGCGAAAGCGTCTTGGACAGGCTGCCGATGTAGATCACCCGGCGCTCATGGTCGATGGCCTTCAGGGCCGGGGAGGGCTTGCCGACGTATTGCATCTCGGCGTCGTAGTCGTCTTCGATGATCACACCATCATGGGTGCGCGCCCATTCCAGCAAGGCCAGCCGCCGCTCGGTGGAGAGCGTGATACCGGTCGGGCACTGGTGGCTGGGCGTGCAATACAGCATGCTGGCCTGGGCCAGCACCGACGGATCGGGCAGCACGCCATCGCGGTCCACCTCCAGCCCCACCAGTTGCGCGCCCCGGCGCAGGAAGATGTTGCGGGCATCCATGTAGCCCGGGTCTTCCACCGCCACGGTGGAGCCAGGCGGTGTCAGCAGTTCGCTCACCAGGTACAGGGCCTGTTGCGCCCCCACCGTCAGCAGGACCTCGTCCCGGCGCGCCGCGATCCCGCGTCGGGGCAGCACGCGCTTGATCAACTGGTCCACCAGGGAGGCATTGTCATGGTCGATGGCATCCGGCGCCCAGCCCCGGATCGAGCTCACGTCCAGCGCCTGGCGGCTGCACTCGCGCCAGTCGGCGATGGGGAACAGGCTGGGATCGAACTGGCCGTACAGGAAGGGATAGCGATGGCGCTGCCAGTCTTCCGGCTTGTCCAGCCATTTGATACCGGCAGGCTCAGCCTGCATGCGCGCCTGCCAGTCCACCCCCTGCGGTGCGTCACGGCGGGGATGGTCGGGCGCGGTCTGCACCGGCCGGTGGTGATGCAGGTAGCGCTCGCTGACGTAGTAGCCGTTGCGCGGACGGTTTTCCAGGTAGCCGTCCTCGGCCAGCTTTTCATAGACCAGCACCACGGTATTGCGTGAAATGGCCAGCATGTCGGCCAGCTCGCGGCTGGAGGGCAGGCGCATGCCGGGCGCCAGTCGCCCGTCCAGCACGGCATCGACGAAGCACACCCGCAACTGGCTCTGCAGGGTACTGCCCTGGCGCTCCGGCTCGGGAAAGATCTGTCGCCACATCACCTGATGGGCCTGGTGGTCACGCACGCCTTTGCTCCGCTGTCCCAAAGCCTGCGTTGTCGCAGGAAGCGTGCCAGCAGCCGGCTGTGCGGGTTTCACATCTTGCCCTTCCACGGAATCAGCTTTTCTTCCATCTTGCGCATGAGCAGGTCGATCAGGTAGGCCAGCACGCCGATGACGATGATGCCCATGATCACGATGTCGGTGCGCAGGAAGTTGGAGGCATTGAGCACCATCTGCCCGATGCCGGCAGTGGCCGCCACCATCTCGGCCGCCACCAGAGTGGTCCAGCCGAAGCCCACGGCGATGCGCATGCCGGTCAGGATTTCCGGCAGTGCCGCCGGAAACACCACCATGCGGATCACCTGCCAGTTGCTCGCACCCAGCGAGCGCGCCGCATTGATCTGTTCGATCGCCACCGAGCGCACGCCGGCCTTGGAAGCCATCGCCAGCGGGGCGAAGCAGGCCAGATGGATCAACGTGACCTTGGCGCTTTCATCGATGCCCAGCCAGATCACGATCAGCGGCAGGTAGGCCAGCGGCGGCAGCGGCCGATAGAACTCGATGATCGGGTCGGCGATGCCGCGCACCAGGCGCGAGGTGCCCATGGCCAGGCCCACCGGCACGGCCGTGACGACTGCCAGCAGGAAGGCCGCCATCACCCGGCTCAGGCTGATGAGCACGTGTTGCGCCAACGGCGTGTCGCCCTGGGTCTGGCCGTGCAGGGCGCCAATCAGCGCATCCAGGGTGGCCTGCGGGGTGGGCAGGAACAGCGGCTTGATCCAGTGCAGGCCGGTGGCGATCCACCACAGCAGCAGCAAGGCCACCAGGGTGATGGTGCTGATCAGCCAGGTGCTGCCCTGGCCCGGGGCGCCATAGTTGCGCGGGCGCCGGCGACGGCGCGGGGCAGTGGCCTGGGCGGATGCGGTGGCCGCAGGGCGGGTAGTGGGGGGCATGGTGGTCTCCTGCGCCGGCTTGGTGACGGCGGTGGCGGTGGTGCTGTTCATCAGTGCATCCCGGTCGACGAGGTTTGGTGGACCAGCGCCAGCACGCGTTCGCGGGCGGCGATGAATTCAGGATCGGCCTTGGTGCCGCGGGCATCGCGGGTGGCCAGGTAGCGGCGGGCAAAGGGCATGCTCAGGTCATGCACCACGCGGCCCGGGCTGGGCGCCATCACGATCAGCCGGGTGGCCAGGAACAGGGCTTCCTCCACATCGTGGGTGATGAAGAAGAACACCCCCTGAGATTCGTTCCAGAGGTCCAGCAGCAGTTCCTGGATGGCTTCGCGGGTGAAGGCGTCGAGCGCGCCCAACGGCTCGTCCAGCAACATCACCGAGGGCGAGGAGGCGATGGCGCGCGCCACCCCCACGCGCTGCTGCATGCCGCCCGACAGTTCATAGACCTGCTTGTGGGCCGAGGACAGCAGACCCACCTTGTTGAGACATTCGAGGGCGATGCGGCGCCGCTCGTGCAACGGCATCTTGCGCAGCTTGAGGCCGAATTCGACGTTTTCCACCACATTCATCCAGGGCATCAGCGCGTGCTTCTGGAACACCACGCCCCGGTCCGAACCGGGACCGTCCACCGCCTCGCCGGCCAGCCGGATTTCGCCTCGCGTGGGCGGGATGAAACCGGCAATGGTATTGAGCAGGGTGGTCTTGCCGCAGCCGGAGGCCCCCAGCGCCACCACGAACTCGCCAGCCGGGATGGACAGCGAGACCTGGTCCAGCGCCAGGCTGGGCGGCCCCTTGCGGGCTGGGTATTCGATCGAGACCTGGTCGATTTCAAGCATGCTCGCGCTCCAAGGATGAATGGGTGAAAAAGGGAAGGGACGACGACCTTACTTGCCGGCCGCGATGGCCTTGACGTACTGGTCGGTCACGCCCACCGAGTAATCCGGCAGGATGGCCTGCAGGGTCTTCTGTTCCTTCAGGAACTCGGCCGTGGCCTGCAGCGACTTGACGGCACCGGCCTCCTTGCCACCCGAGAGCCACTTGGTGGAAGCCTGTTCGGCCGGCGTCGGGAACTGGTAGAGCTTCAGTGCTGCCGCCACCTCGCCCGGCTCGCCACCGGAGATGGCCGCCACCGCCTTGCCCTGCGCGGTGTCGCCGGTCCATTGACCCGGGTTGGCGCGATACATGGCGTCGTACTTGGCCAGCATGCGGGTGAAGCTGATCATGAACTTCTCATGCTCCTTGGCCCAGTCGCGGTTGACCACGAAGCCGTCGAAGGTGGCGATGCCGGTCTGGGCGGCGATCTTGCCGGAGCTGGTCACCACCGTGCCACTGGCGCTGATCTTGGCCAACACCGGGTTCCAGACGAAGGCGGCATCGATGTCGCCGCGCTCCCAGGCCGCTGCGATCTCGGGCGGGCGCATGTTGAGCACCTTCACGTCGGCCGCCGACAGGCCGGCCTGCTTGATCGCCATGAGCGCATGGAAGTGGCTGGTGGAGACGAAGGGCACGCCCAGGCGCTTGCCCTTGAGCTGCGCCACCGAGCTGATGCCGGACCCGTTGCGGGCCACCATGGCCTCGGCGTCGTTGATGTTGTCCAGGATCCAGAACAGCTGGATCGGCAGGCCCTGCGACAGGCCAGCCGCCACCGGGCTGGAACCGGCTTCACCGATCTGCACGTTGCCCGAGGCCATGGCGCGGATGACGTCGCCGCCACCGCCGAACTTGCGGTAGTTGACCTTGTAGCCGGTTTCCTTGGCGGCTTCGTCAAGCTGCTGGGCGTAGCGCCAGGGGACCATCATGTCCTGGTAGGCGATGGTGACTTCCTTGTCGGCGGCCAGGGCCAGGGCGGCAGGGAACAGGCAGGCTCCGGCCAGCAGGCCGGTCAGCGTACGACGCAGTGCGAATGCTTTCATGAAAAACCCCTCGATATCGTGATGTGGCGATGTGAGCAAGGAACGCGGCCCGGTACTGGCACGCGGTTGCCCGTTTCGGTGTTGGCAACGCATCTACTCTGACGCAGAAACTGCGCCAGCCGATGGAGCCACAGCGGCCTTTCGATTGGACCAGCGCAGCCATGCCTGGTCCGCCGCGTTCTGGCAATGCCGATATCGCTCCACTTCGCGCCTCCACCAGCTTTCCCGGCGTGGACGCGGTGCAGCGGGCAGGGTGCGGCACTGCTTCCGTGCTGTCGTCGTACCATTGTTGTGCGCCTTGCCCACCTGCGGTGCTGTCGTGGCTGGCTCCATGGAAAGGTCTCGCTGGTCTTATGGTCCAGCCGGTGCCGATGCAATGATTGCGCCATGTCCCGACTTATCCCTTCTTCTTGCCGCGTGTGCCATCCCGAGGTGGCCGCATGAGCGCCCCCCTGTCGCTGGTCGCCGGTCTCATGGCGGTCAGCCTGCTGGCCGGTCTCACCAAGGGCGTGACCGGCTTTGGCGGGGCGCTGGTCATGGCGCCGCTGTTCGGCCTGGCGCTGCCGTCCTCAGAGGCGGCGGCCCTGATCGTGCTGGTCAACTGCGCGGCGTCGCTGCAGGGCTGGCGCGGCTGGGTCCGGCAGGCTCACTGGCCGACGGTGTTGCCACTGGCGGCCATCGCACTGGCCTGCACTGCGGTGGGGGTGCGCCTGATCGCCAGCGGTAGCCTGCCCGACATGCATCGCCTGATCGGCCTGTGCGTGCTGGCGGTGACCGCCCTGCACGTGCTGGGCTGGCGCTGGCGCCATGGGGGCGGCGCCACGCCGACGCTGGCGGCCGGTGCGGTATCGGGACTGATGACAGCGCTGTGCGGGATCGGCGGGGTGGCGGCGGTGTACTACTTCAATGGCATCCGGCGCGCTGAGACAGGAGCGGTACCGCAAGCGGCCGATCACGGGCAGGCACATGAGCAGGCACATGAGCAGGCCGCACACCTGCGCGCCAACCTGCTGGCTTACTTCATGGTGCTGTTCTTCGGCGCGGCCATGATCCTGGCCTGGGACGGGCAGGTGGGTCTGCCGCAACTGGCGCTGACGGCCTGGCTGGTGCCGGCCTTCGCGGCCGGTGTGCTGGTGGGGGAGCGGCTCTATGGCCTGCTGTCACCGTCATGGTTTCAGCGCATCGTGTCGGCGCTGCTGTTCTGTGCGGGGCTGGTGGCGCTGGCGGGATGAGCAGGATGCTGCGCTGATAGCAGGCAGCAGGTACAGCAGACGGGCTTGCATCAAATGGCCCGCCTGATGGCACAATCACGGCTTGCCCCTGATGTCGTCCTTTCCTGATCGCGCAGGCCACGTCCCTGCCCAAGAGCCCGCCATGAACCTGACTTCGCTCGCACTCCTCCTCGTCTTCCAGTGCCTGGGAGAAGGCGTCGCCCAGCTGCTGGGCCTGCCTATCCCCGGCCCGGTGATCGGCATGCTGCTGTTGCTGCTGGCCTTCCTGTCATCACCGCGCCTGGCTGAGCTGATGGAGCCTACTTCCTGGGGCATCCTGCAGCACCTGTCATTGCTGTTCGTGCCGGCCGGGGTGGGCGTGATCGCCGCCGCCGGCCAGCTCAAGGCCGACCTGCCGGCCATCGTGGTGGCGCTGGTGGCCAGCACGGTACTGGCCATCGCCGTGGGTGCGCTGGTGACGCAGGCGGCCATGAAGTGGCTTGGCAAGTCCGGTCCGCCTGCCCCGTCAGATCAGCCGACAACGCCCGACGCCGGCCAGGAGTCGCACTGATGCACGGCCTGGCACGTCTGACCGACATCTGGGTCTATCTCGCCGCCTCGCCGCTGCTGGGGCTGACCACCACGCTGGTGGCCTATCTGGTGGCGCTATGGGTGTATCGCCGGCTTGGTTTCAATCCGCTGGCCAATCCGGTGCTGATCGCCATCGCTATCGTGGTGAGCATCCTGACCGTGACCGGCACCCCCTACAAGACCTACTTCGAAGGCGCGCAGTTCGTGCACTTCATGCTCGGCCCGGCCACGGTGGCGCTGGCCATGCCGCTGTACAAGCAATGGAACAAGCTGCGTCACGCCGCCGTGCCGCTGCTGCTGGGCCTGGCGGCGGGGTCCATCACGGCGGTGGTGTCGGCGGTGGGCATTGCCTATGCCATGGGCGCTTCGCCGCAGATCATGGCATCGCTGGCGCCCAAGTCAGCCACCACGCCGATAGCCATGGCGATTTCGGAACGCTTCGGCGGCCTGCCTTCGCTGACCGCCGTGCTGGTGATCTGCACCGGCATCCTTGGGGCGGTGCTGGCGCGCTATGTGCTGAACTTCCTGCGCATCGACAGCCATCCGGTACGCGGCTTCGCGCTGGGCGTGGCCTCGCACGGCATCGGTACGGCGCGGGCGCTGCAGGTGAGCGCCGAGATGGGCGCTTTCGCTGGCCTGGGCATGGGGCTCAATGGAGTCTTCACGGCGATCGTGGTGCCGCTGGCGATGCCGGTGTTCCTGCGCTGGATCGGCGCCTGAGGCCGCGGCCGCGACGGCTTACTTGGCCGGCTTGGGGCACCAGGGCGGCACCTTGAACTGTTCGAGCAGGAAGTCGCGCATGCGCTGGACCTTGGGCGGCAGGTGGGTGCGGGTCGGGTAGAGCGTATGCACCACCAGTTGCTCGCCGGTGCTCCAGCCCTCGAACAGTTCCACCAGTTGTCCCGAGGCGATGGCGGCATTGACGATGAAGTCCGGCTGGATGGCGATGCCCTGGCCGGCGATGGCCATCTCGCGGCAGGTCACGCCATTGTTGACATAGACGGTGGAACGCACGCGCACATGGCAGGTGTCGCCATGCACATGCCTGAAGCTCCATTCGTCGCCATTGGCGCGGTAGCTGTAGGAAATGAAGGGGTATTCGCGCAGCTCGGCCGGCGTCTCCGGCGTGCCGTGGCGGCGCAGGAATTCCGGCGAGGCGCAGGCAATCATGCGCACCGGCGCCAGTGGGCGCGCCACCATGCGGCTGTCACCCAGGGTGCTGATGCGGATGACCATGTCGAAACCTTCTTCGATCAGGTCGATGGTGCGGTCCGAGAGGGTGATGTTGAGTGTGATCAGCGGATTGTCTTCGGCGAATCGGCCCCATAGCGGCGCCAGCTGCTCCACCCCGAAATCCTGGGGCGCGCCGATGCGCAAGCGGCCGCAGGCCTGGTCGGAATTGAGCCCGACCTCGCTTTCCACGTCCTGTATCGATTCCAGCAATTCCTTGCAGCGGGCGAAATAGACGCGCCCTTCATCGGTCAGCGACAGCCGCCGCGTGGTGCGGTGGAGCAGGCGGATGCCCAGGAACTGCTCCAGCTCCGACACCTGGCGCGAGACGGCCGGCTTGGACAGGCCGGTGACATCCACGGCGCTAACGAAGCTGCCGCTCTCGACCACGGCGACGAAGGTTTCCATGGCTTGCAACTTGTCCAAGCTGTCTCCGATCTGCAAGAAAAATACCGTCCAGCGTGCCACAGGCGCGCGGGCATGAACATGCTACGTTTGGATAATGGTCAGCATGGCCCCAACCATGCTCGGCACCTGGCGCTGGCGCGCTAGCGCACCCCGGCCGCCCAGCTCACCACCTCGGCCGCCAGCCGCTCGCTGGCTGCGCCGAAGGCGGTGACCACTTCCGGCACCTTGCTGCCGGCCACCGGCTGCACCACGGCAAAGCGGCGCGCCGCCAGTTGCTGGCGGGTGGTGGTATCGACCAGGCGGGCGTCATAGACGATCACCACCTGCGGTACACCGTTGCGATATTCGGTCTGGAAGGCGCCCAGCACGCCATTGAGCTCGACCTCGGCCGCGATATTGGCATTGTCGCCGGACAATCGCGGGAAGCGGCCATCGGCCTGGAAGGCCTCCAGCAGGCGGTCACGCAGCAGTTGCGGGGCCGGATCGCTCCAGCGTACGCCGGCATAGGACTTGATCATGTCACCCTCGGGCAGCACCAGGATGCGTTCGCTGTCGACGCTGCGATTGGCGCTGGGCGTGACGATGCGCAGCGCCCGGTAGGGGCTGGCGCTGTTGCCTGTGCTGGCAGGCGTAGCCAAGGTCGGGGCCGGCAGGCGGTACACCGCCAGCGGGTCGGCCTTGGGCAGGATGGAGCAGGCCGTCAATGCCAGGCTGCCGGCCACGAGGGCGGTGCGCAGGAGCAGGGTCTTCATGGTTGGAATTCCTGGAGATTGTCTTGGCCCAGCAGATAGGCGCCGGGATTGTTTTCCAGCTTGCGGCTGATGGCGCGGACCGAGGCCAGTGTGCCGCGCAGTTCGGTGATGGCCGGGCCGATCTCGGCCACGCCCTGGGCGCCGTTGTTCAGCGCCGCCTGGTTCTGCTGGATCAGGGTTTCGATCTGCTGGCTGCTGGCGGCCAGCGAACTCATGGCCTTCTGCAGGTTGCCCATGGCGTCGTTACCCCGGGTGGACAGCAACTGGTTGGCCGACTGCATGGCGATATTGGCCTGGCGCGCCGCCTCGGCCAGGTCCTGCATGGCCTGGCCGACATTGCCGCGCTGCGCGGCCAGGCTGCCGGTCAGCTGTTCCAGGTGGGCCAGGGTCTGGTTCAGGCGCTGCGCGTTTTCCGGCGCCAGGAACTGCTTGGCATTGATCAGCACTTCATTGACGTTGGAGAGCAGGTCTTCGCCATTGGCCAGCAGCGAGGTCAGCGGCGAAGGGGAGGCGATGATGACCGGATCGTTGCCATCCTTGGACTCCAGGCGCGGGCTTTGCGGCGAGCCGTTGGTCAACTGGATCAGGGCGGTGCCGGTGATGCCGGCCAGGGCCAGCTTGGCGCCGGTGTCTTCCTTGATCGGTGCCTTGCCCGTCACGCGGATGCGCGCGCGCACCTTGCGCGGATCCGCCGGGTCCAGGCTCAGGCCGACCACGTCGCCCACCTTGATGCCGCTGTACTGCACCGGGCTGCCCCGGGACAGACCGCTGACGGCTTCGTTGAAGATCACCGTGTAGTAATCCACGTCGCGGTCCTGGCCGACCTTGGTCAGCCACAGGCAGAACAGCAGCGCCGCCAGCGCGACCAGGATGGTGAAGAGTCCGATGAGGACGTGATGTGCGCGGGTTTCCATCAGGCGGGTCCTTGCTGGGTTGCGGTGGCGGCCGATCGCAGCGCAGCCACACTGGCGGCCCGTCCACGCGGGCCCTGGAAATATTGGCGTATCCACGGATCGTCGAAGGCTGCCACCGCTTCGATGCGGTCGGCCACCAGCACCCGTCGTGCCGACAGCACGGCCACGCGGTCGCAGATGGCATAGAGGGTGTCGAGATCGTGCGTGACCAGAAATACGGTCAGCCCGAGGGCATCGCGCAGGGTCAGGATCAGGCGGTCGAAGGCGGCGGCGCTGATCGGGTCCAGGCCGGCGGTGGGTTCGTCCAGGAACAGGATGTCCGGGTCCAGCGCCAGGGCCCGCGCCAGCGCGGCGCGCTTGATCATGCCGCCCGAGAGCTCGGCCGGGAACTTGTCGCCGGCGGCAATGGGCAGGCCGGCCAGGGCCAGCTTCATGGCCGACACGCCCCGCGCCTGGTCGGCATCGAGGCCACCGTATTCGGTCAGGGGCAGGGCGATGTTTTCCAGCACCGTCAGCGAGGAGAACAGCGCACCCTGCTGGAACAGCACGCCAAAGCGGCGCTCGTAGCGCGAGCGCGCCTGGGTGGAGAGCGCCGAGAGGTCCTGTCCGAACACCTTCACCTGCCCGGCGGCCGGACGTTGCAGCCCGACGATGCTGCGCAGGAGCACCGACTTGCCGGTGCCCGAGCCGCCCACCACGCCGAGGATTTCGCCGCGCCGCACCTGCAGGTCCAGCTGCTCGTGCACCACCTGGGTACCGAACTGGTTGCGCAGGCCGCGCACGTCGATGATGTTTTCCGTGCCGGTGTGAGCGGGGTCGTGGGGTGCGTTCACCATCCCATCTCCATGAAGAACAGGGCCGCCAGCGCATCCAGCAGGATCACCACGAAGATCGACTGCACCACGCTGGAGGTGGTGTGCTGCCCCACCGACTGCGCACTGCCGCTGACCTTGAAACCTTCATTGCAGCCGATGATGGCGATGACGAAGGCAAACAGCGGCGCCTTGACCATGCCCAGCACGAAATGGCGGATGCCCACGTCCTGCTGCAGCAGCGACAGGAACATGGTGGGGCTGATGTCCAGCGACAGGGCGCACACCATGGCGCCACCGAGCAGGCCGGACATCATGGCGATGAAGGTCAGGATGGGCATCGATACCAGCAGCGCGATGATGCGCGGCAGGACCAGCAGGTTGACCGGGTCCATCCCGAGGGCGCGGATGGCGTCGATTTCCTCGTTGGCCTTCATGGAACCGATCTGCGCGGTAAAGGAGCTGGCGGTGCGCCCGGCCATCAGGATGGCCGTCAACAGCACCGCGAATTCGCGCAGGAAGGAAAACGCCACCAGGTCCACGGTGTAGATGCTGGCGCCGAAATCAGCCAGCACCGTGGCGCCCAGGAAGGCCACCACCGCGCCCACCATGAAGGTCAGCAGCGAAACGATGGGCACCGCATCCAGCCCGGTCTGTTCGACCTGTGCCACCACGGCGGTGAAGCGCCAGCGCGAGGGACGCCAGAAGGACGCCACCAGCGTCTGCAGGGATAAACCGGCAAAGCCCAGCAGGCCGCGCGCGCAGGCACGCAGGCTGAGGGTGGCGATGCCGGCACGCTCCAGCACATCGGTGATCCAGGCCTGGGGCGGCGGCGCCGGCTTGGGAATAGCGATTGCCTTGGCGTCGGCCACGGCGGCCAGCAGGCCGCGCCAGGCCGGCGCCAGGTCGCTGTCGTCACCGGTCTGGCGCAGTGCCGCCGGCACGCCCAGCAGATCCACCAGCATCTTGGCGCCCACGGTGTCGAAGGCGGTCAGTGCCGAAAACGTCAGCACCAGATCGTCCCCCATGGCCGGCCGTTCCTGCGCGATCCGGCGCGACAGCGCGGGATAGTTGTGCAGCGTCCAGTCGCCCTCCACGTGCAGCACGGGCGGGCTGGTCGGTTCCAGGCGGAAGGTGGCAGCGGTATTCAAGTCGGACGCGGGTGGGTGTATGGATGGGGATGCGGCAGTTTACCTACATTTAGCGCGTGCGTGCCAAATCGCTCATGGCACGGCGCCAAGTATTGCATGAGCCCGGTGCTTTGCGCCAGCGTGCCGGCAGGACTATCCCAAGAGGTAATTGTCCCGTGCCGGTGGCGCTTCTACCATGCGCACTTCCTGTCAGGGCGATGCAATGCGCGCCTGTCCATCCATGGAAAGCGTCGCGGTCATCCTGACGTTTTCTGCACCATGCGGCCTGTGCCGCCTTCTCCTCATGAAAAAACTCGTCCTCATTTTTACCGCCTGCGCGCTGGCCCAGACCAGTCTCGCGGCTCACGCAGAAGCCTCCAGCGTCACCGTCTACGGCGTCATCGACATGAGCATGGTCTATACCAGCAAGGTCGGCCCGGGCAACAACAGCCGCGTCAGTCTCGATTCGGGTGATGCCATGGCCTCGCGCATCGGCTTTCGCGGCAAGGAAGACCTGGGCGGCGGCCTGTCGGCCATCTTCCAGCTGGAAACCGGCTTCAGCGCTGACGACGGCGCCATGGCCACGCCCGGCAGCCTGTTCGACCGCAAGTCGGTGGTCGGGCTCGCCGGTCGCTACGGCACCCTGACCGTGGGTCGCCAGACCGACTACCTGGAAGAGATCGGCCAGCAATACAGCTCCTTCCAGATCTTTGGCGGGGGCGGCGTGCGGGCTGGCCACTTCAACAGCCTCGACCGCCTGACCGGCGCCCGTACCAACAACTCGGTACGCTTCGACAGTGCCGAGTTCGGTGGCTTCAGCGGCAGCCTCTTCTATGGCTTTGGCGAAGTCGCCGGCAAGACCGCAGCCGGGCAGGCCTTCGGGGTCGGCGCCAACTACCGCAACGGCAATGCCGGCATCGGCGCGGCCTATTACCAGAGCCGCCTGGCGGCCGACGCCATACCGGCCAGTGCCGGTGATACCGAACTCAAGACCTTCACCCTGGGCGCCAGCTACCAGGCCGGCCCGGCCAAGCTGTTCGCGGCCTGGTCACAGGTGCGTCGCCCGACCCAGCAGGCCCTGGGCAGCACCGGCCTGGTGGCCATCACCAGCGCCACCCGTGCCAATGTATTCGACGTCGGCGTGAACTATGCGCTCAACGCCAAGCTGCACCTGCTGGCCAGCGTCATCCACGACCGCGCCGACCTGGCACGCGCGGGGGCTGGTGCCACCCGTGGGCACACCACCCAGCTCAACCTGGGCGTGGATTACTTCCTCTCCAAGCGCACCGATGTGTACGCGATGGCCAGCCGCCAGTCAGCCAGCGACGTGATCAACCCCGGCGTGATCAGCGCCGCCTATTCCTCGGCCCCGTCCGACGACAGCAGCCAGAACGTGCTCCGTATCGGACTGCGGCACAAGTTCTGAACCATCGAAACCAACGGATGGCAGTCATCAGCGCTGTCATCACCCCCTCACCTGAGCACTTCGCTCAAGACGGCCCCTGTGAATCCGGGGCCGTTTTTCATTTCTCCGCCTGATCTCTGCCTGATTTCCGCATCGTCTTCGCCTGACGACGCTCGGGCTGTCCTTTGCGCCGCCAACAATGGCATCAGAAGTGACAAGAAATTCACCTTGCCCATCGTGCCGTTTCTGCGCAAACAGTCTTTTCAATTGCTGAAGATGTGAAGTTGTTTGCTGGTTCCGATGGTGCGCAAACATTCACTTGTAAAGCCATGAAGAGATGGCGAAGTTGTCCGTGCTCCAGGTCAGTCAAGGTGCCAAAAAACCATGGTGTGAATGATTCTTCATTTAGTCGACAAGTCGTCCTTCATAAACAAATTCTCCTGAATGAACAAGCTTCACCATGGTGCGATTGTCGCCGTTAGCAAGCTTCGATTGAATGGGCACGGGACGAAATATGAAGAATTTTGAAACCAGAAAATTCGGGATGAGCGCGATCGACATGAGCAGGCAATGAACAGATCTGCAAGATCAACGCATGAAACGTGAAGATAAAGGACAGGCTGCCGCCGGTTCCGGTCGTCTTTGCGGGTCATGGGGGTCCCACGCGAGAGGGCCGCGAGAAATGCTCGTCCGTGTCATTTCCTCCATGTCAGACAGCTCAGGAAAAACAATATGTCTATCACCATCACCAGCAATCGCATGAGTGGCCAGGCCGCGGCTTCATTGCCGTCTACGCCTACGCCCACATCCTCATCGACTGCCCGCAGTCGCAAGAGCACGTCCGTCTCCGTGACCAGCACCTCCAGCTTCCAGAGCGCGGGCGCACGGGCCCTGGACAGCATCCTGCCCACCAGTGCCTTTGCCGTACACCGCCCCGTGGCGATCGGCGGCCAGGCGGCTGCCATCCCGTCACTGTCGGCTGGCAAGCCCATACAGCCGACCCAGCCGACCCAGGCCGACAGCGATTTCATCCGGCCCGCCGCCAGCCCCGAGCGCAACGCCGTCGCCAGCTGGAGCAGCGGCCCCATCCGCCTGAACGTGGCCAGCACGGTCAAGAACATGGCCGACGCGCTGTCCGGCGCGTGGTCGCGCAGCGCCCCCCTCAGCGCCAGCTTCGGCTCGCCGATCGTGATCAACCGATCGTCCGGCACCACGGCGGGCGGCACCGCGACGCCGGGCGAGTGCGGACCGCTGTCGATGATCAGCTGTCCGTCCCTGCCCATGCGGGTGAGCATGCCGGTATCGAGCTCACCCTATGCCTGCCCGCTGCTGCCGGTGCGCCTGCCCATGCCCGCGCGGACGCCAGTACAGACGCCAATGCAGACGCCAGTGCAGACGCCGACGCAGGCCACGCCAAAGCCCAGCTTCGTCTGCCCCTTCCAGCCGGTGACCATGAGCGCGCCGCAGCCCTCGCCGGGTTGTCTGCCGCTCAATGTCCGTCCCTGCCCGTTGACGCCGGTCAGCATCTGCCCGGCGGTCCAAGGCGTGGTACCCACACTCAAGGCCGATCCAGCCAAACCATGGATCGTCACCAAGGAAGTGGTGCCGCTGTCGCAGGCGTTCCCGCCCGGCGTCGTCATCGAGTTCCTGGACTGCACGCCGGTGCCCATCTCCAGCCTGGTCCCATCGGCCGGTCCCAAGCTGGTGCCGACATTGAAACCGCTGCCTGAACCGGTGCTCACGCCCGTGCTGACCCCGGTGGTCAAGCCGGTGCTGAAGAGCGCCGATGCGCCGGTGGCCGCGCCTGGCGACAAGCCGGTTCTGGTCACGACACCGGTGGCGACGCCGAAGTCGGCGCCGGTACCGGTATCGGTATCGGTATCGGCCAGCACGCCGGCAACATCCTCCCAGCCCGCCGTGGCCGGCCAAGCCAAGGGGGTGGGTGTCACCGACAGTACCAGCGGCAGCCCGGCGCAGACCCTGCCAGTCGTGGCGCTGGGTGCCGCCGTGGCGCTGCCTGCTGCCATGGCAGTGGCCGCACCCAAGCCGCCGGTCCCGCCCGACAGCCAGTTCCGCAGCCTGCGCGACAACGACAACACCCTCAAGCTGGAGGGTGGGCGCACCGTCAATTTCAAGCCGGGCGATATCAAGACCAAGGCCGGCGAACCGGACCTGTTGATCGGCACCGACGGCAACGACCGCCTTGATGACTGGGGTACCGGTCTGGACGAGGCCATTCGCCGCAACCGGCCGCGCTTCACCCGCTTTGTCGGCGGCGGTGGCGATGACGTGATCATCGGTGGCGCCAAGGCCGACACCATGTGGGGCGGTACCGGCAACGACATCATGCTGGGCCGCGATGGCGACGATACGCTCTACGGCGAAGAGGGCGACGATCGTCTCGACGGCGATAACGGCAACGACCTGCTGGTCGGCGGTGCCGGCAGGGATGACCTGGCCGGCGGCCTGGGCAACGACACCCTGTTCGGCGGCGATGGCGATGACCTGATGTATGGCTACCAGCTCTTCGGCAACCTGCAGCCCGCCTTGCTCCCGGGGCAGACCGACGACGACGTGATGGATGGTGGCGCCGGCAACGACACCATGAACGGCGGCTTCGGCAACGACCAGATGTGGGGCGGCACCGGTGATGACCGTCTGCGCGGCGGCAGTGGCGACGACAAGCTCTACGGTGACGAGGGCAACGACATCCTCTTCGGCGAAGAGGGCAACGATGTCCTCATGGGCGGTGATGGCGACGACGAACTCTACGGCGATTTCCGGCGCGCCTATGCCTCGCCGGACAACGACGTCGGCGGCAACGACCTGCTCTATGGCGGCGCCGGCAAGGACAGCCTGTATGGCGGGGTGGGCGACGACCTGCTCGACGGCGGCAGCGGCGAAGACTACCTGGAAGGCGGCAAGGGCGACGACATCTACGTGGTCGATAACGTCAACGACAAGGTCGTCGAAAACGCCAACGAGGGTCACGACACCGTCATCGCCTCCTGCAGCTATACGCTGTCCGGTGAGGTGGAGGACCTGCGCCTGACCGAAGGCGGCGACTTCAATGCCATCGGCAATGCCCGCGACAACCTGCTCACCGGCAACAGCGGCGACAACGTCCTGGATGGCGGCAAGGGTATCGACACCATGATCGGCGGTCGCGGCAACGACACCTACATGGTCGACAACCTCGGCGACAAGATCGTCGAAAACGCCGGCGAGGGCATTGATACCGTGGTCTCCCGCATCAGCTACACCCTGGGTGACAACCTGGAAAACCTGACCCTGATGGACGCCAGCAAGCCGGAAAGCGAGATCATCAACGGCAAGAAGATGCTGACCTATGGCTCGCCGCGCTTCTACCTGCTCGATTACAAGCAGGGCGATGAGGTGCCGGGTTACAAGGGCACCTGCAGCGAGACCAGCGTGGCCAACGTCTGCGTCATGGCCGGCCTGTCGGTGAGCGAAGGGGACGTGGTCAAGAAGGCCATCGCCAACGGCTGGTGCAACACCTCCGCGGCCGACGAAAGCACCCGTGGCTCCAGCAACCCGTTCTCGCAGGTGGCCATGCTCAACAGCTATGGCCTGCGCGCCGAAATCGTCGACGGCTACAACATCAAGCGCATGGCCGAGCTGGTCCGCGATGGGCGCGGCGTGATGCTGTCGGTCAACGCCGGCAAGCTGTGGGGCGTGCCGGAGTACGTCGAGGGCGGCTGGGTCAACCACAAGATCACTGTCACCGGCGTGGTCTGCGACGCCGAGACCGGCGAGGTGGCCGGCTTCTACATCGCCGATTCCGGACGGGGCCGGACCAGCGACGGCTGCCGCTATCTCACCCTGGAGGAGGTGCGCAATGCCGCCGATGTGATCGGGGCCGGCATGATCACCACGCTGGAACCGATCAAGATGCGCGACCAGAACATGGACGCCATCGGCAACGCGCTGGACAACATCCTCACCGGCAATCGCGGCAACAACCTCATGAAGGGCGGCAAGGGCAACGACACGCTGATCGGCGAGGCCGGCAACGACACCTACGTCTTCAGCCGGGGCGATGGTCGCGATGTCATCGTCGACAACGACAAGACCCGGGGCAACCTGGACGTGCTGCAGCTGACCGACATCAACCAGAACAATCTCTGGTTCAGGAGGTCCGGCAACGACCTGTGCATCGACATCATGGGCAGCAGCGACCGCGTGACCGTGAAGGACTGGTACGTGGGCGGTGTCAGCGGCAGCGACAACCGCATCGAACGCATCAAGACCGCCGACGGCAACACCCTCTACGACAGCGACGTCGACAAGCTGGTGCAGGCCATGGCCAGCTTCGCCCCGCCCGCCGCCACCCAGACCTCCTGGGTCAACGGGCAGACCAGCCAGGACAAGGTGCTCATGACCGTCACCCACTGAGCCTGAACCCCAAGCAAGTGTAGTACCCGACGCCGGGCCTTGCGCCCGGCGGCGACGCCATGCGTCCCCTGCGAGCAGGCAGGGCGGGGTAGGGCGTGCCGATGGCCATGGCCATCCACGCGAAGTATCTATTCAAGAATCCGGAAATCTATGAACCAGTCCGACAAGGATCCCGATCAGGCGGGGCAAGACAGTGCCCTGCAATGCCTGATGATGATGGCGCGCCTGCATGGCATCGCCGCCGATCCCGCGCAGTTGCAGCACCAGTTCGGGCGCGAGCCCTTCACCCTGGACAAACTCTTGCTGGGCGCGCGCGCCCTGGGCATGAGTGCGCGCTGCATCACCCAGGACCGCAAGCGCCTGGAACGCACGCCGCTGCCGGCCATCGGCGTGGACCGCCAGGGGCGTTATTTCATCCTGGCCAAGCTGGAGCAGGGACAGGCCAAGGACTGGGGCAGCCTGCGCATCCTCATCCAGCGGCCTGGACAGCCGCCACAGGTGCTGTCACGGCGCGATTTCGAGTCGCTGTGGTCGGGCCGGGTGATTCTGGTGACCAGCAAGGCCAGCTACGCCGGCGAATCGGCGCGTTTCGATTTTTCCTGGTTCATCCCGGCCGTGATCAAGTACCGCAAGGTGCTGGTGGAGGTCCTGGTGATCTCGCTGGTGCTGCAGATCCTGGGGCTGGTCACGCCCCTGTTCTTCCAGGTGGTGATGGACAAGGTGTTGGTCAATCACGCCATGATGACGCTCAACGTGGTGGCTGTGGCGCTGGTGGCCGCTACTCTGTTCGAGGCCGCCCTGACCGGCATTCGTACCGCCGTGTTCGCCCATACCAGCAGCAAGATCGATGTCGAGCTGGGCTCGCGCCTGTTCGCCCATCTGCTGAGCCTGCCGATCGGCTACTTCCAGGTGCGGCGCGCCGGTGACTCGATTGCGCGCATCCGCGAGCTGGAAAACATCCGCTCCTTCCTCACCAGCAACGCCCTGACACTGGTACTGGATATCGTTTTTTCCTTCATCTTCCTGGGTGTGATGCTGTGCTATAGCGTCACCCTGAGTCTGATCGTGCTGGCCTCGATCCCGCTGTACCTGGCGTTGTCGCTGGTATTTACGCCCATGCTGCGGGCGCGCCTGAACGACAAGTTCAACAAGAACGCCGAGAACCAGTCCTTCCTGGTGGAGACCCTGACCGGCATGGATACCGTCAAGTCCATGGCGGTGGAACCGCGCTGGCAACAGCGCTGGGACAAGCAACTGGCCGCCTATGTCGCCGCCAGCCTGGGCAGCACCAACATCGGGCTGCTGGCCAGTGGCGGCGTCACCCTGGTGAGCAAGCTGGTGACCGTGGGCATCATGTGGCTGGGCGCGCTACTGGTGGTCAAGAACGAATTGACCGTGGGCGAGCTGGTCGCCTTCAACATGCTGGCCGGACAGGTGGCCTCGCCTATCCTGCGCATGGCACAGCTGTGGAACGATTTCCAGCAGGTCGGCATCTCCATGAGCCGGTTGGCCGATGTGCTGGACGCCCGCGCCGAAGTGGGCGGCAACCGCACCCGGCTGCCGCAGGTGAGCGGGGCCATCAGCTTTGACCAGGTGTCCTTCCGCTACCGCCCCGAAAGCCCGCCGGTGATCCATTCGGTCTCGCTGGAGATCGCGCCGGGCGAGGTCATCGGCGTGGTCGGCCGTTCCGGCTCCGGCAAGAGCACGCTGGCGCGGCTGGTACAGCGCCTCTACATCTGCGACAGCGGTCGCATCAGCGTGGACGGTCAGGATATCGCCGTCATCGACACCGCCTCGCTGCGCCGGCAGATCGGCGTGGTACTGCAGGAGAGCACGCTGTTCTCCCGCTCCATCCGCGACAACATCGCCCTGGCCGATCCGGCCCTGCCGATCGAAGACATCATCGCCGCCGCACGCCTGGCCGGCGCCCATGATTTCATCTGCGAACTGCCCGAAGGCTACGACACCGTGGTCGGCGAGCAGGGCAGTGGCCTCTCCGGCGGTCAGCGCCAGCGCATCGCGATTGCCCGCGCGCTCATCACCAACCCCGGCATCCTTATCTTCGACGAGGCCACCAGCGCCCTGGACTATGAGTCCGAAAAGATCATCCAGGACAACATGCGCCAGATCTGCGCCGGTCGTACCGTGCTCATCATCGCGCACCGGCTCTCGGCAGTGCGCGACGCCGACCGCATCGTCGTCATGGATCAGGGACGCATCGCCGAAAGCGGCCCCCACGCCGAACTGCTGGCACGGCCCGACGGCATCTATGCCCATCTCTACGGACTGCAGAGCCAGCAGGCCAGCCCCGCAGTGGCCGGCGCGGTGCTGCCCGAGGGAGGCGCGGCATGAGGATGCAACACCGTCGTCAGGCCTGGAGCGAGCTGGGCAACCGTTACGTCCGGATGTTTCAGCATCACTGGAAGGCCCGCCACGCGCTGCCCAGCGATTTCTACAATCGCCAGGAATCCGAATTCCTGCCCGCCGCCCTGGCCCTGCAGGAGTCGCCCGGTTCGCCCAGCCTGCTGTGGACCGCCCGCCTGATGGTGGCCATGGTGGTCTTCGCCCTGGTCTGGTCGGTAGTAGGGCAGATCGACATCATCGTCAGCGCCAATGGCAAGCTCATTCCGACGGTCCGCGTAAAAACCATTGCCTCGGTCGACCTGGCCAGCGTGAAGGGCCTGTTCGTCACCGAAGGCCAGCGTGTGGAGGCGGGTGATCTGCTCATCGCACTGGACTCCAGCAACAGCGATGCCGAACGCGCCAAGGCCGCCGATGCGGTGGCCCAGGCCAGACTGCAGGCTGCGCGCGCCGCCGCCCTGATGGACGCCGTGCAGAACCAGCAGCCGCCCGAACTGGGCAAGGTGGACGGCGTATCGCCGGCCCAGTGGGCCTCGGTACGCAGCCAGCTGCAGGGCCAGTACCAGGAGGTGCGCGCTCGCCTGGCACGGCTGGACGACGAAATCTGGCGCTATGGCTCGGCCCTGCGCCTGGCCACCCAGCGCGCCCGCGACTACCAGGCACTGATGGCCGATCGCACCGTCTCCCAGCATGCCTGGCTGGAGCGCGAGCAGGCCCGCATCGACCTGCAGGGCCAGTTGTCCGACGCCCGCAACCAGCGCGCCGCGCTGATCGCCCAGACCCGGAAGGAAGCGCACGACAGCCGCGTGGAAGCCGAAAAGATCATCGAGGCCGCGCAGCAGGACCAGCTTCGCGCCGAGGAACACAGTCGTCTGCTCAGGCTCACCGCGCCGGTGGCCGGGACGGTGCAGCAGCTGAGCGTGCATACCGTGGGCGGCGTGGTGCCGGCGGCGCAGCCGCTGATGCAGATCGTGCCGGAAGACAAGGAACTGGAAATCGAAGCCTTCCTGGAGAACAAGGATGTGGGCTTCGTCCAGGTCGGCCAGCAGGCCGAGGTCAAGCTGGACGCCTATGACTACACCAAGTACGGCACCCTGCGCGCCAAGGTCCGACATGTCTCGCGTGACGCCATCCCGGACGAGAAGCGCGGCTTGCTCTATTCGGTACGCGTCGTGCTGGAAGACAAGAGCATCGTCATCGACGGCCAGCGCGTGGCGCTTTCGTCGGGCCTGGCCAGCAATGTGGAAATCAGGACCGGCAGCCGGCGCGTCATCGAATACCTGCTCTCGCCGCTGGTGCGCCACCAGAAGGAGGCCTTGCATGAACGTTGATGGAGCAGGGCGCCGCTGGCCCTTGCCAGAGCGTCCCATGAAGCCTCCCGCGCCCATGCCTTATGCCTCACCCATCACCCCGACCATGAAACAGATGAACCGCAGCAAACCGATGAAGCACCCTATGCCAATAAAACCGGAGTCGCACCTGAAACAGATCAAGGAAATCACCGCCGTCCTCTTCAGCCTGGCCATCGCCGGCACCATGTTGCCGCCCACGAGCCACGCCGCCATGCTGGACGAGCTGACCACACCGCTGGCCGACCCGCTGCTGGCGCAGCCTCCGGTGCTGGTGCATGGCAAGCCCCTGCCGGGCGACCAGGAAGGCCTGATCTGCAGCCCCGGCCCGACCGTGCTGCGCGAGCCGCTGTCGCTGGCCGACGCCATCGACCTGGCGCTGTGCCAGCATCCGCAGGTCCAGGCCGCCTGGGCCGGCATCAAGATCCAGGCCGCCCAACTGGGCGAGGCACGTGCGGCCTACCTGCCCAGCGTCAATGCCGGCGCCAGCCAGGTGCGCAGCAAGACCAGCCCGGCCGCAGGCGAGGGCGTGCGCTCCACCCACAGCTACTACGCGGCGCTGACCTGGCGCCTGCTGGATGCGGGTGCGCGTGCAGCCAACCGGCGCGCCGCCGATGCCCTGCTGGAAGCCGCCGCCGCCAGCCATGACGCGACCCTGCAAAAGGCCATGGCCAATGTGATCGGCCTGTACTTCGACGCCCAGAGCAGTCAGGCCAGCGAGCAGGCTCGCGCCCAGAGCGAAGCGCTGGCGCGCCAGGTACTGGAGACCGCGCTCAAGCGCGAACAACGCGGCGTCGGCTCGCGCCCCGAGACGCTGCAGGCCCGCACCTTCGTTGCCAAGGCCGAGCTGGAGCTTGCCCGCGCCCGCGGCCAGCACCAGAAGGCGCTGGTGGCCCTGAACCTGGCCATGGGCGCGCCGGTGGCCGGTGAAGAGGCGCAGACCCTGTCGCTGGCGCCTCACACGGACGATGACCTGCCAGCGCTGGAGCTGGATCTGCGCGAATGGCAGCAGACCGCACGCGAGCAGCATCCGGCCATCCTGGCCGCGCAGGCCCAGCTGGACGCCTCCCGTGAAAAAGTCCAGGCTACCCGCGCCGAGGGCTTGCCGAGCGTGGACCTGAGCGCCGGGCAATACATCAACGGCCGGCCCAACCAGTCCCCCGGCGTCCGTGGCGAGCGTGATACCACGGTCGGCGTGAGCCTCAATATCCCGCTCTTCGACGGCTTCTCGCGCACCTACAAGGTCAGGGGCGCGCAGGGCCAGGTCGAACTCAGGCAGGCCGAGTTGCGTGATGTCCAGGCCCAGGTACAGGGCGATATCTCCACCGCCTATGTCGAGGCCAGTGCCGCCTTGCGCAACCTGGCTTCCTCGCGCCGGCTGCTGGATGCCGCGCAATCCTCGGTCGATGCGATCAGTCGTAAATACGACAGCGGCATCGCCGACATCGTGGAAATGCTCAACGCCCAGGCCGCGCTATCGGACGCCAGCCAGGAACGCATCCGCACACTGTCGGACTGGCGCTCGGCGCGCCTGCGCCTGCTGGCCAATGCGGGGCGGATGTCGCGCAGCGTGCTGGCCGCCGACGCCAAACCTTGAGTCAACCCAGGTCAACAAGAAGAGCATGGACAGGGCGGCAAGTGCAGCTCACGCGCCGCCCTGAACCTGCCATCTTCCATGACCGCGACAGATCATCAGCCAGGCGCTGATCAATCAGGATCAGATGCCGCTGAACCAGTTGTAGCCCTGGTCTTCCCAATAGCCGCCAGGATTCTGGTTGGTCACGAAGATCGCGGCGACGTGCTTGGGGTTCTTGAAGCCGAGCTTGGTCGGCACCCGCACCTTGAGCGGGAAGCCATACTCGGTCGGCAGCGGCTCCTTGCCGAAGTCCAGCGCGAGGATGGTCTGCGGATGCAGGGCGGTGGGCATGTCAAGGCTGGTGTAGTAACGATCGGCGCACTTGAAGCCCACGTATCGGGCCGACAGGTCGGCACCGATGGCCTGCAGGAAGAGCTTGAGTGGCACGCCCGACCACTGGCCGATGGCGCTCCAGCCTTCGATGCAGATATGGCGCGTGATCTGTGCGGCTTGCGGCAAGGCGCGCAGGCGCTCCAGCGTCCATGGCCGTTTGTCGCTGACCATGCCGCTTACTTCCAGACGCCAGTCGGCAGGATCGATGTCGGGCGCGCTGGCCTGGTCGTAGAAGGCGTTGAAAGGGAAGGGGTTGGTGATCTGGCTCGCCGCATAGGTCGGTGCCAGCTTGTCGCCACGGAACAGCAGCGCCTGGACCCGGTCGTTCCAGCGCGACATGGCCCACAGCACCTTGTCGACACGATCGTTGTTCTGCAGGTCGCAACCGGCCAGCATCGACAGTGCGCCCAGCGACAGCGCCGAGCGCAGTAACAGGCGACGCTCCACCTTCACCAGCGACGTGCGATGGTCGGCCAGTTGGATCTTCTCGGTTGGGCGGGGAGGTTTTTCGTCCGGCCGGCTCATTGCACGTTTCCTTCCGTATGCTTGCACCCGACCAGCATGGGCAAGAGGGTCTTGGGTACGATGGCGACCAAGGCCAGATGCACGACCACGAACGCGGCGATACCCGCCATTGCGGCGAAATGGACCTTGCGCGCGAAGTCGAAGCCGCCGAAGAAATTGCACAGCGGCTCCAGTTGCACCGGCTTCCAGATGGCGAGTCCGGACAAGACAACGAGGACGCCCAACAGGATGACTCCCCAGTACAGCAATTTCTGTACAGCGTTATAGGCACCCGGATGATGCGGCAGGCGAAAACGCAAGGCACTGGTGGTATCGGCCACCACATCGCGCGCGCGCAGCGGCAGCAGGCGCCGGCGGAAATGACCGCTGGCCGCACCATAACCCAGATAGAACAGGCCATTGACCACCAGCAGCCACATCGCGGCGAAATGCCAGGCGATCGAACCGCCCAGCCATCCACCCAGGGTCATCCAGGCCGGAAACCGGAAGCCGAAGATCGGTGAAGCGTTGTAGATGCCCCAGCCGCTAGTCAGCATGCAGCCGATGGCGAAGGCGTTGAGCCAGTGGGCGATGCGCACCGCCATCGGATGAAGAGCAAGCCTGCCGGACATTGCGTGCCTCTTACATCGGCGGCGTGATGCCGTTGCGACCGACACTGACCGAAGCGGCGGTCAGGCTGCCATCAGGGTTCTTGCGGGCGCGCACCACCACCTTGGCGCCGGCCACCAGCATGGAGCGTTCACCGGCTTCGATGTTGACGATGGGTACGTCGTCCGGCACCACGATCTTCTTTTCGCCACCCTTGTATTTCAAGGTTAGCGTGCGGCCGTTGCTGGCCACCACGTCACCCACGGTGCCGTTGGTCATGGTGCTGTTGGGCGCCAGGTCGAACGGACGATGGCCATCGCCGGTGCCGGCCATGGCCGGCGGGAAGACGTGCACTTCCAGCGCCTTCTGCGAGCCGTCCGGCTGCGGGATGCCGGCCGCGCCGATGTAGCTGCCGGGCTTGATGTCGTTGATGTTGGCCAGCGAGATAGCGGCGACACGGGTGTCCTTGTCGAGGGCTATGGTCTGCTCGCCGCCACGGTTGCTCTTGACGACCAGCTTGTCGGCCGCAACGGAAACGATGGCGCCACGGATACCGGCCATGGCGGCCGGTGCGGGCGCTTGTGCAAAGGAGGCGGAGGTGGCGAAGATGGCGGATACAGCGATGCCATGGACGAGGTTGCGAAGGGATGCGCTCATGAGATCCTGACCAGTTGAGTGGGTTGGAAAAAGACTCATGCTAGTCACGCAAAGGAGTCATTTGCATGACATTTGAATGACAAAAATGTCAGCTTTGGAGCGACCCGAATAGCCGCAGCCTGAGACGCACTCATCCGCCCTTGAGATTGCGCCAGTTCTGAGACCTTCTCGATACCCACCCGACGGTCTTCGCCTTATCGAAAACTTCCTGTTCCTGCTGGATCGACAATGCCCAGGTTGGCATTTCACTGGCCAGTACCACAGTTCCTGGCAAACCGAAGGATGTTCAGTGTTTCCTTGAAGGTCTCCTGCACGGCGGGAGTCGGATCGATGCACGCCTGAAGATCGCTCTGCACTCCCGCGATCATCTCGTCAAGCTTGACGGCGCCGGTCGCGTCCAATCGTTGAAGCAGCATCGTCATGATGTATTGCAAGGCGGCGGTGGTGGTATCCGGGTTGCTCATCGGTTCTTCCTTTTCCACGGGATCTCCGGTTAAAAAATGCGCAGTAGTTGAGAATGGATTTGCTTCTGATCGATGGCGGCCAATAATGGGCATAACGAATCTCGACGAGCCGCTGGAGTCGATAAAAGGATTTCAGTAGAATCGTTTGTCTAGACGAAAAACTAAAAAAAATCATCTCCCACTCGACATGCTCTACAAGGAAATCACGCCCTTATCGACGTGGAGAAGGAAGCTACAGCTGCTGCCTGTTTTATCGTTCGATGGGACCTGATCGTCGCACTGGTTTTGGCAATAGTATGTCGGATTGCCACGAAACGATATCAAATCAACACTCCGGAGAAAGAGTGCTTGTATGAAAAAAAAACGACCTGAGGTAGACACGTGAAATCGAATAACTTCTCCGCAACCCTGGAAGGCAAGCGACTGGATATTGTTCAGCGAATCGGCTGTATCGGTTACTGGGAATACGATCCGGCCAAGAAATCGCTCTTTCTGCCCGAGGCTTCGCAGGGGCTGCTAGCCAGTATTACCGGGAGTCCCGGCAATGCTCCGGCCCCGTCCATGCAGACCTTCGCAAATGGCGGTCTTGAACGTCTCCATGCAGCTTTCGATCAGGCCATGGCCAATCATTTGGCTTTGCAGCTAGAACTTGAGGTGTTCGCCGGAGAGGGCAGGCCCATTTGCCTTGCGTTTCGCGGCGACCAGGTCGAGCTGGCACCGGGTTTGTTCGGCCTGGCAGGTACGTTTCGCGATATTTCGGACGAAAAACGACGTGAAGCCGACCACCAGCAGTCGAATGCGCAATTGCAGACGCTGCTTGCGCAACTCGAAAGCCTTTCAGTTGAGCGCAATCAGGTTGCCGAAAAATTAAGTGAGCTGGAAGAGCATTTCAAACTGTTGACCGAAGACATCGCCGATGTCGTCTGGAAAGCCGATAGCAATTTGCACATTACCTATATCAGTCCGGTTGACGAACGCGTTCGGGGATACCACGCCAGCGAGGTGTTGGGGTGTCACGTGTCTGAAATGTTGACCGATGAAGGTATGGCGGTCATTCGGGAGATGCTCGGCAAACGGCGACAGGCTGAGCTGGAGGGCAAGGAAGATGAATCCCTCGCCTTCGAGGTACAGCATCGCTGCAAGGACGGGCGACTGCTATGGGGCGAGCTGCATTCCAGACCTGTGCGCGACGCCGACGGTACCATCATTGGTTACCACGGTATCACCCGCGAAACCACCGAACGTAGGCAACTCGAAGAGCAGGTGCGTCAACTGGCGTTTTATGACCCGCTGACTCATCTGCCAAACCGCCGCCTGCTGAGCGATCGCCTGAATCAATCCATCGCGGCCAGCCAACGCAACAATTGCCACTACGCCTTGCTGGTGCTTGATCTGGATAATTTCAAGCCGCTAAATGATGTGCACGGCCATTTGGTGGGTGATCTGTTGTTGATCGAAGCCGCACTTCGCTTGAGGGGTATCGTCCGCGAAGTCGACACGGTAGGTCGCTTTGGCGGTGATGAGTTTGTGGTGTTACTAAGCGACCTTGATGCGAACCTGGCAAAAGCGACAGCGCAAGCAAGGACGGTTGCCGAAAAAATTGGCGCCAGCCTGTCAGCTCCCTATATGCTTAGCGTGGAGCATGCGAACCAGGAACCTGAGACGGTGACGCATCTGTGCTCTGCCAGCATCGGCGTGGTGCTCTACTTGGGAGCGCTAGCCACACCGGAAGATATTTTCAAATGGGCTGATGCTGCCATGTACCAGGCCAAGGCGGCCGGTCGCAATGCGATCCGGTTTTATGACCACGGGGCATTGTAGAAAACGGGATTGAGGGAGCAAGGTAACGACAGGCTGGTTCTACAGTTCACGGCGTAGTTGGCGGCTAACGGTATTCTTGCAGACGCCAAGCCGCCTGGCGTTCTCCCTTGGTGGTATCTGGTCACGCAGGTGCCCGCGCCAGATGATTTCTAGTGACGCCATGTCGAGCACTCCAGTCACCTGCCTGATTGCCAAGCGGGTGATACGCACTCAAGTTTTAACCGCAGCGAAGCTTTTGCCCATTGAAGACCGCCTCTGGCCGATAGCGGAAATCCCAGACATGGAAGTTAGGGCCTCTTGCTTTTAGGTTAGCGCATACGCAGGTAGTAGCTGCCTTGATAGTTCTTATCGATGTTCTCCTTTGAGTCATACTCAAAGTTGATTAGAGGCAGTTCTTGAAATGAAAAATGCTCCTTTGAGGCCATTAGCCTTTCACGAAAATCCATCTCCAGCTCGTCGAGAATCCCAACATCGGAATGCTTTGGGACATTCGCATCATTGACAAAAAATATCCAGATAGCGACCCAAGCATCGCCCTTGATAATCTGGAAGTCGTTGAGGAGAAGCGCTTTTTTCTTCATCGCTTCAAACGTTCTTATCATCGCCTGTTCGAGCGCAGCATGCGGGGGATATTGGGTAATGGTAGGTGAGCTCATGGCTTAATCGTAGCCGATGTCGTCCGCTTCTGGCCGACAGCTGCCGTCAGTTGCTCTCTGCGTCAGTAGTGAAGACGATTCGATTACCAAATGGGTCCAGAATCGACATATCTCGGCTGCCCCAGGGAGTTGCCTCCACCTCCGGGAAATATCCCATGTATGGACGGCCTTTCAGTTCGCGGTAGAGCTCGTCCACGTTCCCTACCGGGATGCGCAACGCAGATCCCGGGCAGGCATCCCCATGATGCTCCGATAGATGCAGAATGCAGCTCTCCCGGGAAATCTGCAGATATAGGGGCAGATGCTTGTCAAAACGATGTTGCCAATCAATTTTGAAATTTAGCCACTCAACGTAAAAGGACAGTGCCTTCGCCTCGTCGAAAATCCTGAGTATTGGTATCGGTGAATGAATTCTGTTTGTCATATCTTCAATGGATTGAGAGCTTAATTTGCTTACACAGACAACGGGATTCCCACTCTGTCCACTCTTGGCCGAATTCGGCCGTTGGGCTCAGCAGAGCAGGGTGCCGCGCTGAAAAGTCAAGAACGGTCACGACCGTCCAAAACTTTCCGACAGCAGCCTGACGCGTACCTCTAAGCTGCCGGTTTGCAACCGCTTTGTTTGAATACTCTTTCGGTCGAGAGCGTGGGCGACGATCTACTGGTGACCAGGATCGTAGTCACCACAGACCTTCATCGTAAAGGTGATTCAAGCCCTTGGAACGACCGCTTTCGACGGGTAACTTGCCAGAATTACTGAAGTGGTAACTGGCCCAAACCGCGCCAGCGCATCGATAGCAGCTTCCAGCTGCGCCATCTCTTCAACGACGACACGCACAATGAAGCAATCTTCCCCAGTTATGCGGTGTGCTTCAATAATCTCCGGCATCGCTTCGAAGGCCAACAAGCAGCGCTTGATCTCCGCGTGGGAGGTACGAATCCGCACCATTGCGGAGATATTGTGGCCCACCAAGCCCGGATTTATTCTTGCCGTGTAGCCTTCAATTACACCTCGGTCTTCCAATTTCCTGATGCGGGCGGTGATGGCTGGTTGAGATAGACCAATCTGCTTTCCCAGCTCTGTATTGCTCATGCGCGCATCGTGTTGAAGGGCCTCCAAGATGCGCCAGTCCAGGCGGTCTAATGCCTCCGCTTTAATTTCATTTGTCGAGTCCATCATCTTCCGTCAATTCATCGGTTCAGTGCCGTCAATTCATTCGAATGCCGATGTTGCCTTAGTTCGGGTCTCAATACAATGAGCACTGTTTCATCAATGGAGATTTCGCAAATGCATCATTCCGTCCTTGTGGTTCCTGGCATCGGCAACTCTGGCCCCTCGCACTGGCAGAGCCTATGGCAGTCTTCGTATCCGGATTGGCGGCGGCTCATCGTCGAAAATTGGGACAAAGTGGAACGTGACGACTGGGTATCTGCCCTGGAGCGACAACTTGTCAATGCTCCTGCAAACACCCTGCTGGTTGCACATAGCCTGGGATGTCTAGCGGTGGCACATTGGGCTGCACATTCGGAAAAGAAGATTGGCGGCGCCTTGCTGGTCGCAGTTCCCGATCCAGTGGCACCTTCATTTCCGCGTGGCGCTGCGCATGGATTCGCACCTATACCTCTGGTGCCATTAAGGTTTCCGTCAGTCGTCGTCTGTAGCACGGACGATCCCTACGGCAGCGTGGATTACGGCCGAGAATGCGCCAATGCCTGGGGCAGCGAATTCGTCGAGGTTGGAGCGAAGGGGCACCTCAATGCGGAAAGCAAGCTAGGTGCCTGGCCGGAAGGGCTGGATTTGCTCGCAAGAATGTCCATGTCCACCGATCGCGGCCTAGAGACCCTATAGTCAATATGCGCATCGTGGAAAGAAAACTCCAATCGCATTGCCAAGCGACCGTCACTTCCGTGCTAGACGATTGATCAGTTCCTGGTGCAGCGGCCAATCTTCCAGCAGCAACTCTGCCTGGGCGATTTCAAACGCATCAAATTCGAAGCCTGGAGCCACCGTGCAGCCCACCAGACTGTGACCGTCTTGAACCGTACACTCCGCCGCAAACCAGGCGCCTGCCGGGACCAGCGCCTGGAAATCGGCACCGTCATGCTCCAGCGGATTGCCCAGGCGGAAAGTCTGAAGCGCCCCGTGCGGCTGCAGGACATGGACGTGCAGAGGGTCACCTTCATAGAAGTGCCACATCTCTTCTGAATCGATCCGGTGCCAGGTTGACCTATCCTTGCCTCCGAGAAGGTAATAGATTGCGGTCGCCGCCGAGCGTGGCGAACCGCCCGCCGAGCGTTCCACACGCTCCTGACTGCGATGGGTCTCGCGATAGAAGCCCCCCTCCGGATGTGGTTGAAGGTCCAGATGGGAAATCAATTCTTCGAAGCGGTGTCGAGACATTTTTCAGTGTGATGGAAAGGTGGAGGGGGGTTATGCGCCCTGATGCTTCCAGTTCTTGACGCGCTCTCGCACTCGCAGATCTGGTGTGAACAGGGCCTAGGTTAGATTCAATCCGCCATCCGATAGCAGGATTTCACCGGTGAGATAGTCCGATGCAACCAACATCGCAACGGCTTGGGCGATGTCTTCCGGACGGGCAGATCGGCGCATCGGCGAGCGCTCCTTCCAGATTTGCTGCGCCTGGGTCCAGTCTGCGGTCAGTGGCGTATCGACCAATCCCGGGGCGACAGCATTTACTCGGATGTCGGGCGCAAGTGAAACAGCGAGTAGCCGGGTCATATGATTCAAGGCCGCCTTGGTCGCTGAATATGGAATCGATGCGCCCTTCGGGCGGACGCCCGCATGTGAACTGATGTTGACTATGCAGCCGGGTCGACCGAAGCGTGTCGAATCACGCAAGGCCGATTCAGCCTCAGCGATCAAACGAAAAGGAGCAACCACGTTCACTTCATACAGCTCATGCCACACATCGGGCGTTGCGGCCGCCAAATCCTGGTGCGAAATAACACGGCTGATTCCTGCGTTATTAACCAGGACATCCAGCCGCCCCCAAGATGCTATCGCTTCGCGGATCAGTCGCACCCTGTCGTCATCATTAGCCAGATCAGCTTGCACATAGATGGTCGATCCGAGTTCGAGTGCCAGTCGTTGTCCGGCCTCTACCGAATTACGCGAGTGCAATACGATTGAATATCCTTCTTTTGCGAGCCGGCGGGCAATTGCCACACCGATGCCAGAAGTTGAGCCTGTGATAAGTGCGACGGGAGCCTGTGACATCGTGGAAGCCTATACGGTTGGGTGCATGACAAGTTAATAAACGTTCGTCTCACTTTGACGAAGGCCTGCTTCTGGCGATTGCGGTCCTCATGAATGGCCGCTTCAGCCCTCCGCTGTCCCTCTGCCGCCCGCTGCAACACCAGCGGTGACGGCAGCGGCGCCTCCTTGGGCTTAGCGCCGATCATCCTGCAGCCGCAGGCCTGGCTGACAAGCCGGCATGCTGGTGGCATGATAACGCCTCTAATTTGCCGCAAGGCAAACATATCAATGACCTGCTGCCCGACATTGTTCTCCGATGGCGTTGGTGGCAGCGGGCAAGCGCAGGGGGCGGCGATGTCAGCGGTAACCATCCATCTTCGGGGCGAAGACCGGACTGCACAAATCCATGACTGGAAGATTTACTGGAGCGACAAGCATCAGGCCTGGTTCCTGACCTGCTACTTCCACAGCACCAAATCCTTCAGCCTGCCGCTGGCCGAATGCCGCATCTCTCCGACCCGCGAGCTGGGCGGCGCCTTGCTCGACAAGGGCAAGGGTGGGGCGGCCAAGCGGGTGGAGCAGGCTACGCTCTATGGAAACAAGTATGTGATCGTCACCTATGCCGGTAACCGCAAGGGCTATCTGCATCGCCTGGATGACGTCAGCGTGGTGGCCGAGACCAAGCTCAAGCAGACGCCGGTCTTCCGCTATTTCCTGGCCGTTGCGCAGGCCCGGGGCGGACAGGGCGGTGAGGCCTCGCCGGATCAGGACCGCATCGCCGATAACGTATTGCGCCAGCTTAACAAGCTGCCAGCCCATCCGGACAGCGCCCTGCAGGCCTATTGCAGTGGCGCGAATCGCAGCTGTGAACTCTCCCGTCCATTGATCTTCCCCTTCGGCGTCAATGCCAGCCAGATCGAGGCGGTGGAGCAAGCCTTCCGTGCGCAGATCAGCGTGATCGAAGGTCCTCCCGGTACCGGCAAGACCCAGACCATCCTCAATATCGTTGCCAATATCCTGTTGCGGGACGAAACGGTCGCCATCCTCTCCAACAACAACTCGGCCGTGGATAACGTGGTCGAGAAGTTGCAGAAATCTGACCTGGATTATCTGGTGGCCAAACTCGGCAGCAAGGCAAAGCGTTCCGCATTCTTTGAATCCCCGCCTGCGGTGCCGTCGGAACCCCCATTGCCCGCACCCGCGCTGGAAGAAATTGACGCCGCCGTCATCCGCCTCAAGCAGTACCTGCACGCCCACAACCGCGCAGCCCAGCTCAAGGCCGAGATCCAGGAGTTGCAGGTCGAGCAGCGCTATCTGCAGCACTGGCATGATGAAAACGGCGTGCCAGCGGGGCCGGCACTGGAACGATACCGATTGACGCCCGCCCGCGCGGCCGATCTCATGGCCTACCTGTCGCATCTGGGGCAGCGGCCGATCGGACTGCGCGAACGGTTCAGCCTGCTGTTGCGCTTCGGCATCGTCCGCGCCGGTCCCTTCGCTGCCGGCGCCCAGCGCGCACACAGCTTCCATGCCCTGCAGGCCCACTTCTACCAGCGCCAGTTGCAAGAGAAGGCGAGCGAGCTGGCGGCCTGCCTGGCGACCTTGAAAGAGGGGAGCTTCGATGCCTCGCTGGAGCAGGTGCGCCAGGATTCCATGCTCTGCCTGAAGCAACATCTGCACAGCAGCGCCCCCGCTTCACAAGCCTTCGGGATCGATACCTATCAGGCAGACTTCGGCGATTTTCTGGCACGCTATCCGATCATTGCCAGCAGTACCCATTCCATCATCAATTCGCTGGCCGAAGGTGCCATGCTGGACTACGTCATCATCGACGAGGCCTCCCAGCAGGACATCCTGCCCGGCATCCTGGGCCTGGGCTGTGCGCGCAACCTGATCGTCGTCGGTGACCGCCGCCAGTTGCCGCATATTCCGCTTGCGCTGGGCAAGCCGGCGCCGTCGCCGGCCTATGACTGCGAGCGGCTGAGCCTGCTCGATTCGGTGATGGCGGTCTTCGGGGATGCGCTGCCGCGTACCTTGCTCAAGGAGCATTACCGCTGCCATCCGCGCATCATCCAGTTCTGCAACCAGCAGTTCTATGACAATGCCCTGATCCCGATGACGCCCGACGACGGCAGCGAGCCCCTGCGCCTGATCGTCACGGCCAAGGGCAATCACATGCGTACGACGACCAATCTGAGGGAAATCGAATCCCTGCTGGCAGTGCTGGATGAGGCCGGTGAGCGCAGCGGTGTGGATGCCCAGGGCCGTGGCTTCATCGCGCCTTTCCGGGCACAGGTGAAGCTGGCCGGTGCGCAACTGCCGTCGGATTTCGTCAGCGATACCGTGCACAAATTCCAGGGCAGGGAATGCGAGGAAATGGTCTTCTCGACCGTGCTGGACAAGAAGCGCAGCAGCCAGTCGATGTCCGGCTTCGTCGACGCGGCCCAGATGGTCAATGTCGCCGTGTCACGGGCCAAGCGGAGATTCACCCTGGTGACCGGCGATGAGGTCTTCGCCCAGCGCAATGGGCCGGTGGCCGCACTGATCCGCTATATCGAATACTACGCAGACCAGGCGCAAGTGCGGCGCGCGCCGGTGGTGTCCGCCTTCGACCTGCTGTACCAGGAATACGACCGCTCACTGGCCAGGCTGGCCGCCAGCTTGCGCAGCAGCGATTCGCACTTCCGGTCGGAGCAGATCGTGACGCAGCTGCTGCGAGAACTGCTGGCAAGCACGCGCTTTGCCGGCTTGCGCTTCCATTGCCAGGTCCGCCTGCAGCAGCTGGCGTCTGCCCGCAATCCCGCCATGACACCGCGCGAGCTTGAATTCATGGCACAACAGGCCAGTTGTGACTTCGTGATCTATTTCAAGGTCGGCAAGCAACCGCTGGGCGTGATCGAAGTGGACGGGGGCTTGCACCATGGCCAGCAACAGGGCGAACGTGACGCGCTCAAGAACAGCATCCTGCGCAAGAGCGGTATCGATCTGCTGCGCCTGCAGACCATCGATAGTGATATCGAGCCCAGGCTGGGCAGGTTCCTCGCGCAGTGGGTGGATGCCGATGGCGCCGCCGCCGAGGCGGTTACCGGCGAGACTACACCACCGCCGGCCGCGCCAGCGGCGCTTCATTGAGCGCATCGCGGATGACCTCCAGCGCATGCTGGATATCGTGGCGGTTGGCCACGCCGCCGATACAGACCCGTACTGCCTGCTCCGGCGCGGCGCCCACGGCGAAGGCGTCGCTGGCCACCACGCCGATGCCGGAGGAGCGCATCTGGGCGGCGAAGCTGGCTGCCTGCCAGCCGCCGCGCAGCTTGATCCAGAGATGGAAGGCCTCGGCTTCGGAGGCGTAGCTGTGCGGGGGCAGGATGCGGGCCGCGATCTTCTGGCGGGCCATGGATTCCTTGCGGATGTTGGCCAGCGCCAGGTCGGCCACGCCATCGCGTATCCAGTGCGTGGCCAGGGTCGAGGTGATGGGCGAGGCCATCACCGTGGTGGCCCGTAGCGAGGCGGTGAGGCGTGCCGCCGAGTGGGTGTCCGGCGCCACCATGTAGGCGATGCGCAAACCGGCGCCCACGCTCTTGGCCAGGCCGGTGACGTAGAAGGTCAGTTCACTGCCCAGGCTGGCAATGGCCGGCGGGGTCGAGCGCGGCAGGAAGCCATAGGCGTCGTCCTCGATGATGGCGACTTCGTAGTGGCGGGCGATATCCACCAGCGCCTGGCGCCGTGACAGCGAGGTGGTGCAGGTGGTGGGGTTCAACAGCGTCGGATTGCAGTACAGGGCCTTGGGCGCGTATTGCGCGCAGGCGCCGGCAAAGGCGACGGCGTCGATGCCTTCGTTGTCCATCGGCAAGCCCACCAGCTTGATGCCCAGTTGCCCGGCCAGGGCACGCAGGCCAGGGTAGGTCACGTCTTCACAGCACAGCACGCCACCGGGGCCGACCAGCATGGTCAGGATCGCCAGCAACGCGCATTGCGCGCCGGGGGTGACCAGCACCCGTTCCGGTTCCACCACCAGCCCGCGCCGGCGCAGCCACAGGGCGCCGGCCTCGCGGTCTTCGGGCGAGCCGCCGAAGTCCTGGTAACGCATCAGGTCGCGCAGCCTGCCGTTGACTTTGCTCCATCCTGCCTGCATCAGTTCCACCAGTTCCGGCGACTCCGGCTCGGGCGGCATGTTCATGGACATGTCCACGTTGGGCCGTCCCTCGGTCACGCGGGGGATGCGCGGGCGCCGCTTGCCGCAGACAAAGGTGCCGCGTCCCACCACCGAATCGACCAGTCCGCGCCGGTGCGCTTCTGTATACGCCCGGGCCACCGTGGTGAAGTCCAGGTCCAGCGCTTCGGCCAGCTTGCGCTGCGGCGGCAGGCGCTGCTCGGCCTGCAGGTGGCCGGTGGCGACATCCTCGGCGATGGCATTGGCGATGGCCAGATAGAGCGGGCCGCTGCCCTTCTTCAGTTTGGGGACCCACATGGTGCTGTTCTTCGGCATGACGATTCCTTGGTCGGCGTTCCTGGCGGCTCCTGATCCTTCCCGATCTCTTGAGCTTGCCCGGATTCAATATTGACTGCATCGGCAGGCGTCATTGAATGCAATTTGTATTCCATCCAATGCAGCACCCAGGCGGCTCTCGCTGCACCGCCTTGTGTCATCGGAGACGGCGTGCCTGCACCAAGGTAAAACACGCCGCTACTCCAGAGTGCATGCGGGTTTGCGCGATTGTATGGAGCGATTGAATGGATTGCTGCACGGGTGCTGAAAAGCCCGTCGCGAAGGTCCCCCCGGGAAGCCGCGAGCGTGCTGGAAGCCGGATCGGTAATCAGCGATTGACGGGATTTTCATGCAGTCAATTCACGCATTGACGGGGCATTGTTGGCACGCGTGATGCATTCAATGCCAGCGTCGCGGCAACGTCGCCGGACCACTTCCACAAGTGACCACCCACAGCAATCAAGAGGAGTCTCACCATGCCCGCAGTCACCAAAGCAGCCCACGCCCCCGGCGATTTCCTGGTGGATTATGAAGAGAAGGTATTCGAAGACGTCAAAGCCCAGCCGGGTGAAAAAGCGCTGGTGACCTTCCATACCGTGGCCTTCGAAGGTTCGATCGGTTTCGTCAACCTGTTGCAGGCCACGCGTCTGAAGCGCAAGGGCTTCGAGACCTCCATCCTGTTGTACGGTCCTGGCGTGACGCTGGGCGTGCAGCGTGGCTTCCCCACCCTGGGCGATGAGGCCTTCCCGGGTCACCAGAACTTCAACAAGCAGATCGTCAAGTTCATGGAAGAGGGCGGCAAGGTCTATGCCTGCCGCTTTGCCCTGCAGGCCCTGTACGGCCACGGCGAGCCGTCGCTGATCCCGGGCATCCGTCCGATCAACCCGCTGGATGTGCTGGACCTGGTGTTGCTGCATCGTCGCGACAACGCCTTCATCCTCGACACCTGGACCCTGTAAGCGGAAGGGCGGCCCATGAGCATCAACAAGAGAACGGTACGGGCGGCGGCGGTGCAGATCGCGCCCGACCTCGATAGTGCCGACGGCACCGTGGCCAAGGTCTGCCAGGCCATCGCCGACGCCGCTGCGCAAGGCGCGCAGCTGGTGGTGTTTCCGGAAACCTTCGTTCCCTACTATCCGTACTTTTCGTTCGTGCGGCCGCCCTTTGCGTCCGGGCCTGAGCACCTGCTGCTCTACGAGCGCGCCGTCGAGGTGCCGGGTCCGGTCACCCAGGCCGTGTCGGCTGCGGCACGCCAGCATGGCACGGTGGTCGTGCTGGGTGTCAATGAACGCGACCACGGCACGCTCTACAACACGCAACTGGTGTTCGATGCCGATGGCGAGCTGGTCCTGAAACGCCGCAAGATCACGCCGACCTATCACGAGCGCATGATCTGGGGCCAGGGCGACGCCAGCGGCCTGAAGGTCGTGCCCACTGCCGTGGGGCGCCTGGGTGCGCTGGCCTGCTGGGAACACTACAACCCGCTGGCACGCTACAGCCTGATGGCGCAGCACGAGGAAATCCACTGCGCGCAATTCCCCGGCTCCATGGTCGGCCAGATCTTTGCCGACCAGATGGAAGTCACCATCCGCCATCACGCCCTGGAAGCGGGCTGTTTCGTCATCAATGCCACTGGCTGGCTGACTGATGAGCAGATCGCCGCCATCGAACCCGATCCCAAGGCGCAGAAGGCGCTGCGCGGCGGCTGCTGTACCGCCATCGTCTCGCCGGAGGGCAAGCTGCTGGCCGAGCCACTGCGCAGCGGCGAAGGCATCCTGGTGGCCGATCTCGATATGGAACTGGTCACCAAGCGCAAGCGCATGATGGATTCGGTGGGCCACTACGCGCGCCCGGAACTATTGCACCTGGTGATCGATGATCGCCGTACTTCCCCCATGTCTTCCCTGTTCCCGGCGGAACAGTCTTCTCCTGTCATCCCATCTTCCGCGAGGCCACATCATGCAGACAGCCGTCATCCAGTTGCATCCCCAGCGTTCGAGCCGCAAGGCGCCCATGGAACTGATCTCGGAGCTGCAATCCTTAGGGCTGCGTCTTGACGATCCCACTGCCGGCGCGCAAAGCCGGCGCGGCGGGGCAGGGCCGTCCGACCACAAGGCGGTGACGGTCGACGGCCATACCGTGATGATCCCGGTGCATACGGCCGGCTCCTGGTCCTCGCCCTATGTGGCCACGCAACCGGGCGCGGATGGCGCCTCGCGTATCCTGCGCGACGGCGTCGAGGTGGGGGTGGTGTCCTTCCCGCGCCAGCCGCGCTTCTACAAGATGCAGACCTTCGATGGCATCCCCTACGGCAAGATCGCCAAGCTGCACGGCGCCGACGTGCTGGCCACCACCATCCTGCAGAGCTGCATCCGCTATGAAAGCCGGCGCAAGTCCTGCCAGTTCTGCGCCATCGGCCAATCGCTGGCGGCCGGTCGCACCATCCTGCGCAAGACCCCCGAGCAACTGGGCGAGGTGGCGCGGGCCGCGGTGCTGCTGGATGGCGTCAAGCACATGGTGATGACCACCGGCACGCCCAACGCCACCGACCGTGGCGCGCAGATCCTGTGCGAGAGCGCTTTCGGCGTGAAGTCGGCGGTGAACCTGCCGATCCAGGGGCAGTGCGAGCCGCCCGATGACGATGCCTGGTTCCGCCGCATGCACGACGCCGGCATCGATACCCTGGGCATGCATCTGGAAGCGGTCACCCCCGAAGTGCGCAAGCGCATCATGCCGGGCAAGGCCAGCGTACCGGTGGAGCGCTATATGGACGCGTTCGCAGCCGCTGTCGATGTCTTTGGTCGCGGCCAGGTCAGCACCTACATCCTGGCCGGGCTGGGCGACAGCGACGAGGCCATCCTGGGCATGAGCGAGCGCCTGATCGCGCTGGGTGTCTATCCCTTCGTGGTGCCCTTCGTGCCGATCTCCGGCACGCCACTGGAAGACCATCCCTCGCCCGATGCCGCTGCCATGCGGCGCCTGTTGAGCCCGCTGGCCGACATGCTGGAAGCGGCCGGCATGCGCTCCGGCGACGCCAAGGCCGGTTGCGGCAAGTGCGGCGCCTGCTCCTCCCTGTCTTCGTTCGAAAGGAAGTGATCATGAGCGATGTGGTCGAGAAAGCTGTTGCCCCCGTCACTGCGCTGGCGCCGTCAGCCCCGGTAGTGCGCATCAAGCTGGCGTTGGACAAATGGGAGCGCGAGCAGGCGCGCCAGTTGCGCCGCGAAGTGTTCTGCGCCGAGCAGGGCGTGTTTCAGGACGACGATACCGACGCCATCGACGCCATCGCCATGCCCATCGTGGCTGTGATGGAGGCGCCCGATGGCAGCCGCAGCGTGGTCGGTACCGTGCGCATCCATGAATCCGCACCCGGCGTGTGGCACGGCTCGCGCCTGGCGGTGGCGCAGCATGCGCGGCGCATCGGCTCGGTCGGCAGCGGCCTGATCCGGCTGGCGGTCTGCACCGCCCATGCCCATGGCTGCCATACCTTCCTGGCCCAGGTGCAGAGCCAGAATGCGCCGCTGTTCCGGCGCCTGCACTGGCAGACCCTGGCCGAGATCGAGGTACACGGTCTGCCGCATCACCAGATGCAGGCCGACCTGGCCTTCTATCCGCCCATCAGCGACGGCGAGCGGGGTTTCCTGGCCGGCCAGCGCGAGGAGCGTGCAGCATGAATGCGCGAGACAGCGCGCCCACGCTGGCGCAGATCGTGACGACCCTGCGCGCCGCCCGTGGCATCGCGCACAAGCGCGATATCGATGCGGTGGTCCAGGTGCTGGACCCGGCGCCAGCGGTGCGGCATCAGGGCCACACCCTGGCCGTGGGCGACGACTGTGCCGCCATTCCCGATGGCGATGGCTATCTGCTGTTCGCCATCGAAGGTTTCATCAACGAATTCGTTGAACAGCAACCGTGGTTTGCCGGCTATTGCGGCGTGATGGTCAACGTCAGCGACATCTATGCCATGGGCGGCCGCCCGGTGGCGGTGGTCGATGCCCTGTGGAGCCGTGACGGCGATGCCGCGCGGCCGGTGCTGGAAGGACTGGCCGAGGGTGCGCGCGTGTATGGCGTGCCACTGGTGGGCGGGCATAGCAACCGGCGCAATGACCGCGAGCAGTTGTCGGTGTCCATCATCGGTCGCGCCCGGCGCCTGCTGACCAGCTTTGATGCCCGCAGCGGTGATCATCTGGTGGCCGTGATCGATCTGCGTGGCCGCTTCCAGGAACCCTATGCCTACTGGAACGCCAGTTCCGGCGCGCCTGCCGAACGCCTGCGCGCCGATCTGGAATTGCTGCCGGCCATCGCCGAGGACGGGCTGGCCAGTGCCGCCAAGGACATCAGCATGGCCGGTGTGATCGGTACCGCGCTGATGCTGCTGGAGTGCTCCGGCAAGGGCGCGCTGATCGATCTGGACGCCATTCCCTGCCCACCGGGTGTGGATTTCCAGCGCTGGCTGACGGCCTTCCCCAGTTATGGTTTCTTGCTCAGCGTGTCGGCGCCGGACCTGGAACAGGTACTGGGCCGCTTCGCCGCCCGTGGCCTGTCGGCTGCGTCCATCGGCCGCATCGATGACAGCCGCACACTGCGCCTGTCCATGCAGGGCCAGACCGAGACCTTCTGGGACCTGGCCGAAGAAGCCCTGATCGGCTGCGGCCCGGTGCGTGCCGGGCAGGGTGGTATGTGATGACGCGACCAGTCTCGGCCCTGATGCGGCCTCTGCGGATCGCCATGCTGACCCACTCGGTCAACCCCCGGGGCGGCGTGGTGCATGCCCTGCAACTGGCCGAGAGCCTGCAGGCCCTGGGACAGGAGACCACGCTGTTCGCGCCCGATGCCCGTGGACGCGGTCTGTTCCGCGAAGCTGCCTGTGGTTTTCATCCCGTGCCGGGGTCGGTGCACTGCGCCGACGTGGTGGACATGGTGCGCCAGCGTATCGACGACTATCTGCGCTGCTTCGAACAGCCCGGCATGGACTGCTTCGATCTCTACCACGCCCAGGATTCGATCAGTGCCAACGCCCTGGCCACGCTGGTCGCCCGTGGCGTGATCCCGGGCTATGTGCGCACCGTGCATCACCTGGACCAGTTCGACGACCTGCGGCTGCAGGCCTGGCAAGAACGCGGCTATCGCGCCGCTGACCGTCTGCTGTGCGTGAGCCGCACCTGGCAGGACATCCTGGCCCGCGAGCATGGGGTGCGGGCCGAACTGGTCTCCAATGGCGTCGACCTGCAGCGCTACACCGCCACACCTGCGGTGCAGGCAGCCCAGCGCGACGAGCTGTTGCGCCAACGACTGGGGCTGGATGGCGCACCGGTGCTGCTGGCGGTGGGCGGGGTGGAACCACGCAAGAATACCTTGGGCATCCTGCGTGCCTTCCTGCGGCTGCGGCGCGTCTATCCGCAGGCGCAACTGGTGATTGCCGGTGGCGCCAGCGTGCTGGACCACGCCGACTACCAGCGCAGTTTCCAGGATGAACTGCAGGCTGCCGATCTGCCGCCGGGCGCGCTGCGCATCCTCGGCCAGGTGCCGGACGCCGACATGCCGGCCCTGTTTCGCTGTGCCGATGCACTGGTGTTTCCCTCCCTCAAGGAAGGCTTCGGCCTGGTGGTGCTGGAAGCCATGGCCAGCGGCGTGCCGGCAGTGGTCTCGCGCATCGCCCCCTTTACCGAGTATCTGGACGGTGGTTGCTGCGCCTGGGTCGATCCCCATGACCCGGCCTCGATTGCCGCCGGCATTGCGCATGCGCTCGACCCGGCCGGCCGCGCCGCGATGGTGGCCGCTGGCCAGGCGATCTGCGCGCGATTTTCCTGGTCGCGCTCGGCGCGACGCCATCTTGAGCTTTACCACGATTACCTGGGCCAGCGCGCCCCATCTGCAACACGCCAAGAGGAACACCATGCCTGAAATGCACTTTCGCGTCCGCTGGCCGGACGACACCGTCAGCGACTGCTATTCGCCCTCGCTGGTGGTCAAGGAACACCTGCAAGCCGGTAGCCGTTATCGGCTGGCCGATTTCGTCGAACGCAGTGCCACCGCGCTCAACATCGGCAGCGAGCGGGTGCGCGAGAAATACGGCTTCGCCTGCTCATCGGCCATGGACCAGCTGCGCCGCATCGAAGAGACCGCCGCCCGTTTCGAGGGCCAGGCCGACGCCGAGGTGGTGGTCGAAGCCTTCCTGCCCTGATCTGCTCATCCAACCCGACAACATCCCACGAGGAACATCATGTCCATTGCAAGCCAAGGCGCAGTGCGCCATCACAGTGTCATCATCATCGGCGGCGGCCAGGCCGGGCTGTCCATCAGCTGGTACCTCAAGCAGGCCGGAGTCGATCATCTGGTGCTGGAAAAGCACCAGGTCGGCCACGCCTGGCGCAACGAGCGCTGGGATACCTTCTGCCTGGTGACCCCCAACTGGCAATGCAACCTGCCGGGTTACCCGTATCGCGGCAACGATCCTTTCGGCTTCATGAAGAAGGATGAGATCGTCGAGTACCTGGACGGCTTCGTCGCCAGTTTCCAGCCGCCGGTGCGTGAAGGCGTGAGCGTGAACAAGCTGTGGCGCGAGGACGGGCTGTGGCGCATCACCGCCAGCGACGGCGCCTATTCGGCCGACCAGGTGGTGGTGGCAGTGGGTGGCTATCACATCCCGGTGGTGCCGCGTGCGGCCGAGCGCCTGCCGGCCGATATCGTGCAGATCCACTCCAGCCAGTATCTCAATCCGCAATCGCTGCCGGAGGGCGAGGTGCTGGTGGTGGGCACCGGCCAGTCCGGTTGCCAGATCGCCGAAGACCTGCACCTGGCCGGCCGTCGCGTGCACCTGGGCGTAGGCGACGCGCCCCGCGTGGCGCGCACCTACCGGGGCAAGGATGTGGTCGAGTGGCTGGACAAGATGAAGTATTACGACCTGCCGGTGGACAAGCATCCGCTGGGCACGGGCGTACGCGAAAAAACCAACCACTACGTCACCGGCCGCGATGGCGGGCGCGATATCGACTTGCGCAAGTTCGCCCTGGAAGGCATGCAGCTCTATGGCAAGTTCGAGAGTCTGGCGGGCGAGGTGGCGCACTTCGGCGGCGGCGTGAAGGGTTACCTGGACGAGGCCGACGCCGTCTCCGAGAGCATCAAGGACAGTATCGACCGCTTCATCGACGCCAACGGCATCGAGGCGCCGACCGAGGCCCGCTATGTGCCGGTCTGGCAGCCGCCTTCGGATACGGCGCGGGCGCTGGACCTGCGCGCCTCGGGCATTTCGGCGGTGGTCTGGTGCATTGGCTTCCGTACCGATTTCAGCTGGATCAACGAACCCATCTTCGACGGCCGTGGCTATCCCGGTCACGAGCGTGGTGTGACGGCAGCTCCCGGCCTCTACTTCCTGGGTCTGCCGTGGCAATACACCTGGGGCTCGGGCCGCTTCTCCGGCATCGACCGCGATGCGCGCTACCTGTTCGACCACATCAGCGCCTTGCGTGCCGGGGCGACGTCGTCCACTGAATCGACACCATCGGCGCTGTCACAGGCCGCCTGAGCCCGAGGGAGTTTCCCATGCCGCAGCAAGCCGTACTTTCGCCCGTGGACGCTGCCAGTTCCGCCTATGGCCGCCTGATGCAGCGCTCGCAGCAGGACCCCGAGGGTTTCTGGCGCGAGCAGGCCGGCCGCATCAGCTGGCAGCGCGATTTCGATCAGGTCCTCGACGACAGCCGGGCGCCGTTTGCGCGCTGGTTCGTCGGCGGGCTGACCAATCTCTGCCATAACGCCGTGGACCGCCATCTGGACGCGCGGGCAGAGCAGGCGGCCCTGATCTGCATTTCTAACGAGATGCAGGGCGAGCCGAAGGCGCAGCAGGGCGGCTGCTATGAACGCGTATTGAGCTATCGTCAGTTGCATCGCGAGGTCAATGCGATGGCCGCCATCCTGCTGGAACGCGGGGTGCGGCGCGGTGACCGGGTGCTGGTGTATCTGCCCATGGTGGCCGAGGCCGCCATCGCCATGCTGGCCTGCGCCCGCATTGGCGCGGTGCACGCGGTGGTGTTCGGCGGCTTCGCACCGGCCAGCCTGGCGAGCCGCATCGTCGATGCGCGCCCGGCGCTGGTGGTGTGTGCCGATGCCGGTTTCCAGAATGGCGTGGCGGTGGGCTACAAGGCCTGGGTCGATCAGGCTCTGGAGATCGCCGGTCATGCCTGCCCGGTGCTGGTGGTGGATCGCGGCGTGTTGCCCTGGACGCGGGTGGTCGGGCGCGACCACGACTACGCGGCGCTGCGCGAGCGCCATCTGCAGGCCGACGTGCCCTGTGTCTGGCTGGAATCGAACGAACCCAGCTATCTGCTCTACACCTCCGGCACCACCGGCCAGCCCAAGGGCGTGCAGCGCGATACCGGCGGCCACGCGGTGGCGCTGGCGACGTCGATGGACCTGTTGTTCCAGGCCCGGCCCGGGCAGACCCTGTTCACCACCTCCGACCTGGGATGGGTGGTCGGTCATAGCTATGGGCTGTATGGCCCCTTGCTGCTGGGCATGCGCAGCGTGCTCTACGAAGGCTCGCCGTTGCGGCCCGATGCCAGTGCATGGTGGCGGCTGGTGGAGCGGCATGGCGTGGATCTGATGCTGTCCTCGGCCACGGCGATGCGGCTGCTCAAGCGGGGTGGGCGCCGCGCCTTTCGTAGCGCGGACCTGTCGTCCTTGCGCTGCCTGTTCCTGGCCGGCGAACCGCTGGACGAACCGACGGCCGACTGGCTGGAAGAGGCGCTGGGCAAGCCCGTCATCGATCACTACTGGCAGACCGAGACCGGCTCGCCCATGATCGGCCTGCCGCTGACCGATCTCGATGGTCACACCCCGTTACGACGCCAGCGGGGTTCACCGGGACTGCCGGCGGCCGGCTACCGGCTGGCCGTGCTGGAGGGGCAGGGAGGGCAGGGCAGCCAGCCCTGCGCCCCCGGTGACAAGGGTTTGCTGGTCGCCAGCGGCGTCTTGCCGCCCGGTTGCCTGACTACGCTGTGGCAGCGTGATGAACAATTCCTGAGCACCTACTGGCGGCGTGAGCAGGGGCAGTGGCGCTATGCCACCTTCGACGTGGCGGTGGCCGGGCCGGATGGTCATCTGCGCGTACTGGGCCGGGCCGACGACGTCATCAATGTGGCCGGCAAGCGCCTGGGCACGCGCGAGGTGGAGGAAGTCCTGCTGGCCGACGATGCCGTGGCCGAGGTGGCCGTGATCGGCATGCCGCATCGTCTGCGCGGGCAGGTGCCGATGGCGGTGGTGGTGCCGCGTGCCGGTATCCAATACCTGCCCAGCCTGCTGGAACACCGGCTGGGGGAAGCCGTGGTGTCGGCCATCGGTGCCTGGGCGCGGCCGCGTCGCATCGTGCTGGTGGAGAGCCTGCCGCGCACGCGCTCGGGCAAGGTCCTGCGCCGTCTGATGCGCGAGATGGTCAATGGCGAACTGCCGGACGCCGCCTGCCCGCCGGAACTGGCGGCCTTGCACACGCTGCTGGCCGGCGCGCCGCAGAAGTTGCCCGAAGCCGGCCTGCACCTCTCTGCGGGCGCGGAGGTAGTGCCGCTCCCAGCCTGAGCGCTTGCGCGAACGCAGGCGGGCGGCTATCGTGCTGGCTTGCACAACGGGGAAACGGGAAGGAATCAGCATGCATCACATCGGCTACTTGCTCACTGACGGTTTCCAGGTCATGGGGCTGGCGACGCAGACCGTCTTCGAGTACGCCAACAAGGTGGCCGGCGAGGACTTCTATGCCCTGCGCAATTTCTCGGTAGGTGGTGGCGATGTGCGCTCCTCGCTGGGCATGTCCATCGCCACGCTCCCGGTGGAGCAGGCCGAGCACATCGACAGCTGGATGGTCTGCGGCGTGGGCAATCCGCTGGAGTCGCCCTCCAGCCAGGAAGAACGCAGTTTCCTGCAGACCACCGGCCAGCGTGCCCGACGCATTGCGGCCATCTGTACCGGTGGTTTCGTGTTGGCCGAATCGGGCCTGTTGTCCAAGCGCCGAGCCACCACCCACTGGTTTTTCGCTCGCGACATGCAGGCGCGCTTCCCGGACATCCAGGTCGAGGACGACCGCATCTATATCGTCGACGGCGCCATCTGGACCTCGGCCGGCATGACCGCCGGGCTGGATATGGCGCTGGCCATGGTCGGCAAGGACCTGGGCGAGGACGTGGCACGCGGTGTGGCACACAACCTGGTGATGCACCAGCATCGCACCGGTGGTCAGACCCAGCATTCTGAAATGCTCTCCCTGGCCCCCAAGACCGATCGCATCCAGAATGCCCTCAACTACGCCCGCAAGAACCTGATGCGGCCGCTCACGGTGGAAGAACTGGCCGAGGAGGCCAATCTCAGCCCGCGCCAGTTCAGCCGCGTCTTCACCGCCGAGACCGGCTTGTCGCCTTCCAAGGCGATCGAAGGCCTGCGTCTGGAAGCGGCGCGCCTGATGATCGAGCAGAGCCGCCATCCGATGGAGGTGATCGCCCGCGAAACGGGTTTCCGCGACCGTCGCCATATGCGCGAGGTCTTCATGCGTGGTTATGGCGTGCCGCCGCAATCGATGCGGCGGGAAGTCAGGGCCTGAGGGGGGCTGATCCAGGCCCCAGGCACCCCGTACCGGCCTGCTCAGGCCTGCTTGCGGGTGCGGATGTCGCGCAGGATCTTTTGCGGAGATTCCCCCAGCACGCGGGCAAAGGCGCGTCGCATCCGCTCGTCATCGCCAAAGCCGGTCTGCACTGCAATGCGGGACGGGGTGGAGTGACCGCTTTCCATCAGTGACTGCGCAGCCTGCACACGCAATTTTTCGATGGCCTTGGCGGGGGACAGGCCAGTCTCGGCCTGGAAAGTACGGCTGAAGTGGCGCGCACTCCAGTTGACCTGGTCTGCCAACTGCTGGATGGTCAGTGGTTCACGCAGGTTTTCCCGGATGAAACTGAGCACGCGCTGGATGCGTTCCTGCTTGGGATCGATCTCGGCCAGTACCGAGAACTGGCTGGTGCCTCCCGGACGACGATGACTGAGCACCATGGTCTTGCAGATGGCCCGCGTGACCTCGTGGCCGAGATCGGACTCCACCATACCCAGCACCATATCGATGCCGGCCGTCATGCCGGCCGAACTCCAGAACTTGCCATCGCGCACGTAGATCTGGTCCGGCTGTACCCGCAGCTGCGGGAACCGCGTCGCCAGCGTGTCAGCGAAACTCCAATGAGTGGTCACGGCGCGGCCGTCGAGCAGGCCGGCTTCGGCCAGCAGGAAGGCGGCGGTACAGATACCGGCGATGCGACGACTATCCCGCTCGGCCTGGCGCAGGCGATCCAGCAGGCTCGGGCAGGGCGTGGGTACGGCCGGTGTGCTGGCCACCAGCAGGGTGTCGTAGGGGGTGTCGTCAATGGCCTGGGTGCCGATGGGGACCCCGGAGCGGGTCTCGATGTTGCCGCCCCGCATGGAGACGATGTCCACGGCATAGCTGCCCGGCGCAAAGTGGTTGGCGATTCCCAGGATGGTGAGAACGGAGAGATCCAGGATATGGAATCCGGGATAGACAAGCAACGCGACACGGGCAACCACGGGACCTCACGAACGTAGAAAACAGGTCCCGCCAGCATACAAGCGCACTCTCTTGGCAACAAGACCTCATCCATGCAGCGGCCGCCCCCGGTGGTGGGAGCAGCCATGACAGCGAGGCCGGCCAGTGATTCTTTCGATACGGCAAGCAACAGGAACGCCGCCTCTCCAGACGCAGCGCGCGTCCGGTACGAGCGAGCGGGACGGCTGAATATAGCACCGGCCAGGACCTTGCGAAGGACAGGAAAACCGGTGATTCCTGCCATCGGCATGGCGCTTTCCGTGGCCGATGCAAGCTCATCTTGATGGCCGGTTTTGCATGCTTTCCTGACTGTTGCAGGATGGTCGGCTCCGTATAATTTGCCTGGTCCCAAGCGCAAGAACGCACTGTGGTATGCCACATCTTCCTTGCCCGGACTGTCCATTCTCCGCCACGGGTGTCAGGCCAGGTCATGACCGTTGATCGATGACCGAGACCGATGTCCGCGGGACTCTTTCCAACCAGCCTTGACGTGGCACTCCCGTGACAGGGATGGCTGCAGCATGGACACGCCAGGATCGCCCATGACCGACCGTCGACTTTTTCTCAAAACCCTGGCTGCCGGCGGCGGTGGCCTGATGCTGGGGGTGCTGTTGCCCCAGGCCGGTGCGCACGCCCGTACCAAGCCTGGCGCTGCGGACACCGGTAGCAGCTGGGAGCCCAGTGCCGTACTGCGCATCGCCAGTGATGGCCGGGTCACCATGACCATGCCTTATGTGGAAATGGGGCAGGGGACCTATACCTCGGTCCCCATGCTGATTGCCGAAGAACTGGAGATCGATCTCAACGACGTCGTCCTGGAACATGCCGGCGCCGATGACAAGCGCTACATGAACCCGGCCCTGGGCTTCCAGGTCACCGGTGGTTCCACCACCATGCGCGCAGCGTGGATGCCGATGCGCCAGGCCGGCGCCGCCGCCCGCATGTTGCTGGTGCAGGCGGCCGCGCAACGCTGGCAGGTCGACCCCGCCAGCTGCCTGGCACGCAGTGGAACCGTGATGCATCCCGCCAGTGGCCGCAAGCTGGGCTACGGTGAACTGGTCGAGGCGGCCGCTGCCATGCCGCTACCTGCACCGGCCAGCATCGTGCTCAAGCAGCCGGCCGATTTTCGCCTGATCGGCAAGCCAGCCCGTCGCCTGGACACTGCCGGCAAGCTGGATGGTTCGGCCCGCTACGGCATGGACGTGCAACTGCCCGGTATGAAGGTAGCCGCACTGGCCATCACCCCCACCATCGGAGGACGCCTGGACAGCGTGGACGAAGCGGCCGCATTGCGCGTGCGCGGAGTGCGCCAGGTGGTACGTCTGGACGACTGCGTGGCGGTCATCGCCGACCACTATGGCGCCGCGCAAAAGGGTTTGCTGGCGGCTCGTCCGACCTGGCATGCCGGCTCGCATGCGAGTCTGTCCACCGAGGACATCGTTGCCGACATGCGACGCGCCAGCCAGAGCGCGGCCGCCCGCGTGCGCAGCGAGGGGGACCCCGAGGCTCGCATCGCCGGGGCGGCCAAGGTGCTGGAGGCGACCTACGAATTACCCTTCCTGGCGCACGCCGCCATGGAGCCGATGAACTGTACCGTGCATGTCACCCCCGACCACTGCGAGGTATGGACCGGCACCCAGGTGATGACGCTGGCGCGGGCTGTGGCCGCCAAGGTCACCGGGCTGCCACAGGACCGCGTGACGGTGCACAACTTCTTGCTGGGTGGCGGCTTCGGTCGTCGTCTCGAAATCGACGGCGTCGAGCGTGCCGTGCGTATCGCCACCCAGGTCAAGCACCCGGTCAAGGTGATCTACAGTCGCCAGGACGATATCCGCCACGACATGTACCGCCCCTACTGGTTCGACCGCCTGCGCGCCGGCATCGATGCCCAGGGCCAGCCAGTGGCCTGGTTCCATCACCTGACCGGTTCGTCGGTGCTGGGGCGATTCCTGCCACCGGCCTTCAAGAATGGCTATGACGAGGAGACCCTGGATGGCGCCGAGCGCCCGCCGTATGCCTTCCCGGCCATCCAGGTCGATTACACCCGCCACGAACCGCAGTTGCCGACTGCCTTCTGGCGCGGCGTGGGGCCCACCCACAATGTCTTCGTGGTGGAAAGCTTCATCGACGAACTGGCCTTTGCGGCCGGCATCGATCCGCTGCAGTACCGGCTCTCCCTGCTGGGGGACAATCCGCGCGCTCGCAAGGTGCTGGAGGTGGCGGCCCGCGAGGCCGGCTGGCACGGTCCGCGTGAAGGCAAGACCGGACGCGGCCTGTCGGTGCAGTTCGCCTTCGGCACCTACATGGCCATGGTGGTCGATGTCGAGGTGGAGCAGGGCGAGGTCAAGGTGCAGCGCGTGGTCTGCGCGCTGGACTGCGGCGTGGTGGTCAATCCCGATACCGTGCAGGCCCAGGTCGAAGGGGCGGTGATCTTCGGTCTGTCCGGCGCATTGTGGGGCAACATCACGCTGCGCAATGGCCAGGTGGAGCAGGGCAACTTCGACGATTATCGCGTCATGCGCATGTTCGAGACCCCGCGTATCCAGACCCACATCGTGGCCAGCCAGGAAGCCCCTGGCGGCATGGGCGAACCAGGTACCTCCGGTGTCATGCCGGCACTGGCCAACGCCGTGCATGCGGCCACGGGAACACGAATCCGCAAGCTGCCCATCTTGGCCGCCTTGCAAGCAAGCTGACAGGAGCACACATGATTTCTCTGAACATCAACGGCAAGGTGGTCAAGGTCGAGGCCGAGCCGGATGCACCCCTGTTGTGGGTACTGCGCGATGAACTGCAGATGGCCGGCACCAAATACGGGTGCGGTGCGGCCCTGTGCGGCGCCTGCACCGTGCATGTCGACGGCCAGCCGGCACGTGCCTGCGTCATGCCGGCCTCGGCGGCGGTGGGAAAGAAGCTCACCACCATCGAAGCCATCGGCGCCACCCCGGTGGGACAGCGGGTGCAGGCGGCCTGGGCCGAGATCGACGTGCCGCAATGCGGTTACTGCCAGTCGGGCCAGATCATGGCGGCAGTGGCCTTGTTGCGCGCCATCCCCAAGCCTAGCGACAAGGACATCGACCAGGCCATGTCCGGCAACATCTGCCGCTGCGGGACCTATCCGCGCATCCGCGCGGCGATCCACAAAGCGGCGGGGCAGTCATGATGCGCGCACTGATGGTGATGCTGCTGGCCCTGTGTTCGCTCACCCAGGCGCAGGCGCAAGGCAAGGGCAAGCCGGCCCGGGATGATGGGACGCTCTTCGAACCGATTGCCAGCGTAGTGATGTCGCCGCGCTGCCTGAACTGCCACCAGGCCGAAGCTCCGCACCAGAAAGACATGGGCGTGCTGCATGCCCAGCAGGTGGTGCGCGGCAAGGATGGTCATGGCTCGGCCGTGCTGCAATGTGCGGCCTGCCACCAGGCCACCAACACTGCCCAGGGCAAGGTCCCCGGCGCGCCCAACTGGCACCTGGCACCGCTCTCCATGCGCTGGCAGGGTCTGGACAAGAAGGGCGTATGCGAGCAGATGCGTGACCCGGCCCGCAACGGCAACCGCAAGACCGGTGCCCAGGTCATCGAACATATGAAGACCGATCCACTGGTGCTGTGGGCCTGGTCGCCCGGTGCCGACCGGACCATCCCGCCGATGTCGCATGCGCAGTTCGTGCAGATGCTGGAGATGTGGTCGGCTGCCGGTATGCCCTGCCCGGGTTGATTCGCGGCGGCATGGACAGTATCGATCTGCAGGTTTTGCAGGCCTGCGTGCAATGGTTGCAGCAGGGGCATGCCTGCGAATATGTCACGGTGGTGCGGACCTGGGGCTCCAGTCCCCGGCCACCGGGCTCCACCATGGCCATCCGTGCCGATGGCGTGGTGGTCGGTTCAGTCTCGGGCGGTTGCATCGAGGATGACCTGATCGCCCACGCCCGCGCCGACGGCATGACGCGGCGCAAGCCGCAACGGCTCAGTTATGGCATTTCCGCCGATGAGGCGCACCGCTTCGGGCTGCCTTGCGGCGGCACGGTGGAACTGCTGGTCGAACCCCTGGGGCCGCACAGCCAGATGGCCGCCTTGCTGGCGCGCCTGCAGCGCCGGGTGCTGACCCGACGCCGACTGGACCTGGCCAGTGGCACGGTCCTGCTGGAAGATGCCGGCGAAGACGCACCGTTGCAGCTCGACACGCATAGCCTGACGACACTCCATGGCCCCCGGCTGCGGCTACTGATCATCGGCGCCGGCCAGCTCTCGCAGTTTCTGGCCCAGATTGCCACTGCCCTCGATTACCAGGTCACCGTCTGCGATCCGCGTGAAGAACACCGGTTGGCATGGTCATTGCCGGGCGTGGCGGTGGTGCATGCCATGCCCGATGATCTGGTGCTGGAGATGCGGCTGGACCACCGCAGCGCCGTGGTGGCTCTGACCCATGATCCGCGCCTGGACGACATGGCCCTGATGGAAGCGCTCAAGACCGACGCCTTCTACATCGGCGCCATCGGCTCGCGGCTGAACCAGTCACGGCGCCGTGAACGTCTGCTGCAGCTGGACCTCGATGCCGATCAGATCGCCAAGCTGCACGGCCCGGTCGGGCTGGACATCGGCAGCCGCACGCCGCACGAGATTGCCATCTCCATCATGGCGCAGATGATCCAGGTCCGTGGCGGAACCAGGGAAGCGGCCATGCCGGCGTACTGATCCTGTCCATTGCGCCCAGCGCAAAAGGCCTTGCGATCCGGGATGCATTCCCACCCATGGGCAGTCAGGGCATAGTGGGGACAGTCCAATATCGGGGTCAGATCGTGTCCACTTCCTTGCCTTCCTCTTCCGCTGTTTCCTCCCCATCGCCATCCCGCCCGCGACACGCCGTCATCATCGGTGGCTCGCTCGGCGGTCTGTTTGCCGGCACCATGCTGCGCCAGATCGGCTGGGACGTTGACATCTACGAGCGCTCGGCCAGCGATCTCGACAGCCGGGGCGGCGGCATTGTGTTGCAACCGGAGGTGCTGGAGGTGTTCCGCCGCATTGGCGTCGATATCCGCCGCCAGGCACTGGGCGTGCCCTCGATCAACCGCGTCGTTCTCGACAAGGATGGCAGCGTGCGGGTACGGCGACCGGCGCCGCAGACCCAGACTTCCTGGTCCCTGATCTATAGCACGCTGAAGTCGGTCTTCGGCAGCGAGCACTACCATCAGGGCCGGGTGCTGTCGCATGTGGAGCAGGAGCCGGACAGCGCCCGCGTGACGGCCTGCTTCGAGGATGGCAGCCGCGCCAGCGGCGACCTGCTGATCGGCGCCGACGGCGGGGATTCCCGCGTGCGCAGCCAATTCTGGCCGGCGCAGCGGCCCGGCTATGCCGGCTACCTGGCCTGGCGTGGCCTGCTGCCCGAGGCCGATATGCCGGCCACCACCCGCGCTGTGCTGCATGGCGACTTCGGCTTTGCCAACCATACCGGCTCGCACATCCTGGGTTACCTGGTACCAGGGGAGGGCAACAGCATCTGGCCCGAGCAGCGTCTCTACAACTGGGTCTGGTACCGCGTGGCCAGTGAGGCCATGCTGGAACAGGTGATGCTGGATCGCGATGGCCGCCAGCGCGCCTATTCGGTGCCGGAAGGCCTGCTGGCCCCACGCTGGCGCCAGCACCTGCGCGAGGAAGCGCCGCAGCTGTTGCCGCCGCCCTTCCGTGATGCAGTGCTGGCCACCGATGCCCCCTTCGTCCAGGCCATCCGCGACCTGGCGGTGGAACAGATGGTCAGCGGTCGGGTGCTGATCCTGGGCGATGCGGCCTCCATTCCACGCCCGCATACCGCAGCCAGTACCCTGAAGGCTGCCGCCAATGCGCTGAGCCTGGCCGATGCACTGCAGGCCAGCCCGGATGACATCGACGCTGCCCTGGCGCGCTGGGAACCGCGCCAGGTGGCCCTGGGCCAGCAGTTGCTGCGCCAGGGTGTGGAAGCGGGCCAGTTGCTGCTGTTCCATCATCCCTGATGGGCCAGGGCCTGTTCAAATTTAATCTAAGCATCTCGCAGATCAAATGTGAACAGGCCCTAGTCCCGCGTGGCGGGACTTTCCCGGTCACTATCGATCTCCCGCTGTTGCCGATCCTCCGGGTCGGTACAATGTGGCTCCACAACAGGCGCCATGCCAGCGGGGGGCGCGCCTGATCCGCATCGCAGCGGGTTTTTCAACGAACATGGCGCAACGATCATGGACCGGTTTTCAGAGCTCAAGGCATTCTCGGTGGTGGCCAGCACCGGCGGCTTTTCGGCCGCTGCACGCAACCTGGGCATTGCGCCTTCATCGGTGGTGCGTCTCATCGATGCGCTGGAGCGGCGCGTCGGCGCCAGGCTGCTCAATCGCTCCACCCGCACGGTGACGCTCACCGACAGCGGACGCCTGTACTACGAGAGCGTGCTGGTCATCCTGGAACAGATCGAGGAAGCCGAGAACCTGGCTTCCCAGGAAGGCGTGCCGCAGGGGCGACTGAAGATTTCGGCACCGGTCACCTTCAGCACGCTCTACCTGGCGCCGGCCCTGTGCCAGTTGCAGCAGACCTATCCCAAGCTGGCCGTGCATCTCGATCTGAGTGACGGCATCAGCGATCTGGCCGAAGATTCGGTGGATGTTGCCATCCGCATCGGCAAGCCGGTGCCGCAAGCCGTGCTTCATACGCGCTGGCTGGCCGACCAGCGGCGCATCATCTGCGCCAGTCCCGAGTACTTCAAGGCAGTCGGCATGCCGCTGGTTCCGGCCGACCTGCGCCAGCACGATTGCCTCAGCTTTTCCTATGCCAGCCAGTCACGCCAGTGGCGCTTTCGTCCGCTGGCGGCACCCGCTGGGCCGGCCACGCCAGCCGAGCCTATCCAGACGGTGGAGGTGAGCGGCTCGCTGTCGGTGAATAATTCCGAGATGCTGCGCCAGGCCTGCCTGGGCGGGTATGGCGTGGCCATGCTGCCGGTGTGGCTGGTGATGGATGATGTCCAGGCCGGGCGGCTGGTGTGGGCGCTGCCCGCCTACGAAGCCAACCCCGGTGCCATGGACGTCGGTATCTATGCCGTCTATCCCTCCAACCGCGAGACCGCCCTGAAGGTAAAGGTCTTCATCGACGTGCTGGAACAGCACCTGGCCACGGCGCTGCCGGTATTGCCGCAGCCGGCGGAGCCGGTTCAGGACTAGGCCGCAGGACTAGACCTCAGGCCTGCCCCAGTGCCAGGCGCCGGCCTCGGGTAGTGGCGTGGCGGGTTTCTGCGGTGGTGCTGATGGTGGTCGACGGCACGGCAACGGCATCATCCTTGGCCAGACTCATCTCACCCAACTGGAAGTGACTGACCATCTCGGCCAGTGCGGCGGCCTGGTCGCGCAGGCTGGCGGCCGAGGCGGCGGCTTCTTCCACCAGGGCAGCGTTCTGCTGGGTGACGCCGTCCATTTCCGTGATGGCCACGTTGACGTGACCAATGCCGGTGCGCTGTTCGCTTGAGGAGGCGGTGATGGCCGAGATCATGGATGCCACTTCATTGACGCTCTGTACCACCTCGCTGATGGTGCCGCCGGCTTCGCTGACAATGCCGGCGCCGGTAGCAATGCTGGTGGAGGACGCATCGATCAGGCTCTTGATCTCCTTGGCTGCAGCCGCGCTGCGCTGGGCCAGTACCCGTACCTCCGAGGCCACCACGGCGAAGCCGCGCCCCTGTTCGCCGGCGCGGGCCGCTTCCACGGCCGCATTGAGCGCCAGGATATTGGTCTGGAAGGCGATGCCGTCGATGGCGGAAATGATGGCCTCGATACGGCCTGCGCTGCTGCTGATGGCGTCCATGGTCTGGCTCACCTTCTGCATGGCGGCGCCTCCTCGTTGTGCCAGCTCGGAAGTGGCCAGCGCGAGGTGATTGGCCTGCAACGCATGCTGGGCATTGGAGGCCACGGTCTGGGTCAGCTGTTCCATGGAGGCGGCCGTCTCCTCCAGCGAGCCGGCCTGGCTTTCAGTACGGGCCGACAGATCCAGGTTGCCGCTGGCGATCTGCGAGGAGGCTGCGGCAATGGTTTCGGCACTGCTGCGGATGGCGGCGATCATGGCTGCCAGCCTGGCCTGCATCAGCGCCATGGCGGCCAACAGGCTGCTGTTGTCGTCCGCGCGCAGTTGCACCGGCCGGCTCAGGTCCTGTTCGGCGATCTGCATGGCAACCGCCACCGCGTACTCGGGGCTGCCGCCCAGGGTGCGGTTCAGGCTGCGGTTGATCACGACCACGATGCCGGCCAATAGCAGGCTCACCACCGCCAGGACGGCACCGCTCTTCCTGAGCGATGCGTAGAAGGCATCTTCGATGTCATCCACATACACCCCGGCCACCAGGGCCCAGCCCCAGGGCTTGTAGCTGACGATGCGCGCCAGCTTGGTGGACGGCACCTGGGTGCCGGGACGCAGCCAGAGGTAGCGCATGAAGCCTTCGCCAGACGGCGAGGCGGCCAGCCGTGCTATCTCCAGGAAGACCGGAAAGCCGGCCGGGTCCTTGAAGGCGCTCATGTCCTTGCCATCGTTTTCCGGTCGTCCCGGGTTCTGGATGGCGGTGGCGTCCATACCCAGGATGGCGATGTAGCCGTCCTCGCCATAGCGGATGGTCTTGAGCACGGCCTTCGCCTGGCGCTTGGCTTCCTCGCTGTCGAGGGTGCCGGCGCGCACCTGGTCGGCGAAGCCTTCGACGATCTTCAGCGCCGCCTTGTCCAGGTTGGCCAGGTCAGTTTGCCGTTCTTCGTAGCGCTGGTGGCGTGCTTCCACGATGTGCAGCAGGGACACTGCGCACAGGCAGCCGAGACTGGCAATGAGGGGCAGCCAGAGTTTTTTCTGAAAGGACAGCAGGGCCATGAGATTTACTCCCGTTGTGAGATGAAAGGGTGGATGCGGCAGGCCGTTCTGTCGGCCTGCAAGGGGGCAAGGGGACGGACGGGGGGAAGCGACAAGCGGGTGCTGGTCCGGTCAGGCCACGCGTACGCTATGCAGCGGCAACTGCTGGCGCGACAGCAGGGCGGCGGCTTCCTCGTGTGCGATGCCTTTGCCGAAGAAGTAGCCCTGGGCCTGGTCGCAGCCGTGGTCGCGCAGGAAATCCAGCTGCACGCTGTCTTCCACGCCTTCGGCCACGATGTTGCGGTTCATGGCATGGGCCAGGGCGATGACGGCCTTGACGATCTCGGCATCGTTGCCGTCGATGGAGATATCGCGGATGAAGCTGCGGTCGATCTTCAGGGTATGGATGGGGAAGCGCTTCAGGTAGCTGAGGCTGGAATAGCCGGTACCGAAATCGTCGATCGCCAGCTGCACGCCGAAGGCGCTCAGGGCATTGAGGATCTGCACCGTCGATTCGGGCGAATCCATGATGACGCTCTCGGTGATTTCCAGCACCAGGCAGTGTGGTGGGCACTGGGTGGCGGCCAGGACGCGCTGTACCGTCGCGACCATGTCGTCCTGCCGGAACTGGGTGGCCGAGAGATTGACCGACATCTTGATGTCCTGCGGGCAAAGCCCGGCGCGTTGCCACGCGACCAGCTGGCGACAGGCGGTTTCCAGCACCCACTCGCCGATCTGGACGATGAGTCCGGTCTCTTCGGCCAGACCGATGAACTGGTCCGGGGCAATCACCGCCTCGCCCGGCGGCTGCCAGCGCAGCAGGGCCTCGAAGCCGATGATGCGACCGCTGGCGATGCTCACCTGCGGCTGGTACACCAGATGGAATTCCCGGCGCTCCAGCGCGCGCCGCAGGGCAGCATCCATGCGCAGGAACTGCAGGGCGTCCTTGCTCATTTCGTTGGCGTAGAAGACATAGCGGCGCTTGCCGCCCTGCTTGGCCTGATACATCGCGGTGTCGGCATTCTTGAGCAGGGTGGCGCTGTCGCTGCCATCGCGGTCATACAGGCTGATGCCGATGCTGCCGCCCAGGAACAGCTCATGGCCGTTCAGCAGCATGGGCTGGCAGATGGCTTCGAGGATGCGGTCGGCGACGGCAGCGATGTGCCGCTGCTGGCCGGCGTTGGCCAGCACCACCACGAATTCGTCGCCACCCAGGCGCGCCACCGTGTCGCCGGGGCGCACACAGGCCAGCAGCCGGTGCGCCACTTCGACGATGACCTGGTCGCCGATGTCGTGGCCGAGGCTGTCGTTGATGGTCTTGAAGCGGTCCAGGTCGATGAACAGCACCGCCAGCGTGTGCCGGGGTGAGGAGGAGGGCGAGAGCGGCGCAGAGGCCAGGCGGGCCTGGGCGATGGCCAGGTCCAGACGGTCCATCATCAGGCTGCGGTTGGGCAGGCCTGTGAGGTGGTCGTGGTTGGCCAGATGGCGCATGCGGTACTCGGTGGCCTTGCGCTCGGTGATGTCTTCGATGGCGGCAATGAAGTGGACTTCACCATTGCTCTCGCGCATGGACGATACCGTCACCTGGCCCCAGATCGACTGTCCGTCCTTACGCACGTAGCGTTTTTCGCTGACGTAATCCTGGATTTCACCGTTGAGGATGCGTTGCGTCATGTGGTCGTGGTCACATTCCTCATCCGGGTCGGCCAGGTCGCACAGGTTCAGGCGCTGCATCTCGTTGGCATCGTAGCCCAGCACCTGCTGCAGCTTGCGGTTGCTGCGCAGGATGCGGCCGGCGGCATCGAAGTGGACCAAGCCTACGGCCGCCTGGTGGAAGGACAGGCGAAAGCGTTCTTCGCTGTCGGCCAGCGCGGCCTTGGCTTCCAGCACGCGGGCGATGTCATGGGCCACCAGCAGCAGGAGTGCTTCATCGCCATCGTCGAAGCGCGAGAGTCCGAACTGATAGTGGCCGCAGCGTTCATGGCCCTCGTCGTCGATCAGGTTGATACCCTGGTGTGGCACGCCGCTGGCAAGCACTTCGCCGGCTGCGGCGTACAGCGCCGGCACCTTGAACACGGCCGGCAAGGCCATGCCGTCGACCGGCACATCGGCCCCCAGGCCGAGAATGCGCCGCATCACCGGATTGGCGGTGCGGATGCGGCATTGTCCATCCATCACCAACAGGCCATTGGGCGTGTAGTTGAAGATATGCTCGGCATAGTTACGGTAACGGTCCAGCAGGCGGCGGTCGGCCGCGATGCTGGCGTCGATGATGCTGGCCACGTCGTGCAGGGCCTGGGTCAGGATGGTGTTGAGGAATTCGATGGTCTTGCCCTGATGGCGCACCCCTAGCTGCTGCAGGGTCGGCATCAGCTCGCGCAGGTAGCCCCGGCAATCTTCCACGTGCGCCAGCGCCAGATGCGGTTGCGCCGTGTCGGCCTGCTGCAGGGACAGCCGCAGCCGCGCCAGCGCGCCATGGTCGCCATCCTCAGTCACGCCCGAGCTCGTACCTGATGCAATCCCCAGCCTGGCGGCGCGCACATTGCGGCTGATCTTCTTGAGCCAGGGGCGTCCCCTGGGTTTGCGCAGCTTGCCGCCCGCACCGGCGGGGGCCGCTTGCTCGGCGTGGGTGGCGGTGGCGCCGATGGTGTGGGCAATCGGGGCGCTCTGCATGCGCCAGCGGGCGTTGCGGTTCATTGGGGCATCTCCGACGAGGATGGAAGGGGCGACGCTGGACGCAGGCGGCGGAAAGACCGGCGCCTGCCAGCTACAGCGGCGCAGATCAGCTCAGGGCGGGGTAATCGGTGTAGCCGATGTCGTCGCCACCATAGAAGGTGAAGGGGTCTGGCTCGTTGAACGGCCCGCCCTGCGCAATGCGTGCGGCCAGATCGGGATTGGCGATGTACTGGCGGCCGAAGGCCACCATGTCGGCCTGGCCGGCGACCACCAGCTGCTCGGCTTGCTCGAAGGACAGGCCACCGTTGGCGATCAGCACGCCCTTGAAATGCGGACGCAGGATCTCCAGTATCCGCGGCATGTCCTTGTTGCCGCTCCAGGCATTGGTGTCGGCCGCATGCAGATAGCCGATGCCGTAGCCATTGAGCATTTGCGCGACGTAGGCATAGGTGGCGCGGGTATCGCTGTCGCCAGGGCCATCCGCGCCGGCATCGATGGCGTTGTTGTACAACGCGAAGGGCGAGAGCCTTACCCCGACCTGCGCGGCCGGCATTTCCTGCAGCACGGCTTCGATGATCAGGCGCAGGAAGCGTGCGCGGTTTTCGATGCTGCCGCCGAACTGGTCTTGCCGTCGATTGACGTGGGAGGACAGGAACTGCTGCGGCAGGTAGCCATTGGCGGCATGGATTTCCACGCCGTCGATGCCGGCCAGTACCGCATGTCGCGCAGCGGTGCGGAATTCCTGCACGGTGGCGTGGATTTCCTCGACGCTCATGGCCCGCGAAGGAGAGGCGGCGATGCGGGTGTAGTAGCCGTTGCGCAGGGCGCCATAGACCTGCAGCAGGCCAAGGTCGTCGTTCATCCCTGACGGCGAGAGTGGTGCGGCGCCATCCAGCAGGGCATAGGTGCTGATGCGGCCGCCATGCCACAACTGGACGAAGAGTTTGCCACCGGCTTCGTGCACCGCACTGGCCACGTCCTTCCAGCCGGCCACCTGGTCGGGATGATGGATGCCAGGCGCATCCTCGAAGGCGGCCGACATCGGCGAGACATTGGTGGCTTCGGCGATGATCAGGCCGGCCGAGGCGCGCTGGCGGTAGTAGTGCGCATTGAGCGCGGTGGGCACGCCATTGGCGCCAGCCCTGGCGCGCGTGACCGGGGCCATGGCGATACGGTTGGACAGGTGCAGCGGGCCGATGCTGAGTGGCTGGAGAAGTGCGTTCATGGTGAGCCCCGATGGGATTGCGATGTAAGGAGCGCCCACTGTAGCGTTGTGGCCCGGCGCTGATAATATGCCGGGATTAGCGAAGGCTCTTGCGCAAAACGCAAAGGTGCTCATGAACAAATTTTCCGAAATGCAAGCATTTGTGGCGGTGGCCGACACTTCCGGGTTTTCTGCGGCGGCACGGCAGTTGGACCTGGCGCCGTCGTCCGTGCTCAGGCTGGTCGATGCGCTGGAAGAACGGCTGGGGGTCAAGCTGCTCCAGCGCAGCACCCGCAGTGTGACCCTGACCGAAGGCGGCCGCGACTTCTATGAGCGGGTGGTGGATATCCTCCAGCGACTGGAATCGGCCGACCTCGCCGCAGCCGCCCTGGAGCAGGAGCCGCAGGGCGTATTGAAGGTCACCGCGCCGGTCACCTTCAGCACGCTCTACCTGGCGCCGGTCTGCCGCGAGCTGCATCGCCGCTACCCGCTGCTGCAGCTGGAGCTGCAATTGAGCGATGGCGTGAGCAACATGATCGACGAGTCCATCGATGTGGCCGTGCGCATCGGTGCGGTGGGCGACCAGCCCAACGTGATCGCGCGCCGCCTGGCCACGCACGCGCGCGTGATCTGCGCCAGTCCGCAGTATCTGGGCCAGCATGGCCCGGTACTGCGCCCGGTCGACCTGCTGGCGCATACCTGTCTGCAGTTCAGTTACGACGGGCCACGCCGGGGCTGGCGTTTTCGTCGCCGTGGCGACGCCGAGGGCAACATCGAGGAAATCAACGTGCAGGGCAATTTCTTCGCCAACAATGCCGAGATGCTGCGGCAGGCGGCCTTGAGCGGCCGTGGAGTGGTCATGCTGGCGCGTTGGCTGGTGGGCGAGGATATCCGGGCCGGTCGGCTGGTTCCCCTGCTGGAGGACTACGAAGCCAACCCCGGTGCCATGGAGGTCGGCATCCATGCCATGTATCCGGCCAACCGCCGCGGGTCGGTCAAGGTCAAGGCTTTCATCGACCTGCTGATGGAGCAGTTGTCGGCCCACCCGGGGGTGGTGGAAGCTTAGGGCTCAGGCCGCCATCTGTGCGCGCCGGGCCACGATCTTCTGGATCTTGTCATTGAGTGTGGCGGCATTGAAGGGCTTGATGATGTAGCCATCGGCACCGGCCTCGGCGGCGCTGACCACGCTCTCCTTCCTGGCTTCGGACGTGATCATCAGCACCGGCAGCTTGGCCAGCCGGGGTTCTTCACGAATCTTGCGCAGCAGGGCCAGCCCGTCCATGGTCGGCATGTTCCAGTCGGTGATGACAAAGGACACCGGCACCTGTCCTGCTTCCAGGATCTTCCAGGCCGAACTGCCGTCGTCGGCATCGACCATGCGGGTGTATTCCAGATCTTTCAATATGCCCATGACCATGCGGCGGATGGTGGAAAGATCGTCGACGACCAGGAAATGCTGTTCCATTTTTTCCATTGCCAGGCTCCTCAATCAAAAAAAGACAGGCAGGTGTGATACCGCTTTTCGAGACCTGCAAAGGTCGAGGTGGCAGAAAGCGGAACAGGCTTGTGGCGGACGAAAAAAGAAGGCCATCGGTGATGTGCCACCGCTGCCTGCCCGATACCTGCCCTGATGCTGCGCAGATTAGCAATGAAGCGTGGAGGCGTTAATCATACGAAGGTGTTAAGACGCCAGCGCCAAGGGGGCTGCTGGCCGCTCGCAATGGCGCGCTGGTACTGCTGCACCGGTCGGCAGGGTCAGTTTGCACGCATGCACATTGGCCGCAGGGACGTACGGGGGCGCTTTCCCATACCATGGTGCTACATCGCGTCGCGGGAGGGGACGCCATAATGTGCAGCGACAATTCGGCGTCTTTAAGGAGCCGGATCGGACGGGAACCTGAGCCTCGGGTAAAGGGGGGGACAGGGGATACAGGGCGTTCACGGCGATGCCGGCCTGCAGGTCAACGCAGGGCGATGTCGTGAAACAGAATAACAAGATGCATCTTCCGAACGGAGCACTATGGACCTCCATACCCTCGCAGCGTGGGTGGCAGCGATTTCCATCATCATGGCCATGATCAGGCTGGCCGGGCTCTGGCGCCTGCGTCGGCGCCTTGTGGCCAGGCTGGGCAGATCAAGCGGGTCCTGCCTGGGCAACAAGATCTACCTGCACAACCTGAGCGCCCGCCCGCTGGCGCTGACCCGCTGGAGAATCTACGTGGCCGAAGGCCTGCTGCAACCGCAGGAGGTCAAGGAGATCACCTGCTTCGGGGGCAGTGCAAAGGAAGCCATGGGAGCCAGGGGAGCAGACAGCATCGTGATCGAGGCGCGCTGCTCGCACATCCTGTTCTTTTCCGACGAGGGACTGTTCAACCGCAGCGCCGATCTGCGCGACGGTCGGCGGCTCTATATCGGCATTGAAACCTCCGACGGCCGGGTGTCCACTTGCTGCCTGTATCCATCCAACCACCCCTGGCCAGCCTTGCAGGCCTTGCTGACGGCGTTGTGGAGCAGGCAGAAACGGTTTGCGCGGGAGTGATATACCAACGCTTCAGAGTTCTCCGGTCTCAAGGTCTCCATGCCTCAGGATCAGAGCGCCGGAAAGTCGGAATGCGGGGGAGACCCTCGAGCGATAAGGGTGGTAGTGCTTAGTGCGCCACCAGTCGCAGACGGGCCGCCTTGGGGCACCACGGAGGTGTGCGAAATTCCTCAATCAGGAAGTCGCGCAGGCGCTGCACCTTGGGAGGAAGATAGGCACGCGTCGGATAGAGGACGTGGGCCATCATGTCGTGCTGGCCGATGGACCAGTCGGGGAGCAGTTCCACCAGTTCGCCCGAGGCCAGGGCAGCGTTGACGATGAAATCCGGCTGGATCGCAACGCCCCTTCCACCGATGGCCATCGCGCGGCAGGTGGCGCCGTTGTTGACCTGCATGCTGGAACGCATGCGCGCGATGGCGGTTTCTCCCTGCGCATTGCAGAAGTGCCATTCGTCGCCGTTGGATTGCAGGCTGTAGGAAATGAAGGGGAACTCGCGCAAGTCGGAAGGGTGGCACGGCACGCCGGCTTGCCGCAGCAATGCCGGCGAGGCACAGACCTTCATGCGCACCGGCGCCAGTGGCCTGGCGATCATCCGGCTGTCGGCCATGGCGCCGATGCGGATGGCGATGTCATAGCCGCCTTCGATCAGGTCCGTGGTCTTGTCGGACAAGGTGATGTTGAGTTCGATACGGGGATACTGTTCGGCGAACTTGCCCCAGAGCGGGGCCAGCTGTTCGACGCCGAAGTCGTGCGGTGCGCAGACCCGCAGCCGGCCGATCGCCTGGTCCGAGCTCAGACCGACTTCGTTCTCGACATCCTGCAGGGCGCCCAGCAACTCCTTGCTCTTGGCAAAGTAGACGCGTCCTTCTTCAGTGAGAGAGAGGCGGCGCGTGGTGCGGTGAAGCAGACGTATGCCCAGGAACTGCTCCAGTTCCGACACGTGGCGCGACACCGCGGGTTTCGACAGGCCCGTCACATCGACGGCACTGACGAAGCTGCCGGTCTCGACGACGGCAACGAAGGCTTCCATGGCCAGCAGCTTATCCATATGGCGGCCCCTCAGCGACGGCGCAGGCCGAGGGAGAGGGCGGCCCGCACACCATAGCGGCGCAGGATCGGCAGGGACAGACTGGCGCTGAGCAGGACCTGGCTGAAGAGGGGCATGGCGGTTGGCTCCGGTGGGTAGTGCAGTTGTGCCAGAGAGTGCCACGTGCGCCAGGCTTTGGTAATAAGACCTTGGGATGATAGCCCTAGCCGATGCGGCTGGGCGATCTCAGTGCGGGCGTTGGCGCGCGACCATGTCGGCGGTGACCGTCCCCTGCTTGCCGCCAAACTGGAAGATCACGTAGTTGCTGAGCTGGGCAACCTCGTCGTCAGTGAGTGCGGCAGCAAAGGCGGGCATGAAGACCTCGTGTTCGCCTATCCGCATCCGTGCGCCGTGCAGGATGGTCTGTACCACATTCTGTCCCGAGCGGTCATTGACCGAGCGCGCGCCGAGCAGGGCCGCGTAAGGCGTTTGCGGACCCTGGCCGTTCCACTGATGGCAGCTGGCGCAACTTGCTTCGAACAGTTTCAATCCGGCTTGCAGATGGGACGGCGTCTGCGGCGAGGGAGAATAGGCCATCGAAGTCGTCACCGCCGGTGGCCTGGCGTTGATGGACGTCGGCTTGTCGCCGACCTGCGGGGCGACGCCGCGCAGATAGCTCATGATGGCCTGGATATCCTTGGGGTCGAGATACTGCAGGCTGTTTTCCACTGCTTCACCCATCGGACCACCGGCCGAGCCGCGCCCGTCGGCGTGGCCGGATCGCAGGTACTGGTACAGCTGTGCGTCGGTCCAGGCGCCGATCCCGTGTACCGGGTCGGAAGTGATATTGGGGGCGTGCCAGCCGTTGACGTCGGCCCCGGAGAGTTCCCTGGCCTGGTTGAGCGCGAAGCCGATATTGCGGGGTGTATGACATTCCGTGCAGTGCGCCAGGGCGATGGCGAGGTAGGCGCCGGTGTTCCATTGGGCCGACTTGTCTGGTGCCGGCTTGAAGCGCTCGCTACGGAAGAAGGCGGCATTCCAGAAACCCATGGCCCAGCGCTGATTGAACGGAAAGGAGAGCTCCGGCTTGCGGGTTTCCTGGGTGACCGTGGGCAGGCTGAAGAGATAGGCCTTGATGGCCAGGACATCGTCGCGGCTCAGCTGGGTATAGGAGGTATAGGGGAAGGCCGGGTAGAGGTGCTGGCCATCCTTGCGGACGCCCTCGTGCAGCGCGCGCACGAAGTCGTCGTCGCTCCAGTTGCCGATGCCGGTCGTCTTGTCGGCCGTGATATTGGAGGAGTACAGCGTGCCGAACGGCAACTGGAAGGCCAGGCCTCCGGCAAAGGGCTTGCCTCCCGCCACCGTGTGGCAGGCGATGCAGTCGGCGGCCTTGGCCAGGTACTGGCCGCGCTGGATGCGCGAGGCCTCGGCCGGCGCACCGTAGACCACCGGCGCCGTGCCGGCGGGCGCTTCGGGTCGTGCCAGGCAGGCATAGGCGGCCGCACCGATGGCGGCGACGACCAAGGCGGCGCTCATGAGAAGTCGTTTCATGCCGCTGTCTCCGGGTTGGATGGTGCAAGGTCGAAGGTTTTCAGCAGCGTATGCTGCGGCCGGGCCAGCAGAGCGCGGCGCACCGGCAACTCGCGCAGGCGCACCCCGGTGGCGGCGTAGATGGCATTGGTCAGGGCCGGCGCAGCAATGGCGGTGCCGACTTCGCCGATGCCGCCAGGTGCTTCGGTACTGTTGACGATGTGAACCTCGACGGCGGGCGTTTCGTTCATGCGGAGCATGCGGTAATCATTGAAATTGCCTTGTTCGATGGCCCCGTCGCGCAGGGTGATTTCGTTGAACAGCGCGGCGCTCAGTCCGAACAGCAGTCCGCCCTGGATCTGGGCCTCGATGGAGCCGGTATTGACGGCGATGCCGCAATCGACCGCGACCACGGCGCGCCGCAACTGCACCTCGCCCTGCGGCGTGACCTCGACATCGACCATGGCACAGACCCGGGTACCGAAGGGTTCGGCCAGGGCCACGCCACGGCCCGCACGATTGGAAGAAGCGGTCCGCACGGGCTGCGAACTGCCCCAGCCCATTTTGGCGGCGGCCAGTTTCAGGACCGCGGTCGAACGCGGGTTGTTCTTCAGCAGGGCCAGACGCCACTCTACGGGGTCGCGCCTGGCGCGGTGCGCCAGTTCATCGAAGAAGCTCTCCACGATGAAGATGTTGTGCAGCGCGCCCACCCCGCGCCACCAGCCCACGAGGAGGCCCGGTGGCATGTCGTGACGCACCCATTCGACCTTCATGCTGGCGATCGCATAGGGGAGCTCGGCCACGCATTCGATGGCGTCCCCATCCATGCCGTTCTTGCGCATGCCACCGGGACGCCAGCGGCCCAGGACGGTGCCGCTGCAGACGCGGTCGCCGTACCAGAGCGGCATGCCGTTCTTGTCTACCACGGCGGAAATGACGTCGTGATACATCGGTCGCACGATGTCATGGCGGATATCTTCTTCACGGGTCCAGACGATTTTCAGCGGATAGGGGACCAGCCGGGCGAAGCTCACAGCCTGGTCGACGTAGTCACTCTCCAGACGCCGGCCGAAACCGCCTCCCAGATACTGGCTGTGCAACACGATCCGTTCGACCGGCAGCCCGGTGATCCGGGCGGCGTTGGCAACCACCCGGGTGGGGACCTGGGTGCCGGCCCAGATCTCGCAGCGGTCACTGCGCACATGTACGGTGGCATTCAGTGGTTCCATGGTCGCATGCGCGAGCATGGGCAGCTTGTAGGTCGCCTGGATGAATTCGCCGGCGGGGCGGCTGCCCACTTCACGACCGACAATCGCCTGGCCATTGGCCTGGCTGCGGGCCAGGTCTTCACGCAGTTCGCGGGTGGTGAGGCGGGCGTTGGGGCCGTGCTGCCACTGGATGTCCAGGGCTTCCATGCCCCGTTTGGCGGCCCAGAAGTTGGTGGCCACGACCGCCACCGCATTGTCGATGCAAAGCACCTCGATCACGCCCGCAATGGCGCGGGTCGCGCGGTCGTCGACGCCGACCAGTGTGCCGCCGAAGGTCGGACAGGCCTTGACGGTAGCGATGCGCATGCCCGGCACGGCCACGTCGATGCCGAATCGCGTGACGCCACGGACCTTGTCAGCGGAATCCAGGCGCGCCATGGGTTTGCCGATGAGTCTGAACTGCGCCGGGTCCTTGAGCTTGACCTCACCCGGGTCCGGCAGGCGGGCGGCGGCCTGTGCGACCTGGGCGTAGCGGAGGCTGCGGCCCGATGGAGGGTGGTGGATGACGCCCCGTTCGACCACGCAGGAGGACGGCTGCACCTTCCATCTGGCGGCGGCAGCCGCCACCAGCAGCGTGCGGGCGACGGCGCCGGCCTGGCGCAATTCGGTGAAGGTGCTGCGGGTACTGGTGGAGCCGCCGGTGATCTGCGCCTTGAGGAGCTTCATGCCATAGAGTTCGTCGCTGGGCGGCGCGTGTTCGACCTGGATCTGGTCCAGGTCGACATCCAGTTCTTCAGCCAGCAGCATGCAGGAGCCGGTGTAGATGGCCTGCCCCATCTCGACCATCGGCATGACCAGGCGAATGGCGCCGTCGGCGTCGATGCGGATGAAGGCGTTGGGGGCGAAGGCCGGGGCGCCGTCGGCAACCGCGGCCGCCGCATCGGCGGCCTGGCGATGCGGGGATACCAGCGCCATCGCCTGACGCGGCGCGCCCAACCAGCTGAAGGCCACTGACAGGCCGGCCGCCTTGAGCAGGCGACGGCGGTTCGGCGAGAAGCTGTTCGGGCGGCTCATTTGCGGCCTCCCGGTGCGCTCACGGGGATGGCCTGGGTGACCTCGATCTTGCCGCTGGCGGCTTGTTTGATGGCCGCGCGAATGCGCACGTAGGTGGCGCAGCGGCAGATATTGCCGGACATCACGGCATCGATGTCGTCGTCGGTGGGCGCGGGATTGCGCGCCAGCAGTGCCGACGCCGACATGATCTGGCCGGACTGGCAGTAGCCGCACTGGACCACGTCCACGGCCAGCCAGGCATCCTGGATGCGCTTGCCGGTGGGGGTCTGGTCAATTGCTTCGATGGTGGTGACCTGGCGGCCGCCGACGGCAGACACCGGCAGCACGCAGGAGCGCACCGGATCGCCATCCAGGTGGACCGTGCAGGCGCCGCACTGGGCGATGCCGCATCCGAATTTGGTGCCAGTCATTCCGATCACATCACGGAGCACCCACAGCAGCGGGGTGTCGCCAGCGATGTCCACAGTGTGCGGGTGGCCGTTGACCTTGAGCGTAAAAGACATGGGGAGACTCCGGGAAATAGGTCCGACTGACCGCTACGCAGGGTAGCAACGATGGAAGAGGGCGATAACTATACAAAGGTGTTAAACCGCCAGCATTCACACACGTGTGCATACACCTGCATACGTGTGTGAATGCTGGACGGCATGTACATAGCGGCCGTAGCGCCTTACATGGTCAGCACGATCTTGCCCACGTTCAGGCCATCTTCCATGCGCTGCTGGGCGGCACCGGCCTGGGCCAGCGGATAGACGCTGTCGATGACCGGGTTCAGGCCGTCCTTGCCGAACTGCGACAGCCAGCGCTCCTTGAAGCGGCGCGACATGGCGTGCTTGACCTCTTGCGAACGTGACTTCATGACCGTGCCGATGATCTGCAGGTGACGATAGAGCAGGCGATCCAGCGGAATGCGGGCGTTTTCGATGCCGCCCATGATGCCGATCTGCACCATGCGTCCACCAAAGTCCAGGGAGTTCACGTTGCGCTCGAAATAGGGCGCGCCGATGAAGTCGAGGATGAGGTTCACGCCGCGATTGTCGGTCAGCCTGGCGACCACTTCGGCGAAGTCGTCGGTCTGGTAGTCGATGGCGTGGTCGGCCCCCATCTTGCGCACCAGCGCATGGGCGCTGGCTTGGGCAGTGGTGATGACGGTGGCGCCCACCGCATGGGCCAGCTGAACCGCCGCACCGCCCACGCCGCCTGCGCCGGCATGCACCAGCACGGTTTCGCCCGGCTCCAGCTTGCCCAGGTAGATGAGCGCTTCATGCGCCGTGACGAAGACTTCGGTGATGGCCGCCGCCTGGACATAGTCCAGGCCCTCGGGGATGGGCATGGCCATGCGGTAATCGATGCGCGCCATCTCGGCATAGGCGCCACCGCCGACGATGCCCATGACGCGGTCGCCCACCTGGTAGCCCGTCACTTCACTCCCCACGGCGACGACTTCACCGGCGATTTCCAGGCCCATGATGGTGGAGTCGCCGAAGTCGGGCCAGCCATAGCCACCGCGACGGTGGGTCAGGTCGGCGCGATTGACGCCGGCGGCATGGGTGCGCACCAGCAGGTCGGTTGGGCGGAGCACGGGGTCGGGGGCGTCGCCGATTTTCAGGACGTCAGCAGCGCCGAATTGTTCAAAGAGGATGGCTTTCATGGTGGTGGTTCTTTCTATGTTCAGGAGTGGAAAGGTGGGAAGTGGCGCCGTGAATCCGTCACGGCGCATCATCCAGTTCAGGTGCTTGCGTCGTCCTGCCCGGAAAGGGCCGCATTGGCATAGGCCGATGCCGTGATGGCTGCCGGGAAGCCGGCGTAGAAGGCCAGATGCGTGATGGCGGCGCTCAGCTCGGTCCGGGTCAGGCCGTTCTGGATGCCCCGGTGCAGGTGGGCGGGTAATTCGTCGGCGTGGTTCATCGCGATCAGGCAGGCAATGGTGATGAGACTGCGGTCGCGCGGGGCGAGGTCGCTGTCATTCCAGACCTCGGCGTAGAGTGGTGCCTCGACCAGATCCGACAGCTTCGGCGTGAAGGCCCGGGCTGCGGCGCGGGGGCTGGTGAAATCGATGGGGGTCATGATGCTTCCTTGGTCGTATTGATCCGCTGATCCGCGAATCCGTTGTGGTTTCAGGCCTGGCTGATGAACTTGTTGGTCAGGTAATGGTTGATGCCCTCGATGCCCCCTTCGGAGCCGTGGCCGCTTTCCTTCATGCCGCCGAAGGGCAGTTCGGTGGCGATGATGCGGTACTGGTTGATGCCGATCATGCCGGCCTCCAGGCCATCGCCGACGTCCAGCACGGTGCGGGCGTCGCGGGTAAAGGCATAGGCCGAGAGTGCATAGGGCAGACGGTTGGCCTCGGCCAGGGCGTCCTCCAGCTGCTCGAAGGGGCGCAGCACGGCGATCGGGCCGAAGGGCTCTTCGTGCATGACGCGGGCGCTCATCGGCACCTCGGCCAGGACCGTGGGTGCAAAGAAATAGCCAGGGCGGTCGATGCGCTTGCCGCCGGTCAAGACCTTGGCGCCCTGTGCCACGGCATCGGCGACCAGGGCTTCCATCTTTTCCAGCTGGCGCGGATTGGCCAGAGGGCCGACCTGGGTGGCCGGGTCCATGCCGTCGCCCACCACCAGCTTGCGGGTGGCTGCCACGAATTGCTCGGCAAAGCGTGCGTAGACGCTGCGCTGGACCAGGAAGCGGGTCGAGGAGATGCAGATCTGGCCGGTCCCGCGGAAGCGGTTGGCGGCACCGCCTGCGGCGGCGGCATCGATGTCGGCGTCTTCGAACACCAGCACCGGACCATGACCTCCCAGTTCCAGGGTGATGGGCTTGACGCCGGCGGCCGCCCGTTGCGAGAGCAGGCGCCCCACCGGGACCGAGCCGGTGAAGGCCACCTTGCGGATGACAGGGGAGGCAATCAGATGCGCCGACACCTGGTCCGGCACGCCGAACACGATCTGCAGCACGCCCTTGGGCAGACCGGCGTCGTCCAGGCAGCGCGCCAGGGCCAGTGCGGTGGCCGGGCTTTCCTCGCCGGGCTTCAGGATCACGCTGCAGCCGGCCGCCAGCGCGGCCGACAGCTTGCGGGCCGGAGTGATGGCCGGGAAATTCCAGGGAGTGAAGGCTGCCACCGGGCCGATGGCCTGGCGCTTGACCAGCTGCTGCACGCCCGGGCGGTTGGCCGGTACCACCCGGCCATCGATGCGACGTGCCTCTTCGGCGAACCATTCGAAGTAGTCGGCTGCGCGCAGGACTTCGTCGCGGCTTTCGGTGAGGGCCTTGCCTTCTTCCAGTGTCATCAGGGTGGCGATGTGCTCGCTGCGTTCGCGCATCAGCGCTGCGGCATCCTTGAGCACCCGTGCGCGCTGCTCGGGAGCAGTGCGGCGCCAGACGTCGAAGGCTGGAGTGGCGGCGGCCAGTGCCAGGTCGAGGTCGGCAGCGTCGGCCATGGGCAGGCGGCCCAGAGCGGCACCGGTGGCGGGATTGATGACGGGCGCGGTATCGCGCTGGCCGGCTTCCAGCCAGTTGCCGTTGATGAAGAGGTAGAGCGGGTCGTAACTAAACTTTTGCATGATGTTCTTCCTGAAGGGGATTCGGTAGCATGTGGACTTGCTGCAGGAAGAAGATTAAAACCGGGGCCTATGCTTGATAAGACCGAGCCGGCCCACAATGGCTATGCAAGGAACGCACAAATGCAGTCAGAAAAATTCGCGGAGTTTCTCGGCGTCTTCGCCGATGTGGCAAGGGAGGGCAGCTTCTCCGGCGCCGGTCGTCGTCGTGGCCGCACGCCATCGGCCATCGGGCGCCAGATCGACACCCTGGAAGCCTATCTCGACACGCCCCTGTTCCTGCGCTCGACCCGCCTGCTCACGCTCACCGATGCCGGCGAGGCCCTGCTGGTGCGGGCCAGACAGATTCTCGATTCGCTGGAGGATGCCCAGCAGGAGCTGGCCTCCATGAAGGGGGCGGTGACCGGAATCTTGCGCGTGGCCTGTTTCCCGACCTTCGGCAAGCGCTATGTTTTGCCGGCCATGGGGGTGATGGCGCGGCAGTATCCCGATCTGCGCCTTGAGCTGGACTTGACCGAACGCCTGGCCGACCCGGTGGCGGAGCGACTGGACCTGGTCATCCGCATCGGCGACATGGCCGACAGCACCCTGATCGGCACCCGCATCGCCACCCAGACCCGTATCCTCTGCGCCAGCCCGCACTACCTGGCTCGTGCCGGCACGCCGGCCTCCATTGCCGATCTGGCCTGCCATCGGCTGGTCGACAAGATGCATGGTTCCGATCTGCTGGGCTGGGCCGATGTGCTCGGCCAGCCGGCCCGGGCGGCGAGCGCCCAGCCGGTGTTCGCCTGCGACGACTTCGAAGCGATGCGCCTGGCGGTCGGAGAGGGAATGGGAATCGGCTATCTGCCGGACTGGGTGGTGGGCCCCGACATCAAGGCCGGGCTGCTGGTGCAGTTGTTCCCGGAGTGGTCGGCGCAAGCCTGCGCGCAGACCGGCATCCACGCCCTGCGCGCGCTGCGGCAACCACCGGCGCGGGTGACGGTCCTGCTCGATACGCTGCGCGCCCATATCGGATTGCCGCCGAGCTGGGCCGTGAATGCTGGTGTCGCCTAGCACATGCGCGAGGCTGTCTGAGCGCAGCCTTAGCCTAGCCCCAGAGCAGTTGATGCTGCACTGAAATACCGCAGACTCAGCCTGCCTTGCCCGGTTTGTCCGGCCGTTTATCGTCGTCCGTAGATTCGTCCGAACGCTTGATGCCCAGCATTGCCGCGATCCGCACCAGCTCGGTCAGCCTGGTCGTGGAGAACTTGCGCATCAGATGGCGGCGATGGATCTTGACCGTGCCTTCGTTGATTTCCAGCAGCGCGGCAGTGACCTTGTTCATGTAGCCGGCCACCACCAGCGCAAAGACTTCCCGCTCGCGCCGGGTCAACGACGCCAATTGCTGGCGTCGCATCCGGATTTCCTCACGCTGCTTCCAGCGTATCGATTCGATCTTTTCTGCCTGCTGTACCGCGGCGCGCAGCTCCGTGGGCCTGACCGGCTTGGTCAGGAATTCGATCGCCCCCTGTTTCATCGCCTGGACCACGGTGGGAATGCTGCCCTGCGCCGTCAGGAAGATGATGGTCGGCGCCTCCCCGGCACTGCGCAGACGCTGCTGGAAGTCCAGCCCGTCGATTCCGGCCAGCTTCAGTTCCAGGATCAGGCAGGAGGGCGCGTCGGCCTTGCGCCTGTTCAGATAATCGGCCTCGTCCGCATGGAAATGGACTTGCCAGTGCTGCCCCTGGCCCTTGAGCGAAGTGCGGATGGCACGGAGGGATTTTTCATCGTCATCGATGACATGGATGTTCAGACGCACGAGCGACCTGCGAGGGAGAAAGGGTGGGCGACGCTGCCTGGCGTGGCGGCTTGATCTGGAGCGCAGCTTAAGACAGGCGATGCACTTCGATAAGCTGCCTGCGGCCATCAACCGTTTTGCGCGGGACGCACAAATCGGGGCGCCTGCCCCGTCCGGCGGGGGGGAGGCTATCGCTGGTATGGGGTGACCCATCCTTTGGTATAGCTAGACGCCTGGTGCGGAGATTTGCAACACTGATGCATGTCCGAGATGAAGTCTCCGGTCTCTGACGTTCCCTGTTGTTGTTGTTGTTGTCGACTCCCGCCAGTACTCCCTCTGGCGTTCAGCCGCCCGTCGTGATTTCCGACGGGCGGTCTTTTTTATGCAGCGGGGCTTGCATGGGTGATCGGCCGGGATGGCGTGGCGGGTTTGGACAGCCGACCCCTTCGGCAGGCAATGAAAGCCAGGTCGAATGCCGAGAGGGGCGACCGTCGAGTCAATCAACAGCCGCTGATCATCGGATGAGTGAGCTTTTTGTCCTACGGGATGATTTTGCTTTGCGAGCGATAGATGACGACCAGTGCGCGTGCCTCGCCGTTCAGGCTGCGCCCACGATGAGGAATGCGCGAATCGAAGTAGATGCTGTCGCCAGGGGAGAGTAGCCAGGTTTTATTGCGGCTATCGATGGTGGCTTCAAATTCGACTTCTCCTTCCAGAATGAACATGAATTCTTCACCTTCGTGTTCAAAGCGGATATCGCGGTCCACCTTGGATGGAAACACCATGATGAAGGGTTCCATCTGCTTGTGGTGTCGCTTGTGGGCCAGGGCGGTGTAATCGTAGCCGAATGAGCTGCCACCTTTGATGACGGACTCCCGCTGCCAGGAGCGAACCACGCAAAGTGCGTCGCTTTGATCGTCAACTTCTTCTGGCTCCAGCAGATCAGCCACATCCGTCTCCAGGACCTGGGCAATTTTGATCAGCGTGCCGATGGGAGGGATGACCTTGGAGTTCTCTATTTTGGAGAGATATCCTTTTGTGAAGCCGGTGGCCGCTGCCAGCTGATCCTGTGTGAACCCCCTGGCCGCGCGCAGTTTTGAAATGCGCTTGCCGAGCTGCAGCTCGATGGCCGTGGGGCTTTCTTCTTTGACTGGATATTCTTCGCTATTCATTTGCCGCATTGTTGATAATGGGGGCCGCAGCCAGGTTGGCCGCACGCGCATGGGTGTACTCCATGATGCGGGCGGTCTGGTCCGCTACGTCACTTCCCAAGTATTTTTCCAGCAAGTAGAGGGTGGCGTCGATGCATCTGGACACGCCGCCGCCCGTAATGATACTGCCATTATCAGTTAGCAAGGCTGCCTTGACGTCAATCCCCGGGTATTGCGATCTCATGATCTCCAATGGGACCTGTTCACCGGTTGCGACCTCCACCTTCGTTGTCGCGACCTGACCTTCCAGCAGGCCCGCAGCAGCCAGGATCATGGCGCCGGTGCAAACGGATGCCACCGTGGCGCGTCCGGCCATCTTCTGCAAGAACGTCAGCGCAGCCTGGTCTGTGCAGCATTGCTGCCATCCGGGGCCGCCCGTGACGATCAGCGTATTGATGGGCGGCAATTCATCAAATCCGTAGTCGGCGATCACCGTCAAGCCATTGGCAAGCCGAACCGGCCCCGCCGCTGCCGCTACTGTCCAAAAGCTGATCTCAGGCGCGATGCGACGCGCCATGGACAGCACGCCGATGGTGGCCAGGTCAATTGGTTCGACCCCTTCATAGATAAACACGCCAAATTTCATGATTTCCTCTTCGTGATGAATGTGGGGGGGGTATGGTCATTATATGAAACTTTTACGATAAATGTTTCATGGCATGAAATATGCAAGGCTTGACTTCAGCTGGCCTGAATCGCATATTTATGCATGATATTGAGGATTTAGTGGGTTTCATGCTTGTGCGGGACGTTCCAAAATGGTGAACGGGGTTTCCTGATGTGATCATTTTTGGAGGGCGGCGGTTTCCCGGAAGTTCAACGAACATCGTTTTCGAAAGGACATCAGCATGACAACCAGTTACGACCTGCACGCCCGTGTGCACGATGCAGGCAGTCAGCGCAGCCTGCGTTCCGTGGTTTTCGCCAGCACGATCGGCACCATCATCGAGTGGTACGACTTTCTGATCTACGGTATGGCCGCCGCACTCGTGTTCAACAAACTGTTCTTCCCAAGCATCGATCCTTTGCTGGGGACGTTGGCCGCGTTAGGAAGCTATGCGGTCGGTTTTCTGGCCAGGCCATTAGGCGGTGCGATTTTTGGATATTTCGGCGATCGGCTGGGAAGAAAATCCATCCTCATGCTCACGCTGGTCATGATGGGCTTGGGCACCTTCCTGATCGGTGTGCTGCCGACCTACGCCCAGATCGGTATCTGGGCGCCCATCTTGCTGATCTCCTTGCGCTTCATTCAAGGCATTGGCCTGGGAGGAGAATGGGGTGGCGCCTCGGTCATGGTGCTGGAGCACGCGCCAAAAGAGCATCGAGGGCTTTATGGCAGCCTGGTGCAAGTGGGTTTCCCCATCGGTCTGGTGGTGGCAACACTGGTGTTCGGCGTGATCGCCAAATTGCCGGAGGCTGACATCCTGGCCTGGGGATGGCGGGTTCCCTTCCTGATCAGCGCAGTGTTGATCCTGTTGGGCATGTTCATCCGCAGTAACGTGAGCGAGTCGCCTGTGTTTGAGGAGATGAAGGCGCGTCGGGAGATTGTGAGCAATCCCGTGAAAGAGGCCATCTTCAAGCATCCCAGGAGCTTCCTGGTCGCTGTCGGCTTGAAGATATCGGAAGTCTCCTGGGTCTACATGTTGACGGTCTTTGTCGTGGTCTACGCGACAGGCACGCTGAAGCTACCCAAATCCATGATTCTGGACGCCATCCTTGTGGCAGCGGCGGTCGAGCTCATCACCATCCCTCTGTTTGGATTTCTGTCTGATCGGATTGGTCGCCGGCCACTGTATTTCATTGGCGCGATCTTTACCCTGGCCTTCGCATTTCCTTTGTTCTGGCTATTGGAAATGAGGACGCCCGAGATTGTCATGCTCACCATTGTTGTTGCAATGAGTCTGGGGCATGGCCTGATGTTTGCCCCCGAATCGACCTATTTCCCGGAGCTGTTCGGGGCCAATGTGCGCTATAGCGGCGCATCGTTTGGATTCCAGGTGGCGGCAGCCCTGGGCGGTGGTTTTGCACCGGTGCTGGCAACGGCATTGGCCGGCTATATGGGAGGAACGGCCGGCGTGTCGGTGATGCTCATCGTGCTGGCGCTCATTACCTTGGTTGCAGCGATGTTTGCGCGTGAGACCAGGAACGAAGCACTTCTTAAATAACGAAAGGACGGACATGTTGGAAAGCAGGCTCGCGGAGATGAATTTGGTACTACCGGAATTGGGTGCGGCGGCAGGAAGTTTTGTCGGCTGCAAGAAGAGCGGGAATCTCCTGTTCATCTCTGGTCAGTTGCCATTGAAGGATGGCCGGCCCACCTTGGTCGGCCGGCTGGGTGAGAACGTGACCGTGGAGCAGGGTTACGAAGCTGCACAACAATGCGCACTCAATGTGCTGGCGCAGATCAAGGCCGCGATCGATGGCCGCTGGGACCGCGTTGCACAGGTAGTCCGCCTTGGTGGCTTCGTACGTTGCACTCCCGACTTCGCTGATGCCCCCAAGGTCGTCAACGGCGCATCTGACCTGTTCGTAAGTTTGTTCGGCGCCGCTGGCGCCCATGCCAGAGCCGCGGTTGGCGTCAGTTCGCTACCCATGAATGTTGCGGTAGAGATCGAAGCGGTTGTCGAAATTATTGCCTGAACCAAAGAGGAAAATCATGAATGTAGCAGCCAAGCTGAAGTATTACGGGTGGTCCAGTATTGCTCTGGAGACGTCGCACGGAGCGCTGTTCTTTGACCCTTTCTATCGTCCCTATTGCGGCGCCGAGTGGTTCCATCTCGACGATTTCATGCATGCCAAGTACATCTGCGTGACGCATGGCCACGAAGAGCATTTTCTGGACGTGCCGGAAGTGGCAAAGGCAACGGGCGCCTGCGTGATCGGCGCGCCGTCGCTTACCCGCTTCATGCAGCGCCGTCACAAATTTACGCCCGCGCAGCTGCGTGCCATCGAGCCGGCTTCCTTCGATAGCGTCTCCGTGCCGGGATTCAAGATTACGGCGCTGCCTTGGCAGCATCGCGACATCAATTTGTACAAGGCACTGACCAAGGCAGTCTTCAAGGGAAACACCACGCAACTGGCCTGGGCATGGAGCAGTGCCACGAATGCTCCGTTCTATTCTCCCTACACGGGATTTCATGTCGAGCTGCCCGACGGCACCACGATCCTGAATTACAACGAAGGCTTCAACAGCAAGATGACGGATGCTGAAATTGAAGCACTGGGCCGGCGCTTCAAGACTGACATCCTGCTGGCGGGCATGCAGCTGGATTTCATTCAGGATGTGGTCCGCGGTGTGGCTGCGCTCAAGCCGCAGGTGGTGGTCTTGTATCCGCCTCATGAGAAGTTCCATGAAATGATGGAGGTGAGATCCCGCCCCTGGAGTGAATTCGCTGACGCGGTAAGAAGTCGCTTCCCGCATATTCGCGTCCACGTGGCCGAGCCGGGCTTTGAACTGGAAGTGCCCCAGAACCTGGTAACCTCGGTTCTGGATCAAGCTGCTTAATGTCGTCGAGAGGAGATGAAAAAATGGGTGCAATGGACAAGAGCTTTGATGATCGCCTGAGTGGTGAGCTTCAACCTACCCCAGGTGGGTCGGTATATATGAAACCCGAGGAAATGGACTGGAAGCCCTCGCAGTTTGAGGGCATCGAGATAAAGGTGCTCTATGAGAACAAGGAAATCGGCGAGATGACTTGCCTGCTGCGATGGCAGCCAGGCACTACCTTGCCGTTTCACAAGCATCCCGAGATCGAGCAAAGCTATGTCATCGAAGGCTCCTTCTCGGACCACGACGGCATTTGCCGCGCAGGCGAATTCGTCTGGCGCAAGCCTGGTTCCTTGCATGAAACGCATAGCGCGGAAGGCTGCACTATTCTGGCCATCTACCGGAAACCGAATATCTTCCGCAATAGTGCCGGGTTTGATGCTGCCGCCAAACAACGTATTGCAACGGATCACGCACCGCGTACGCATCAGGTGCGATGATGCAATGTCGGCGCCACCTGAGGTGCCGACATGCTGTTGAGTATCAAATGAAAGGATTGATATCGAATGGCGCATGCACTTGCCGCTGGAATGTTAGGTACCTAACCAGTTCGAAGTACAACACGTTTGGCAAGCAACGTGGTTTCTCAACCAGCTTTGGTGCCGCCCGAGGAGTAGGCTCTCGCACGAATAGTTGGCACGTAATAGCTTGATGTGGCCTTCTCCCAGCATGACGGACACTTTCGATAGGTATGATGTCCCCAATGGAGGTATTGCATGGCGCGAGAACGACGGTTATTTTCTGAAGAGTTTAAGCGCGAAGCAGTCAAGCTGGCAGGCCAGCCTGGCGCAAGTGAAGCACACATTGCCCTCGACCTCGACCTTGGCATTGGCGCTAATTTGCTAGGGCGTTGGGGTCGAGAAGCCAATGTAGGCCACCATGCAGGTGGCAAAGAGAAGTTTGCCAGCCAGGATTATGAGTGCATGCGGCATGAACTGGCGAAGGTTAAGATGGGGCGTGACATATTAAAAGCGCTCGGCTACTTCGCAGCCGACCTCAAGTGAAGTACGGTTTTATCGCCAGGCGCCGAACCATATGGCCCACGCGAACCATGTGCCGGCTGCTCGGCGTTTCCACTAGTGGCATCTGCGACTGGCTCGACCGACCAATGAGCTAGCATGCTCAGCTAATGCAGGCCATCAAGCAGTCACGAAGGCAGCGATGGCGCATACGGCTCCCCACGCGTAGTGCGAGACCCTATAGATGCTGGTTTTGCTTCCAGTGAGAACCGCGTGGCCCGTTTGATGAAGGTCGCCGGTATCAAGGCCCGGCGCAAACGACGTCGTACACGTGAGGACCATGCCGTGGCCGCACATTCGATTGCACCGAATCTGTTGGGCCGGCAATTTGCAACAACAGAGCCGAATCAGATGTGGGCGGCCGACTTCACTTATGTCTGGACTGGTGAAGGCTGGTTGCTCGTTGCGCTCGTCCTGGAGCTCTACTCACAGTCGAACCCTCCTACTCCAGCAGGCGATCATCGTGTTCGCTTGAAGAATAAGCACCCAACATCTCTGCCTCGTTGGTTTCGGAATCCGCAAAATCGCGCAAGCAAGGCAGAACACTTAAACAGATGTTTCTCGACTTGATAACTCTCGGCTACGAAGGCTTCTATGGCCGCGTAGCGTCCTTCAGAGAAGAGTGAAAGTTGGGGAAGTGAAGAGGATAAAACCTGCGAGGAAGTCAACAAGTCAACTGATTTTTTGATAATTCGGCGCTAGGAAAAAATGGGCGCTAAAAATTCCTTTCCAGGCGTTGTAAAACTATAAATTTCTGGAGCTTCTCTCAATTTGGATTTAAGAGAAAGTTACGCAAAAATATAATATGCTTGGTGCTAGTGTGTGCAGTTATTTCTCAGGAAAATTAACTTTCTGTATTTCACGGTGATAATAAATGGAGGAGAAGTTGCGATTGGATGAGGATTCTAAAACTTACTTTTGTCAGATTGAAAGTTTTAATGCTGCAAAAGATTATTTTGGAGAAGGGGAGAACTGCCTGCGTTTGATCGGCGTAGAACCCACAGATTTTAGATTCTTAGAAATCGCAGATAGAGATGTAACGACATTTTTGATTGACATTGATATCAACGATCTTATTTCTCTTTTCCTGAAAAGCTATCCTGACCCATTTCCGATGGGAATGATTCTCAATCTTCTCGAAGGGAAAGATGCAGATGAAGGGTGGGGGGCGGATGAGAATGAGATATGGCTAAAGATTGAGATAGCGGTTCGAGGTGCTAATGAGGAAGAAGAACCGCTGTCTTATATGTACCCGACATTTTCCGAGGATGCTCCGACGACTATTTGTCTCAAGCATATGGAGATGGTTGCTCCACCTTTAATGGCCTTTTCAGATGCGTTGCCGTCTTTTTCCGATGAGCATGAATCTAAATGGGTAGGTGAAAGTTACAGATCTTCATTCGTTTTTGATGCTTTCCACGTCGGACAGGGGATGTGCTCACTTGTTCATAACGAGGAGCTGGGAATACTAATTGATATCGGTGCGGGTACTCCAGTGACCAGAGCCTCCTACAGTGCCTATCAGCACACACAAAATGGGATGTGGCAAACAGTTGAAAAGCTCTCGTATGTAGATGCTGTGATTTCTCATGGCGATTCTGATCATTGGCGTCTATTGGCGTGGGATGCCAAACTCTTGGCGAAGGTGGGAAATGTCATAGTTCCGAAAAGCGCTAAGTATCTTGCATTTAAAGATAAGAAAATTCGTAAAAAGCTTCTTAGAATGGATTCTCGTTCTTTATTTCTTCCATCTGGAGATTATCTCCATTTGTATCGCAGCCAGCCCGCAAGATGGGATCGCAATGGAGACTGTTTAATAGCTCTTTTTGAAGACATAGCGGGGGATCTCATCTTGGCGCCTGGTGACTATGTCTATAAGCGCTTTTCTAGCGACATGTCCCTTCAAATTCAACAGTTAAGTCTTTTGTCCTATCGTGCTCTTATTGTTCCACATCACGGTGATGAGGCCAGCGCCAAGGATATTCCAGAACCCAAGGACAGCGGCTCAATAGCTTTTTTTTCAGCCGGGACACATAGAACCTACCAGCATCCGAGAAAGGTATCAGTGAAAAATCATAAGAAAAAATTCAAGATCGTCAAGAATCCGGAATGCCTAGATATTGTTGGCGTTCGCCTTTGAGTTTGATATTTACGCATATAGCCGTTCTTTTAATCTTTTTATCGAATTTATAGAAGAATAATAGTGAGCTCTTTGTTGACTTCAAATCTGGCGCCATTTGCTTCATTCATCGCGATGCAATCAGTCCGGAGCGATCCCGATCCCGATCTTCTATTTATCGAAATAATTACTGCTATCGATCCAAGTGACAGCTTTGAGGAAAAAGAAATTGATGTGGATATCCCTGCGGCAGCAGGTATTTCGCCCAGCTTTGCAATATCGATTGCGGAAGAGCGAAAGGTCGGATGGGATGGTTCTGGGACACTTACCGACCGGCTAAATCACCTCTTAATTGGTTTTGTTAGCGAAAATATCGCTTTGATTTACATGAGCGATAGCCGCCTCAAATTAAAGATTCAAGACGCATTGATTAAACAACAAATCGGCGGTTGGAGGGGATTGGAGCAGAGTATTTTGAATACAGCTTTTTTAACTGGCCAAAAACTTCGTGCACTCTGGTTGGGTGGTACGCATAGGTCAGTTGATTTTCGGCCAGATACCAAGGTCATGAGTGGACAGGATCTACGAGAGGCTATCGATCCCTTTGGTGACTCCAGTTTCATGCCGAGTGCCGCGAGGTCGCCTAAAGCCGGCGTTAGCCTATCTAGGAGTGGTGTTTGGAAAGGCGCAAAAAGTAATTGGGCGCAGTTTTGTGAAAATGCCAGATTAATCTTTCTAGATGTACAGAGTGCGCTAGCTGCGGGTGCGCTCACACAAGAAATTCATCCTTTTCTTGCTCGGCTCTGTGAGGATCTTTCTGGGGTCAGCGATGCTTATGATCTTTGCTTCGCGGACGAGGAGATTTTGGAAACCGCGGGCGCGCTTTATGAGCGTCTAAAAGAACTTCAGAATTATGAAATCCGATTGTTGCCTCTAAGGACTGTGAATTCGCATATTGCCGTTATCAATGTAGACCACATTCCAACTGGTGAATCGACCACCATCGAAGTGAAACCTGGCTTGGCCGGTGAACGAATATTTTTTGAGCTAACTTTGGCTGGTGATACGTTGTCATCGTTGCATCGCTTCAAGGAACTAATTGAGACAAGTCCAGAGTTGCTACGGATCTATTACGACTCTGGGCATGTTATTTCTAGTGCGACTTTGAGCCAGGCGGCAATTCAAGACAATGAATTTACTTATTTCGTTGATGGAGATTTTGAGGTCTCGGCGCCCTTCCCAAAAGTTGCGCTAAAAGATGAGAAGCCTGCTGGAAGTAATATGCGGGCTTGGCTTGTTGCCATGACGACGGCATCCGATGATAGCTTATTCAGTTGGGTTAGACATCGAGGTATTTCCCAGCTGTCTCTACCGCAACCTGCCCCGGGAACGACGTGGCTCCTTTGCGATGATGGCGCAGGCGAAATTGCTGACTTTATACATATCCATGCGCCCTCTGGGGGAATTCCGATAGTTACCGCGATCCATGTCAAAGGTGCCAATAACGGCGATGCTAGTCGACAAATCTCTGTGTCGGCGTTTGAGGTAGTTGTTGGGCAGGCGATTAAGAACTTGCGTCAAATATTGGGCAAGAGAATTCTAGAAAAGATAGCAAATGCGATTGCAGGCGGCGATGAAAGTCGTGTCTGGGACTCGCCATGGCCGGCAGCCACAAGCAACCAGGCCAGAAGGGACCTGCGAGATGCGCTGAGACGATGTGGAGCTAACTGTAGATATGAAGTGGTTGTTGTCCAACCGCATGTTCGCCGGACTCACTATGATGCTGTTGTGAATCAGGTAAAGGCTAAAAAGCTGCGGACTTTGCTATTCGGAGCGCTTGTAATGGCACGATCTGCAGATGCTCGTTTTAGAGTCGTCATTGATGGAAGCTAGTTTCAGCAAAAAACATAATCCCCGTCGTACGTCAATTTTTCTCAGGTTGAATAATGAAGAATAAGCCAAGCTCGGTTTTTAAATTTGTATCGCCAGAACGTATGGATATTTTAGAAAAGGGTCTGATACGTTTTACTCCTCCCAATGATTTTAATGATCCATTCGAGCTTAATCCGACAATCACTCACCATACGATCGATTGGGTTCAGAATCATGAGCGAGAGCGGCATGACTTCGATGATGAGGATTACAGGTTTTCTTCAGCACGCTACGCAGAAATTGGAAGATATCGAGAGATTATTAATGAATATGCGGAAGCACATGGCGTTCTCTCCCTTTCCGGATCAGAGCACTCCAGTCCTCGCTTAGATCTATACATGGATTACGAGAAAGATCCAAGGAAGAACCTTCTCCTCTGGTCGCACTATGCATCTAGGCATAGCGGAATGGCAATTGAGTTTGATACGGATTTTATCGACGGCGAGCTAGTGCAAGTTATTTACGATAAAGAGCGTCCGGTGTGTACCTTCGAAGAAATTGAAAAGCAAACGCATAGAATTTATTTAAACAAGAGCCCTGAATGGAGATACGAGAGCGAGTGGAGAATTTTTAAGCCTTTGGCAATGGCGGATAGCACGACGACTTCGAATATGCATCTCTTTAGGATAAAAAAAAGCGCTGTGAAATCAGTGACATTTGGTTGTCGGTGGAGTGAGGATGTGAAGAAGAGAGTAATTGAAATATTAGGTAGTGATAGTGAATACAGTCATGTCCAGACTTTTTTTGCTAGCCTGGATGAGGCGGCCTTCAAATTAACCTTTCATATGGAAGTGAAGGTCGGTGACAAAAATTGGTCGAATGCACCCGAATTTCAGTCTCGATGTTTCACGATTCAAAAAAGACCAAGTTCAGAGTGACATATCTGAACTGACCCCAAAAAGTTGGTGAACCGCCCCGACTTTCGCGGAGGCTATTTGGTTTTAGTTATGCCGACATACATACGCCGATAGCCGAAGCGAGGGACCTCTTGCGATGCCGCGATAAGCTGCTGCGTCAGGCTCCGATCCTTTTCAGGTTGTAGCAACTGATAACCCGCTACCCGCCGGCTCAGCTCCAGATAACGACATGACTTGCGTTGCGACAGCCCCCGACGAGTAAGGACTTCCAGCGCTTCGCGCCGGCCCGCGGAGGTCATCATTTTTTTCGGCTTAACTGTAATGACCCACTGAAAACCTGCTCAGTACATAATCCTAAGAGGAAATCAAAATGAGCAAGGTCATGGAAGAAGAATTCAAGCGTTGGACGGCCAAGCGCAAAGCGGCGCTGGTGATGGAAATCATCCAGGGAAAGACGACGGTTGCCGAGGCTAGCCGGTCGTTTGGTTTGATATCCCGCCTTCAGAGATCGAAGAATGGGTCGATGAAGGTCGTAAAGGGATGGAGAACGCCCTGCGTGCCAAGCCCTTGGATGTTCGCGAGCAGTACGAACGGCAACTCAAGGAGCTGCAGGAAGCCTAAGGAGAAGCCATGCTGGAGCTGCGCGCCAGAAAAAAATTGGCGTCCCTGTTGGGCGAGGAAGACAAGTAATCGAGACCATCCGCCAGGGACTCAAACAAGACGGTTTCGATGTGGCTGTCAGCAAGATCTGTGCGTGGTTTGGGATTGCCAGGCGCAGTGCTTACTACAAGCCGGTGAAGGCGGAGCCCAAGGTGCAGGAGCGCTTTGCCGAACCCATTCGCAAGATGATCCTGGAAGAGCCGTCCTTCGGCTATCGCACGGTGGCTGGCCTGCTCGGGTTCAATAAGAACACGGTGCAGAGGATCTTCCAGATCAAAGGTTGGCAGGTCAAGAAGCGTCCTATTGGTTTCCGTCCCAGGGTGAAGGCCTTGCCGTCGGTAGCCACAGGACCAGACCAGCGCTGGGCAACCGATCTGTGTCGGATCTGGACAGGGCGAGATGGCTGGGCGGTGCTAGCCCTGGTAATTGATTGCCACACGCGGGAATTACTGGGCTGGCATCTGTCGCGTTCGGGCAAGTCGAAGACGGCAGAGTCGGCCTTGGAGCAAGCGCTGATCGCGCGTTATGGCTCACTGGGTCGCGTGACGGCGCCGTTCTTGCTGCGCTCAGATAACGGCTTGGTGTTCACCAGCCGTAGTTACACCGCGTTGGTCCGCAGTTACGGGCTGCAGCAGGAGTTCATCACGCCGCATTGCCCGCAGCAGAATGGCATGGTCGAACGCGTCATCCGAACCCTGAAGGAGCAGTGTGCTCATCGGCATCGCTTCGAAACATTGCAACACGCCAGTCGCATCATTGGCGACTGGATCGGCTTCTATAACCACCGCCGGCCGCATCAGGCGCTGGGCATGAAGACACCGGCTGAGGCGTTTGCTTTAGCTGCTTGAGGTGAGCAGGTTTCGCTGGGTCATTACACTTCTTCATTGAGTTCTCCTTGGCGTTAGCATAAAGAACTCACTTATCTAGTGGCTACAAAATTCGTCTCAGGTCAATACAAAGCGTCCGATGCGGTGCATCGGGCGTCTGTGTTGCAGTAAAACCTGTCAACCTATTTTAGGATTGGACACGGAAAATAGAAACGGGCCGTAAAGGCCCATTCCATATGGTGTTCTTGGCGGAGGCTGTGAGATTCGAACTCACGGACGGGTCACCCCGTCGGCAGTTTTCAAGACTGCTGGTTTAAACCACTCACCCAAACCTCCTTGCGATGCGGCAGGGCGTTGCCTGTCGCACGAGGGCCGCATTATACATCACATCAATTTCTTTGCATCCACCTCTTTCCGCGATGCAAGCAGATGCCGCTCATCTAGCGCTGTTGCGGCCGCCAGCCCGCAGGCAGCCGCAAGCTCAATCAGAACGTTCCGGGATAAGCCCCGCCATCCATCAACAGGTTCTGACCGGTAATGAAGCCGGCCTGTGCGCTGCAGAGGTAGGCGCAGGCGTCGCCGAACTCGGCCGGGTCACCAAAGCGCCCCGACGGGTTGAGCTTGCGGCGTTCGGCCAGGACTTCGTCCACGGTGCGGCCGCTCTCTTGCGCGGCGCCGGTGGCGGTGGAGCGCAGGCGGTCGGTTTCGAAGGGGCCGGGCAGGAGGTTGTTGATCGTGACGTTGTGGGCCACGGTCTTGCGGGACAGGCCGGCGACAAAGCCGGTCAGCCCGGAGCGGGCGCCGTTGGAGAGGCCCAGGATGTCGATCGGTGCGCGCACCGCGCTGGAGGTGATGTTGACGATGCGCCCGAAGCGGCGGGCGATCATGCCGTCGACGGTCGCCTTGATGAGCTCGATGGGGGTGAGCATGTTGGCGTCTACGGCGGCGATCCAGTCGTCCCGGGTCCAGTCGCGGAAGTCGCCGGGCTTGGGGCCGCCGGCGTTGGTGACCAGGATGTCCGGTGCCGGGCAGGCTGCCAGGGCCAGGGCGCGGCCTTCGGGGGTGGTGATGTCGCAGGCCACGGTGGTGATGGTCGCGCCGGTGGCGGCGACTTCGGCACGGATCTCGGCGGCGGCGGCTTCCAGCGCTTCGCTTCCGCGTGCCAGCATGGTCACGTGTACGCCTTCACGCGCCAGCGACAGCGCGCAGGAGCGGCCCAGGCCTTTGCTGGATGCGCACACCAGCGCGGTCTTGCCTTTGAGTTTCAAATCCATCGTTTCTTCCTTTGCTGAGGGGTTGGCATGGTAGGGCGCAGGCCCGCCGGGACAGCAGGGGCGGGCTGCGCTACACTGTCGGACCTGATCAGGGGCGCTATTTCTTCATCACCATGTAGATGGCCAGCGCAATGATGGCGACTACGCCCATCTCCAGCGCAAACACGATGACGCCGCTCATGTCAGTCTCCTTTTTTATCTTTCGATGCTGCCGCTGCTTTCGCTACTGATTGCAGCCCGGCGGCAGAGGCATCACTTTACACCGATGACGGCTTCCTTGTTTTTCTCGTGCGTAGTCAACTTTCTGCTCGGCGGTGTGCTGGGTGCCATGGGCGGTCTGTTCGGGATCGGTGGCGGGCTCATCGCCATTCCGGTGCTGGGTTATCTGTACGGGATGGACCAGCAGCTGGCGCAGGGGACGGCGCTGGTGATGATCGTACCCAACGTGGTCATCGCCTTCTGGCGCTACAAGCAGCGCAACCGGATCGAGTGGAGTGCGGCGGCGATGATGTGCGGGCCGGCGGTGGTGGCGACGTATTTCTCGGCGCGGCTGGCTACGGTGATGGATGCGCGCAAGCTGCATTTCTGCTTTGCGCTCTTCATGGGACTGCTGGCGCTGTATTACCTGTGGACGCTGTTGCGCGGCAAGCGCGAGATGCAGACTTCGCTGCGGCTGGGGCGTCGCTATATTCCGCTGGTGGGGTTGTCGGCGGGAGCGTCGGCGGGCTTCTTCAGTGTGGGTGGGGCGATCGTGGCGGTGCCGCTGCTGACGGCCTTCTTCGGGGCCACGCAGACTGCTGCGCAGGGGCTGGGGCTGGCCATGGTCACGCCCGGGACCCTGGTGGCGCTGTGGACCTATGCGCATGCCGGTCATGTGGACTGGACGGTGGGCATCCCCATGGCGCTGGGCGGCGTGCTCAGTATTTCCTGGGGCGTGGCGCTGGCGCACCATCTGCCGGAGCGGCGCCTGCGCATCCTGTTCTGCGGCGCCTTGCTGCTGCTGTCGTTGTGGATGATGATCGCCGGCTGATCCGGTCAGGCTGTCTTCTTCTGGCGCGCGGCGGATTTCTTTTCGGTACTTTCGGTCTTTTCGGCCTTTTCGGTGCTCAGGAGGACGACCTTGTCGTCGTCCGTGCCCTGGCTCATCTGCTCGCGGATGAAGTCGACCAGATTGCGCGCATGCGGTGAGAGCGTGTCGATGTTCTGGAACACCATGCTGCGCTCGCGCACGCTCCACGGGTCGCTCAATTCCACCACCGCCAATTGCATGGTCTGCTGATGCCGTTGTGCCGCCGAGCGCGGGACGATGCCGATGCCGACATTGGTTTCTATCATGCGGCACATGGCTTCGAAGCTGCGTACCTGGATGCGCAGCTTCAATCGCTGGCCATGTTCGGAGACGATCTTGTTGAGGAAGTGGTGCAGGGTGCTGCCCTCGTGCAGGCCGATGTGTTCGTACTCCAGCGTGTCGAGGAAGGGGATGCTGCCGGCGCCGGCCAAAGGATGTTCCAGGGCGGTGGCCAGGACCAGGCGGTCGGTGGAGAAATTCAGTATCTGCAATCCCTCGCCCTGCACCGGGCCGGCCACGATACCGATGTCGGCGGTGCCTTCCTGGATGCCACGCAGGATGTCGTGGTTCAGTCGTTCTTCCAGCGCCACGTTGACCTGCGGATGGATGGCCAGGAACTTGCCCAGGATCTCCGGCATGAACTCGGTCACGGCGGTGGTGTTGGCGAAGATGCGGATGTAACCCTTGATGCCGTTGTTGTACTGCTGCATGTCGCTCTTGAGGTGCTCGACCTGCTGCATAAACAGTTGCGCATGGTGCAGCAGGGTATGGCCGGCAGGCGTGAGTTGCACGCCCTTGCTTTCGCGGTAGAGCAGCCGGGTACCGAAGCGCGACTCCAGTTCCTTGATGCGGTTGCTGGTGGCGGCCAGCGAGAGGTTCATGCGCTCGGCGCTGCGGGTCAAGCTATTGAGCTCGGCGATGAGGATGAACAGGCGCAGGTCGGTCAGGTCGAAAAGCATGGCAGATTCCGGCGGTCATTGAGGGGAGGGCGCACCCTTACACACACGTAGGCGTGGCGCGTGAATGGTCTTCATGTTACGCCGATTTGCAGTGACGCTGGCGGGCTTTGCTTGTTGCGCCGCCACATGTCCGGTCCTTTGCCGGCTGCAGCGCTGACTTCAGTTTTACGAAAGCCCCCCTTCCAAAATGAGAGATTGTTCTTGTCTTCCTGGCACGACAGACTTGCGGCCAATAAATGCAAAACACGAATGCAGAACACGCGAGGAGACATGGCCCACCCTGATCTCGATCTCACCCTGTTACGGCAGTGGCTGGACAAGACCGAAACCCATCATGACCTCATCAACCCGGCGAGTGCCGCGGCCCTGGCGGCGACCCTTGATGGTGCGCGCCAGCCGCGTGCCGGCGATGCCTTGCCACCGCTGTGGCACTGGATCTATTTCTGGAGCATCTGCAGTCAGTCCGAAGTGGGTGCCGATGGTCATCCGCAGCGGGGCGGCTTCCTGCCACCTGTGCCTTTGCCGCGCCGCATGTGGGCCGGCGGGCGACTGCAGTTCGCGGCACCACTGCCTATCGGCGTGACGGCGCAGAAGCGCTCGCGCATTGCCAGCATCGATGTCAAGCAGGGCCGCACCGGCGCGCTGGCCTTCGTGACCGTGCGTCACGAGATCAGCCACGAAGGCCGGCTCTGCCTGAGTGAGGAACACGACATTGTCTATCGTGACCTGCCTCAGCCGGGCGCGATGGCCGTGGTTCCCAAGAGCGCGCCGGAAGGGGCGCAATGGCGTCGCCGGGTGCTGCCCGATCCGATACTGCTGTTCCGCTATTCGGCGCTGACTTTTAACGGTCATCGCATCCACTATGACCGCAGTTACGTGACCGGGGTGGAGGGCTATCCTGGCCTGATCGTGCACGGGCCGCTGATCGCCACGCTGCTGGCCGATCTGCTGGCGCGCGAGATGCCGCAGGCGGTATTGCGCGAGTTCAATTTCCGCGCCGTGGGCAGCCTGTTCGATACCGAGCCCTTCACGCTGTGCGGCCGGCTGGCCGCCGATGGTCGCAGCGCCGAACTCTGGGCACAGAACGAACGCGGTGAACTGGCCATGCAGGCCGAGGCCATCCTGGCCTGACGACAGATACTTTTTTCGGAGACCCATCCATGTCCTATCAGGCGCCCAATGACGCTTATGGCGATCTGCGCGATGCCGTGCGCGATCTGTGCAATACCTTCCCCGCGGAATACTGGCGCAAGGTCGATGAAGCGCGCGGCTATCCCGAGCAGTTCGTCGATGCCCTGACCCGCGCCGGCTGGATGGCCGCGCTGATCCCGCAGGAGTATGGCGGTTCCGGCCTGGGCCTGACCGAGGCCTCGGTCATCATGGAAGAGATCAACCGCACCGGTGGCAATTCCGGTGCCTGTCACGGGCAGATGTACAACATGGGCACGCTCTTGCGGCATGGCTCCGAGGCGCAGAAGCAGCTCTACCTGCCCCGGATCGCCACCGGCGAATTGCGCCTGCAGTCCATGGGCGTGACCGAGCCCACCACCGGCACCGATACCACGCGCATCAAGACGGTGGCGGTCAAGAAGGGCGACCGCTACGTGGTCAACGGGCAGAAGGTGTGGATCTCGCGCATCCAGCATTCGGACCTGATGATCCTGCTGGCGCGCACCACGCCGCTGGACCAGGTGAAGAAGAAGTCCGAGGGCATGTCCATCTTCATCGTCGATCTCAAGGAGGCCATCGGCCATGGCATGGAAGTGCGGCCCATCCTCAACATGGTCAACCACGAGACCAATGAACTCTTCTTCGACAACCTGGACATCCCGGCCGAGAACCTGATCGGCGAGGAAGGGATGGGCTTCAAGTACATCCTCGACGGCCTCAATGCCGAGCGCACCCTGATCGCGGCCGAATGCATCGGCGATGGCTACTGGTTCATCGACAAGGCCACGCAATACGCCAATGAGCGTGTAGTGTTCGACCGTCCGATCGGCAAGAACCAGGGCGTGCAGTTCCCCATTGCCGATGCCTACATCGAGATCGAAGCCGCCAACCTGATGCGCTACAAGGCCTGTGAGCTGTTCGATGCGCGCCAGGCCTGCGGTGCCCAGGCCAACATGGCCAAGTACCTGGCGGCCAAGGCCTCGTGGGAGGCGGCCAATGTCTGCCTGCAGACCCACGGTGGCTTTGGCTTCGCCTGCGAATACGACGTCGAGCGCAAGTTCCGCGAAACGCGCCTGTACCAGGTGGCGCCTATCTCGACCAACCTGATCTTCTCCTACGTGGCCGAGCACATCCTGGGCTTGCCGCGCTCGTTCTGAACCTGTTTTTCTGCACCTGCCCATCGACCGAGGAAGCGCCATGTCACAAGCCAACCGCCCGCTGGAGGGTATTACCGTGGTCAGCCTGGAGCATGCCATTGCCGCGCCGTTCTGCACGCGCCAGCTGGCCGACCTGGGGGCCCGGGTGATCAAGATCGAACGGCCCGGGGTGGGCGATTTTGCGCGGGGGTACGACACCCGCGTGCATGGTCTGTCGTCGCACTTCGTCTGGACCAATCGTTCCAAGGAAAGCCTCAGCTTGAATCTCAAGGATGAAGAGGGCAAGCGCATCATCGACCAGTTGCTGCAAGAGGCCGACGTGCTGGTGCAGAACCTGGCGCCGGGTGCGGCGGCCGGGCTGGGCCTGTCGGCCGCGGTGCTGCAGGAGAAACATCCGCGCCTGATCGTCTGCGATATTTCCGGTTACGGCGAGGATGGCCCTTATCGCGACAAGAAGGCCTATGACCTGCTGATTCAGAGTGAGGCCGGTTTTCTCTCGGTGACGGGAACCCGCGACGAGGTGGTCAAGGCCGGTTGCTCGATTGCCGACATCGCCGCCGGCATGTATGCCTATTCCAACATCCTGGCCGCGCTGATCAAGCGCGGGCGCGATGGACGGGGCAGTCACATCGACCTGTCCATGCTCGAGGCACTGACCGAGTGGATGAGTTTTCCGCTCTACTATGCCTATCAGGGCGCGGGGGCGCCGCAGCGCTCCGGCGCCGAGCACGCCACCATCTATCCCTATGGCCCCTTTGCGGCGGGCGATGGCAAGACCGTCATGCTGGGTCTGCAGAACGAGCGCGAATGGAAGGTCTTCTGCGAGGTGGTGCTGGAGGATGCGGCCCTGGCCGGCGATGCACGCTTTTCCAGCAACTCGCGCCGCCACGAACATCGTGATGTGCTGCGTCAGCTGATCCTGGACATGTTCGCCGGCATGACCGCCGAGCAGGTGGTGGCGCGGCTGGACCGGGCGCAGATCGCCAATGCCCGCGTCAATGGCATGGACGACCTGTGGCAGCACCCGCAGCTGGCGGCGCGCCAGCGCTGGGCCGAGGTCGATACGCCGGCCGGCAAGGTGGCCGCGCTGCTGCCGCCAGGCGCCAACGATAGCTATGACTACCGTATGGACCCCATTCCGGCGCTGGGGGAGCATACCGACGCCATTCTCGGCGGCTTGGGTTATGACGCGGCGGCCATCGCCACGCTGCGCGCACGGGGAGCCGTGTGATGGCGCCGCAGATTGCCACGGCCAGCAGTTTCCTGTTCGTGCCGGCCAATCGGCCGGAGCGCTATGTCAAGGCCCTGGACAGTGGTGCCGATGCCGTCATCGTTGATCTGGAAGATGCCGTGGCCCTGCCGCAGAAGGAGCAGGCCCGCGAGACCCTGGCGCGCTGGCTGCGCGAACAGGGGCCGCAGCCACGCCTGTGGGTGCGCATCAATGCCGCCGATACGGTCTGGCATGGCGAGGACCTGATGACGTTTTCGGCACTGTCCATGGCCGGCATCGTATTGCCCAAGGCGGAAGAGCCCAAGAGCCTGTCGGCGATTGCCCGTGGGCTGGGTCCCGGGCGCGGCCTGATCGCGCTCATCGAGAGTGCCGCCGGTCTGGCGGCCATGCGCGAGATTGCGGCGGTGCCGGGCGTGCAGCGGCTGGCCTTCGGTTCCATCGATGCGCAGGTCGATCTGGGCATGCAGTGCGGTCCAGAAGAGGAGGAGCTGACGCACTTCCGCATCGAGATGGTGATGGCCTCGCGCCTGGGGGGCATTGCCCCGCCCATCGATGGCGTGACCACCGATTTCAATGACGACGCCTTTCTGGCACGCATGGTGCAGCGCGCGCGCCGGCTGGGTTTTGGCGCCAAGCTGTGCATCCATCCGCGCCAGGTGGAAGGCGTGCGGCGTGGCTTCATGCCCAGCGAGCAGGAGCTGGCCTGGGCGGGGGCCGTGATGGCGGCGGTGCGCGCCAGCGATGGCGGTGCCATTTCGCTTGAAGGCAAGATGATCGACAAGCCGGTGATCCTGCAGGCCGAGAAATTCCTGCACCAGGCTGGCCTGTTGTCCGATTGAGGCACAGCGGCTCGTGTAACCTAGACGTTTTCCAACCAGAGGGAGACGACCACATGAAAATCCAGGCCGCCGTATTGCGCGAGATGACCGATGCGCATCCGTTTGCCGTGAGCCAGCCGCTGAAGATCGAAGAACTCGATCTTGACCCGCCCGGCCCCGGCGAGGTGCTGGTGAAGATGAAGGCCGCCGGCCTGTGCCATTCGGACCTGTCGGTGATCACCGGTGTGCGTCCGCGTCCGGTGCCAATGGCGCTGGGCCACGAGGCTTCGGCCGAGGTGGTGCAAGTGGGTAGCGGCGTGAGCGACCTGCGTGCCGGCGATCTGGTGGTGCTGGTCTTCGTGCCCAGTTGCGGCCACTGCCTGCCCTGCATGGAAGGGCGGCCGGCGCTGTGCGAGCCGGGCGCCGCCACCAATACCGTGGGTGAGCTGCTATCGGGCCAGCGCCGTCTGCGTGACAAGACCCAGGCGGTGCATCACCACCTCGGGGTGTCGGCCTTTGCCGATCATGCGGTGGTCTCGCGTCGCTCCTGCGTGAAGATCGAGGCTGATATCGATCCGGTCGAGGCGGCCCTGTTCGGGTGCGCGGTGCTGACCGGCGTGGGCGCAGCCGTCAATACCGCCGAGGTCAAGGCCGGTACTACGGCGGCGGTGCTGGGGCTGGGCGGCGTGGGCCTGTGCGCGATGCTGGGCGCGCTGGCTTCTGGTGCCCGCGAGGTGATCGCGGTGGACCTGCACGATAGCAAGCTGGAAGTGGCGCGTGCGCTGGGCGCCACGGCCACCGTGAATGCCCGTGACCCGGATGCGGTGGCTAAGGTCAAGGAACTCACCAAGGGCGGCGTCGATTACGCCTTCGAGATGGCCGGCTCGGTGCAGGCCATGGAAGCGGCCTACCGCATGACCCGCCGTGGCGGCATGACGGTCACGGCCGGCCTGCCTGCACCGAACCAGAACTGGGCGCTGCAGCAGGTCAGCCTGGTGGCCGAGGAACGCACCGTCAAGGGCAGCTATATCGGCTCCTGCGTGCCGGTGCGCGATATCCCGCGCTACATCGGCCTGTACCAGGCCGGCCGCCTGCCGGTGGACAAGCTCATGGGCGAGCGCCTGGCGCTGGCCGACATCAACCGCGGTTTCGACCGCCTGCATAGCGGGGAGGGGCTGCGCGACCTGATCGTCTTTTAACGCCGGGGCCGAGGTCATCGGCCCCCGGCTTCACCCGGAGGAGACACGCATGACCATCATCACAATGCGGGCGGCACTGACCGCCTGCGCCTTCGCCACGCTGAGCCTGTCGACCACGGCAGCACTGGCGCAACAGCCCATCGTCATCAAGTTCAGTCACGTGGTGGCCAACGACACGCCCAAGGGCAAGGGCGCGGAACGCTTCAAGGAACTGGCCGAGAAGGCGACCAACGGCCGTGTCAAGGTCGAGGTCTATCCCAACAGCACCCTCTACAAGGACAAGGAAGAGCTGGAGGCGCTGCAGCTGGGTTCGGTGCAGATGCTGGCGCCGTCCCTGGCCAAGTTCGGGCCGCTGGGGGCCAAGGAGTTCGAGGTGTTCGACCTGCCCTATATCTTTCCCAACAAGGAAGTGTTGAAGCGCGTGACCGAGGGGCCGATCGGGCAGGGCCTGTTCCAGAAGCTGGAAGGCAAGGGTATCAAGGGCCTGGCCTACTGGGATAACGGCATGAAGGTGATGACGGCCAACCGGCCGCTGCACAAGGTGGCGGACTTCCGGGCGCTGAAGATGCGCATCCAGTCCTCCAAGGTGTTGGACGAGCAGTTCCGGGCATTGAAGGCCAATCCGCAGGTGCTGGCGTTTTCCGAGGTGTACCAGGCCATGCAGACCGGGGTGGTGGATGGCAGCGAGAACACGCCCTCCAATGTCTACACGCAGAAGATGCATGAGGTGCAGTCCAACCTGACCGTGTCCGATCATGGATATATCGGTTACGCCGTGATCGTCAACAAGAAGTTCTGGGAGGCCTTGCCGGCCGATGTGCGCGGCCAGCTCGAAGGGGCCATGAAGGAAGCCACGGTCTACGCCAATACCATCGCCCAGAAGGAAAATGACGATGCCCTGGCCGCCATCAAGGCCAGCGGCAAGACCAAGGTCTACACCCTTTCCGAACAGGAGAAGGCCGAGTGGCGCCGCGCACTGCTGCCGGTGCACAAGAGCATGGCCTCACGGGTGGGGCAGGACCTGATTGATGCGATCTACAAGGAAAGCGAAGCTGCCGGCGTCAAGATGAACTGATTGCATTGCCCCATCCCGTTCGGGATGGACCTGCGCACCGGGCGGCCTGCAGCAATGCAGGCCGTTTTGCTTGGGGGACGGTGATTCCGGCCAGTCTATTTCTTCTTGCGATTGACGACGTAGTTCTCGGCAGCCGTGACGGCATTCTGCAAGGCTTCCATCTTGGAGTTGCCTGGCTTGAAGTCACCGAATTCGTGGGTGGTGCGATCCGGGAAGTCGATATGGACGAACGCCGTCCACTTGCCGTCAGTACGTAATACCGGGGTCAGCTTGATGGTGGCGTCGAGATACTTGCACGCTATTGCGCCTAGAGTGGTGGACATCTTGCTTTGAAGCGGGGCGGCAGCCGAATCAAGGGGGAGCCGACGCCTGCAGTTTGTGGTGGCGAATCAAGTCACGAATGATGCCACAGCCTGACCATTCCTGCCGTGCAGCAGAGCAGGCCTTTAAACCGTTTTACGAGTGATGCGGCGAGGGCAGGGCGCTCGTGGGGAATTACGCCCCGCCTCCGGCCTTGTTGGTCGGGGCTGCACGCCGCATCAATACGCGAGTCAGGCGGCTGCCAGCAGCAGGTCCAGGTTCTGTACGGCGGCGCCCGATGCACCCTTGCCCAGGTTGTCAAAGACCGCGCACAGCAGGATGTGGCCTTCGGCCGGGTTGCCGAATACGCCCAGGGTCATGTCATTGCTGCCGTTGTGGCGGGTCGGATCAAGCTGGGCCGTGGCGGCACTCTGCTCGGCATCCAGTACCTTGACGTGGCGCGCCCCGGCGTAGTGGCGCTGCAGTGCGGCGCGCAGCGACTCCAGGCTGGAGCCGGCCGGTAGCAGGCGGGTCTGCAGTGCGATGGAGAGCACGATGCCCTGGCGGAAAGCGCCATAGGCGGGCAGGAAGATCGGCCGTTGCGTCAATCCGGCGTGCAGCTGCATTTCCGGTGGATGCTTGTGCTGCAGGCCCAGGCCGTACAGCACGAAGGGCGCGGCGCTGGCGGCTTCCGGTCCTTCGTATTGCTCTACCTGCGGCCGACCGCCACCGGAGTAACCGGAGACGGCGTGGATGCTCAGCGGGTAGTCGGCCGGTACCAGTCCGGCTTGTACCAGCGGGCGCAGCAGCGCGATGGCGCCGGTCGGATAGCAACCGGGGTTGCTGATGCGGTGGGCGTTGGCAATGGCCTGGGGCTGTTCCGGCGTCATCTCGGGGAAGCCATACACCCAGCCCGGGCTGGTGCGATGGGCCGAACTGGCATCGATGACGCGCACGCGGGGGTTCTCGATCAGCGCCATCGCTTCGCGGGCCGCAGCGTCGGGCAGGCACAGCAGGGCGATGTCGGCGCTGTTGATGGCTTCGGCGCGCCGCTGCGCATCCTTGCGCTCGGCTGCCGGCAGGGTCAGGATGCGCAGGTCCTTGCGGTCGCGCAGGCGTTCGTGGATCAGGAGACCGGTGGTGCCTTGGTCGCCGTCGATGAAGATCAGAGGAGGGTTGCTCATGGTGTACTCCGGTCAGCTGCAAGCAGTGGGCGCGCCCGGATGGAAGCGGTGGCGAGGGACTTCGCCCTGGTCCTGGCATGGCGCGGGAATGCCGATGCCTTGCATGGTGCGACAAAACGTATAATTGGAAAAGTTGAATATCGCAAAGAGATCGTTCAGTTTTACTGAAGATGCGGTATTCGTTCCTGTTGCTGATTCCACTGTCGTTGCTGATGCCGGAGCCATTTCATGCGTGAACTCAACCTGGATCGTCTGCGTACCCTGGTCGCCATCGCCGACCTGGGTTCCTTCGCCGCTGCGGCGCGCACCCTGAACCTGGCACCGCCCACGGTGAGCCTGCACATCAGCGAACTGGAAGCGCGCATCGGCGCGCCCTTGCTGCTGCGCCAGCGCAGCCAGGTGCGGCCATCGGGCATCGGCGCCACGCTGGTGGCGCGGGCGCGGCAGTTGCTGGCGGCGGCCGATCAGGCGCTGGAAGAAGTGCAGCGGCAGGTGCAGGGCCTGGCCGGACGGGTGCGCCTGGGAGCCTCCACCGGCGCCATTGCCTATCTGTTGCCACAGGTGCTGGAACGTCTGGGGCAGCAACATCCGGGCATCGATGTGCAGGTGCGCATCCTGACCTCGCAGGAGACGCTGGCGCAACTGGTGGAAGGGACGCTGGACATCGGCCTGGTGGCCCTGCCGCAGGCCCCGGTTGGCGGCCTGACGGTCAAGCCCTGGCGGCGCGACCCGGTGATGGCCTTCCTGCCTGCGGCGTGGCAGGCGCCAAGGGTGGTGACGCCGTCCTGGCTGGCGGCGCAGCCGCTGATCCTGAATGCGCCCGAGACGCGGCTCTCGCGCCTGACCACGGAATGGTTCGCCAGCGGCGGGGAGCATCCTTTGCCGCGCATCGAACTCAATTTCAACGATGCCATCAAGAGTCTGGTAGCGGCCGGGTATGGCGCCACCCTGCTGCCGCACGAAGCCGGTGCCCAGGGCCGTGCCGTGCCGCCGGACCCGCGCATCGTGATGCGACCGCTGCGCCCGGCGCTATGGCGGCCCTTGGGCATCGCCCATCGCGCCGGCCCGCCGGAACCAGCTACGCGCCACGTACTGGAGGCGCTGTGGGAGCTCAAGCAGCTCAGTGCGCGCTCCTGATGGGTGGTGTCAGTCCCCCGAGGGGGCGGTGGGTGTGGTCGGTGTAGCGGGTGTAGCGGGTGTAGCTGGTGTAGCTGGTGCAGTCAGTGTCGACAATGCCTGCCGTTGCCGGCCCTCGCTATCGAAATTGTCGGGCTGCAGCCAGCAGTGGAAAGCCTGTCGCAGCTGCGGCCACTGGCCGTCGATGATGGAGAACCATGCGGTATCGCGACTGCGCCCGCGATACACCACCGCTTGCCGGAAGATGCCCTCGAAGCAGAAGCCCAGCCGCTGCGCCGCCCGGCGCGAAGGGCCATTGAGGCTGTCGCACTTCCATTCGTAGCGCCGATAACCGAGATCTTCGAAGACATGGCGCATCAGCAGGTAATGCGCTTCGGTGGCCACGCGGCTGCGCTTGAGCCGCGGCGAGAAGGCGATGTGGCCGACCTCGATCACGCCGTGTGCCGGTTCGATGCGCATCAGGGCCATGCTGCCCAGGGCCCGTCCAGTGGCCTGGTCGATCACGACGTAATGCAGCGGGTCCTGGCTGGCCTGCATCAGTTCGGCCTGGTGCAGGTAGCTGGCCTCATCCGGGAAGGGGCCGCTCATCATGTAGGTCCAGTCGCGGCCATCGGTGGCCTCGGCGAAGGCGGCATACAGTGCTGCCCCGTGGCGGGCGACATCGATACGCTCCAGCCGGCAGTAGCGTCCCTGCAGGGTCTGTACGGACGGCCGAGGACGCGCCTGCCAGTCGGGCAGGGCGGGGCCGATGTCCTGCTGGTATTCGTTGCGGCGGGTGGCGGTGGAGTGGTTCACGTTGGCATCCAGGTGGGAGAGAGAAGCTCCACGATAGCGCTTTCGTGGCATCATCAGAAGTGCCAAAGACCACACATTTGATGGGGCCACGAAACCTGGCCGTGATGACTGCAATGACTGTGACGACATCTTCCGTTTCCCTGCTGAGCACGCCATTGGACCTGGACGCTGGCGCGGGCTCACGCCAGCAGCAACTGCTGGCCCGCTTCAAGCGCGCCATTCTCGATGGGCAACTGCCGCCGGGCAGTCGCCTGCCTGCCACCCGCAGCCTGTGCGCGGAGTTGCAGGTAGCGCGCAATACCGTGCTGGCGGTGTACGAACAACTGGTGGCCGAAGGCTATGCCCGCGCCGATCGCCAGGGGACCCGTGTAGCCGCGCTGGCGGGGACGGCGACCCGGTTCGTCCAGCCATCTCGCCCGGACAGCACACGCCAGTCGCACCGCGTGTCGACCATGACGCCCACGCGCGACGCCGGGGACCGGACCCTGCCGCTCACGCCGGGTATGCCGGCGCTGAACCGTTTTCCGCTCAATGCCTGGCTGCGTGCCCAGGAGCGGGCCCTGAAGCGGGCCGGGCCGATGGCGCTGGCGTATGGCGATCCGCTGGGCGAGCCGGCCCTGCGCGAGGCCATTGCGCAATATCTGCGGGTGGCGCGGGGTGTGCGCTGCGAGGCGGCCCAGGTGGTGCTGACCGAGGGCGCGCAGGGGGCCTTGTCCTTGTGTGTGCGCTTGTTCGCCAACCCCGGCGAGCGCGCCTGGCTGGAAGACCCGGGCTATGGCGGCGTACGCGCTGCCTTCCATGCCGGCGACCTGAAGATCCGGTCGATGCCGGTCGATGGCGAGGGCATCGTCATTCCTGCGCGCGCCTGGCGCAGCCCGCCGCGATTGGTGCATGTGACGCCATCCCATCAATATCCGACCGGCGCGGTGCTGTCCTTGCAGCGCCGGCTGGAACTGATCGCCCGGGCGCGCGAGTGCGGGGCCTGGATCATCGAGGACGACTACGACAGCGAGTTCCGGCACCGCGGCCACCCGGTGCCGGCCATGCAGGGGCTGGTGCCGGATGCCCCCGTGTTGTATGTGGGCACCTTCAGCAAGACCTTGTTCCCGGGGCTGCGCATCGGTTTCCTGGTGCTGCCGCAATCGGCGGGTGCGGGGGCCTGGCCGGCACTGGCGGAGTTGCTGCGCGGTGGGCATCGGCTGGAGCAGCTGGCGCTGGCCGAATTCATGGCCGGCGGCCAGTTCGCGCGTCATCTGGGCCGCATGCGGCGCCTCTATCGCGAACGCCAGCAGGCGCTGCGCGAGGCCTTGCAGGCACATCTGCCCGGGGTTGAGGTATGGGGAGGCGATAGCGGTCTGCACCTGACGGTGCGCTTCCCGTTGGACTGGCAGGATACCGTCGTCAGCACGGCGGCGCGGGCGGCGGGGATGAATGTGGGGGCCTTGTCGTCGTTTTCGGCACAGCCGCGCCAGGCTGCCAGCAATGGCCTGGTGATCGGGTATGGCAATACTTCTTCTGAGCAGTTTGCGCCGCTGATCCGGCGTCTGGCGCAGGTCTTGCGCCGCGCTGGCAAGGGATAGGTGATCAGAAGGGTTCTGGCTGATGCAGACGTTGCTGCACGCACTGGGTGACCAGTTCCATGTAATCGTTGGCACGTTGCGGCTTGGCGGCGTACCAGATGCGGCTGTCCTGTTCGCGGGCGAAATCGCTGGACAGGGGCGCAGCGGTAAACAAGACCAGGGGGATGTGCGCCAGCGTCTGGTACACACACAGCGTGCGCAGCAGCTCGTAGCCTTCGGTGCCGGGGAAGCTGCGCGGGTCCAGCAGAATCAGCGTAGGCAGGTCGCGGGCGCGGCACAGGGCTTGCGTAAGCAGGGAGGCATTGGCCAGTTCGGCATCGTCGAACCATTCGAACTGGCAGGGCAGCTGGTTGCGCCAGAGCGTGAAGCGGGCCATTTCGATGGCATCGAGGTCGGCATCGATGACGAGGATGCGGGGCAGGTGATGGGTCAGGGACATGGCGGCCTCCTTGGCGGGATGTGCTGGTATGGGCTCATCTTAGGAGGGGCCGGCGACCGTGGGTATCAGGGGCTTCCTGATGCCGGCTTGCCTGGATAGCCTGGATGCGCGAGGCCTGTGCGGGAGGACTGGCCTGAAGGTTGATCAGGCCTGGATGATCAGGTCGATGGAGCTGTCACTCAGGCCTGTTCGCTGGCGCTGCTCTCGAACTGGCGACTGTATTCGGCACGGCGTGCCTGGTCGGATTCGATCAGCAGGCGGTAGCGGGTTTCCGACACGCGCCGTTGCAGCACGGCCGCATAACGCTCGCGCTGCAGCCATTCGATGATCACCGAGGCGGTGACCACGATGATGGTGTAGACCAGGATCATGAAGACGTCCTTGTCGTTGAGGCCGTCCATCGTATAGAAGGGCTTGCGGAAGAAGAACATGGCCGTGGGGATGCTGATGGCCAGCAACCCCAGCGAATACACACAGCCGAACAGGTAGCTCATGACGATGCAGTTGACGGCGAAGAACACCATCGACAGCGCCTCGTCCACGAAGGGCGCCAGTGCATAGCGCAAGCCGAAGGCCGCAACGAATCCGAACGCGCTGACATACAGCGGGCGGAAGCCTTGCGGACGCCAGCTCTTGGCGTTCTTCAATTTGATCAGGCTCATGAGGGCTTTGGCAGGGTGGTGCGTCGTGTCCATCTTCGTTTACATTGCGCGGTCGCGCAATATGCTCATGTTAAGAATCCAGTCTTTCAAAAGGCTGACCAGGATCGTTTTTTCAAGGCAAGGTCGGCCCTGTTGTATCGGCGCAGCAGGCCCTAGTGACGGCGATCCTTGAGCGGCGAGGAATGGCCCAGGTACTTGCGGCTCAGCTCGTTGCCGTGGATCTCGATGCTGCGCTTGATGAACATCACGGTCTCGTTGGTAACGATTTCGCGCTCATTGTCCACGGTGATGATGTGATAGCAATCGCCCAGCCAGATCACCTTGCGGACCTCGGCATTGATGTGTTGCAGGATCACCTCGGCATTGCGCGGGGAAGCGGTTTCATCGTCGATGGAATGGATGATCAGGGTGTCGGTACGCACCAGCGGCAGCGATTTGCGTACGAAGGCGATCATGCGCAGCGCGGCGCGCAGGTGGCGGGCCGGGATGGCGGCGGCGCCGACGGCGGCCACGCCATCCTTTTCCAGGGCAGCGGCGACGCGGCGGCGCATTTCGTAGTTCTTGATACCGTAGGGTTCGCTTTCCTTGTAGGACCAGTTGCGAAAGCCCATCTCATAGACCACGGTCAACAGTTTCCAGTACCAGGGCACCGACCAGCCGTCGTATTGCAGCACCGGCGAGAGCAGCACCACGGAAAGCAGGTCCTTGCTGCGGGCGGCCACCGCCAGGGCCAGCGTGGCGCCCATGGAAAGGCCGCACAGCGAGACGGTCCTGAATTCTTCCTTGAGCCGGGCCACGCGGCTTTCGACCACGGCGCACCAGGCTTCCCAGTCGGGTGAGACGCGCGGGTTGGTCAGCGCAGCGGAATAGTTGTCGATGGTCAGCGGGATGACGGTGCAGCCGGCTTTCTTGAGCTGCTTGGGGATCGAGCCCATTTCGAGCTGGGAACCGCACAGGCCATGCAGCAGGATGACCGCATGATCCTTGTGGGGACCGCCGTGGCGGTCATCGTTGCGGGCCTCGGAGACCAGCGTGCTGCTGTCGGTGGATGACTGTGAGTCCATAAATCTTCAAACGCATTCGCGCCGGTCTGGCGCGTCTTGGCGAATCGTTCGCCCCCCGTTCAATACGAGTAAGCGGGCCGACGCTTGTCGCGTTCTGATTCCCGAGTACCAATTCCGCTGCCATCCTGGCGGTAAGTTTTTGCGGAAGTCTAACTGCCGGCGCCAAATGTTTCCAGCGTTTATCAAGAACATTCTTACTGTGCCGGCTGAGGGGAGTCAGGTCTTGCCAACCGGCAGGAATATTTCCGAATCATGACACGTTAACGTCATAACACTGCTGTTGGTGCACAACACTTGCCTTTTGGTTCACTATTATTTTCCAATAGGCAACAATAGTTGGCAAATGTACGAAGGTGCAGGTTTTGACCGACAAGAAAAAGCCCCTCGCACCGGAGTGCGAAGGGCTGGCTGATGAGACGGAGTGATCAGGGGAGTCGGATCAGCCGCGACCCTCCAGATGGCCGTTGACCACGCGTACCTGGTCGCCGACGCGCCAGTTTTCATTGCTCTGCGGGAAGCTGCGGGTCTTGCCGTTTTCCATGCGCACGTCGACCACATAGCTGGTGGTGGCGCGCACGTTCTTTTCCACTTCATTGCCGGCATAGCCACCGCCGACCGCGCCGGCGATGGTGGCCAGGGTACGACCGGTACCGCCGCCGATCTGATTACCCAGCAGGCCGCCGACCACGGCACCACCGGCGATGCCGACGCCGCTGGTGGGGGCGGCATGGCGCACGGCGCGCACGCCGACCACTTCACCGCAGCTATTGCAGATCGCCGGGGCGCGCTGTACTGCGGGCGCTGCAGCCTGGGTCGGATAGGCCGATTGCTGCGGTTGATAGGACGGGGCGCGCTGGGCTTGCTGCTGTGCGCTCAGGGCATTGGCGGGTGCGCCCGGGGCTTGCGCGTTCTGATCCAGCGCCGCCAGCTGCTGCGGGGAATTCTCGCTCTTGGAGTTGGGCAGCAGGCCGGTCATGGCGGCCACGCCGATGAGGCTGACCAGGATCACGGCCACGGCAGCGCCGGCCATCAGCGGATGCAGGCGGCCGGAGGATGTCTTGGCGACGGCGTTGTTGCCGGTATTCAGGGGTTGTGTGTTGTTGGTTTCCATGATGACCTCTCTAGTTGTTCTGTTGTCGTTGAAGATTGGATGACTGGATTATGGAGTGGTCATCGGCCAAAAAAAATCCCGATTCTGTGTCAGTTGTAAAAACTTGTAATGTGGCAAAAACGGCCCGGGAGGCGGGTTTGCGGGATGACAACAGTCTTTGCGCCACGCAGGAGCGCAGCGGAAAGGGAAGATTGGCGCGGGGAGGGGAGCAAGCCGGGGGAGTGCGGCAGCAACAGGTGGGCAGGCTGTCTGCGAGGCAGAAATGGAAAGGGGACGGCGATGTCGCCGTCCCCTGGACGTCAATGCGGGGTGTCAGCCGACAGGCTTCAATCCTCGGCGATCAGTCTTCGCGACGCAGGTGCGGGAACAGGATCACGTCACGGATATTGGGCGAATCGGTGATCAGCATCATCAGACGGTCGATGCCGATGCCGCAGCCGCCGGCCGGGGGCATGCCGTATTCCAGGGCGCGGATGTAGTCGGCGTCGTAATACATGGCTTCCTCGTCGCCGGCATCCTTGGCGGCCACCTGGGCCTGGAAGCGGGCGGCCTGGTCTTCGGCGTCGTTCAACTCGGAAAAACCGTTCGCAATTTCACGGCCGGTGATGAACAGTTCAAAGCGCTCGGTAATGCCGGCCACCGTGTCCGATGCGCGCGCCAGCGGCGAGACTTCGACCGGGTAGTCGATGATGTAGGTCGGGTTCCACAGCTGCGACTCGGCGGTCTCTTCGAACAGCGCCAGTTGCAGCGCGCCGATGCCGGCGCCGGCCAGCGGGGCCTGGTCGGTCTTGACGCCGAACTTCTTCAGTTCGGTGCGCAGGAAGTCGATGTCGGCCAGTTGCTCGGCGGTGTAGTTGGGTGCGTACTTGAGGATGGCACCGGTGATGGTCAGGCGGTCGAAGGGCTTGGACAGGTCCAGCTCGCGGCCCTGGTAGGTCAGCACGGCGGTGCCGTGGGCATCGATGGCGGCCTGGCGGATCACCTGTTCGGTGAAGCCC